>ERZ761602.1572-NODE-1572-length-40633-cov-12.067968_pt1 | contig 40633 bp, 24 predicted proteins | sample MGYA00512165_ERZ761602 | MGnify/ENA primary metagenome ERZ761602 (study PRJEB28899, sample SAMN02445085) | bioreactor sludge metagenome | biome: EBPR sludge; isolation source: Thorneside wastewater treatment plant | place: Australia: Brisbane, Thorneside...
GACTCGAACCCCCGACCAGCTGATTACAAATCAGCTGCTCTACCAACTGAGCTACCCCGGCTAATCTATTCTGTATCAGAGGCTAGCATCAATAAAGAAAGCAGACCTCTTTCCAAAAAGGTCTGCAAATGTATAAAACATTCAAGATGAAGCAAAAAAATCAACACCTTTTTTTTGAAAACAAAAGGCGTAGCGGGGATTTATGGCACGCTAACCGGGTATTTACCGGCACTTATAGTTTACCAAGGGTCTTACCCTTGTACTTTTCCATCTGGTTCTTAAGGGCTTCCACTGAAAGGTCGACAGCTTCTTCAAATGACTTGCATTGACGGCTTGCGAACAATTCTTTACCAGGCACTTTCATTTTGATCTCAGCAACCTTGTTCTCATTCGTTGTATCCTTATCGAGGCGAAGAAAGATTTCTGTAGTGGTAATTTTTTCGTGAACGGTAGAAAGCTTCTCCATTTTCTTGTGGCAAAAATCGATCAGTTTCTGGTCAGCATCAAAGTGAATGGAATGAATCTGGATTTGCATAAGAATTTCTTTTTTTGGATCAGCCTGCAAGAGGGTGAGCCTGGTTATAAATCGATTTCAATTTCTCAATAGTATTGTGCGTGTACACCTGTGTGGCAGCCAAACTGGAGTGACCGAGTAACTCTTTGATGGCATTTAAATCAGCCCCCTGATTGAGCAAATGGGTAGCAAATGTATGCCGAAGTACGTGCGGACTCCGCTTTTCCAAACTGGTGACTTGCTGAAGGTAATAATTTACTTTTTTGTAAACAAATTCCGGACTGATATTATTGCCTTTATCATCCAATAAAAGTATTTCAGATTCTTTTCCCTGTGAAATTTCTGTACGCACTGGCAAATACTGTGTGATTAACTCTTTTAAAGGAACAGTGATGGGAATAATTCGCTCCTTATTTCGTTTTCCCAAAACACGAATTGCATCGCCACGCACATCCCCTATTTTTAGTCCAACCAGTTCCGCCCTTCGCATTCCTGTTCCATAAAGCAGCTCCATGATGAGACGGTCACGAATTCCAACATTGGTATCAGGGAAAATGGTAGCGGAAAAAAGCGATTCTATTCTCGACTCTTCTACAAATACCGGAAGACGCTTTGCAATTTTGGGGCTTACCACTTTTCGAACCGGGTTCGAGGATACTTTACCTGTGGTCATTAAAAAGCGGAACCAGGCATTAAGGCAGCTTAACTTCCTTCGGATTGTGCGGGGATTTTTTCCTTCCTGCATCAATTCAACTACCCAGGACCGCACAATTTGATGATCAGACACGGATGGGTCTTCGATCTCAAATACACGCTTGCAGAAGGCTGAAAATTCATTGAGGTCATCTCTGTATGCACGCACTGTGTGTTGCGAGTACCGTTTCTCGTCGGAAAGATAGGCGATGAATGATGAATCGGTCATAAATACGAAAAGGGAATCCGAATGGAATTCCCTTTACGAGTATGATAGAAAAAAGTTTCTTACTCTTCTGCAAGACGCATACGCAGCCTGTACTTGGCGCGGATGATTTCCTGACGACGGTTGATCGAGGGCTTTGTGAACGATTGACGCTCGCGAAGTTGCTTAACAACACCAACTTTTTCGTACTTCTTTTTGTACTTCTTCAGCGCCTTTTCAATTGACTCGCCTTCTTTTACTGGAATGATTAACATAATCGTGTGTTCGTTTTAATGGGTCGCAAAAATAAGGAATTTTCCTGAAATCCAATCAAGCCTTTAAAATTTCGCGAGATATCACAAGTTTCTGAATTTCAGAGGTTCCCTCACCAATTGTGCACAATTTGGAGTCGCGATAGAACTTTTCAACGGGAAAATCTTTGGTATAACCATATCCTCCGAAGATCTGAACAGCCTCCGTAGAAACCCTTACACTCACCTCTGATGCATAATATTTTGCCATGGCCCCCTCACGGGTAACTTTTTGCTTGCGGTTTTTCAAATCTGCCGCCTGGTAAAGCAATAATTCAGCTGCCTGGATTTCGGTAGCCATATCCGCCAGTTTGAATCCAATAGCCTGAAAATTGGCAATAGGCTGACCAAACTGCTGACGTTCTTTGGAATATTTCAAAGATGCTTCATAGGCCCCTTTTGCAATACCTAATGCAAGGGCACCGATGGAAATACGTCCACCATCAAGAATTTTCATCGCCTGAACGAATCCCATGCCCACTTCACCTAAAATCTGGCTTTTGTGGACACGGCAATTATCAAAAATCAGTTCTGCGGTTTCAGAACAACGCATACCGAGTTTATTCTCCTTTTTTCCACCACTGAAGCCGGGAGTTCCGCGTTCGATTACGAAAGCAGTGATTCCCTTTGAATCAAGTAACTCACCTGTGCGAACAAGAACCACTGCAACTTCTGCAGAAATTCCGTGCGTAATCCAGTTCTTCGTTCCGTTGATCACCCAATGATCTCCATCTTGCTTACCAACACACTTCATCCGCATTGCGTCGGAACCTGTGTTCGCTTCCGTTAGGCCCCATGCACCGATCCATTCGCCGGATGCAAGTTTTGGTAAATACTTTTTCTTCTGCTCTTCATTGCCAAACTCAAGAATGTGGTTGGTACAAAGTGAATTGTGAGCAGCAACAGAAAGTCCAACAGAACCACAAACCTTTGCTACTTCTTCAATTACACTTATGTATTCGAAGTAACTCAATCCCGAACCACCGTATTCCTGCGGTACAAGAACTCCCATAATACCGAGTTCACCTGCCTTACGGAAGAGCTCACGAGGAAAAGTTTGGGATTCATCCCAGTCCATCACATTCGGACGAATTTCTTTTTCGGCAAAATCACGCACCATTTGTGCGATCATGTTTTGGTTTTCTGTCTTGGCAAATTCCATGATAAATCAGTAAGCTACGAGATTAACAATATTTTTCGTGTATGGTTCAAGGCGTTCACGCCCATTGAGAAATTCAAGTTCTACCAGAAATGCAAATGCCTCCACATTTCCCCCTTGCATTTTAACGAGTTCAGCAGCAGCAGTAGCAGTTCCTCCGGTAGCAAGCAGGTCATCGTGAATGAGAACTTTCCATCCTGCCTTAATCGAATCGATGTGCATTTCCACTTCTGCGCTTCCGTATTCTAGATCGTACTTGTAGGAAATGGTCTGATAAGGCAGCTTGCCTTTTTTGCGAACAGAAACGAAAGGAACCTGCATCTGAATTGCAAGCGCCATTCCGAAGAGAAATCCTCTGCTTTCAACTCCGACAACAGCGTTGATTCCCTGAGAGGAAAAAACCGAAGCAAAATGCTTCACAATATCTGCAGAGAGCTCAGGATCTTCCAGAACAGGCATTATATCCTTGAACAGGATTCCCGGTTTGGGAAAATCCTTAACATCACGGATGCTTGCTCGAATTCTGTCCTGAAGTTGGCTCACTTTACAAAAAAATAGGGTGCAATTTTAGCGTATAATTCTGCATCCACCAAATCAGTATTCAACAGGTCTTCTATGCGCTTATACGAACCATGCTTTTCCCTATAGTTGATTATACCTCTGGCGACCACCGGTTTAAGGTACGGAAAGCACAGTAATTGATCCAGAGTACATGTATTGAGATCAGTTGGAGAAAGCAAGGTTTTTACCTCCAATTTATCTTTAATGGCATTCCACTTTTCGTCTGTAATTCCATAAACTTCAAGCAACTGGACAGCAGAATGGAAACCACCTAGTCGTTCCCGATAAGCGACAATTCGTTTGGCAAATGCTGGTCCAATTCCGGGCAATGCAATCCACTCACTGGTATCGGCAGCATTGATGTCTACCTTTTTCACTTCTGAAATCACTTTCTTTTCTTCATTTAGGACCGGAGAATCAGGTAAAGCGATTCCGGGTGCTATTCTTTCGAAAAGAGAATCAGATAAGCCTTTCAGTTTTGCAACATCCTGTTTGAAATGAAAAACTTTGCCAGATTTCCTCCATGCGATTAACCGTCCTGCTAGTTCTTTGGTAAAACCCGCTTCAATCAATTCTTTAAAATTTGCTTGATTGGGATCCATCCTGAAATCGCCCTGATTTTTCTTCCGTGAAAAAGATTTTTTATCAGAAAACGAATAGGATGACTGTGATAAATCCTCATTGTTCCTGAGTTCAACTTCACTCAATTTCCATTCTTCAAACTCCTGCAATTGCTCATGAGGAATTGGTTCAGGTGGATTTAGGAAAGCATCCTTAAACGACAGCAAAGCCATTGAGCCAAGAATGATCAAAGTGAACGCAGTAATTCCATTTCGCTCACGTTCCGGAATGCGGAAAAGATCCTTAAAAAATGATTTCAATGCTCTTTGTTATCGTTATCTGAAAACGAATCAGGTTCTTTCCGAGGAGGGGTTTTCAGAACTTTATAGAAAAAGTAGATTGTAATAGCTGTTACCACAATTTGTGTGGTCAACATCATAGTTAAAGCTGAAGTACTCATGAGGTCATCCTCCCTTCTTTCATTCGTTTACGATAAGCGACAAACACTAAATAACAAATACCTACAAAAACCAGTAAGAGGAAGATTCTTGAAAAGTTCACATAGGTAATGGTGGTGTTCAAGGTATTTATTTCCTCAGGGGAGGCTGCGTCGGCAATCTGCTTATATAGTTTATCATTGGTGATTTTATCCCAAACTCCGGGAAGATTCCAGATAAATACAAACAGAAGCATAACCGGGGTAACAAACTTAATGATGTACTTGAAGACAATCGGAATTCGAATATCTGCACCGGTGTTAATTTCATTCCATCCTTTGGTCATGCCAAATATCCAAGCAAATAAGATCACTTCGAACAAGGCAAAAACAACCAGAGAAAATTCTCCTGCCCAGTAATCATATTCGTCAAATACACCATACTGAAAGAAGAATACTGCTGGCAATCCCATTAGGAAAACGGTTAGACCGAACATCCATGCAGCAGGTTTACGGCGCCAATTGAATTCATCCTGCAAAAAGCCCATCACCGGAGTTCCCATGGCAAGCGAAGAGGTTATACCTGCAAAAAACAACAAACCAAACCAGAATACACCTGCCAAAATTGCCAGCACTCCACCCCACTGATCGAACAAATAGGGTAGCGTTTTAAATCCTAATCCCAATCCGCCATTCTGTGTCATTTCAACTACCCTATCAATTCCGAGGTATCCAACAGAAATCGGAATCAAAATAGAGGCTCCTAAAACAATCTCAACAAATCCGTTCATGAATCCTGCAGAAACTGCGTTTAAGGCGATATCGTCCTTTTTCTTTACATAAGAAGCATAACATTGAATAGATCCCATTCCGAGAGATAAGGTAAAGAAGATCTGTCCAGCGGCAGCCATCCACACTTTCGGGTTCCAGATACTTTCAAAATTTGGTTCCCAGAGGAAATTCAATCCAACTGTTCCATCATTTATCGCACCGTGTTCTCCGGCTTTCAAGGTAATTGCCATATAGGCAAGAATTGCACCGAAGATCAAAAGAAGAGGCATACCAATTTTCGCAGCCTTCTCTACTCCACCGCTCAATCCGCGTGAAAGAATATAGGTATTGAGCACAAGACAAATCAGCCAAAAAAACACCGGCATGTAATTATTATTGGCCATTGTAACATAATCACCAAAGTAATTAGCTACTTCTTCAGGTGAATTGCCATGAAAAACACTCGTCGCGGAATTCCAAACATACGAGAGTGTCCATGATTCGAGGTAGCAGTAATAGGCAGCAACAGCCAGGTTGGTGAAGATTCCAAAAACACCGATATATTTCCAAAAGCGACGACGATCCATCGCGTCGAGGATAAATGGTGTGGAATGATGTCCATGTCGTCCACCAAACCTACCCGAGGCCCATTCCACCCACAAAAGTGGTATTCCCATTAATAGAAAGCAGACCAGATACGGAATGATAAATGCACCGCCACCATTTTGGATAGCCTGAACAGGGAAGCGAAGGAAATTTCCAAGCCCAACAGCATTACCTGCCATCGCAAGAATCAATCCAACCCTCGAACCCCAGGATTCATTATTTGACATTTGCTAAAGTATTGATGATGGGTAAAAATAACCAAGTTTTTAAAAGCACCCAATGCCAGGAGCGATTTAATTCGATAAAAGATCTATATTGTATACTGAAATTCCAATACGGGCTAATAAATCAAGCCTTCACCGAATTGTAAACTCAGGACGTTATAATTGCGATTGAAGAATTGCAAGTCCCTCCTCGAATGAATGGGGATCGTATCCCAATTCAGCAATTGCTTTGTTCAAGACAAAACCCGTGCGCGGCGGACGTTTGGCGGCCTGATTGAGTGTATTGCTTTTAATGGGTTTTACCAAATCAGCATTCAGCTTGAAAAAAACAGCAACACGTTGAACCAGTTCAACAATATTCATGAAGTCTTTCCCCGACAAATGAAAAATCCCCGTAGCACCTTTTTTGAATATTAGGATACATCCTGCAGCAAGATCCTCTGCAAGTGTCGGCATCCGGAACTGATCATCAACAATAGACAGCGGCTCTCCCTTTTCAAGTGCGCCTTTTGCCCAAAGAACAATATTCGTCCTGCTCATGGCCTCTGCTATACCATAAACGATGATGGTTCTTGCAATGGCCCATTTTAACGACGACTGCTGAACAATTTTTTCTGACTCGAATTTTGAAAGTGCGTAATAACTTAAAGGATCCGGCCGATCAGATTCAGTATATGGACCCGCTTCACCATTAAATACGAAATCCGTTGAAAGATGAATAAAATGCGGATCGTATCCCGATTGTTTTTCCTTTAGAGTGGTTAGCACATTTACCATTTGCTGAACCGCAATTACATTCAACTGCCAACATTCCTCCTTTTGCGATTCGCAAGCATCTACATTTGTCATTGCGGCAGTATTGATTACCACATCCGGAAGCGTTTCGAAAAGCGATTTTTCCATTTGCAATGCATCTGTGATATCCAGATTGATATAACGGTAACCTTCCTTTACCGAAATTCTGTTTTCACCTTTGGAGGCCGCAATCAGTTCAACCTGCTTATCGACACGTAAAAGATGAACCAGCTTTTGTCCAAGCAATCCATTTGATCCTGTTATAAAAACTTTCTTTTTCATTCCTGCAGTTTAAAATCTATTCCCAGATTGTAAAAAACAAATGTCCACATATCGGTATATTCATCGATTTGCATTGCCAATGGCTTTCCTGAACCATGTCCTCCACCTGTATCGATACGAACCATTACAGGAGCATCCCCTTTTTGGTTGGACTGCAATTCTGCAATGAACTTGAATGAATGAGCCGGAACAACACGATCATCATGATCGCCGGTTAATACAAGTGTAGCTGGATACTGTGCTGATTTTACGTTATGAACCGGAGAATACCGCAACAAGTATTCAAACTCTTCCTTGTTATCGCTACTACCATAATCACCTTTCCAGGCCCAACCGATGGTGAAACGGTGAAATTTAAGCATATCCAAAACACCAACTTGTGGGATTACACACTTAAAAAGATCGGGGCGCTGCGTTAAACACGCTCCTGCTAGAAGTCCGCCATTTGATCGTCCGTGAATTGCTATTTTGCTTTTGCTGGTATAACCCTTTTCGATTAAAAATTCAGCCGCAGAAATAAAATCATTAAATACATTTTGCTTTTGGAGTTTTGTTCCGGCCTTATGCCAGTTCTGACCAAATTCTCCACCTCCGCGGATATTCGCAACACAGTAAATGCCATTGTTCTCCAGAAAAACAGAACGGTCGACCCGAAACTCAGGAGTATAACTGATATTAAAGCCCCCATATCCAAATAAAAACAAGGGATTGTTTCCATCGTATTTTAATCCCTTTTTGTGAGTGATAAACATCGGGACTTTCGTTCCATCTTTTGAGGTGTACCACACTTGTTTGGTTTCAAAATTTTCAGATTTGAAATCGATTTCAGGTTTAAAATAAAGTGAAGTTTGATAATTCCGCAAATCCACTTTATAAATGCGTGAGGGGAAAGTATAAGAAACCATACTGTAATAGATTACCGGCTCGTTCATTGAACCGGAAACCCCGCTAACCATACCAATCAGTGGCAATTCGATATCACGTTCATAGTTACCTTCCAGCGAGAAGACCTGAAGTTTTGAGCTGACATTCTCAAGGTACTTCACCACCAACTTTCCATTGGCGATCGACACGCTTTCAAGAACCGATTCCCTTTCAGGGATCACTACTACCTGGGAACCAGGCAAAAGATTATTTGGATTTACAGCAATCAATTTTCTGTTTGGAGCACTTGCATTGGTAAGGAACAGCAATTTCCCCTTAACAAAACCAACAGGACTATAATCGTCCGAGAAACCATCTGCTACAACTTTCCATTCTAATTTTCCTCCGGGTTTCCAGTTTTTCGCGTCAGCAACCCGAACACTGTTTCCGCTGGTTCCCTCAGTTGCACTCAAAGCAAGCCAGGTTGAATTCGGAATAAGGCTAACTCCAAAATTCCGAAGTGGTTTATCGTTTTCAGAATAAATCAGCACATCTGCCGACTGATTCGTACCAATTGTATGATAATAAACCTTATGGTATTCATTTCGTACAGAATACTCCGCTCCTTTTGGGGCATCATACCTCGAATAAAAAAAACCATTTTTATACCATGAGATTCCGGAGAACTTCACCCACTTTAAATGATCTTTAAGATCAACTCCGCTTTGAATTTCCTTAATCTTGATTTCACTCCAGTCGGAACCTTTATGAGAAATTGAATAAGCAATGTATTTCGCTTTGGAATCCGGAACTGCGGAATTAAGCGAGGTTGTTCCATCAACAGAAAAAGTATTAGGGTCGAGCAAAACTTTATGCGTTGAATCTTTCTGAGTAAACCAATACAGAACACCATGATTTTGCGTGCCGTTATTCTTATAGATAAAAAACTTATCCGCCTTTTTCGAAGGAGGTGTCATGGATGAAAAACTCCAGATCTTTGCAAGTCGCTTGCGTATTTCATTTCGATAAGTTATCGCCGCAAACCATTTTTGGGTCACCTTATTTTGCTCGATCACCCAGGACCGAACCTCAGCGCATGTGTCACATTCCAACCACCTGTAAGGATCGGCAACTGTAGTTCCATGAAAAATCTCAGAATCAGCTGATTTTCGCGTCTTGGGATAGTCAAATTGGGCAGCGGAAAACAGCGGCAACAAAAGAAAAAGCAAGCAAAGTCGTAAAGACCTGACTTTTCGATTCATATAACAATCAGATTAGTAACTTGCGGAAAGATACAAATGGATCGATTAAGGAGTGCAAAAAATTTCCTCATACCTCGAAAAGTTTCAACTTGTAATAACGGCAGGATTGTTTTTATTCCTGACCTTTAATATGCATTCCCGTGCACCGATATTCTCCTACCACCATGTGTTATGGGCAGATGCTGCGGGATATTATTCATACCTGCCGGCCACATTTGAATTTGGGTGGAAGGCAGAACACTTTCCTGATTCTGCAGATATTCTCACAGGGCAAGGATTCCGGCTGAATTCTGAAACAAATTCGATCGAAACAAAATATACTTACGGAGTGGCATTACTTCAACTCCCGTTTTACCTGACCGGAAGATTGATTGCCAAAATCAGTGGATCTAACGAAAATGGTTTTGGTGTAATTGGTCATCGAATGATTATGCTTGCCGGCGTATTCTATGCCTTGGCAGCGCTCTATTTTTTAAAAAGGATTTTGAAAAAAATGTATGGTGCATTTTCTGCTTCAATGGCTGTGCTCTTTCTTTTTTCATCCACAACGTTATTTTATTATGGGATTGACAAAGCAGGTTTTTCCCATATCTATTTGTTCTTTCTTTTTACTGTACTGATCAACATGGTTGATAGATTAATTTATTCGCCTGATTTTTTTCGATCCCTGATTTTTTTCGCGATTCTTCTTCTTTGTTTTTTAATTCGACCCACATCAGTTTTTGCATTTCCCCTTATCTTTCTTACAGGGGTAAAATCGAAAGCAGATCTGTTCGAACTACTCCATGCTTTAAGGAAAAACAGAAAACATTATTTGCTTCCTGCATGCTTGGCAACACTGGTTTTAATTCCTCAATTCACCTATTGGTATTTTATTAGTGGAAATATATTTTGGTATTCGTATGGCGATGAGGGATTTAGTAATCTGAACAATCCCCACCTATTGGAATTATGGTTTAGTCCCAATAATGGCTTGTTTGTGTATACACCAATTGTTGCTGTTCTGCTGATAATTTCGTTGCTAAAGTTTAATAGAGGAATTGATTCAATTTCTTTTTTAGTGGTGTTTCTGTTCATTTCATGGATGTTTGCTTCCTGGCACGACTGGAGATTCGGGTGTTCTTTCGGAAGCAGAAGTTTTACCGAATACCTTGTATTTCTTGCCTTTCCATTAGCCGGTCTATTAAATCATCTCAAAGAAGGCAGATATCACAAGCTTTTACTTTTCTGTTGTCTTATGATTGGTTATATTGCTTTCGTAAATATCAACACCATTTACACTTACGACGATTGTTTTTATGGAGACACCTGGGATTATGAAAACTTTTTCAAGATCATTCGCTTCTATTGAGCGTTTTTCATTTGGCACGCTGATTTTATTTTTGGGATTTCAGTTATCCTTTTCGGAAGCCAATGCTCAACGCGGAATTAAAGGAAATGTAACTATTTCCACTGCGAATACGATTGTAAACGAATATACAAGGCTCACTGCAAATGCTGTTTCAGGAAGTACAAGTATTACTGTATTGGATAACACCCTGGATTCGGTTGCGGCACGATTTACTACACCCCTGGCTGCGGGAGATTTAATTTTTATTTATCAGGCACAGGGGGCGACAATAAACGGCACATTAAGTGGAGGAATTGGAATTCCGAATGATGCCACCTGGGGAGGGGTTACCAATTATGGGTCATCAGGAAATTATGAATTGGCAGAAGTAGCAAGCGTGAGTGGAGGAACAATTATAAATCTTACTTGCGGCTTGCGGAATGATTATACCACTGCAGGAAGAACCCAGGTCATTCGCGTTCCTCGTTATGAAAATCTGATCATCAATGCAGGATCGGGAATAATTCCGCATGCATGGAACGGAACCATTGGAGGAATTGTTGTTGTTGAAGTAAATACTGCAACAACAATAAACGGAACTATCAATGCCAATGGAAGAGGTTTTAGAGGAGGAGCGCTTGATCCGAATTCGCAATTCAATCCGAACTTCACAACTATACTTGATATTGACGGAGCCATCAAAGGCGAAAGTATTGCAGGTTATCAAACAGATCTCACTCCCAATGGAGGAATGTATTGCATGGCAGCCCCTGCCAATGGTGGTGGAGGCGGAAACGCGCACAACGCAGGTGGCGGAGGCGGTGCTAACGGTGGTGATATTCTATTGTGGGACGGAAGAGGTAATCCTTCAATAACTACTGCCAGCTGGGCAAATGCATGGAATCTTGAAGCACCCGGATTTTCAACACATACATCGTCAGGTGGAGGAAGAGGAGGATATTCCTGGTCGAACAGCAACCAGAATGCAACAACGCTTGCTCCGGGTTCGGCGGCATGGGGTGGAGATAACAGAAAAATTTACGGTGGTTATGGCGGCCGTCCATTAGACTACAGCACAGGGAAAATATTTTTCGGTGGTGGAGGTGGTGCAGGCGATCAGAATGAAAATTTTGGAGGCGCAGGCGGTAACGGTGGAGGAATTATTTTTCTCTACTCACACGGTACGGTTGGTGGAACAGGAACAATCACTGCAAACGGAAATAACGGAAACAGCACGCTTATTCCTGCACCCGGATTTGGTCAGTGCACAGGAAAAGATGGCGCTGGTGGTGCAGGCGGCGGTGGCTGTGTTATTATCAATTCCAATGGTTCAATTGCAGGTATCAGTATTGTTGCAAATGGAGGAAATGGCGGGAATCAGAATCTTTCCTGTAACACATTTACTCCAGCAGGCGATGCCTACGGTACCGGCGCTGGTGGAGGCGGCGGATATATTGCCATTTCAAATGGCGCTATATCCCGTACTACAAATGGCGGTGATAATGGTACCTGTAACGCACCTGCTATGACAGAATTCCCACCTAATGGAGCAACACGTGGTGGCGCCGGTGTAAACAATGCAAGTATTGCCAATCATTTCCTCACTGTAAATCCTGCTAATATCAACATCTGCGCATCTGCAACTGCAACACTCACTGCAACCTTAACAGGAGCTTTACCTTCCGGTGCAAGTATCAACTGGTACGATTCTCAATTTGGAAATACTATTATTGGAACAGGATTAACATTTACAACTCCGGTTCTCACCTCAACTACTACCTATTATGTTGGAATTTGTCCGGGATTTTACAGAATACCTGTAACAGTAACAGTTGGATCAACACCTGTAATTGATATCAGCAATATGTTGATCACCAACGCCACTTGTGGAAATAACAATGGTGCAATTAATAATATCATTGTCACCGGAGCGACATCCTACACCTGGAATGGAGTAAACTCCGCAACACCGGATCTGAGCAATGCAGCACCCGGCTCTTACACACTTATTGCTTCCGGTGGCGGAAGCTGTACAGCAACTGCCGGTCCATTTACCATTTCAACTGGTGGCGGACCAGTAATTAACACAGCGTCCATGGTGATTACACCAACCTCATGCGGAATAAACAACGGCAGCATAACAGGAATAACAGCAACAGGCACTGCACCGCTTTCGTATACGTGGAATGGAGCTGCCAACAATGATGCAGACACCAATCAGCTTGCTGCCGGAAGTTACACCTTGCTGGTAACAGATGGATTAGGTTGCAGCGCTGCAAGCGGACCTCATGCGATTGCAGCATCAACAGCAATGAGTTTTAATTCTTCGGGTATAGTTATTACACCTGCAACATGCGGATCAACCAATGGAAGCATAACAGGAATAATTCTAAATGGAGGATCAGCTCCAATAAGTTTACAATGGAATGGCACTCCAGCGGCAACAACCGATATAAGTGGAATTGGCAGTGGGAACTATACCATCACAGCAACTGATAATGCAGGGTGTACTGCAAGCTCCGGTCCATTTACAGTAACTTCAACAGGTGGTGCAAGTATTAACGATGCCAATATTGTTATCGTTCATACTTCCTGTGGAAACAACAATGGAAGCATTTCCGGAATTCTTGTTAGTGGCGGAACTTCTCCGTATACCTTTGCTTACAATGCAACAAATAATCCAACTGCAGATATTTCAAATTTAACTGCAGGATCGTATACCTTTTCGGTCACCGATGACCAAGGTTGCGTAACTGCCAGCGGACCCTATGTCATTAATCCTTCATCCTCTCCAACAGTTAATGTAACAGGTTCTAACGTTTCGTGTTTTGGTGCAAACGACGGAACAGCAACTGCCAGTGGAAGTGGTGGAACAGGAATTTTAAATTACCAATGGACATCAGGTCCTGCCGGTGCTGTATTTGCAGGAACCGGAGCAGGAACTTTTAGTGTAACTGTAACAGATGCCGCAGGATGTACAGCAACCGGTTCTGTTACCCTTACTGAGCCTGCAGAAATCATTGCTGCTATTAGTGGAACGAACAGCATTTGTAACGGACAAAACACCACATTAACGGCAAGCGGAGGAACAAGTTATTCCTGGTCGAGCGGAGATAATACTGCCGCAACTACCGTTACTCCAACAATTACCACTACCTATACGGTTACCGTTACAGTTGGCTCATGCAGTACTACATCATCTGTTACGGTTACCGTTAACGATGTGCCGGTTGCAAGTATAAGCGGAACAACATCAGTATGTCCCGGTCAGAGTACAACACTTACTGCTTCGGGCGGAAGTACCTATCTTTGGAGCAGTGGAGAAACAACTCCTTCCATTACAATTTCTCCCACTGCAAACGGTCCGTTGAGTGTTACCGCAACAAACGGATGTGGCAGTGATAATGAAACAGTAAATCTCATAGTATTTCCAGCGGCATCTGCTTCTGCCGGCGCGGATGTTACAATTGCGCTCGGGGGATCAACAACACTTTCTGCAAGTGCAGGAACAAGTTATTCATGGTTACCTTCCACCGGATTAAATCAAACAAACACGCAAAGCGTAATTGCCAGTCCTGGATCAACCACCACTTACATTGTTACTATTACCGATTCAAATGGATGTACAGCCAGTGATGATGTAATTGTTTCGATTGATATGCAGATGGTCGTATTTGTACCTGATGCATTTTCACCAAATGGCGATGGAAACAATGATCAATTATTTGTAAGGGGAGCGGGAATCAGAGAATTCACATTCCGCGTGTACGATCGTTGGGGAGAAAAAGTATTTGAAAGCACCGACCTACAATCCGGTTGGGATGGAAATTACAAAGGAAGTTTGTTGAATTCAGGTGTGTTTGTTTATACTCTTGAAGGAGAATTTATTTCAGGAGAAAAGTTTGACCAGAAAGGTAACGTTACATTATTCCGTTAATCTATGAAACAGTTAACTACCTTAGCAATATTATTATCTGCATTCTCACTTGGTGCGCAGGATATTCACTTTTCACAATATATGGAAAGTCCAATGAATCTTTCACCGGCACTTGCAGGTACAGACGCGAGTTCTGCACGTGCCAATCTGAATTACAGAAACCAGTGGGGAAGCTTCGACAAAGCCTATAGTACAATGGGTGCCAGCTTTGATATCGGACTGATGCGCGATCCCAATAAAAGTGCATTTCTGGGTGCGGGATTATCCATTCTTAATGACAAAGCCGGTACAGGAGGACTTAACAGAATGAGTGTGGCAGGAAACTTGTCATCTGTAATTGAAGTTGGAAATAAAAGTTATTTAAGTGTTGGAATTCAAGGATCATTCAACCAGAGAAGTATTTCTATGGATGCATTTAAATGGGATGCACAATTTCAAAACTTATCTTACAATTCTTCCCTCGCAAGTGGAGAGACAGGTGGTTCGCTGAGCAAAACGTTTTTTGATTTGGGTGCGGGACTCGCATTTGTAAAACATGGCAACTCCAGTAATTTGTCGAACGCTGATGATTTTTCCATGATTGCCGGATTAGCAGCCTACCACATTAATCGCCCGAACCAAGCGTTTCAGGGAAGCGACAAAATGAACATGCGGTACAATGGATTTCTGCAGATGAGTTTTGGTATAGGAGGAAGCAACATGTCGATTCAACCACAACTGGCCTACTGGCGTCAGGGAACCTTGCAGGAAATCAATACCGGAATGATGTTCCGTTATGTATTAAAACCGGAATCGCAACATACAGGATTTGAACGCGGAATAGCCCTCTCCATTGGTGGTTTTTACCGTGTAAAAGACGCATTGTATCCAATGATGTTGCTCGAGTACGGCGATTTCGCATTGGGAATGTCATATGATGTTAATGTTTCTTCTCTTACCCCTTACTCTCAATCAAGAGGAGGATTTGAAATTTCTCTTAGGTACCGTGATTTAAACGGATTGGTATTTGGGAAACCCGGTCAGCGAAGAATGCTGTAATCAGGAAACGATCAGATTCAGAATTTCCTGCTGAACATCCTTGCCTTTGTTTTCTGCATACCATTTGTGCAATCGCTCTTTCATTTCATCTGCCGAAACCGAAGCATCATTTTTTAGGGTCACAACGAGTTCCTGTGCTTTTTCAGGACGCGGTCCCCATGTAAATAATTCTTCGCCTGTTTCACTCAATGCGATCAATTTTGGAATAGATCTTCCACCATTGGTGAGGTACCGATCCATAATGGACGGGTTTTCATCTCTTAGCAAGATCACCAATTCAATTTTGCCTTCAGAATTTCCTGCCATTTTAGAAATAAAAGGCAAAGACTGAGCAGCGTCGCCGCACCATGGCTCAGAAAGAACATACCAGGTTTGTGGTTTTACATTCTTCAGCTCATTGGCACAACCAGGTAATAAGTCCCCTACTTTATTCCATTTTTTCATTCGGTGCAAATTGAGACGGGAATACTCAATCATGGCAGGACTCTGGTCAGGGCCTGTAGTTTTTCCTTCTTCCACCAGTTTTTCTGAAAATGCATAATAGGCATCGTACGACCACTTTGAAGTGGCGGGAAGCAACGCAATTAATTGTTGGATCTCACTCATAGCACAAAGATAGAAAGCAATTGTGGCACGAAACGTGATATATGTCAATTATGCTTATTGGTTTTGCGGATGCCTCCGGAACCCTGCACTGTCAGGTTGAAGGGGGCATACCCATTTGCATGATTTTGTACTTTTACACCCCATTTCAATGATTATGCGATTACTTAATACAACGCTTTTTTTACTGCTATTAGGCAACACTACTTTTTCTCAGGAACACGACACCCTGTTGACTGAAACAGCCCGATATATTGCAGGTATTCCCTGTGAGACGGAGTATTTTAAAACCCTACAGCAAAAATCATTTTATAAAGCACATTCCGACTTCTGCGCAAAAAGCTGGGAAGAATTATCGGATTCAACATTGAATCCGATGGTGAAATGGGCAACAGAAAAAAACATTATTGAAACCTGCGACACCAACACCTGCTTTTATCCTTTTTCGGGTCCTGATATTTTATTCGCTGTTCAGTTTTTCCCCTATTGCAGCAATTATATCATGATGGGGCTTGAACGATTGGGAACAATGCCTGACCTGAAAAAACTAAATGAACAACAACTCTCTGATTATTTAGGGGCATTGCGACAATCGCAGAGGTATTTGTTGAAATCAGGGTACTTTGTGACCTCACATATGAGTCAGGACTTCTCAAAAAGCACATTGAATGGGAACATCCATCTGATGGCTTACTTTTTAATTCGAACAGGTTTTTTATTTAGAAAAATTGAATACGGCGGGATTGATTCGCGAGGAGATTTTTTCACCTCCAAAAACAATCAGGGCAGCGGATACTTTCAAGGAATGCGCATTGAAGTAGTGCGTAAAAATGAAATGCTAACGAAAACAGTGCATTATTTTTCATTTGATGCAGCTGATTATAAAATATCCGCGAAATCGGAATTCAAACTATTTGTGGAAAAGAAAAAAGGTTTTTGTACCTATATTAAATCAGCATCTTATATTCCGGCTCATAAAAACTTTTCGGTAGTACGTAATTTGATTTTGCAGCATTCAGATAAAATTTTGCAAGACGACACCGGTGTTCCTTATAAAAACATTGTGCCGGAGCAATTCGAAATAAATCTTTGGGGAACCTATACAAAAACGATCAAAGATCTTTCCTGGGGTTATGATCCTGAATTAAGAAAAGCGCTTGAAGCATCCGGAAATAATGCTCCACTTCCATTTAAGATCAGTTATAACGGGAATTATGGAGAAGGAATGATGCTGTATGCGAAAAGGAAAAAGAACTGATCAGTTTTTCAGAAGCGAATTCAATTTTCTGATTTGATCTTTTGTACCCAACACAAACAACTTTGAATTTGGAATAACTTCTGTTTGCGGAGAGGGGTTAACCTCTATTTCGCCTGAAGGTTTTCTGAAACCAATAATTGTACAACCTGTTAGAGAATCGGAATTCAACTGACCAATTGTTTTGTAGTGAAATCCGTCAGGTAAACTGTTAAAGCCAACTTCTTCCAGGTTAACCATATCATCAGCCTGTTGGGATATCATACTGATGAATTCCATTAAATCAGGCTGAACGACCAATTGCGCCAAATATTCTCCTCCAAGGGTATCCGGCATGATGACATGATTGGCTCCTGCATTGCGGATTTTTTTCATGGAAGAGCGATCTGATGCTCTGGACACAATATTTAATGATGGATTGATAGTATGTGCAGAAACAACTACAAATAAATTGTCTGCATCAGAGGGCAATGCAGCAATCAGTGTATGCGCTTTTTCAATCCCTGCTTCTGCCAGAGTCTCGTCCTGTGTTGCGTCTCCCTGAATGATCAGCAAATCATCGCGACGTTCAAATATAATTCCGGAAATGTTTTTTTCGATAACAACAACCTTGTGATTCCCCTTTAGCAAGCGTTCTACAGTTTGCGATCCAACACGACCGTATCCACAAACAATTACATGATCTTTCATAGCGGCTAGAATTTTTCTTTTTTGCTGTTTAAATAAATCCTCTCGGTAATACCCATCCAATACATAGGAACTGATACTTGCAGCAGCAACACCAATAATTACAAAACTGGTTACAATCATACCGCTAACAAATAGACGGCCTTCGGGACTCAATGGTTCAACTTCGCCAAATCCAACTGTAGAAATAGTTATCAATGTCATGTAAAATGCATCTATAATGGAATACCCTTCTAGTGCACATAATCCAACTGTACCTAGTAATACAATCCCTAAGATTGCAAACAAATAATATCTGAATCGGTAAAAAAGTAAAAACCCCATTGAAGGAATTAAATATCCCAGATACTCCGCTTACGGGAGCCGGGTTTGAAGTATCGTTTATTCTCCAGAATAAAGGCCATAATGAGATAAAGAACCAATGGTGAACCTACGGTAATAAATGAAAGATAAATAAAGGATTTACGCACCCTTAATGTATCAATGCCAAGTTTATGACCCCACCAATTACAAACACCGAAAGCCTGACGTTCAAAATACGCCTGAATTTTATTGATCATACCTGTTTTCAAGCAATTGTTTTCCTATAGTGCAATTTAAGCATTTTTTAGGCCCGCAATACATGTTCCACATCTCAATTTGTGATTGGGTATCCATGGCATTCAGAGCCTTTCTGCCTGCGTGTCTGAACCGGGTTGTTATCCTGTTTTTTTCAGGCATCACTTCTTCAAGTAATTCCAATGCAGATTCAGAATACCGATCCACTCCCTTGTCCCTGCCATAACAAAAAAGCAGAGGAACCACCGAATTGATAATTATATTCTGCGATGAATCCAGCCCCATACGTTTGGGGTTCAAACGCGATAATTTCCCAAACCTGTAATGACGCATCCAATAATCGGAAGGTGTTAGCCGGAGCCGCTCGCTCCATTCTTCTGCACCTGTCGATCGCAAAAGCATTGCTTCGAGATTGGTTTCTTCATGCATTAAAATTGCAAACTGTGCCAAGCGAATGGTGGGAAAGTTTACCGGTCTCATTCGGGAAAATTTCCAAACAGGGCGTTCGAATACGGGCAATTGCAAACGTTGCTGCACCAGATCATATCGAATTGTAAGGTTGCGCTGGTATTCATCTGCATCCTCCTGATCCAGGAATCCGGCTTGACCGAACAACAATGACTCCATATACATCCGATCACCGCTTACCTTACGAACGAAGTGATGCGGAGTATTTCGTGCTAACCATTCAAAAGGAAGCGTGTTAACCCTGAAACCAAAATTCCGTGCAAGCGCGCGATAAATGACTTCGTTCCAATTGTTATTGCACTCCGCAATATCACGCCGAATCGGAATTATTTTTCGTTCCAAACGCTCGGCTAATGCCCTGTCAAATTGTGAACGAATAAGCACTTCCGGTAACTCAGAAAATTGTCCGGTACATGAAAAATCACGGCGTCCCCAGATGAATGCCTTGTAACGTTCATACCCTTCAGGATCTATTCGGTTGGATAATTCCATACACAACAATTGTCTGCCACGGGAATTCATCACCTCCTCGTCGTGCTGAAAAACAACATGAAGAATCACATTATCGTAAGCTTCATCAAATTGGTGCCGGTGCTTTCTCCATTCAGAAGCGCGGACATGAATTTCAACATTACCTGCCCATAGAGTTGAACCAATCCGAATGCGCGCATCAAAAAAATCGGGACCAGAATCACTGTTATGCTGACCAGGATGAAGGATGAAAATAGTTTCTCCTGAAGTAGTTTTTAAATCGCCTGAAGTAAACAACCTGTACTTCCAGACATGATGCAGATAATCTTCGGTCATGATGCAATATCTGAATCAAGCAAGAAGACAACAAATCAATAATTATGTGTAGTGAACGGTTCGATTGAAACAATTACAACAACGCTGCCATTTGTTGTTGCATGTTCAATGCTTCTTCACGTGCTTTCTCTGCAAAATCACTTCCTGAGGATGCATATAAAATACTTCGCGATGCATTGACCAAAAGACCACAATCTTTATTCATTCCGAAGCGTGCCACATCTTCAAGACTCCCTCCTTGTGCGCCAACACCGGGTACAAGTAAAAAATGATCAGGAACAATTTGGCGGATTCTCTCAAGCATAGACGCCTGTGTAGCTCCAACGACATACATCATATTCGAAGCATTGCCCCATTGGCCCGAAACTTTTAATACACGTTCAAAAAGCTTTTCTTCTACCTGATCCGCCGGGCCAACATTGAGCGTCTGTAAATCTAGCGCACCTTTGTTACTGGTAAGTGCCAATAGTATCACCCATTTCCCTTCCTTTCCCAAAAAAGGTGTTACACTATCTTCGCCCATATAAGGAGCCACTGTAACAGAATCAAAATTCATTTTGTCGAGGAATGCTTTCGCATACATAGCAGAGGTATTTCCAATATCCCCTCTTTTTGCGTCTGCTATGGTAAAATGATCAGGGTATTTTGTGTTGAGATAATCGATCGTTTTCTCCAAAGCAATCCAACCGGAAACTCCGAGCGATTCATAAAACGCAGTATTTGGTTTATAGGCGACACATAAATCATGTGTTGCATCAATAATTGCTTTATTGAAATTAAAAACCGCGTCTTCATCTTTTGCAAATAACGCAGGAAGTTTTTGCGGATCGGTATCAAGACCAACACAAAGGAATGATCCTTTCCTTCGAATCTGGGTAATAAGTTCGTTTCGGTTCATTTTATTCTTCTAATCCGCTTTTTAATTTTTCCGCATTTTCTGCCATGCGTAATGCATCTATGATCTCTTCAATATCACCCTCCATGATTGCCGCCAAATTGTATAGCGTTAAACCTATGCGATGATCTGTTACTCTGCCTTGTGGGTAGTTATAAGTTCTGATCTTTGCAGATCGGTCGCCTGTACTAACCATAGTCTTTCGTTTCTGCGCACGCTCCTCAAGAGCTTTACTCAATTCTCTATCGTACAACCTTGAACGCAACACTTTTAATGCACGTTCAACGTTTTTGATCTGACTTCTTTCATCCTGGCACTCCACAACCAAACCTGATGGTATATGCGTTAAACGAACAGCAGATTCTGTTCTGTTTACGTGCTGACCACCTGCACCGGATGCACGAAAAACATCTTTTTTGATATCGTTCATGTTTATTTCAACATCCACCTCATCTGCTTCCGGTAGAACAGCAACTGTTGCTGCTGAAGTATGTACCCTTCCCTGCGCTTCTGTTTCGGGAACTCGCTGAACACGATGCACGCCTGATTCGAATTTCAGAAAACCATAAACCTCCTCGCCAGAAACCAGTAATGAAACCTCCTTGTACCCTCCTACTTCACTTTCACTTACTGACATCACTTCTACTTGCCACCCTTTTTTTGCAAAATAACGTGTATACATCCGGTACAAATCGCCAGCAAAAATTGCGGCTTCATCTCCACCTGTACCTGAACGAATCTCAACAACTGCATTCTTCGAATCTTCCGGATCTTTTGGAATGAGCAAAACTTTTATCTCATCTTCCAATTCAGCTTTACGTTGCTGCAAGGAGTCAAGTTCAGCTTTTGCCATTTCACGAAATGCTTCATCCTTTTCTGTACGCAATAAGTCCAGCGTTCCATCAATACCCTCAATAGTCTTTTCGTATTCGTCGCTTGCGCTTACAATTGGACCCAAATCTTTGTATTCCTTATTCAAACGAACATACCTCTTCATATCAGCAATCACTGCCGGATCGGTAATGAGTTCACTCACTTCGCGGTAGCGATCTGCAATGGCAAGTAATTTTGAACGGATATCCACTTATTGAATAATTGTTTCCATTAATAAATGAATTCTCCAAATGGAGAACGAATGGTCAGCTTTTTCTTTTCCGAATCTTCAACGCGTCCAACAACACGAGCATCAACTCCAAATGAACGTGATAATGCTATTAATCCATCTGCAGTTTTTTCATCGGTGTAAATTTCCATACGGTGGCCCATATTGAAAACTTTATACATTTCACTCCACTCTGTACCTGATTGTTCGTGAATCATTTTAAATAATGGTGGAACAGGGAATAAATTATCTTTTATTACATGAACATCATCAACAAAATGTAAGACTTTGGTTTGAGCGCCTCCGCTGCAATGTACCATTCCAAAAATATGATGTCGATATTCAGTAAGCATTGCTTTAATAATTGGCGCATAGGTTCGAGTCGGAGAAAGAACCAGCTTACCGGCAGTCATTTTTTCCCTGGTATTTTCGTCGACTATGATCTCATCAGTAAGATTCAATCCACCTGAATAGGCAAGATCCTCCGGTACAGCAGGATCATACGTTTGTGGGAATTTTTTCGCAATCGATTTATTGAAAACATCGTGACGTGCTGATGTTAATCCGTTGCTACCCATTCCGCCATTGTATTCCTTTTCATAATTGGCTTTACCAAATGAAGAGAGTCCAACAATAACATTTCCCGGAGCAATAGTGTGGTTAGACACAACCGCATCCCGACGCATTCTGCACGTTACTGTTGAATCAACTATAATTGTTCGAACAAGATCACCAACATCAGCCGTTTCTCCGCCAGTTGACCAAATGCCGATGCCATACGAGCGCAATTCTTCAAGTAACTCTTCCGTTCCGTTTATGATGGCGGAAATCACTTCACCAGGAATCAGATGCTTGTTTCTTCCAATGGTGGAAGAGAGTAAAATATTATCGACAGCACCAACACAGAGTAAATCATCAAGGTTCATAACGATTGCGTCCTGCGCAATTCCTTTCCATACGGATAGATCACCTGTCTCTTTCCAGTATGCGTAAGCAAGTGAAGATTTTGTTCCTGCGCCGTCAGCATGCATCACAACACAATGTTCTTCACTACCTGTAAGCAGATCCGGAACTATTTTGCAAAATGCCTTTGGAAACAAGCCTTTATCCAGGTTTGCAATTGCATTATGAACATCTTCCTTGGAGGCCGAAACACCTCGCTGATTGTAGCGATTATCAGACATAGAGTACAAAAATAAGAAAAGCATCCGCTGCGGCGGATGCTTTTCCAAATGAATACATTTCGATTAATCTTCTCTGCGCTTCATCCAGGGAAGGTCGATCCATTGAAGTTTCAAATCAGCTTCAGTGGGAACATAATCGAAGTTAAGGATCTTAAAGTCTGTACGACGGTTCATCTGGTGAGCAGCGTTTTGCTCTTCAACTGAGGTCATTTTCTTGATGAAAGGTTCGCTCAACCAAACAGTATCACGACCTACAACCTTATAAGTTGGTTCCTTTTCACCCATACCTTTTGCCACCAGTCGCTCTTTTGGAATCCCCTTACTTACAAGGAAATCTACGCAAGTTTGAGCACGACGCTGAGAAAGTTTTTCATTATAGGCATCGTTTCCGCGGAAGTCGGTGTGTGAACGAAGCTGTACTTTGATAGTTGGATTTTCAACCATCATATTGTACAGGTAAAGCAGTGAATCCTGAGAGTTTACAGGACGCTTTGTTTCGTTTTCTTTTTTGGTTCCTTCAAGGTCAACAATAAGATCTGCCTTATCGTAAGCATAAACGATCATAGGAAGACGCAATGGCTTACCAACATATTTTTTCATGTAGAATGTGAATTCCCAGTTGGTGGACTTATCAACTCCAACAGTGGTGAATTGTTTCTTAAGCTCCATACTTTTCAGGAAGCCTTTAGGAAGAGTTGCTTCAACTGTGTAATTGGTCGCTTCATTCACATAACGCTTTCCTTCAGCAGCAGTAATAAATGATACTGAACCGGCATCGTTGGTTTTTAAGCTGAACATGGTGTTGTCAGTTCCTGCCAACTTCACTTCAATATCCTTGATCGGTTGTTTTGTTTCTTCATCGAGAACAAAAATCTTCAATTCGTACAACAGCGGAGGCATAACGAAACTATACAGATCATCACGTCCTTTACCACCAACGCGGTTAGAAGTAAAGAACCCTTTATCTTTTCCTTCGAATACAATTCCAAAATCGTGTTGCGGTGAATTCATCGGGTAACCGAGGTTCTTTGGGTTCTCCCACTTTTTCTCAGTTCCCACAGCTTCGGCACGGAACATATCCAAACCTCCCATACCAAGGTGCCCATCTGAAGAGAAATAAAGCGATCCGTCTGAATGAATGAAAGGGAACATTTCATCACCCGGGGTATTGATTTTTGGACCAAGATTTACAGGATCACTCCAGGATTTTGCACGCTTATCATACGTTACCATCCAAAGATCTTTTCCACCTTCTCCACCTGGCATATCAGAAGCAAAAATCAAGGCCATGTCATCTCCAGTAAGAGCAGGGTGCCCTACTGAAATTGAATCGTGTGGCTTGAGGGAAGGTATTTTTGTAGGAGTTCCCCACTTATCACCTTTTCTTTCAACTACAAGAATGTCGCAACCAAGGTTCTTTTTCTTTTCGTTCGGACAGTTTGTGTAATACATTACATCACCTTTACGATCAAGAACTGCAGCTCCTTCGTTATCGTCGGTATTAATTCCTTGCGGAAGAATTTTTGGCTCTCCCCATTTTCCTTTTTTATCACGTTCTGTTACCCAAAGATCAGTTCTACCTCCACCGGTACGCTTTTCTTCAATAGTACCTACACCACCAGGACGAGAAGATGAAAACACCAGAGTGGTATTTTTCTTGTCCATGAACATGGGTGTAAAGTCATAATATTCTGTATTCAGGATAAGTTCATTTTCAATGATGTGGCGAGTTGGTGTTTTTTTCCACTCTTGTGCCAACTTACAGGCCTCAGCACCATTCTTTCCCTGAACATCACCGCTCTTTTGGAAATAGGTGGTGTAGTTCTTTTCCGCTTCTTTGTATTTACCCTGTTCGCGCTGTGCATCTGCAAGGCGAAGGTATACGATGGCATCTTTGTAGTTTCCATCCACACAACGCTGATAAAACTCTTCAGCCTTATCTACGTCGGTAAGGAATCGATAACATTCACCCACACGGAAATAATAGAACATTTTTTTCTCTGGCTTCTTCTCTTTTTCAGCCGCGACCTTATAAAGGTCCTTAGCAGTAAAGAACTGCTCATTCAAATAGGCAGCTTCGGCTTCTTTGCCATGGTTCTTTTGCGCTGACGCACTGAGAGTTAGGACTAATGAGAAGAGAATAACAAGGGATCGGAAGACCTTCATAGATATATCGTTTTTCCGTTCAACTGGGTTTATTTAGTAATTGCGAATGTAACGAAAATCTTTTATTCAGCACGATTTAATGAAATTTGCTAAAAATCAATGCTTTGTGTTAAAAAACAAAAAACGGAGGGCAAACCCTCCGTTTTAAATGATATGAGCAAAAAGTGGTTATCTGATTAAAGTAACAGATCCAATTTTTTCGAATCTTTTTCCGGTTGAAACTGATTTGGTTTTGACTTTCCAGACATAAACATCGTTTTTTACTTTCAATCCTTTATGCGTTCCATCCCAACCATCATCAAGGGAATTTGAAGTGAAGAGCAATTCTCCCCAACGGTTGAATATTTGTAAGGTAAATGCATTGGGATCAATATCGTTTCCATAGACAAAAAACTCTTCATTCAAACCGTTACCATCAGGCGAGAATGCATTTGGTGCGTATAAGACGAAGGCTTCATTGATCACAACATTCAAACAAAATGTATCGACACATGCATTCGCATTCGTTGCAAGCAAACAAACCGGATAAGTACCGGATGTGTCATCAGGAAATTCAAAAGATGGATCAACTAAAACAGAATTCCCGATTCCGGCAAAATCCCACAGGTAGGCAATTGCGCCTGAACTTTGGTTTGTAAATTGAATTACCGTATTGAAAATTGTTGTGGGTTGCGGGCTTGCAATGAATGATGCGTTTACAGGAGGTGGGCCAGTAATGGAAGCTGTTGATGTAGTAGAACAATCATTAACATCACGAACCACTATTGAATAATTTCCAACACATAAGCCAACGAACATCCCGTTTGGTTGGAAAGATGCTCCGCCATCAATTGAAAATAATACGCCATTAGGTGCATTAATAGAAATTGATCCATCACAAAGACCAAAACAGGTTTCATTCACAACTACCACTGAAGAAATTGAAATTTGCGGAGGTTGATTCACTACCCATGAGAGCGTGTCTTCCTGACAACCGTTTGCATCGGTAACAACGAGATTAAATGTTCCTGCACATAATCCAATTGCCTGTGTTGTCGAATTATTAGTTCCCGGAATTCCATTCCAGTTATAGGAATAAGGACCAACTCCCCCGGAAGGAATAACAGTAGCATTACCATCACAACTTCCAAAACAACTTACATCCACAACCATAAATGAAAGAGAAAGATCGGTGGGTTCTGTCACAACATCACAATCCTGTGTTGTACATCCATTGTTATCTGTAACTGTTACACAATAATTTCCTGATGTAATACAATTGGAGGATGCTACCGCAGTAGTCTGGTTACAGTTGTCATTCCACAAATAGGTATATGGCACTGTTCCGCCTGAAGCTGTTGCTGTAAGTGATCCATTTGTTCCACCAAAACAAGTAACATTCTGGATTGATCCGATATTTACAACAAGCGGTGTTGGCTGGCTGATAACAACCTGCATTGAGTTAACACACGATCCAAACCGGACCGCAACATTATAAGTTCCAGCGCAGAGATTGGTCATTACTGAATCAAACGTAAAAGTAATACCATCATCAAAGGAAAATTCTGTTCCCGGTTGTTGAGAGGCGAGTGTTATCGTTCCGTCGCAAACTGCATTACATGAAGCGTTAATATGCGTCTCAGTAAATGCAACCTGACAACAGAGCGGGTTGGTAGATGGAAGAACTGTAACCGTTACCGTTGCTGTATCCGCAGGGCATCCGGCATTTGCCGGTACGATATAAGAGAAAACTCCACCGCTTGTAAATGCAGCCGGATCAAATATTGCTGATGTAGAAGTGAAGGTGGGACTGAACCATGAACCCGAAGCATTGGGATTTCCTCCTATGTAAGGAAACATGTCAAATCCAGGATCATTGTAACAAATCGTAACAGCACCATTGGTACCTGCATTTACGGCAGGATTGATATCAATAAAAACCGAATCCATTTGAGCACATAGTGGATGGCCTTGCTCAAACACTGAAACATAATACCAGGTTGGACTATTTACTGTTGCCATTGGATTTGCAATGTTCGGATTGGATAATCCTGTTGCGGGTGTCCATTGGTAAACCATTGCCAGTCCATTCATACCGGTGTAGATTACCCCCGTTGGTGGGAATGGACCATTGTTTAATACCACTTGTCCATTACAATCTGTAATGACATACGAAACTTCGCTTTCCCAGAAACCTCCGGTATAACTGATTTGTATTGTTGCCCCTGCAGGAATTGAAACAGTATGCGTTATTTGGGTTCCTGTTGCCATGGTGTAATTTGTGGGAACTCCATTAATCGTTACAGTCATGGTTGCACCATTCCAACCATCACCCCAGGAATCAAAAAATTGAAGTGTCCAGTTACATGTTGTACCGGTATTAGGCACTGCAGCATTAAGCTGAATGGGAACATTGGGGCAAGCCACCAAATTTGGTCCTGCATCAGGAAAAATAGGCGGGGTAACTGTTACTGTAATTGTTGTATCGTATGAGCAACCAAAATTATCTGTTGCATAGTAAGTATAAGAATACGTACCCTGTGCAGAAGGTGTTAGACAAATCTGATTACAGTTGCCACTGGTAGAAGTAATGATAGCCTGGCTTTGTGCGTTATCTGCCTGCCAGAAAGTTGAGTCACAATTTTGACCGTAAACGGGTGTAAATTCTGTGATTTCAGGAAAAAGAGCAGGATTAAAATTCAAGGACCAGTCAAAAACCCAACCGTCATCAGCGCCCCAGAGATCGCAAAATTCGAGTGTCCAAACTCCATTGAGAGGGCAACCTACTAAACCTGAAAGCGGATTAAGTGAGCTATACGTTCCGGGAGCCAAAGTTGGAACACCGTTTGGCAAAGTAATTAAGTTAGGCGTAGCACCTGCGTTTCCACACTGCGCCCAGGTTCCCAGAGGAGCATTCGGCGCCCAGCAATAATCGTAACCAACTCCGGGAGGATCGTTTGGACCACTTACGTCGATAGGCTCACCTAATGAATTCCATCCACCACCTTGCTGATACAATACAACCTGTGTTCCGTTAGGGCAATAAATGGAAGCAACCAAATCTCCGATATAGGAGTGCTCCATGTTTACGCAAATGGAAAACAGATCATTGATGTTATTAAGTGTTTGGCCAGGATTGAAAACATTGAAATCTATAGTTGATTCAAAACACTGACCGACGTTATCAGGCAAATAGGTAGGACCGCCAAGATTGTTATAAGGCAAGCCGGTATATGTGGTCGCATTAACAACACCGTTAAGACATACCGATTCTCCAAGGCAAATCGTTTGATTGGGTGTGGTTCCGGTAAATGTAGGTGTAGTTCCCACCAGCACTTTTACAGTAACACGATTTGTTGCAGCACAACCGTTATCATCCAGAAGATATAGATCAACACGGTATTCGCCTGCATTATTGAAAGTGTGTGTTACAATTGGGCCAGTGGTTGAGTCGATCGTACCATCATCAAAACTCCATTTGTATTGTACAATATTAAATCCGGGAGCAGCAAAGGAAGGAGTTCCATTAAAAGTCACCTGATCACCCTGACAGATACCCATTGAGTCAACAGTAGGGGCAGACAATACTGCAATAGGACGTTGGCAAGGTGTAGAGCAAGTAATTGTAGCAGCAAAATTTCCGGTTCCTGCGCTATTTGAATTAAACACCAGCGTTAAACATCCGGATGTGTTAAAAGAAGTACAGGTAACAATTAATCCCTGCAACTGGGTTCCACCATATGTTCCCATTGAAGGAGCAGCAGTAGAGTTTCCGTCATAAACCGAAAAGTTATCTGCATTATTCGCCGGAGGAGTAGCCGTATTCTGATTGGAAAGATTGAAAACAATAAAATCAAGCGTAATTACATCACCAGGAGTATCCGGACAAATAATCACTGTAACATTCTCACCGTTTTGATAACCGACGCCGGAAACACCACCTGAAGCATACAATGTGCCGGAACAAGTATTAAATGTTTGCCCATTAATTGCAGGCGACATAATAACATCGACTTGGGTTTTTCCGTGTAATGCAAATAGCAGAAGTATCAGAAAAAGACCAACTTGGCGGAAAATGGTTTTCATTATGGCAGGTAGTTTAGATATTGATACAATAAACAGACGAAAATAAAGGTCTAAAGTTGCTTAAAATAAAAAAGGTGTCAAAACCGACACCTTTTCACTATTGGTTTCCCAGAGTACTGCTTTATTTAAGAAGTGTAACGTGACCATAGAACTCCTTCTTCTGACCGTTGTACTGCTTCTTAACCTTTAATTTCCAAACATATACATCTTGTTTGCACATTTGCCCCTTGTAGGTTCCATCCCAACCCACTCCGGCATTTTGTGTATAAAAAATTAATTCACCCCAACGGTCGAAAACCATGAATTCATAAGCATTCGGGTCATGACCTGAAACGATTGGCATGAAAACCGTATTTATTGCATCATGGTTAGGATCAGGAGTAAATGCATTGGGGACGTAAACGATGAACTCATCGTAAATCTGAACTATTTTACAAACGGAATCTACACAACCCTCTGTTGTTGAAGCGGTGAGGCAAACTACATAACTTGCCGGGTCATCTTCAGGAAATGAAAAAGATGGATTTGTTTGAACAGAGGTAGCTAATCCGGCAAAATCCCATAAGTAAATTGATGCGCCCTGAGATTGATTGTTGAATTGAACAACCGGACTCAAAACGGTAGCATTTGTAGGAGTAAAGTTAAAATCGGCAATTGGATTTGCGTAAACACATACAAAATTCGGTGACGTAAGTGAGGCAGTACATCCATTGTTATCTGTAGTTACCAAGGCAACATCGTAACAACCTGGAACGGTAAATGTATTGGTATAGGATGCGCATGAATTCGAAGCGGGAATACCATTGATCAACCACTGACAAGAAGATCCGGCCGGTAAAGTAGTGTTGGTAAGCGTTGCAGTTAAAGGAGAGCAACCACTTGCATTATCCACAACAAATGAAACAACAGGTAAAGGGTTAACAGTAATAGTTGTAGTGCTGCTCGTTCCACAGGCTCCACCGATGGTATAGGTAATGGTATGAGTACCGACACCGGCTACAGAAGGGTTAAATGTTCCTGTTACTGCACTTGTAATTCCGGTACCGGACCATGTTCCACCCGCGGTTGCAGCTGTTAGGTTAATCTGATTGGCATCGATACAAAATGGACCGGCTGGTGTAATTGCAGAGTTTGCCTGGTTGATTACTACAATAGTAGTCGTACCAACATCACCACATGCGCCACTAATTATATAAGAAATTGTATGTGTTCCTGCACCGGCAACAGATGGATCGAATGTGCCGTTTGTGGCATTGGTAATTCCTGTTCCTGTCCATGTTCCACCCGGCTGAGCTGCTACAAGATTTACAGTAGCATCAACAATACAGAATGGTCCTGCAGGCGTTACTGTTGCATCCGCATCTGCAATAATTTGAATGGTTGTTGTTTCAGTATCAGCACAACTTCCGGCACCAACAGTGTAGGTGATAACATGATTTCCCGGACCAGCAACAGACGGAGAAAATTGTCCTGTTGCAGCATTGGTAATACCAGGGCCACTCCATGTACCTCCGGGAGAAACAGCGGTTAGACTAATTGGCGGATTAGACTCACAAAATGGACCAACGGGTGTAATTGTTGCATCGAAATTTAGACTTACAGTAATAGTTGTGGTAGCAGGGTTAACACAACCTGTTGGAGTATATGTAATCGTATGTGAGCCTACCCCTGCAATAGATGGATCAAAAATTCCGATTGCTGTATTCGTAATACCGGTTCCAGACCACGTTCCGCCTGCCGGAGATCCGGTTAAGGCAATGGCAGGATCAGTACTACAAAATGGACCGGCAGGAGTAATTGATGAGTTTGCAGGACCAACAAATGGACCACCGGAATACGTAATGGGACAACCATTTGCATCCTGAATAGTTACAGAATACATCTGACCATTTGTCAAGCCATTAAATACAATTGTACCTCCATTATTTGCTGTAGTATTTACTAAAGTGGCATTAGCAGGAGTAACGTTTGTTGCAGTAAACTGACTTCCGTTCAATGCAGGCAATCCTCCATTCACAGTAACAGTAACGGATCCAGCTGCACAGTTTTCAACTCCCGTAGCGGTAATTTGAGGCAGATACTGAATAGCAAAAAGCTGCCCCAAATCGTAGCAATAACCCGCATAATTTGTAACGGTATAGTAACCATTAGTAACGTCATACATTGTAATTGGAACAACATAAATGATGTTATTGGTAAACGTACCGGGAGGGAATGCATTAATAATAAACAGATCATTGATATCTGAAAAAGTTGCTGACTGTTCTATAACACCTTCCAGGCAGGGATCGGTAGTAATATCTCCGGAAGTGATTGTTGGAGGACAAGAATATATCATATACCAAATACCGGGATTGTAAGGTATAGTTGGGTCATTGACATTATTCGGATATGTAAAGTTGTTATTGGAAGTAATAGTGATTTGATCCCCAAAACAGAGAACATAATTGTTGGTTGAATTACCTGTAATCGTACCGGTGAATGTTCCTGCCTCTGCCGGACACAAACAGTTTGGTTGCGGGGTAAAATTGATTGTCTGGGTACATCCGGGGTTAGCGGTAAATGTTGCAGTTACTGCACAGGTTGCAAGACCAGTGGTTCCTCCGGGAATTGAATAATTGATGGGAGAAACAAAAGGTGCGTTGAATACTTGCTGCAATCCTTCGCAGGTAGAAATTATCAATTGACCTGTGGATGGAGGACTTGTAAATTGCAGTGTGCCTGTAATGGGATAGGTATTGGTTAAAACGTCACAAACCCCAATGTTTACATCCATGTAATCCATATTACAAGGACACGTTGGTTCAGTAAAGGTTGGACTTGTTATAGTACATGCAGGAGCTGCAGAAAAAGTCGCGGTAATCGAACAATTTGGAGTGCCATCGGCATTGATCCCAGCAATAGAGAAATTTGTAGGCGATGTGAAAGGTGCATTAAATGTTTGCGATCCTCCGCAGCTACTTGTAATCGTTAGTGTTCCACTTGCAGGTGCATTGGTAAACGAAACACTACCCGAAGCTGTATATGTATTTGTAGCAGCAACACAAGCACCAATGTTAATGTTGATGGCTGTAAATGCACAAGGGGATGAACAAGATGGGGCAGTGTAGTTTTGAGTAAGTGTACAAGTTGGATCAGCACTGAATGTGGCGGTAACCGAACAATTTGCACCGTTTGCTGGTATGTTTGGAATTGAATAATTTATTGAAGTGCCAAAGGGAGGATTAATCGTTTGACTCCCGCCGCAGGAATTTGTAATTGTTAATGTTCCGGTAGTCGGTGGATTTTGAACCGTAATAGTTCCGGTCAAGGTAAAAGTATTTGGGCCAGCAACACATGCACCGGGACTAGCAGTTAAACCTGTCATGTCACATAGAATAGCACAGTTGGTTGTGCCATCAACACCTGCAGCATTTCCTGCTGTTGCAGTAATATTTGTTGGCTGATTTGAGAAGTTTGTAATTAGTAACATATACCACTCCCCTGCAACTGCATTGGGAATATCAACTTGCTCGTTGGCGGCTGTAGAGTAGCTACAGTCAACACCAGAGCCTGCCGTACCATTAAAAATACTGGTACACATGGATGCCTGCGACGCAAACGGCCCCCAAATAATGAAATCGATATCAACGTTGGCAGAATTCGACAGGTTAATCATTATATTTCCTGAAGTAGCAATATTTAAATAATACCATGCAGGATTTGGCTGGGTAAGTAAACAACCATAGTTAGGCCCTGCCGGTGCAGTTGTATTTTGAGATGCGGGGAATGACACCCCGGATGAAGTACAAAATGGGTCGGCTGTTGCGCATGTAGCCTGGCTCTTAACATTTCCGGAATTGATAAAAACGCCAATACATAAAACGAGTAAGTATATAATCCTACGAAAGCAATTGGACATAATTCTAAAAATTAAGTAAGGTCGTTTTCCTGTTTGTTAATTAACAACTGGCTTAATACTTAGACGCCAATTTAACAAATCCGTTGCTTGTATTTGATGTTTTTACATACTATTAAATAGCAAAGGGGCCAAGATCCTGACCCCTTTGCTATTATTGCATTATGCTTCAACTAGTTAATTACCTAAGTAAAGTTATATGACCAATATAATCATGGGTAATTCCATTGTGATCAACAGCCTTTACTTTCCATACATACACATCCTGCTTACAAAGGACACCCTGATGAGTTCCATCCCATCCTGTATCGGCATTTCTGGATTCGAATAATAATTCACCCCAACGGTTGAAAATCATCAGTTCATAACCTTCAGAACCGAACATTACTCCAACAGGGATAAACACATCGTTTTTGCCATCACCATTTGGTGTAAAGGTATTTGGCATGAAAATAATGTAGTCGCCTTCGATGTAAACCTGGTAAGTTGCCTGGTCGATACAACCATATTGGTTGGTTATGGTAAGTGTAATATCGAAATAACCGGTATCGGTATACATGTGAATCGGATCGACAATTGTACCAATTGTATTTCCGCCGTGGGTATTATCAGGAACAATACCACCAGGTAATCCGGTAATTGTATTTCCATCACCAAAATTCCAGCTATACAACACAGGAGAGCCTTGTGATTGGTCTGTCATTGCAATAGAAGGACTCAAGATTGAAGTACTTGTTGGCGTTGTGAGGAAATCTGCCTCAGGAACAGGGAACACATCGATCATTTGTGTTTGAGAGATCGCAGTAGTACAACCTGCTGCCGATGTTACAACTACACAAACATCATAACTACCCGGGGTTGTATAGGTGTAAGTAGCGTTCGCAACATTTCCAACATAATCAGCAACTCCATCACAATCGAAATCGTAGGAGAAGTTCGTTCCGATATCAGTATTCAGAATAAACTGAGCAGTAAATGGAGAACATCCTGCTGTATCAACCGCATTTAGGAATGCAATAGGCAATGGATTGATCGAAAGAAGAACTGAATCAATATAAGGTATTGAACATCCATCATCGAGCACAACATAATACCATGTAGGTACAGTTGGGTTCACCGTTATTGATGAGTTATTCCCGAATTGTGTTGGTGTATACGAAGTTCCGAACTCGTCTGTCCACACGAAATTGTACGGGCCACCATTTCCACCTGTTGCCTGTGCATTGAGTGTTGTTGGAGCGCCACTACAAATAGTTTGTGATGGCGTGAGATCAACTTCCAGAGGAGGATTCACAATAATTGTAATACACTCTGGCGGAGTTACGCAACCTCTGTCATCGGTAACTGTGAAACAATAGGTTGTTGTAGAAAGAGGATTTACCAATATTGGGCCACTTCCATTAAATCCTGGTGATTGCCAGTTGTAAGTGTAAGGCTGCACACCTCCTGCACCTGCTGCCCACAATTGTGTTGAGTCGCCGTAACAAATAGTCACATCGAAATCACCAAATGCCTGCAGAGGTTGTGGCTGCGTTACTGTTAAACAACTTGTAACTGAACAGTTATTTACATCTGAAACTGTTACACAATAATTACCTGAAGTAAGATTGATTGCAGTTTGTGTATTCTGAACCGGTGAAGTATTCCATGAATAGTTGATCGGTGCAGTTCCTCCTGTAGAAGCAACAGTTGCAGTTCCATTATTGAATCCTGAACAAGATGGCTCAGTAAATGATGTAGAAGTAACCTGAGGACTTGGAAGATCAATTACAGTGCCGGTTGTTGAGAACAGACATCCGTTATTATCCGTTACTGTAACTCCGGTATTCCCTGCACATAATCCGGTATTGGTAATATCTGTTGGACTCAATCCATTTATCCAGCTGTAGGTGTATGGTTGAGTTCCACCGGACATATTGATGCTTGCAACAGCATTACAATCTGAACATGTTGAATTGCCTGCAATAATATTTCCATTGAGCGGAAGTGGCTCGGTAATGATGTTATTACCTGCAACTATACAACCGTTTACATCAGTAATAATTACACCATAGCTACCAGGACAAAGTGGCGCTGCAGTAGGACCTGTACTTACGCCGCCTGTCCAGTTGTAGAAATAAGGTGGCGTTGCGCCGGATACAGCGAGATCGATATAACCATTACAGAAACCGAAACAGGTTACATTGGTCAATGCAGCATTTGAAACTACAAGAGGCGTAGGTTGTCCCATTGTAGTTGTTGCGTTGGCAACACAACCATTTGCATCCGTTACCACAACATTATGCGTTCCCTGACACAATCCATTGTTCAGTGCATTGGTAAATGACACCCCGGAATCCCAGAGATAACTGTATGGTGCTGTTCCTCCACTTGTAGATACAGTTGCGGTACCATCGCAGTAATTAAAACAAGATGGAATAGTTTGTGATGTTACCGCAGAGAATAGAATATTTGGTTCAAAAATGAACTCTGTAATTGCAGAAACACAACTAGCCGAGTCGACAACAATCAAACCAAACGTTCCACCGGGCAGGCCGGTTGTTGCGTTTGATGTTCCCTGCCCGGGTAAAGGAGTTCCTGAGCTATTTATCCAGGTATAAGTGAATGGAGCAGTTCCTCCGGTTACCAACACATCAATTGTACCGTCTGAGAACCCATTACAGGTAACGTCAGTTGTATTTGCAATACTTAATCCAGGAGCCGGAATATCGATAATACACAATAAGCTGTCTTTTACACAACCATTACCATCGGTAATCTGAACCGAATAGCAACCCGAGAAAAGATTGAATGCACACTGAGTATTCTGTCCAGCAGGATCATTGTACTGATACGTATATGGCGGCACACCTCCAATTACGGACACACAAATCGAACCGTTGTTTTGGTTACAGAATGCGTTATTGGAAATTGCTGCGGAGAAATCGAGAATAGTAGGTTGAGTAACTGCAACACTTCCTGTAAACAAACAACCATTAGCATCAGTAACGTTTATTGGATAGTTACCTGCACATAAATTGTTTACTGCATTCGTTGTTGAGAACATTGGATCAAACCACTGAAGCTGATATGGTGCAACACCACCTGTAACAGTAGCATTAATTGAACCATCACAAGATTGATAACATGAGTTAGGTACACTTGTGAGATTTGCAAGTAATGGAGCAGGTTCTGAGATAGTAACCGTTGCAGTTGCAGTACAACCGTTCGCATCAGTTACAGTTACAACATATGTACCTGCGCACATATTTGTATTTACCTGCGAATTGTTTCCGTTTGTCCAGCTGAAAGAATATGGAGCGGTACCACCTGCAGCATTTGCCTGAGCGAAGCCATTACATGCTCCAGCGCAATTTACGTTTCCAGACAAGGTAATTGCAGTTGTAAGTTGTGTAGGCTGAGTAATGTTATAATTATAAGTGTTTGTACATCCATTGTTATCCGACAACACAACCGTATAAGCGCCTGCACAAAGGTTAGATGCAGTTGAAGTTGTTTGTGCAGGAGTAGAATTCCATTGATAACTGAATGGGCCAACACCTGAAACCGGTACAACTGATGCAGAACCATTACATGCATTGAAACATGTTACGTTGGTAAAGCTTGTTGTTCCTGTTACCTGTGCCGGCTGAACCAGTGAATAAGGAATAATATTGGTACAACCATTTGCATCACTGAAAATCAAAATATAGTTTCCTTGACACAATCCTGTTACGCTAGTACCTGTTCCAATTTGCGCGTTGGCGTTATTTCTCCAATCGTAGTTAAACGGTGGTGTTCCACCTGTTGCTGCGAAGGAAATGGAGCCATCGCAATACGAGAAACATGAAGGATTAACTGAAGTCGGAATATACACAAGCGCATTTGCTTCTGTGATGATCACATAAGTAGATGCTACACATCCCACTGCGTCGGTAATTTCAACTGCATAGGCCCCGGCAGCAAGATTAGTAGCTGTAGGAGTCGTTTGGTTTCCTGTGTTAGAATCCCACTGCACAGTAAATGTGCCGGTACCACCAACCATTCCAACTGTTGCTGAACCATCCGACAATCCGAAACAAGACACATTGGTCTGTGAAACAATTGCAGCATCAGGACCAGCCTGGTCGATTACCTGAACAAATGCAGTATCTGTACAAAGATTTCCGTCAACGATTGCAACAATATATGTTCCGGCAAAAAGACCATTAGCACAATTGTTGGTTGACCCATCAAACAGCCATGTCAGGTTATAATTTCCTGCACCACCGCTTGGCGTAACACATCCTGAACCATCCGGTTGTTCGCAATTTGAATTATTTACCGTCATGGTGTGAACCAATTCTGTTGGTTGATTGATTGTAGTAGAACCATTCAATAAGCAACCGTTTGCATCTGTTACTACCAATCCGTAAGTACCTGCACAAAGGAATGCGGCAGGAATGGTGGTTTGCGCCAATGGATCATTCCACTGATACGTATATGGAGGGGTTCCTCCTGATACGATAGCAGCAGCGCTTCCATCACAAGAGTTGTAACATTTAGCGTCTTCAGGATTTATTACAACTTGGTAAAGTGGTGGCTCAATTACGTTTGTTATTGCTGTGAATGTACATGCATTTGCATCTGTAATTGTTACTGTATAGGTTCCGGCAATTAATCCGGTAATAGTAGAAGTTGTTCCTACAGTAACACCTCCACTATTCACCCAATTGAATGTATACGGACCATTTCCGCCGCTTGGAACTGCAGATGCTGTACCCGTATTTCCGCCATAACAAATCACACTGGTATTGGACACAACAGCATTAAGTGCAGTTGGCTGGGTTAGTGTTATTGTTTCGGTAATGATACAGTTGTTATTATCGGTTACTGTTAACACATAAGTACCTGCATAAAGACCGGTAGCAGTTTGGTTGGTTTGTACAGGATTTGAATCCCAGTTGTAACTGAATGGCGCAGCTCCACCAGTTACCACACCGGTTGCAGAACCGTTGTTACCGTTATAACACAATACAGGAGTAACCAGATTAATGGCAAGTGTACCGGCAGGATCATCACCAACAAAGGCATCGGAAGAAGAAGTACATCCGTTAGCATCTGTTACTGTTGCTGTATATGTTCCTGTAACAACTCCATTTTGTGTTGCAGAAGTTGAACCTGCAGTCCATGAAAAAGTGTATGGTGCAGTTCCACCGTTTCCGGTAACTGTTGCAGAACCATCCGGATTTCCACAATTTGCATTGACAACTGTTGTTGAAGATGTTAATACTGGTGGTTGGGTAATTGCAATATTTCCTGTTTCAACACAACCATTAGCATCGTTGATTACAAGAATATAATTTCCATTACATAATCCCGTTTGGTTGGCTCCAACTAATCCACCTGTCCAGGTATATGTTAATGCACCAGTTCCACCGGTTGCATTTGCAGAAACTGTTCCGTCGCATGCTCCATTACACAATACATTAGTTGAGTTAATTACGTTCAAAACGATATCTGTAGGTTGGTTAACCGTGGTTGATGCAGAGGCTGTATTTCCATTTGCATCAGTTACGGTTAATGTATAATTACCTGCGCAGATGTTTGTAAGGTTTGCGGTTGTTGAACCATTCGACCAACTGTAGGTATAAGGCGCAACTCCTCCAGAAACAAGAGAGGCAACCTGTCCGATACAAATATTGAAACAGTTAAGATCGAGCGGATTTAAATTGACAATCAGAGCAGCAGGTTCAGTAATGGTAATACAATCTGTAGCTGTACATCCTGCAGCATCCGTTACTGTTGCGCAATTTGTTCCGGCGCACAAATCATTTGCAGTTGCGTTGGTGTTTCCATTGCTCCATTGAATGGTTAATGGTGGTGTTAATCCTGAAACCGTAGCGGTACCGGAACCGTTACATAATGAAAAACCTGTTGCGTTGCTGTTAACAGCGGCAGAGATGTTAGGGCCCGGGATATCAGAAATAGTAACGGAAGCAAGTGTTGTACATCCATTTGCATCAGTTGCAGTTACGCTATATACACCGGCGATTACACCTGTTAAGGTTGCACCAGGTTGGGGCGGTGTTGCGTTCCATACAAAGTTTACAAGCCCGGTCCCTCCGAATGAAGATGCTACAGCACCACCATCTGCCAATCCGCAATGAGCATCATTTTCTGCAATGGTAACACCTAATACAGGTGGCTCAGTAATATTGGGGAATACTGTGAAGGTACATCCATTATTATCTGTCACGGTTGCAGTATACAAACCTGCAGATAATCCTGTTGCGCTAGTTGTACCCTGACCACCACCAGGCACCGGCGACCAAACTGCAGTATACGGAGCAACTCCACCGCCCATAGTTATTGTAGCAGAACCGTTATTGCCTGCAAAACATGAAACATTCACTGTTGCCATTGCGCCTGTTAATGCGGTAGGCTGAGTTATTACAAATGTTTCTGAAACAGAACATCCATTTCCATCCGTTACCACCACATCGTAGGTACCGGCTGTTAGGCCTGAAACAGATCCCGTACCCTGACCAGCACCTGGCGCAGGTGTCCACATATAAGAATAAGGAAGAACTCCACCATTCACAGCAACACTTGCTGAACCATTGGAACCATTGTTACAAGATACCATTGTTGGTACTCCCGGAACAGAAACCAAAAGTGTTGGTTCTGCAACTGTAATAGAAGTTGTAGCAGTACAAAGATTTGCGTCTGTTACGGTTACAGTATATGTACCTGCAATTAGTCCGCTTGCTGTTGAAGCAGATCCTCCTGAAGGTGACCATGCGATAACCAATGCACCAGTACCACCACCGGCTAATACCTGAGCACTTCCATCATTTCCTCCGAAGCAACTTACATCAATATGTGCGCCTGCTACTTCAGCAATCGTTGGTGATGCTTCGTTAAGAACGTTGGCAGAAACAGTTGCTGTACATCCGTTATTATCCGTTACAGTAGCTGTATATACTCCGGCAGGTATTCCTGTTGCAGTAAGTGTAGTTTGAACAGGTGTTGTATTCCATTCAACAGAATAGTTTGGTACTCCTCCTGCAATTGAAACGGTTGCTGTACCATTTGAACCACCACAGGTTGCATTCACAACTGAAGATCCCAATGCTAAAGCTGTAGGTTCTGTAATTGCAATATTATCTGTAGCTATACATCCGTTTCCATCTGTAACCGTTACAGTATAATTGTTGGCTGTTAAGTTAGAAACTGAAGGTGTTCCCTGACCTGAACCAGGAGCAGGTGACCAATTGTAATTGTAGGGTGCAGTACCTCCACCGGGTGTTACAGTTGCTGCTCCGGTATTTGCTCCGTTACATGCAACCATAGTGGATGCAGAAATTGCTGCAGTCAATGCTGTAGGTTCTGTTATCGTTACAGATGATGCTGTTGTACATCCGTTATTATCTGT
>ERZ761602.1573-NODE-1573-length-40628-cov-11.132502_pt1 | contig 40628 bp, 15 predicted proteins | sample MGYA00512165_ERZ761602 | MGnify/ENA primary metagenome ERZ761602 (study PRJEB28899, sample SAMN02445085) | bioreactor sludge metagenome | biome: EBPR sludge; isolation source: Thorneside wastewater treatment plant | place: Australia: Brisbane, Thorneside...
GGCGCCAAGGACACCGCCGCAGGCGCCAAGGACACCGCCGCAGGCGCCAAGGACACCGCCGCAGGCGCCAAGGACATCGCCATCGTCGGGGCGGCCTGCCGCCTGCCCGGCGGGGTCAACGACCTCGATGGCCTCTACACCCTGCTGGTCGAGCAGCGCGACGTGATGGAGCCGATCCGGGCCGATCGCTGGCCGGGAGAGGCCTGGCACGACCCCGAGGGGGTCTTCGGCAGCGTGGCGCAGCGGGCCGCCTTCGTCGACGGGATCCACGACTTTGACGCCCCCGCCTTCAGCGTCTCGCCGGCCGAGGCCGCCGTGCTGGATCCCCAGCAGCGGCTGGCCCTGGAGTGCAGCTTCGAGGCCCTGGAGCACGCGGGCATCCCCGTCGATCGCCTCGATGGTGCCAACGTAGGCGTCTACCTGGGGGCCAGCGGCAGCGAGTTCAAGGACATCTACTCGCCGCGCGGCGGTGAACACTGGGGCGGCCTGGGCTCGATGATGTCGGTGATCTCCGGCCGCGTGGCCTACACCTTCGGGCTGGCCGGGCCGGCCCTGACGGTGGACACCGCCTGCTCCAGCTCGCTGCTGGCCACCCTGATGGCCGTCGAGGATCTGCGCAACGGCAAGATCGACCTCGCCCTGGCCGGCGGGGTGCAAGTGGTGCTCTCGCCCTTGTCCGCGCAGTTCCTGAGCCGCGCGGGGGCCCTGTCGCCCTCCAGCCGCTGCGCCAGCTTCGGGGCCGAGGCCGATGGCTACGCCCGCGGCGAAGGTGCCGGTGTGGTGGTGCTCAAGCGGCTGAGCGAGGCCCTGGCCGACGGCGACCGCGTCCTGGCCGTCATCCGCGGGGGCGCCACCAACCAGGACGGCCGCAGCAACGGCCTGACGGCCCCCAACGGGCAGGCCCAGGCCCGGGTGGTGCGCCGGGCCTTGGACGACGCCCGGGTGGAGCCCCAGGCGGTCGGCATGGTCGAGTGCCACGGCACCGGCACCCCCTTGGGAGATCCAATCGAAGCGGCCGCCTTGGGAGAGTCCCTGGGGCGAGGCCGGCACGAGGGAGCGCCGCTGCGCATCGGCTCGATCAAGAGCAACCTGGGGCACCTCGAGGCCGCCGCCGGTGTGGCGGCGCTGCTGAAGGCGACCCTGGCGGTGCAGCGCGGGACCTACCTGCCGAGTCGGGCGGTCGAGGCGCTCAACCCGCGCATCGACTGGAAGGGCACCAACCTGCGGCTTCAGCAGGCGGTGGAGCCCTGGCCCGAGGGCCAACGCCTCTGCGGGATCAGCGCCTTCGGCATGAGCGGGACCAATGTGCACCTGCTCGTCTCCGGCCCACCGACGCAGCGGCCCAAGCCAGCCCAGCTCCCCGGCCTCCTCCCGCTGCTGCTCTCCGCCCACGACCCGCAGGCCCTGCGCGCCCGGGCGGCCGCGATGCTGCCCCTCCTCCAGCCGGGGGCATCCCTGCTCGACCTGCTGGCGACCCTGGCCAACCGCCGGGCCAGCCTCGCCCACCGCCTGGTCGTCCTGGGCAGCAGCGTCGAAGAGCTGCAGCAGGGCCTGCAGGCCTTCCTCGACGAGCGCCCCCATCCCGGGCTGAGCCTCGGCCGCGCCGGTCGCGCCTCGCCCGTCCCCGAGGGTCTGGGCATCGCCGAGCTGGCCGCGGCCTGGATCGGCGGCGCCGAGGTCGACTGGCGCGGCGTGCTGCCCAACGATCGCCTCGCCGAGCTGCCGCCCTACCCCTGGCAGCGGCGGCGGGCCTGGCCCGAGGCGATCGACCCTGGCACGCTGCTGCCCGGGCGGGTCCTGCCCCCGGTGGCGGGTGAGGCCGAGCACCCCGTCCTGGGCCGGCGGGTGCTGGATCCCGAGCACCCCGAGGCCTTCTCCTGGACCTCCGCCCTCTCGCCCTCCCGGCCCGCCTTCCTGGGGGAACATCGCATCGGCCCGACCGCGGTCGTGCCCGGCGTCACCTGGCTGGATCTTGGCGCCTGCGTGGCCCGCGAGCTGTGGGGCCCCGGTCCCGTCACCCTCGAAGACGTCCGCTTCCTCGAGGTGCTGGCCCTCCCCGGCGAGAATCCCCGCACCCTGCGCACCCGCCTGACGCCTCAGGGCCCCGAGACCGCCCGCCTGGAGATCCGCAGCGGCGAGCGCTCGCCGGGGGTGCAGCACGCCACGATGCTGCTGCGGCGGGGCATTCCGGCCGACCTCCCCGCGGCGGCCCCCGCGCCTGCCCCCTCCGGCCCGCGACTTCAGGGCGAGGAGCTCTACCGGCGGGGCGAGGGCGGGCTGCTGGACTACGGCCCCTCCTTCCGCGGCGTGCGCGGCGGCTGGTCGGTCGAGGGCGGCGTGCTGGCCGAGCTCGCCCTGCCCGCCCAGGCCGGCGGCATCGGCGCCCACCGGATGCACCCCGCCCTGCTGGACGCGGCCCTGCAGGCCGGCGACCTCAGCCACCAGGGCCAGGTCGGCTTCACCGTGCCCGTCGGCGTCGATCGGCTGGTGCTGCACCGAGACCTGGCCTCCTGGGCGCAGGTCCATATGCGCGGGTTCGCGACCGAGGGCGAAGCCAGCCAGGCCCCGCGCATCGACATCGATCTGCGCGACCGGGAGGGTCGCCTCGTCGTCCAGCTCGAAGGCCTGCGGACCGCCTTGCTCGCCGGTGCCCCCGCCGAGGACGGCGGCTTGTTGTGGCAGCAGCTCTGGCGGCCGCTGCCTCTGGCCGAGGCCGCCCCCCGCGAGCCGGGAGAGTGGCTGCTGATCGAGAGCGCCCCGGGTCGTGGCGCCAGCCTCGCGGCGGCGATGGCCGAGCGAGGCCTGTGCGCCCGGGTGCTGGCCGCGGGAGGCGAGGCCTCCGGACACCAGGCACTCGGGGGCTGCGAGCCCCAGGGCGCCATCTTCCTGGCCAGCCCGGGCGAACCCATCGAGCAGAGCGCGCAAGTGCTGGACCTGATCCGCCTGCTGCAGGGCCTCTCCGGTCGGGAGCTGCCCCGCCTCGTCCTGCTCACGCGCGGAGCCAGCGGGCCCCTGCCCGATCCCGAGCAGGCCGCGCTGCACGGCCTGGGCCGGGTGATCCAGGCCGAGCACCCCGAGCTGCGCTGCCTGCGGGTCGATCTGCCCCTGGAGGGAGGCGAGGAGGCCCTGATCGACGAGCTGCTGGCCGACAGCGCCGAGGAGGAGGTCTCTCTCGTCGACGGCTCGCGCCGGGTTGGTCGCCTCGCCCCGCTCGCTCCCGCCGCCGATCAGCTCCTCCCGGCCGCCGGGCGCTCCTTCCAGCTCGTCCAGTCCAGCCCCGGCGTGCTGGGCGGCCTGCACCTCGCCCCGGCCTCGCCGGTTGAACCGCCTCCCGGCTTCGTGCGCCTGAAGTTGCGCGCCGCCGGCCTGAACTTCCGCGATGTCATGATGGCGATGGGCCTGCTGGACGGCCTGGGGGTCTCCCTGGGCACCGAGGCAGCCGGCACCGTTCAGGCCCTGGGGGAGGGGGTCGAGGGCCTGCGCGTCGGAGACGAGGTCTTCGGCGGCGTAGGCGGCATCGGCACCGAGGGCATCGCCCTGGCGAGCAGCCTGTTCCACCGGCCGCCCTCCCTTCCCGCCGAGCTGGCGGCCGGCATCTACACGGTCTACGCGACCGCGGCCTGGAGCCTGGACATCGCCGCCCGGGTGCGCCCCGGCGAGCGGGTGCTGGTGCACGCCGGCACCGGCGGCGTCGGCCAGGCGGCCATCGCCTGGGCCCGCCATCGCGGTGCGAGGGTCTTCGCCACCGCCAGCACCGAGGCCAAGCGTCGGCTCCTGCTCGAGCTGGGGGCCGAGGCCGTCTCGGACTCCCGCAGCGACGCCTTCCTGGCCGACGCGATGGCCTGGAGCGAGGGCAAGGGCGTCGACATCGTGCTCAACAGCCTGTCCGGCCCGCTGCTGGAGGCCGGCCTGGAGGCGCTGGCCCCCTACGGCCGCTTCATCGAGCTGGGCAAGCGCGATGTGCTGGAGAACAAGCGCCTGGGAATGCTCCCCTTCTTGAAGGGGATCAGCCTGATCCTGGTCGATCTGGACCAGCTCTCGCGCAGCCGCCCCGTCGAGCTGCGCGCCCTGATGACCGAGGTGCTGGCCGCGCTGGACTCCGGGAGCATCGCCCCCATCCCCACCCGGACCCTGCCGATCTCGCAGGCCGCCAGCGCCTTCAACGAGCTGGCCAGCGGCAGCCACACCGGCAAGCGGGTGCTGATGATCGACGACCCGGCGGCCCAGGTGCTCTGCCCCCGCACCCCGGTCTCGCTGGCGCCGGCCGATGGCAGCGTGCTGATCACCGGCGGCCTGGGCGGCCTGGGCCTCTCCCTGGCCCGCAGCCTCGCTCGCCAGGGCATCGGCGGGCTGGCCCTGCTGGGTCGGCGACCGCCCGACGAGGCCCAGCGCGCCGCCATCGCCGAGCTGGAAGCCCTGGGCCCCACGGTCCGCGTGATCGCCGCCGACGCCAGCCGCCGCGAGGACCTGGAGCGCGCTCTGGCCGTGGTCCGCGCCGAGCTGCCCCCCCTGAAGGTGGTGCTGCACGCCGCCGGGCTGCTGGACGACGCCACCCTGGCCAGCCTGGACGGGCCTCGGCTCGCCCGCGTCTTCGCTCCCAAGCTGCGGGCCGCCTTGCTCCTCGCCGAGCTGACGGCTCCTGAACCCGGCCAGCCGGACGCAGGCCAGCCCGAGCCCCTCGACGCCCTGGTCTTCTTCAGCTCCGTGGCGGCCCTGCTCGGCTCGCCGGGCCAGGGCAACTACGCCGCCGCCAACGCCGCCATGGACGGCCTCGCCACCCGGCTGCGCAGCCAGGGTCGGCCCGCCACCAGCATCCAGTGGGGCCCCGTCGCCGAGGTCGGCATGGCGGCGCGGGTCAAGGGAGCGGGCGGCGGCCTGCCCCTGCTGGATCCCGAGCGCTGCTGGGAGCTGCTGCCCGAGCTGCTGACCGGCCCGCCCGTCGTCGCCGTGGTCGACCTGGACCTGCGGCGCTTCCTGGAGACCAACCCGCAGTTCGCCGAGGGCCCGCGGCTGGCCGAGCTGGTCGCCGGGATCTCCGGACGCCGCAGTGGTCGAGGTCAGCTCGCCCAGGAGCTGCGGGAGCGTCCCCCGGCCGAAGCCCGGGCCGCCCTGCGGGAGTGGGTCCGCCAGCAGGCCGGGCTTGCCCTGCAGGTGCCTCCGGAGAGCCTGGGCGAAGATCAGCCCTTCCGCGATCTGGGCGTGGACTCGCTGATCGGCCTGGAGCTGCGCAACCGCCTGGACGAGGGCCTCGACCTGGATCTGCCGACCACCCTGGTCTGGACCTGGCCGACCCTGGGCGAGCTGCTGGCCCACCTGGAGCAGGAGCTCGGCCTGAGCGGCTCGGCCCCCGTCGCCGCCCCGGTCCCGACCCCGGCACAGGTGAAGGAGCCCGAGCCCGATCTGTCGGCCCTGTCCGACGAAGCCCTGATGGCCGAGCTGGCCGGCTTGTTGGACTAGGGCATGAGCGCAGCCAGCCCGGAGCGGGCCCTGCTCGAGCGGGCCCTGCTGAAGATCAAGCAGCTCCAGGGCGAGCTTGGCAAGGCCCAGCAAGCGCCCCGGGATCCGATCGCCATCTTGGGCTTCGGCCTTCGCCTGCCCGGCGGGGTCGAGGATCTCGACAGCCTGCACCGCCTGCTGGACCGGGGCGGCGACGCCATCTCGGGCCTGGTCCCGGCGCGTTTTTCGGCCCAGCAGATGGCCTCGGCCCCGCCGGGAGCCCGTCGGGCGGGGATCCTGGAGGATGTGCGGCACTTCGACCCCGGCTTCTTCGGCATCAGCCCGCGCGAGGCGATCCGCATGGATCCGCAGCAGCGGCTGCTGCTGGAGGTGAGCTGGGAGGCGCTGGAGCGCGCCGGCATCGCCCCGGACTCGCTCTCGGGCAGCCGCACCGGCGTCTTCCTGGGCCTGAGCACCGACGACTTCCGCATGCTCAACGAGCCCACCGGCGACGAGGGCGACGCCTGGCACACCCTGGGCGTGCTGCGCTGCGTGGCCGCCGGGCGGGTCTCCTACACCCTGGGCCTGCAAGGTCCCTGCCTCGCCCTGGACACGGCCTGCTCCAGCGCCCTGGTCGCCGTGCAGCTCGCCATGCAGAGCCTGCGCCTGGGGCAGAGCGAGCTGGCCCTGGCCCTGGGCGCCAACCTGATCCTGCACCCCAGCAGCATGCTGGGCCTCGCCGCCACCCAAGCCCTCTCGCCTGACGGGCGCTGCCGCAGCTTCGACGCCCAGGCCAAGGGCTATGTGCGGGCCGAGGGCGTCGGGGCGGTGGCCCTCGCGCGCCTGGACGACGCCCGCTCCCGCGGCTGGCCCGTGCTGGCCGTGATCCGCGGCGGGGCGGTCAACCAGGACGGCCGCTCGACCGGCCTGACCACCCCCAACCGCCTCGCCCAGGAAGAGCTACTGCGCAGCGCCCTCGACGACGCCGGCCTCAGCCCCGACAGCCTCGGCTACATCGAGGCCCACGGCACCGGCACGCCCCTGGGCGATCCGATCGAGATCGAGGCCCTGCAGGCCGTGATGGGCGCCCCCCGGCCGGACGGCAGCCGCCTGCGGGTCGGCTCGATCAAGGCCAACGTCGGCCACGGCGAGGCGATGGCCGGCCTCAGCGGCCTCGCCCGGCTGGTGCTCCAGCTCCAGCGCGGCCGCATCTACGCCCACCCCCATCTGCGCCGCCTCAACCCCCGCCTGCGCCTGGAGCGGAGCTGCCTGGAGATCCCCGCCGCCGCCCTGGACTGGGAGGAGGGCGAGCGCCCGCGCCGGGGAGGCCTGAGCAGCTTCGGCCTGTCCGGCACCAACGCCCACCTCCTGGTCGAGCAGGCCCCGGCCCCGGCTCATCGCACCGGCGAGCCCTGGCCGATCGAGCTGCTGCCTCTGTCCGCCGCCGCTCCCGAGAGCCTCTCCGCCCAGGCCGCCGACCTCGCCCGGGCCCTGCGTGAGCAGCCCGAGCTGGCCCTGTGCGACCTGGGCTTCACCCTGCGCCAGGGTCGGGCCAGCCTGCCCTGGCGGGCCAGCGTCTGCGCCGCCGATCGGCAGCAGGCGATCGCCGCCCTGGAGGCGCTGGAGGGTGCCACGAAGGCTGGCAGCCCCCGGGTGGCGATGCTCTTCACCGGCCAGGGCTCGCAGCGGCAGGGGGCCGGGCGAGGGCTCTACGCCGAGCTGCCCGCCTTCCGCGAGGCCATTGACGAGGCCGCCACCGTGCTCGATCCGCTGCTGGGCCGCTCGCTGCACGCCCTGCTCTTCGAGCCCGAGGCTCCCCTGCACCACACCGAGTGGACCCAGCCGGCCCTGGTCGCCCTGGAGCTGGCCCTGGCCGCCGGCTGGCGCTCGCTGGGGATCATGCCCGCGGCGGTCATCGGCCACAGCGTCGGCGAGCTGGCGGCGGCGGCGGTCGCCGGGGTGCTCTCCAACGCGGACGCCCTGCGGCTGGCGGCGCTGCGGGGTCGGGCCATGGGCGCCTTGCCCGCGGGCGGCGGCATGCTGGCGGTGCGCGCCTCGGTCGATGCCTTGCGGCCCTTCCTCGACGAGCAGATCGTCCTGGCGGGCGACAACGGGCCTGCCGCCTGCGTCCTGGCCGGTCCCCTGGCAGCGATGCAGGCCCTCGCCTCGCGCCTGGAGCGCCAGGGATTCGCCTCCCGCCTGCTGGAGGTCAGCCACGCCTTCCACTCGCCCCTGATCGACCCGGCCCTGCCTGCCTTGGAGACGGCCCTGGCCTCGATCACGCTGCGCCCGCCGAGCCTGCCGCTGTACAGCAACCTCAGCGGAGCCCGCGCCGACGCGCAGATCGCCACCGCGGCCTACTGGCTGGCCCAGGCCCGCCAGCCGGTGCGCTTCCGCGAGGGCGCCCAGGCCCTGCTGGCCAGCGGCTTCGACACCTTCATCGAGCTCGGCCCGGCCCCGGTCCTGCTCAGCCTGCTGCCCGCCCTCACCCGCCTGCCCAGCATGCGCCCCGAGGGCGAGGAGCTGCCGACCTTCTTGCAGGCCGTCGGTGCCGTGTGGGCCAGGGGCGCCGCCCTGCGCTGGGCCCCCTTCGACACCGGTCGACCCGGCCGCAGGGTCTCGCTGCCGACCAGCCGCTACCGCCGCGAGCGTCTCTGGCCGATCGAGCAGGCCGAAGAGAGCGGCACCCGGCTGCTGACCTTCCCGCCCGCCGCCGGCCACTGGACCGGCGATCACCGGGTCGCCGAGCAGGCCGTGCTCTCCGGCACCACCATGCTGGAGCTGGCCCGCGACTTCCTGCACGGCACAAACCAGGGCCTCTCCAGCCTCAGCCTGCTGGCCCCCGCCGTGCAGGCCGAGGACGAGGAGAACCTGCTGGAGCTCTCCCTGGAGGGCAGCAGCCTGAAGATCCGCGGGCGCAGCGCCTCGGGAGCCTGGAGAGAGCTGGCCCGGGGCGAGGCCGGAGCTGCCCTTGGTCCCGAGGAGCGGGTCGATCTGCTCGCCCTGCACGCCCGCCTGGGCCCGGTGCACGAGCCGAACTCACGCAGCGCCAGCATCCCCGGCCTGGGCTACGGGCCCGCCTTCCAGGTGCTCGCCTCCGTCCAGCACGGCCCCGCCGAGCTCCTCGCCCGGCTGGAGCTGCCGGAGAACGTCTCCACCGAGGGCTGGGCCTTCCATCCCGCCTTGCTCGACGGCGCCTTGCAGGCCCTGGCGGTGGGCGGCTCCGCGCAGGCGCGCCTGCCCTTCCACTGGCGCGGTGTGCGTGCGGGCGAGGCCCTCTCCCGCAGCGCCTGGGCCTGGGTCCGCCAGCGGGGTGAGGGGCTCAGCCTGAGCTTCTGCGACGAGGACGGCCGGGTGCGGCTGGAGGTCGAAGAGCTGAGCCTGCGGGCGCTGCCGGCCCCGGCGCGGGCCCCCCTGAACACCTGGAGCTGGGCCCCCGCCCCCGAGGCCCCCCGCCTGAGCGACCCGATGCCCATCTGGCGGATCCCGCCCGGCACGCCCTCGTTCCCACGGGTCCTGGCGCTCTGCGAGGAGGCCCGCCGCCGCCTGCTGGAGCTGCCCGCCGGCCCGACCCGCCTGCTGATCGCCGGCCCGGGCGAGGATCCCGGCGTCGCCGCCGTCTTCGCCCTGGCCCGCTGCTACGCCCGCGAGCGCTCCGGCCTGAGCCTGCTGCTGGCCGAGGACGCAGAATTGGAGTCCCTCAGCCGCCTGGACCTGCCCCCCGGCGCCCACGAGCGCCGTCCGGGCGAGGGCGGCTGGCTGTCCCCGCGACCCGAGCCGCTCACCGCCGAAGGAGGCTTCCGCACCGAGGGCACCTGGCTCATCACCGGAGGTCGAGGCGCGTTGGGCCTGAAGGTGGCCCGCTGGCTGGTGCAACGGGGGGCCACCCGCCTGCTGCTGGCCTCGCGCAGCGCGCCGGACGAGGAGCTGGACCTCGCGGTGGACCTGCGGCAGCTCCAGGTCGATGTCAGCGACGAGGCCGCCCTGCGCGAGGCCCTGCACGGCGAGCTGCTCACCGGCGCCGTGCACGCCGCCGGCTTGCTGGGCGACGGGCTGGTCGAGGGCCTGGACGAGGCCGCCCTGGAGCGGGTGCTGCGCCCCAAGCTGGGCGGGGCCCTGGTCCTGGAGAGCCTGCTGCCGCCCCAGAGCTGGCTGCTGCTGTTCTCCTCGCTGGCGGGTCGGCTGGGTCCTCCCGGGCAGGGCGCCTACGCCGCCGCCAACGCCGCCATCGACGCCCTCGCCCTGCGGCGCGGGGGCCGCAGCCTCTCCCTGGCCTGGGGACCCTGGGCCGACCAGGGCATGGCCGCCTCGCCCGAAGCGCGGGCCCGGCTGGAGCGCGCCGGGCTGCGGCCGCTGAGCACCAGCGAGGGCCTCGATCTGCTCGACCGCGCCTTGATCGCCCGCGAGGCGGGCGCGTCGGCCCTGCTGCTGGCAGGCGCCCTGCCCCCCGCTCCCGCCGCGATCCCTCCCCGACCCACTACCGACCCTGGCAGCGCCATCGCCCAGGCGGTGTCTCAAGCAATCGAGCAGGTGATGGGCCTGCCCGCCAGCCGCCAGGAGCCCGGCCGGCCCTTGCAGGAGCTGGGCATGGACTCGCTGATGGCGGTGGAGCTGCGCGACCGCCTCTCGGCGCTGGTGGGGCGCGAGCTGCCCACCACCCTGCTCTTCGACCACCCCACGCCGGCTGCGTTGCTGCAGGCGCTGGCGCCGCCGGCCGCGGCGGCCAGCCTGGTCCGCACCCTCGATCCCAGCGAACCTATCGCCATCGTCGGCTTCGGCGCCCGCTACCCCGCTGGCATCACCGACGGTCCCAGCTTCCTGCGGGTGCTCTTCCAGGGCCTGGACGGGGTCGTGCCGATCCCCGCCGATCGCTGGGACGCCGAGGCCCTCTACGATCCCGACCCCGACGCGCCGGGCCGCTCGGTCTGCCGCGAGGGGGGCTTCCTGGACCAGGTGGACCAGTTCGACGCGGCGTTCTTCGGCATCTCCCCGGCCGAGGCCGACGCGATGGATCCCCAGCAGCGGGTGCTGCTGGAGCTGTCCTGGGAGGCGCTGGAGCGCGCGGGCATCGCCCCGGACAGCCTGCACGGCAGCGAGGGCGGCGTCTTCGTCGGACTGATGAAGCACGACTACGCCGCCATCGCCGGGGTCGGGCCCGAGGATCTGCGAGGCTTCTTCGGCACCGGCAACGCCGGCAGCGTCGCCTCGGGCCGCCTCTCCTACACCCTGGGCCTTCGCGGCCCCAGCATGACCGTCGACACGGCCTGCTCCTCCTCGCTGGTGGCGATGCACCTCGCCTGCCAGGCCCTGCGGGCCGGGGACTGCGATCTGGCCCTGGCCGGCGGCGTCACCCTGGTGCTGGAGCCCTCGGTCCACATCGAGTTCAGCCGCCTGCGCGGCCTCTCCCCCGACGGGCGCTGCCGCAGCTTCGACGCCCAGGCCAGCGGGGTCGGCTGGGCCGAGGGCGCCGGCCTGGTCGTGCTCAAGCGGCTCTCCGAGGCGCAGCGCGCCGGTGACCCTGTGCTGGGGCTGATCCTGTCCAGCGCGGTCAACCAGGACGGGCGCTCCAGCGGGCTGACCGCGCCCAACGGCCCCGCCCAGCAGGCGGTGATCCGCCGGGCCCTGGACCAGGCCGGGCTGCGCCCCGAGGACATCGACGTGGTCGAGGCCCACGGCACCGGCACGGCCCTGGGGGATCCGATCGAGGCCGGCGCCCTGGGCGCGGTGATGGCCGATCGCCCGGCGGACTGCCCGCTGCTGCTGGGCTCGGTCAAGGCCAACCTGGGCCACACCCAGGCCGCCGCCGGGGTCGCCGGCGTGATCAAGACCCTGCTCTGCCTGCAGGCCCAGGAGCTGCCGGCCACCCTGCACTTCACCGCTCCGAACCCGCGGGTGGACTGGGCCCGCCTGCCCCTGCGGGTGCTGGATCGGCCGACGCCCTGGCCGGTCGGGGCCCGCCGCCGGGTCGCCGGAGTCAGCAGCTTCGGCATCAGCGGCACCAACGCGCACCTGCTGCTGGCCGAGGCGCCGCCCGCGGCCGCGCTGCCCGCCGACCCGCGCCCGGTCATGCTCTGGCGGCTGTCGACCCGCAGCCCCGCCGGGCTGCGCCGCCTCGCCGGGCGCCTGCACGCCAGGGTCCTGGCCGAGCCGGAGCTCGATCTGCCCGCCGCTGCCCACACCCTGGCGGTGGGCCGGGCCAGCCTGCCCCACCGGGCGGCCTTTCTGGCGCAGGACCGCTCCGAGGTGCTGGCCGCCCTCGCCCGCCTCGCCGAGCAGGGCGCGCCTCCTCCCGAGCCGGCGGACGCCCAGCTCCGCCTGGGCCGGGAGCCTCTCCCGGCCGCCTTCATTGAGACCCTGGCTGCCCGCGAGCCTCGGTTCTCGGCCGCAAGCTCGCTGGAAGGCCAGGCCAGCGCCCTGCTGGCCCTGCTGCGCACCTGGGGCCTGGAGCTTCAGCCGGTCTTCGGCGCGGCCTCGCCCGATCTGCGGCCCGAGGAGGATCCGCACCGCGGCCTGTACCGGCTGGCCGCCCGCCTGTGGACCGCGGGGCTGCGGCTGGACCACGCGGTCATGGAGGCGCCCTTCCCGCACCCGCGCCTGGAGCTGCCCTCGACCCCCTTCGACCGGCGGCGGCACTGGCTGAGGCCCTCGTCGACCCAGTTCTCCCCGCCGCGCTCCTTGCCGGCGCCCGAGGAGCTGCTCTACCAGGAGCGCTGGGTTCCCCATGCGAGCGTCCCCGGAGCGCTGGGCCGGGTGCTGCTGCTGGCCGACCGCCCCGATCACCCGCTCGCGGCCTTGCTCGGCGCCGAGGTCTACAGCGAACCCCGCGCCCTGCCCCAGGGCCTGGGGCTGGTGATCGAGACCCGCCGCCGCGAAGATCCCGAGCAGGCGGCGATCCAGGCCCTGGCCCTCGTCCAAGCGGTCGATCCGGGCTGCGCGGTCCTCTGGCTGGAGGAGCAGGGCAGCCTCGCGGCGGCCACCCTGCGCGGCCTCGCCCGGGTCAGCCGGGCCGAGCACTCTTCGCCGGCCCGCACCGTGATCGAGCAGGCCCCCGGCACCTCCTGGGAGCAGGTCGCCGCGGCGCTCCCCGGGCTCGCCACCGCCGGAGAGGACGTCCTGCGCCTCTCGCCCGAAGGCCTGCGGGCCCTGCGCCTGGAGCGAGGTGCGCTGCCCGAGGGAGCCTGGAGCCAGTGCGGCACCCTGCTGCTGACCGGCGCCATGGGAGCCCTGGGCCAGCAGGTGGCCCGCTGGTTGGCCCGCCGCGGGGCGCGACACATTGGCCTGCTCTCCCGCCAGGGCGCGGCCCACCCCGCCGCGGCCGCCCTGGTCGCCGAGCTCGCGTCCGTCGGGGTCCAGGGGATCCCGCTGGCCGCGGATGTCGCCGACGCCGAGGCCCTCGCGGCGGCCATGGCCGAGCTGGAGGCGCAGTGCGGCCCCCTGCGCGGGGTGGTGCACGCCGCCGGCCTGCTGGATGACGGGCTGCTGGACGACCTCAGCCCCGAGCGCCTGCACGCCGTCTGGGCCCCCAAGGCCCAGGGCGCCTTGAACCTGCACCGGCTCTGCCAGGGCCGCGAGCTGGACCTCTTCCTGCTCTTCTCCTCGGCGGCCGGGGTGCTCGGAAACCCCGGCCAGGCCAGCTACGCCGTCGCCAACGCCCTGCTGGACGGGCTGGCCCACCTGCGTCACGAGCAGGGCCTGCCGGCCTTGTCGGTGGCCTGGGGGAGCTGGGCCGGCGAGGGGCTCGCCGCCGGAGTCCAGCAACGCCTCGCCGCCCGAGGGGTGCGCCCGCTCGATCCGGGTCGCGCCCTGCAGGCCCTGGAGCGCCTGCTCTGCGCTGCACCGGCCAGCGCCCTGCTGGCCGACTTCGACTGGGAGCCGCTCGGTCCGGCCCTGCTCCAGGCGGGGCAGCGCCCGCTTCTCGCCGCCCTGGCCAGCTCCAGCCAACCTCCCGCTCCGACCCTGGATCGCGCCCGCCTGCTGCTGCCCGAAGCCGAGATCCTGCCCGAGCTGGTCGGCTGGCTGCGCACCCAGATCGCCAGCCGCCTGGGCCAGGAGGCCAGCGCGGTCGGGCCCCAGGCGGACTTCGCGGCGATGGGCATGGACTCGCTGCTGATCCAGGATCTGCGCGGCCTGCTGAGCCGCGAGCTGGGCCTGACGGTCTACCCCCGCGAGCTCAGCGCCAACCCCAGCGCCGAGGCCCTCGCCCGCGCCCTGCTGCGCATCGCCAGGGAGGGCGGCGAGGCCCCCACTGCGGACCTCTCCAGCGGTGCGGCTCCTCTCCTCGCGGCACCCGAGCCTCCCCCCGACCCACGGCTCCGCCCCTCGCAGGGTCCGATCTTCGTGCTCAGCGCCCCTCGCTCAGGCTCGACCCTGCTGCGGGTGATGCTGGCCGGTCACCCCGAGCTCTTCGCCCCGCCCGAGCTGCACCTCGCCCCCTACCGGACCCTGCGCGAGTGGCAGGAGCACACCCGGCCGGGCCACCTGGACGAGGGCCTGCTGCGGGCCCTGGTCGAGCTGCGATCGTACAGCCCCGAACAGGCCCGGCAAGAGGTCGAGGCCTGGATCGAAGAGGGCCTCAGCACGGTCGAGGCCCTGGCCCGCCTCGCCGAGCTCTGCGCGCCTCGTCTGCTGGTCGACAAGAGCCCGACCACCGCGCTCTCGGCCGAGGGCCTCGCCCGCCTGGCCGAGGCCTTCCCCGACGCCCGCTTCGTGCACCTGCTGCGCCACCCCCTCGCCGTGGTCGAGTCGATGCTGCGCATGCGCATGCACGCCATCCTGGCCGATGGCCCGGTCCAGGATCCCCAGCTCCTGGCCGAGCAGGCCTGGTCGACGGTCCAGGACAACGCCCGCGAGCTGAAGAAGCGGCTGCCTGCGCCGCGCTGGGTCGAGCTTCGCTACGAGCAGCTCGTCTCCCAGCCGATCGAGGCCATGCGCGCGCTCTGCCATGGCCTGGGCCTGCCCCTCGTGCCCGCGGTCCTCTCGCCCTATGATGGGGCCCGCATGACCGATGGACTGCACCAGGGCTCCTTGCCCATCGGCGACCCCAACTTCGGCCAGCGCCGCGGCATCGTCGCCGAGCTGGCCGGCTCCTGGCGTCAGGCGAAGCTGCCCCGGCCGGTGGGCCGGCCCCTGCGAGAGGCCGCCAGCCGCGCCGGCTATCGGCTGGAGGAGGGCAGCGAGCGCCGCGAGCGCCGGGTGCCGGCCGCCGGTCTGGAGCTGGTCCTGAGCGAGTGGGGCGAGGCGGAAGCGCCGCGGGTGCTCTGTGTGCATGGGCTGCTGGACCAGGGACCCGCCTGGGGACTGGTCGCCCAGCAGCTCCTCGATCAGCGTTCGGTGCACATCCTGGCCCCCGATCTGCGCGGCCACGGCCACAGCGCCCACGCCGGCCCCGGCCTGGACTATGGCCTGCTGGACCACGCCGCCGACCTCGACGCCCTGATGGAGGGCCTGCCGCCGCTGGTCCTGGTCGGCCACAGCATGGGGGCCCTGGTGGCGGCCCTGGCGGCCTCGGCCCGGCCCGAGCAGGTCCGCGCCCTGGTCCTGGTCGAGCCGGCCCTGCCCTACGAGCTGCCCGATGCCGCGGCGGCTTTGACCCGCGGCCTGCAGCAGCGGCGTCAGCCTCCGCCCGATCCGCTGCTCCCGGACCTCTCGGCGGCCATCGAGCGCCTGCTGCGCGCCCAGCCCGGCCTCCCCGAGGCCTTCGCCCGCGAGCTGGCCGGCCGCGCCACCCGCCCGGTCGAGGGCGGCCTGCGCTGGACCCGCGACCCGCGCTTGGAGCTGCGGCTGGGCCTGGGGGTCGCCGGGCCCGGGCGCTCTGCCTTCCTGTCCCTGCTCTCGCGGCTGGCCCCGCCGACGACCCTGCTCTTCGCGCTGGACAGCAGCTATACCCGCCCCGCCGAGCGGCAGGTCATCGTGGCGGCCCTGCCCCAGGCTCGGCTGCTGCAGCGGGAGCAGGGCGATCATCACCTGCACCTCAGCGCGCCCTCAGCCGTCGCCGCCGCAATTCTCCAGGCGATGGAGGAGCCCGGCCATGGCTGAGCCCGAGGACAGCAACGCCGGGAGCCCCGGGGTGCGGGTCGAGAGCCTGCCCCATCGACAGCGGGCGACCGCCGATCCGGCGCGGGCGCGGCCGGCTCGCCTGCACAAGGTCGAGCTGCCCTCGCCCTCGGTCCTGCTGATCGCTCGTCGTCTGCTTCGTCTTGTCGCGGGCCTGTCGACCTGGTCGGTCCTGGCCTCCTGGGACGCCCTGCTCCGGCGACGCGACCCCTGGCAGCGCTCCCGCCGGGTCGAGCAGGTGCTGCGCAGGATGGGCGGCAACGCCATCCGGCTGGGCGAGGAGCTGGGCCAGCGTATCGATCTGATCCCATTCGAGCTGTACTTCACCCTGGTCCAGGCTCCGGATCCGGCCCCTCCCTTGCCTGTGCAGGCCGCCATCGACGCGCTGCAGCAGGTCAGCGGCCGGCCCGCCGGGGAATTCCTCGAACAGATCGATCCCCAGCCGATCGAGTCGGACAGCATGGTCTGCGCCTGGCAGGCGGTGCTGCGCGACGGACGCAAGGTCGTCGTGCGGGTGCAACGCCACGGGATCCGCGAGGTCTACGCCGCCGATGTGACGGCGCTGGTCCTGCTGCTTCGGCTGCTGGAGCTCTTCACGATCGTCCGGCCGGGGATGGTCAGCCGCCTCAGCGAAGAGCTGCGCAGCATGGTCGCCGAGGACCTGGATCTGTCCACGGCCTCGCGGTTCCACCGGCTCTTCCGGCGCTATGGCCGCAAGGCGGGCCTGCCCTGGTTCAGCGCGGCCCGGGTGGTCCACACCCTGACCGGCCCCGATGTGCTGGTCACGGAGTTCGTCTCGGGGATCTGGCTCGACGAGGTGCTGCTGGCTGTGCAGACCGGCGACGCGCAGGCCGTGGCCCGGATGACCGAGCTGGGCATCAACCCGCGCAAGGTGGCCCAGCGGGTGCTGCACGGCGCCTGGTGGAGCTTCTTCGAGTGCCCCTTCTTCCAGGGCGCACCCGATCCGCGGACGGTGGTGGTCGAGCCGGGCAACCGCCTCGTCTTCACCCGCCTCCGCGACTGCGGAGGCCTCGCCTCGCGCAAACGTCAGCTCTTTGCCGAGGTGCTCGATCGTATGGCCCGGCGTGACGTCTCCAGCGCCGCCGAGACCGTCGTACAGATCCTCGCCCCGCTGCCCTACATCGATGTGCACGACTTCACCAAGGCGATCGAGGCCCGCCTCTGGCAGCAGCTCTTCGTGATCGAGGATCGCTGCGGGGCGACCGCCGATCGCACCAGCATGGGGGTCTGGCTGGCGGTGCTGGAGGTGTCCCTGGCCTACGATGTGCCGATCCGCGGGGAGATCGTCCGGGCCATGCGAGGCCTGATCCTCTTCGACAGCGTCGCCGAGCGGCTGAACCCGCGGCTGCACTTCTTCGACGAGCTGTGTCGCTACCAGGCGCGGGCCGATCGCCGGGCCGCCCGCACGCTGCGCCGCGAGGTGGAGGGCACCAGCGTGGGCGATCTCAACGCCCAGGTGCTGGCCCGGGTCCGCGACGGCGCCCAGCTCCTGGATCGCCTGCGCTTCTTCATGGTGGCGCTGACCGAGCGCGTGCCGGTGCAGTTCTTCTCGCTGACCGGCAAGGCCGCCTACGCCATGGCCATGAGCCTGAACGTCGGGCTGGTCGGCGGCGCCTTCGCGCTCTCGGTATGGCTGGGCCTGCGACTGTATACCGCCGCCACCGGCCATGAGCTGGCCTATGGCAGCGTGGTGGACTTCTTCATCGCCCACCCCATCCCCTCCAACATCGCCCTGGCCCTGGTGCTGGCGGTGCTGATCCGACGGGTGCTCTTCCGGATGAACGATCGGGAGCAGGAGTGAGCCTTCCCGGCGCGGCGCCGATCCCCATGCCGGAGAACCTGCGCCTGCCGTCGGGGTCGCTGGCTCGGATCGCGATGCGAGGCTTCGTCTGGTTCTGGGTCACGCTGCGGGTCGTCGTACGCCTGGGGCTCGATCGCTTGCAAGGCCCCCTCTCGATGGAGACGGTCGGGCGCCGCGCGCGCGAGGCCTTCGAGCTGCTGGGTGGCACCGCGGTCAAGCTGGGCCAGCAGCTCTCGATCCGCCTGGACATCCTCCCCGCCGAGGTCTGCGAGGAGCTGGCTCGCCTGACCGACGCGGCGCCTCCCTTCCCCTTGGAGCAGGCCCAGAAGGAGATGGAGCGTGCCTTTGGCCGGCCCGTGTCCGAGGTGCTGGCCGAGCTGGAGCCTCGCCCGATCGGGGCGGCCTCGATCGCCTGCGTCTGGCGAGGCCGGCTGCACAGCGGCGAGCGGGTCGCCATCAAGGTGCAGCGGCCCGATGTGGAGCGCCAGTTCACCGCCGACCTGGGGGCATTCGATCTGTTCAGCCGCGGCCTGGAGCTCGTCTCGGCCGTGCGACCGGGCTTCTTCCGGAACCTGCGCTCCGAGCTGCACACGATGTTCCTCTCCGAGCTGGACTTCCTGGCCGAAGCCCGCTTCCAGCGCCTCTTCCGGCGGTACGCGCGGCGGGACGGCCTGGACTGGGTCGAGGCGCCGCAGGTGCACTCCCAGCTCTGTTCACGCCGGGTGCTGGTCACCGCTTTTGTCGAGGGCCTGCCCTGCGCCGAGCTGCTGGCCCTGGCCGAGAGCCCCTCGCCCGAGGCGGCCGCCACCCTGGAGCGTTGGCGCATCAAGCCCTCCCTGGTCGGAGAGCGCATCCTGCGGCTGGCCTACTGGGGCAACGAGGACGCCCCCTTCTTCCACGGGGACCCGCACCCCGGCAACATCATCCTGCTGCCCGACAGCCGCATCGTCATGCTGGACTTCGGCGCGGTCGGCGTGATGGACGGCCGCTCGGTGCGGACGCTGTCGGGCGTGCTGGGCTCGCTGGCCAAGGGCCGCCCCGACCTTGCGGCCGACTACACCCTGGTGCGCACCGGACCCTACCCCCACATGGACTTCGAGGCCTTCCGCGACGAGGCCATCGGCACCTTCCGGGGCTTCTTCCTGGCCATCGACGACCCCAAGGCCCCCTGGACCGAGCGGACCACGGCCTCGATCTGGATGCGCTTCCTGGAAGCGGTGCAGAAATACCAGATCCCCGTCAACCTCAACACCTTGCAGTCCATGCGCTGCTCCTTGCTGTACGACAGCCTCGCCGCCCGCCTGATGCCCGATGTGAACTTCGAGGTCTTCGTGGCGTACCAGCGCGAGATGGCCCGACGCCGGATGAAGCCTCTGCAGAAGCGGGCGCGTGCCGCGGCCGAGGTCGAGTCCGAGCGGACCAGCCTCGTCGAGCTGAGCCTGCTCGTACGCACCAGCCTGGCCCCGCTGGAGCGGCAGGTGAGCGAGCTGGCGGCATCGCCCGCGGTGCGCATGGTCGAGCAGGTCGAGCGCACCTGGCTGGGCCTCAACCTCGCCCTGAAGACGGTGGTGGCGGCTGCCCTGGTGCTGGCCTTCGCGATCCTCCCGGGCTTCTGGCTGTGGCCCGAGCTGGGGAGCCCAACCGAGCGGACCGCTCATGCCATCTCCAACCCGATGGTGCAGGTCCTGCTTGTGCTGGTGCTGTTCATGGGCACGCGGCACATCTCTCTGGCCCTGCAACGAATCGATGGCAAGGGCCGCCTGTAGCGCCGCGCCCACCTTTGCGCTAAAATCCTCCCCGGCCCCCTTTCCCGCCCCTCCTGCACCGAGGTCCTCCATGGACGACATCGCCAAGAAGGCCAGCAGCCCCAGCACCCAGGTCGTGATCGACCTCGGCAAGAAGTCCCGCAAGTCCATCAAGAAGCTCCGCCGGGGCGAGGGCAAGCTGGCCGACACCATCGACGCGCAGCTCGCTGCGCTTCGCGCCCAGGGCGCCATCGGCGCCGATACCAACACCGTGGTCGTGGTGGTCGAGCGAAAGCCCGAGCTGTCCGGCCGCCGCATGCGCATCTTCTAGGAGGTCGGAACCATGGCCAGCACTGTCAAAGGCGTGAAGGAAGTTCGCATCTTCGAGCGCACTGCCGAGGGCCTCGAGCCCGTGGCTCGCCTCAAGGAAGGCAACAAGAAGCGCAAGCGCACCAAGGCGATGCGCAACCCCGAGAAGAACACCCGCGTGTTCCTCAACGCGGCGCGCACCCTGATCGACGAGCTGGACGACCGGCACGACCGCTCCAGCCGCAAGCGAAAGGACGGCTGGGTCCAGGACGGCCCGTCCAACCTGCTCAAGGCGCACCGGCAGGCCGGCAAGAAGCTGCGCAAGCTGCGCGTCATCTGAGCTGGATCCGCGGCCTGCTGGCCGCACCCCTGGGGCTGTTCTCCTACCTGGCCTACCTCCGCGTCCTCGGGCGCGTGAGGAAGGCCATGGCTTCGCGCGCCCCGCCTCCCGGTCCCCCCGCCTGGCGGCTGTTCGACGCCGAGCTGCTCGCTGATCCGCAGGCGCTGCTTGCCTTCTCTGTGCTGGCCCCTCGTTGGAACCCGCACGCCGTCGCCGCCCTCTCGCCCCCGCTGCGCGTAGAGCGCCGGGTCTGCATCGACCTCGCCGCCGCCGAGTCCAGCTCGCCCCGCTGGACCCTGACCGCCCAGGGGCCCCAGGGCTCGGCCGTGATCGGGACGGCTTCGACCCAGCCTGACCAGGGGACCGCCTGCCTGGAGCTCAGCCCCGGGATGTGGCGGCTGGTCCTGCGGCTGTATGACCCGCATCCAGGGGCCGTCCTGCCGGCCATCGACTTCGATGGGCAGGCCGTGCTGCCCGCCAAGGCCCTGCCCCAGGACCCGCTGGCGGTCTTTCAGACCCTGAATCAGCGGAGCCGGCCGCTTCACCGGCTGCTCCAGGCTCACGTCCTGCCCTTGCTGCACCTGCGGAGCTTGCTGGGCGAAGAGCGCGTGCGGCGGGTCTATCTGCCGGTGGGCAACCCCGAGACGCGCTTTCAGTATGGGCCGTTGCGGAGGGGTCAGCGGCTGAGGGTCGAGGTGCCCGCGGAGCTGCCGCCGGGGTGCGGCGTGTACCTGTGCTGCTACGACCGGGCCAGCTTCCCGACCTTCTTCGCGCCCGTGCCGCGCGGGGGGCTGGAGAGCCCGCCGGCGGGGGAGGCCGGGAGCTGGTTGCTGCGCGTGGTGGCCGGTCGGGATGGAGCAGGCGAGGGGGTCAGGGTAGACTGAGCAGCCATGACAACAGCAACTTCGCAGCGCACCGCGACCGTCGGCGTGGTGGAGCACGGCAACTCAGCGGTGCTCGTCACAGTCGCGCCAGGCGGCCAGCTCCTCGATCGCCGCAGGATCGACCTCACGGAGCCCGGCCTGCCGACGCACCCCCATCATCACGAAGGGTCCTGGGCGGTGGGCCGATACCGGAACACCCCCTGGGCACGAACCATCTCGCTCGCCGAGGCCGTGGCCCTGGTCAAGCAGGTGCGTGCTTCGGCGGCGCGGGGCGCCCACGACAGTCTGGAGGCCTTGGCCGCGACCGTACCGATGCCCATCGGGGCCATCGCGCTTCGTACCTGCCCACCGCTGCCGCCGACCGTCGAGGAGCGCATCGCCGACAACCGAGCGCAGACGTACGCCGACACCGTGATGTACCGAGAAGCCATGGCGAGCGCTGCCCGGGCGCGAGGCTGGTCTGTTCACTGGTACGACCGTGATCGTGTGTTTTCCGAGGCCGCCGGGGCGCTTGGCAAGGACATCGACGATGTCCTGAACAAGATGGGCAAGGCAGTGGGTCCACCCTGGCAGGCGAAGCAGAAGCTGGCGGCGGCGGCGGCGATCGCCAGCGGGCGGGCGTGAAGATCCACCCAGGGGATCATCGAGGCCGAACGACCGGTCGTTCACGGTTGAAGATCCCTCTGAGTGCTCTTCGAGAGACCCTCTGGGCTGCCGTACAAGGGGTCGCACGCCCTCTCCCCAGACGAGGCGCGAGGGTGTTGGCTGTGCCCATGGTCGCCTCCCTCCGCAACGCTGAAGCCCTCGTCGCTGCGAGCCGCTCGCGGTTCTCGAGCGGTGGCGGGGTCGGTGGGAGCGGGGGGATCGTCAGCAATGAGGAGTACCACCCGTAAGGGAGCACGGCGTGGTGGGCGGCAGATGGCGCGATTGAGGTCTCGGCGAAGGGCCGAGCGGGAGGTGCGGTTGGCGTGCCCGAGGGCGTCACGAGGGGCACCCTGGCGACAGAGACGTGGCGCGCTCTGGGCGTCTTCCGACCTGGCGCGACTCACGCCGACATCAAGGCATTCGAGCAACAGTGGTCGACCCGGTTGCCACCATCGATGTCCCGCTTGCTCGAACTCTCTGACGGCATGGAGAACTACGGAGCTCACGAGATCCGCTTCTTCCCTGTCGTCGAGTTGTCGCCAGCCTCGGACCATTTTTCGATCCCCTCGGGCTCGGCGTTCGCTGGTTGTACACGTTTGCAGACCACTCCATCTGGCCGCACGCCTACGCTTCAAACAGTGCGCCTCGCTGAGCGCGCCCTGCCTTCACCGCCGCTGCCGAGGACCGCTGATAATGGGCTCAAGCGCACCAGGTTGAGGCCGGTAGTTGGATCTCTCACGGTGCGGACGAATCGGACTGAGACTGCCCATGAATGGCTCGGGAATCCGGAGTCCCGAGGAGACCAAGCCAGGAGGTGACAGGTCATCTCCCGACTTGGTCCCGCAATTGCGTCCCTAAGTCATTGGATGATCGCTCATGACCGAGGTTGGTCCCCCGGGGCCTCGGGGGTGGCTCGCCTGCCCGCCCCGCCCCTCTCCCTCCGTGCTCTCTGTGATCTTTGTGGTGATCACTCCCGTCGGGCCCCGCAACGAACCGAGAGCCTCACCGCCCCACCAACCACCCCCCCTTCTGTCCATCGACCAGCGCCCGCAGCTCACGCTGCGCGCGATCATGCGAGATCTCCATCGCCGCCAGCTCCCCCAGGATCCGCCTGCCCCGCGCCCGCCGCAGCACGCCGTGCAGCGGGTCCAGGGCCCGCTCCAGGTTGGACAGAGCCCCCCGCCAGGCCCCTCCCTTGCTGGTCACCCCGCGCGCCGCGACCAGCGCCGCACGCCTCGCCAGCAGCCTCGCCCGCGCGCCCTCGACCTCGGCCCCCTCCAGCCCCTCCAGCGCCTCCAGCACCCCGTCGCAGGCCATCACGCTCCCGTACTCCCGCGAGACCAGCTCACCCAGCAGCGGCCCGCGATCATCGACCGAGGCTCGACCCAGCCGCGCCAGCATGGCGCTGACCTGGCCCCACTCGACCCAGCGGTAGGCGAAGTCCAGGCCGGTGCCCTTGATGTTCTGCAGGCCGATCAGCCGGATCTCCGCCCCGGGCGGCGCACAGCGGGCGACTCTGTCGATGATGCGGTCGCCGGAGGTCTTGGGGTCTTCGACGACGACGAGGGAGGCCTCGACGAGCTCGCGGTAGAGGGAGGCGCGCAGCTCGGCGCTGCCCGCCAGGGCCTGCCGCAGGGCGAGGTGACGGGCAGCGGCTTCGACGAGGTGCTCCTGGAGCTGGGAGGCGGTCTCGGCCGGCAACCCGGACGTCGCGGCACGCAGCGCGGGTTCGACCCGCCGGGCGAGCTCTCGGGCCTGGCCGAGGGTGGCGACCGGCGCCGAGAGGGGCGAGAAGACCCGCGCGAGATCGGAGATCCCGAGCCGCTCGCCGAGGACAGAGGCCAGCGCCGCCGGCTCGGGCAGGCGCAGGTGGGCGAAGAGGCGCTCGGTGGCCTCGGTGGAGCGTAGATCCGTACGCGCGAGGCGGGCCACGACGGCCTCGTCGAGGTAGCTGCGCAGGCCCTGCAGGTTGGTGCCGATCAGCACATGCCGGTGAGCGGAAGCCTGGTCGGCCAGCAGGCCGGCGAACATCCGGCTGCGGGCGACCCGGTCGGCGCGATTGTTGACGACGCTGACCCGCCACTCGCCGACGGGGCAGGGCTGCTCGAAGCCGGCTGTGCGCCAGCTGTGGCGGAAGCTGAGCGGGTCGTTGGCGGACTGGCCCTGGGCAAAGGTGATACGCCGGCCCTCGGTGCGCACGGGGGCGTGGAGGACCAGGGCGCCGACGTCGGCGACGACCCGCTCGGCCATCCAGCCGACGGCCTCCTCCCAGGGGATCTCCAGCTCGCGGGCGAGGCTGGCGACAAGGGCGACGTTGGCGGGGTGCTCGCTGTGGCGGAAGCGGGCCAGCAGATCCCTCGGCATCAGCTCGTGGTGGGCCCGCGGGACCGGCTGGACCCGGCAGTCCCGCTCGCGGGCGACCTCGCGCATGACGGGCAGCATCTCCTCCTCGGTGGTCAGCACGGTGCGGCCGGGAGGGGAGAAGCCGCTGATGACCTCGGCGACGTCGAGGCCGGTGGGGCCCTGGATGTCCTCGTGGTCGGGGAAGGCGTTGGTCAGCGTGCTGATGTCGTCCTGGACCCACCAGCTCTGCAGCAGCTCGACGTAGCGGGGGTTGAGCGCCATGCACTCCCACAGCAGGACCCGCGCGCCCAGGCGGGGGGCGAGGGTGGTGACCTCGGCCTGCTCCCAGATGGTCGCCTTGTCGTACGGCCGGTACAGGAACAGCTCGCGGGCCCGGCCGCCGGGGGGGGCGTGCAGCACCATGGCCTCGCAGCCGGTGGTCTTGGAGAGGAAGGGGATGTTCATCGCTTCGAGCAGGCCGGCCTTCAGGCGCTCGGTGCCGGACTTGCCGCGGGTGCCCCAGCCGCCCAGGACCAGGGGGATGCTCGCCCGGGCCCGGCGGAGCTGCTGGCGGGCCCAGGTCAGCCGGCCCAGCAGGCCCACCCCCAGCAGGCCGAGGACGATCAACAGGTGGTCGAGGCTGCTGCCTGCCATGCTCAGCGAGAAGGCGACGGGGTCGATCCAGGCTCGGTTCAGGCGAGGGCTGTGCTCGACCTGGAAGCCGAGGCGGTGGACCTCGGCCTCCCAGGCCTCGGCGATCGCCGGGTCGACCGTGTCCAAGGCGGCGTTGCGCATCCGGCTGTAGCGCCGGAAGTTCCAGAGCAGCTTCAGCCGCGCCGAGAGCAGGCCCGCCCGGCGGGGGGCCTGCAGCCGGGTGGTGCCCAGGGGGCTGACGATCCGCAGCTCGCCGTGGTCGAGGGCGTGGTCGAGGTCGTCGACCATGGGCTGCTCGGGGGCCCAGCTCTCCTGCCGCTCCAGGACGACCCGCTGGTCGGGCACGCCGGTGGGGGTGGCCTCGGCGAGGCGGATAGGCGGCACGCGGATGGGGCCGAGGTTGGCCCGGCCAGTGCTGTGGATGTGGGCCTGCCGCTTGGCCGGGGAGCGGTTGCGCAGCTCGTCCAGGGTGCGCCACAGCCGGGAGGCGGGCTTGTCGCCGCGGTGGACGCGGATGCGGGCGCCGCGGGCTTCGGCGGGGCCGTAGGGCTCGATGCTGAAGCCGTGGCCCTCGTCGGCCCAGGGGACCAGGGCCTGGGCGAGGTCCATGGGGCTGGCCTCGGGCGGCAGGCGGACGCGCTCGCTGCCGCCGCGGGGCAGCTCCGCGAGGCGACGGGCCAGCTCGGCGGCGGGGTTGGCCCGCTGCTCGATCAGGGCCCGCAGCAGGGCGGCTCGGCGTCGAAGGGGGATGCTCTCCTGCGGCAGCGAGGCCTCGGCCAGGCCCTGCGGGACCGGCTCTCCCCGCCGCAGGGCGGCGATGGCCCCGTCGATCGCGCTGCGGGCGACGAGCTCCTCGTCGGCGAAGAAGCCAGCCACCAGGGCCAGGGCCTCTCCCCCCTGCGCGGCCAGCTCCCAGGCCAGCCTGGCCCGGGTCCGCGTCTCGGCGCGGCGCACCAGGGCTCGGATCGCGGGCAAACTGCCTGCGTGGCGGGCGGCGAGGCCCTCGGCCAAGGCGAAGCGCACCGACTCGGAGGGGTCCTGGGCGAAGCGCTCGACCAGCGGCTCGGCGGGGCGCTCGGGCCGCGCCAGGGCCAGCCGCAGCGCCAGGGCCCGCAGCAGGGCCCCGTCCCCCTCAGCCGGGGTGGCGGCCTGCGAGGAGAGGCAGCGCTCCAGGATGGGCTCGACCGTGCTCGGGGCGAGGTGGGCGACGCCGCGAAGGGCGGCGCGGCGGACCCAGATGTCCTCGGCGGAGTCGGCGCAGAGGCCGTCGAGGAGCTCGATGACCGCGGGCCTGGCGGTCCAGGGCACCGCGCCGGCGGCCAGCAGGCCCTCGATGGCGCGCAGGGCGGCGAGGCGGGTCGGGCGGCGGGCGCCGCTGGCGGCCAGGGCCAGGGGATGGTCGAGGCCGCGCGACCGCGCCAGCAGGCGGTGGGTGGTGGCCTCGTCGGGTCCGAGGGCCAGGCCGGGCAGCAGCCGCAAGCAGAGCTCCAGCTCGACGCCGATCTCCTCGACCCGGGCGCCCTCTCGCTCCAGCAGGCAGGGCAGGTCCAGGCGCCCACGGGAGGCCGCGCGCAGGGCCGATCGGCCCGCACCGGCCTCGCGCAGCTTCTCGACCACGAAGGCGGCGCGCTGCTCCTCGGCGAGCTGGAGGGCGGCGAGCTGGATGCTCTCCAGGCGGGCTTCGGCGGCGGCGAGGCGGGCGCGGGCCTCGCCGAGGTGGGCGAGCAGGGCCTCCAGCCCGGCGGCCGGCTGGCCGGGGTCGATCGCCGCGGGCAGGGCGCGCAGCTCGGCCTCACGGACGCGCGCGGTGAGCGGATCGAGCAGCCCGGCCAGGGCCCGCAGGCGCGCCGTCGGCAGCGTGGGTCGCTCCAGGATCGGTCGCTCCAGGATCGGTCGCTCCAGGATCGGACGCTCCGAGCTCATGGCAGCTCCCGCTGGGGGCGGAAGGCGAGGGACCCGGGGGGCAGATCCCGCAGGCCGCGGGAGGGTCCCAGCAGCAGGTCGAGGCCGACGGAGGCGACCGGGCCGGTGTCGGTGAAGAGCCAGCCGGCGCGGATCCAGGGCCGCCACCAGCGCCGCTCGCCGTCCCAGAAGCCGCGCTCCAGGTCCAGGTCGACGCGGGCCCCGACGCTGCGCTGCTCGCGGTGCTCGTCCTGGAAGCGCAGGTCGACCGCGGCGTCGGCTCCCAGGACCAGGCCGCCGGCCAGCATCAGGTCGCTGCCCGCGAAGAGGCCGACCCGGTCCAGGCTGGGGCCAGGGCTCCTGAGGGCCTCCAGCCCGCTGTTGCTGACGGCCTTCAGGCCGGCCTCCCAGCGCAGCTCGGTGAAGGGATCGCCGACCAGCGAGGCGAGGCTGACCAGGTACAGCGGGTGGTCCTCGCTCCAGCGGCTCCAGGCCCTGGAGTCGACCCGGGCGATCGGGGCGGCGCTCTGCCAGGCGGCGCGCAGCCGACCCTCCAGCCGCAGGGCGAGATCGGCGCCCAGCTGGGGCTCGACCCGCCCGTGCAGCATCGCGCCGAACATCCCTGCCGGGCCGGTGACGCTGGTGGCAGCGCCCCCGTAGGCCCGCAGGCCCGCCCAGGCCCAGGGGTTGGCGCGCCCGACCTCGACCAGGGCCCCCCCGGTCGGGTGGGGCCCGCGCGCCCAGCCCCCGGCCTGCACCCAGCCGACCGGGCTCGCCTTCAGCCAGCGCCCGTCGAGCTGCAGGGCCTCCCAGCGCTCGTCCGGGTAGCTGAGGGTCTCGGCGTGGGCCGAGAGGCCGAGCTCGACGCTGCCCCCCCTGCCCGGGGCGCGCAGCTCTTCCAGGGGGGGGCTCGCGAAGCGCTCGAAGAGGGCGTCGACATCGACCGGCAAGGGCTCCTCGGGGGCGAGGCGATCGATCTCGGCGGCCAGGGCCTGGGCGGGCTCCAGGTCGGCGGAGGTGAGCGCGCCCAGCTCGGCGGCCATCGCCGCCGCCAGGGCGCCCTCGGGGGCGGCGCTCTGCGGCAGGCGCTGGCCCAGGTAGACCCGCACATCGGCCCCGCCCAGCACCCGCAAGGTCTGAGGACCCTCGCCCAGGACCGGCACCACCAGCCGCTCGCCCGCGGCGACCTGGGCCTGCTCGACCCCCTGGACCTCGATCCGGGCGAGGCCTCGCAGCACATCGACCCGGGCCAGGGTCGGTCCGGCGACCTGGTAGACCAGGGGCGAGGAGCCGGCCCGGTGGGCGAGCACGGTGGTCGCGCCGGAGATGGGGGCCCCGTTGCCGAGGAAGCGCGCCACCAGGGCCTTGCCGGGTCCGGGCCCCCCCAGCTCGACCTCGCGGGGCGAGCTCGACGCGGCGAGCTCCACGCAGCGCAGCTCGCCGTCCGCCAGGCTCAGGGTCCGGGTCTCGGCGTCGACCCGCAGCTCCACCTCGCAGCCCCGCCCGGGCCCGACCTCGTCCCGGCAGAAGAGGTCCAGGACCAGCTCGCCGGGCCCCGCCGACACCAGCTCGCGCAGATCGCCGCGCAGCACGGTGGCCGCGGGGTCATCGCCCCAGGGAGAGGCCAGCAGCGCCTGCCGGACCCGCTGCCACTCCCGCGGAGTGGCCAGGGGCTCCTCGGGGAGGGCCTCGCCGGGCAGGGTGACCAGGCCCTCACCCCCGGTGGGCAGGCCCAGCAGGGTCCAGCCCGTCCGCCCGAGCACGGTCTGGCGCAGATCCTCGCCCTTGTTGCCGGCCATCAGGGCGGCCATCCAGGCCTCGGCCAGCCGGTCGGTCAGCGACCACTCCAAGGCGGCGGCGCGCCAGAGATCGCGGTCGTCCTGGTGCTCGACGGCGGCGGCCACCAGCACCTGGGCGCGGGCCTCGGGGGGCTGCGCGGGCAGGGGGCGGAGGTCGCGGCGGGCGGCCAGGGCGGACTCGCCGTCTACCGGGCCGGTCACCGCCGCGCTGGGGGTGACCGGGCTGAGGTTGTGGGCCAGCTTCCAGGCCTCGCTGCGCAGCAGGGGATCCTCGCTGTTCAGCAGCAGCAGCAGGTCCCGCCGGGCGGCGCTGACCTGGCCCAGCCGGCCCAGCAGAGCGGCCCGGTGCAGCCGCGGCCAGGGATCGCCGCTGTCGATCGCTCGGCTGAGGTGCTCCAGGTCGGCGATGGCCTGGTCGAGATCCTGGACCGGCGCCGGCGGCGCGGGAGGGTCCCCCGGCAGCCGCGCCCGCAGCTGGGCCACGACGCGCACGGGCTCTACGGGCGCGTCCAGCGGCCGCAGGCGCAGCCCCTCCTCCAGCGGCCGCAGGCGCAAGCGGCGGGCGCGGGCGCCGACGGGGACGGTGACCTCGCCCTGGGCGTCGGGGTGCAGGAGATGAAGGCTGCCGTCATCGAAGCTGGCCAGCAGCGGCACGGGGGGCTTCACCTCGACCCGCAGATCGGTGCGGGCCCCCGGATCGGGCAGCTCGAAGAGGGCGGGCAGCGTGCTCATGCTGCGCTCCCAGACGGCGCGGCCGGCGGGCGCCACCTCGGGGTCCAGCAGCAGCAGCCTCCCGCTCTCCAGCAGCAGCTCGTGCGCGCCGGCGGGCAGGGCCACCCGCAGCTCGCCGGGGTTGGCCTCCCAGACCTCCTCCCCGATGCGCCAGCGCGAGGGCTCCAGGGCCTTCATCCTCAGCACGGGGGACCGGCCGTCGAAGGCCTGGAGCTGCACCTGCAGGGGCTGGCCGAGGTCCAGCTCGACCCGGGCGATGCCGGGGCCGCGGTCGGAGATCTCGGGCATCTCCCCCTCCGGGGTCTGGGGGATCTGCTCCAGCAGCGGGCTGAGCAAGGTGAAGCGGGTGTGGACCGAGCGGTGACGCAGCAGCTCGGAGGGGCGCTCCTGGCCGGCGTCGACCAGGGGCTCGGCGGCCATCAGCAGGCCGGTACCGCGGCTGCGGGTGCCACCCAGCCGGTCCAGCCAGCGGGCGATCAGGACCGGGTCGAGGCGGTCGGTGCGGGCGACGGCCAGCTCGACCAGGGCCGGAGGCAGCTCGGAGGCGCGGCGCAGGACGGCCGTGGCGGAGAGCTGGACGCCGTCGGGCGAGGTCGAGCCGGGGATGACGGCGCGGTCGAGGAGGGCGATGGCGTCGGGCTCGGTCTCGATCAGGCGGGCGCGGGCGAGGTCGCCCTGAGGGCCGGGGCGCTCGGCGTAGGCCAGGAAGCCCCGGGCGGCCTCGGCGCGGCGGCCCATCAGCCAGTCCAGCTCGGCCTGGTCGAAGGGGTCGGCGGCGCGGTACCCGGGGTCCGGCAGCGGCTCCTCCCAGAGCGCCTCTCGCGGGCGCAGCAGCTCGACCCGGGCGTGCAGGCCGGTCTCGGGGGCCCCCAGGCGCAGGCGGTGGGGGCCCGGGCTGAGGTACAGGCTGTCCTCGCGCAGGCTGCCGCCGCTGCTGGCCAGGGGCTGCAGGTCGAGGCGATAGCCGTCCAGGGCGACCTCGACCTCGCTGCGGATCCAGCTCCCCTCGTCGATCGGTCGCAGGCCCAGGTTCAGCACCGCCGGCCCCTCCAGCTCGATCTCGGCGTGCTCTCCGGCCGGGACCAGCCGGTCGACGCGCACCGGCGGCTGGTGGGTGCTGCGGTGCACGGGCAGGATCGGGCCCAGGTCGTGGGCGAGCCCCAGGTTGATGACCAGCGGGTCCTGGACCGCGCGGGCCCGCAGGCGGGTGAGGGCGAGGCGCTCGGGCCCGCCCCAGGGCAGGCTCAGCTCGTCCAGGCCCTCGGGTCGACGCAAGGCGTCCAGGGTCCTCTCCCAGGCCAGGGCCTGCTCGCGGCGGGTGCTGAGGCGCAGGCGCAGGCGGCGATCGGCGCCCTCGATGCGGATCAGGCGGGACTCGGCGGAGCGGGCGATCAGCAGGCCCTCGGGCAGGCCCAGGCCCTCGATCGTCTGTCCGGGGCCGGGCAGGGCCAGCAGCTCACCGGTCTCGGGGTTGCGCTGGCTGTGCACCTCGACCAGGGTGGGGCGAGGCAGGTCCGCGGGCAGCTCCAGCCGGAGGGCCACGCCGGCGGGGAGCTGCACCAGGCCTTGCTCGTCGAGGAGGTGCTTCAGCCGCTGGGGGGCGGTCCAGGTCGCCGCCGTGGCCGAGGCGAGGGTCGCCAGCAGGAGGATCATCGATCCTCCGGGCGGGCGGCCAGGGCCTGCAGGGCCTCGGCCAGCCGCTGGCGGGAGGGCTCGTCCAGGCGCAGCCGATCGCGCACCTCGGCGCTGAGCTCGATGTGCAGGAAGCGGGTGCGGTCGGCAAGCAGCCAGCTCTGCACATTGGCCATCGCCGCCAGCAGCGGGACCTGGTCGGGCCCGCGGAGATCGCCCGGCCCGTCGGCCTGGAGGGCGGGCCCCAGGCTGCGCATCGCCCGCTCGTAGAGGGCGCCGCCCGAGCGGGCCGCCCCGGGCGAGAGCACGACGTGGGCCTCGCTGCGCTTGGGGCCGAAGCCGTGGATCTGCACGACGAGGGCATCGGGCAGGGCGAGGGGCACGGCGGCGGTGTAGGCCTGCAGGACGGAGGCCACCTGGCCGGTCGGGTCGCTGCCTTTGACGGCGTAGCGCTGGGCGCTGGCAATCATCGCCGCCCGCACCCCGCCGGCGTCGAAGAGGGCCCCGACGATGCGCCCGGTGTGCTCGTCGTAGTAGGGGTGGGGCGCCTGCAGGACCAGCTCGGAGGGCAGGGGTCCCAGCCGGATCGCGGCCATCGCCAGCCCACGGGGCTCGGGGCCGTCCTTGGGCTCGACCAGCCAGAGCCGATCCCCGGCGCGCTCCAGGGACAGGCCCAGGGCCTGGGCGCGCGGCGCGGCGTCGGCGGGGATGTGGCCCGAGGGGGCCCCGCGCAGCAGCTCGGCGACCAGGGCGGTCCGCGCCATCCGCTCGGCCTCGTCGGGCAGGGTGGGCGACTCGCTGCGGACGGCGCGGGTGCGCGCCCAGGTCAGGCTGACGACCTGGCTGGAGTTCGGCTCCTCGGCGGGCTCCTCTGCCATGGCGGGAGCCGGGAGCAGCGCCAGCGCCCACAAGGCGGGCCAGAGGCTCATCGGCTCACCACCCGGCTGCGCTGCGGCCGGGTCGCGGCGGGACGAGCCCAGCTCGTGGTCAGACGCAGCCAGATCGGCTCCGCCTCGGCCGCGAGCTTCAGGTGCAGCGTGCTGGCCACCGCGCCGACGTCCTCCTCGACCTCGATCAGCAAGGGGCTGAGCCGATCGATCGACTCTCCCGCGAAGGAGAGCGGCCGGGCCACGCCGCCGTCGGCGCGCATCCGGTGCCGGCCCGAGCGCCGCGTCGAGCGCGGCATCATGGCCGCCTCCTGGCTGACGGCGCCGCCGCGGATCGACCAGTCCAGCCAGGCCGGCTCGCCGTAGGGGAAGAGGACCATGCTCTGCGAGCCCGCCGGGATCGGGATGGTGCGCTCCCCGCCCGGCTCGAGCCGGACCACCCGGCGCACCTGCCAGAGCTCGGAGCCGCGGGCCCGGGCCAGGAAGAGGCCGTCCTGGTCGACGCTCAGGCTGCGGCTGCCGGGGCTGAGCTCGCTCAGGCGCAGCTTGCCGGCCGAGGCGATCAGGCGATGGACCTGGGGGACCCCGTCCACGGTGACGGTCAGGCTGGAGCCGACCTGCGAGGCGGCGATCCGGAAGTCCACGTCCAGCCGGCCGGAGTCCGGGACCTGGACGCGGCTGGGGCGGGTGCCGAGGGCCGCCCGCGCGCCCAGCGAGGCCTGGCCGTCCCGGTCGGGCTCGACCAGGAGCTGGTAGGGTCCCGGCAGGCGCAGCGAGCGACGGGTCGAGGCGTCCCGCGGCCGGCTGCTCTCCTGCGCCTTCTCCGGCTCCCCGCCGCTGACGACGACCTCCTCGCCCAGCAGCCAGCCGCCGCGAGGCTCGAAGCGGACCTGGGCGTCGATGCGGATCATCCGGTCCTCGCGGATCAGCGTGTCCCGGTCCAGGGGAGCGCGGGTCTGCCAGGGGTCCTGGGCCAGCGGCACATAACGAGCGCGGCTGAGGGCAGCGCTGTCCCGAAGCTGGCCGGCCTCCCACAAGGGCAGGGTGCCCGCCGGCGGATCTCGGTCCGGCGGGGCCAGCGACTCCGGCAGCTGGTAGCCCCGGGTGATGCCTCGGGCCGGGTTCTCGGGGCGGCGCACCCGCATGGCCACGTCGGTGGTGGAGAGGGCGCGCACCTCGATGGCCACGCTGCCGGTCGGGGGCAGGATCACCCGCGAGACCGGCTCGGCGACCCGGGCCGTGCCGGGATCGTCGCCCTGGGTGTAGCGCTCGAAGGGCGAGGCCACGACCGGAACGATCACCCTCCAGCGGGCCAGCTCCCGGTCGTCCGGGCCCAGGGCCAGCAGCTCCACCTCGACCGGCTCGTCCAGGTCTCGCTCCACGTCGCGAGAGCTGCGGCTCTCGACGTCCCACCAGACCCCGAAGCCCGGCAAGGCCCCGGCGGCGAGGCGCGGCCGGAAGCTGAGGCGGAGCTGCTCGTGGTCGGCCTCGACCGGGAAGCGCACGCTGCCGAGCTGGGGCGAGGCGCGGAACATCTCCAGCGAGCGCAGATCGGGGGCCACCATCACGCGCTCGTCGCCCTCGACCCGGGCGAAGGGCGGATCCCCCCAGAGGTGGGCCTCGGGCTCCTCCCCGCCGCTGGCGTGGGCCTGCAGGGTCCGTGGGCTGTCGGCCTGCGGGTCCAGGGCGATCTGGACGCTGACCAGGTCCTCGTCGACCGCGATCGGCCCGACCTCCTCGACGACCCCCAGGAAGCTGACCTCGCTGGTGCCGTCGGCCCGGACCTTCTGAAGCCAGGTAGGCGAGGCCGCCTTGCGCCGACCGCTGCCGTCTCGCCAGGTGGCCCGGATCTCGCCCCCGCGCAGCAGGTTGAAGGCCGCGGCGCCGCCGGGGGGCAGCGGAAGGCCCAGGGCGGGCTGCGACTGCCAGCCGTGCACGGGCGCGGCGTGGATGAGCTGGGCCGAGGTGTAGGTCCGCGCCCCCGGGGCCGGCAGCGGGCTGAGCCGCTCCCAGGTCCGGGAGCTCATCCGCTCGCGCCAGCTCTCGGGCAGATCGCTCCAGCGCTCGCCGGTCAGCTCGGCGGTCATGGCCTCGGCGTGCTTGCCGCCCGCGCCGGCCATGGTGCGCAGCCGCGCGGCCCGGGTGCGCCAGCCGTGGCGGAAGGCGGCGATCCAGACGGTGGAGCCGGGCTGCCCGCTGCGGGCCTGCACCAGGAGCTGACCGCCCTGGGGCACCAGCCCGGAGACCTCGACCTCGCTGGCGCGGGCGTCGGTCAGGTCCAGCCGGGACTGCGGCATCCAGGCGGTGCGCAGCAGGACGCCGTCGGCGCGGCGGATCCAGCTCATCCGGCTGCGGCGCCAGGCCTCGCCCCGCCAGACCACCCTGCCCTCGTGGTCCAGCACCGTCAGGTCGATCTGGAAGGCGGCCCAGGCGCGCACATCGCGGGCCCAGCGCGCCGGGGCCGAGGTCCAGAAGACGATGCGGACCCGCTCCTCGTCGGGGTCGAGGGCGAAGTGGACCTCGGGGTCGGCGGCGATGACGCGGAAGCGCTCGGTGTCCGTGCGGGCCTCGATCGACTCGGGCGTCGCCACCAGCAGGGCCAGGGAGAGGCCCAGGAAGGCCAGCCAGGCCAGGACGAGCACCGCCTTCTGGCCGGGTCGGCTCACGGGCGCACCCAGGCGCGCGGCAGGTCCTCGACCACCAGGACGCCGTCGCCCAGCAGCAGCCGCGCCAGGGGTGGGACCTGGGCCGGGGCGGGGCCGGTGGGGTTCATGCCGGCGACGACGGCCTGGCAGCGCTCGCCCTCGCAGCGCACCGCCATCGCCCAGCGGCAGCCGGCCAGCGGCTCGCAGAGGATGCCGACCTCGGCCCCTTGCAGCCGCCCCTGGGCCAGCAGGGAGTCCGCCGCCTCCGCCCCGCCCTGCGGCGAGGAGAGGCCCCGCGCGGCTTGCAGCCAGGCGTCCCAGCGCGGCTCGGGGGCCTGAGGCGAGGCACGAGCGGCCAGCTCCGAGGCGGCGATCGACCAGGCCGGCACCCCCGCGCGGTTGAGGGCCAGCTCGGCGCTGCCGCCCGGGCGCAGCGTGGCCGTCCGGGTGCGCGCCTGGCTGCCGACGAAGAGGGTGGTCTGCGCCTCGACCCCCGTCGCCGCGCGGGCGGCGGCGCGGACCGGGTTCTGCGGGTCGAGCAGGGAGATGCGGCGAGGCGAGCCGTCGTACCAGCCGCTGCTCAGCCCGACGCCGGCGAGATCCTCGATGCGGGGGCGGATCCAGGCCGGCGGCACCGCCCCGGTGAGCAGCGGGCGCCCCAGGCTGAAGACGACGTCGGCCTCGACGTCGTGCAGGTCGCGCAGGCCGCTGACCGTCACCACCCGGCTGGCCTCGCCCAGCACCTCCAGCCCGCCCAGCAGGCCCGCGTGGGCCGCGCGGCCGACGGTAGACTCCTCGGAGCGAGGGCTGCGCGGGCTGTCCATCACCACCAGCGAGGCGTCCCACAAGACCGCCAGGCTGAGGGCGAAGGAGGCGGCATGGGGCTCGTCCTCGACCCAGGGCACGGTCAGGATCAGCGGCCGGCCACCCTGGCGCGCCAGGATCCGCCAGTCCGGCCCTTGCACGGCGGCCAGCCCCTCGCTGCGGCTCAGCGCGAGCCCCAGCCGCGAGGCCACCGTCGTGGCCAGGGCCAGGGCGTGCTCGGCCTCCTCGCCCCCCAGGGTCCAGCGGGCGAGGGGCGCGGCCAGCTCGTGGCGCAGCAGGCCGGGAGCCGCCGGCAACAGGGTCGAGGTGGCCTCCAGCCGGTCGCGCAGGGGATGCCGGAAGGCCGGGGGGCGCTGCCCGATGAGGGACGCCGCCAGGGCCCAGGCGTCGGTGGGGCTCAGCTCCAGCACGGTCCGCGAGGCGTCCCGCTCGATCAGCAGGTCGGGCAGGAGGGCCGTGAGCCGCTCGGCCGGCAGGCGGGCCTCGTCCCGGGCGCTGAGGCTGAGGCGCGAGCGGGGGCCCTCGCGCAGGTCCAGGACGAGCAGCCGCCGCCCCAGGCGGGTGCGGGCGCGCTCGCAGGCGGGCCCCTGCGCCTGGCAGATCAGCAGGGCCTGGGCGTCCAGCTCGGCGGCGAGGCCCTCGGCGAGCGGCGCCAGGGGGCCCGAGCCCAGGCGGGTCGTGACCAGGATGGGCTGCGCGCCGCCTCGGTTCCAGAAGGCGCCCAGGCCGTCCCCTCCTTGCGCCAGGGCCGGAGCGTCGGCGTCCAGCAGCTCTCCCAGCGCCGCGGGGACGGGACCCTGGGCCGCCCAGGCCGCCTGGAGCACCGAGCCCGGCTGGCTGACGCCGGGGGCCGCCTCGGGCGGCGGGGCCTGCATCGGCACGCCCATCGCCAGGACCCAGGCCAGCGCGGTGCCGATCACGAAGCCGCCCAGGCTGGTGGTCAGCGCCGGGACGATCGTCCGGAAGGGGTCGCCCGAGAGCACCATCCGCAGGGCGATCAGCGCCGGCAGCAGGTAGCCGAAGCCGAAGAGCTGGCGCAGGCGCAGGCCGGGCCAGCCGGCGCCCAGGATGTGCCCCAGCAGGAACTTCAGCAGGTAGGCCACCAGCATCGCCAGGACCAGCAGCCGGCCGCCGGCGAGGTTCATCTCCCGCAGGGCGGGCAGCTTCAGCGTCGCCCGCAGCACCATCGCGATGATCAAGCCCTCGCAGACGGTCGCCGCGAGGCGCTCGGGTTGCAGCCAGCACAGGGCCAGCAGGCCCGGCACGATGATGCCGCCGAAGTCCCAGCCGTAGCGGAGGTTGGTGACCGAGCCCAGCCAGGCGCCGCAGAGCAGCAGGATGTAGGCGCGCGGGCTGCTGACGAAGTCCAGCGCGAGGTCCTCGTAGGTCAGCTCGAAGCTGCCCAGGCTGAGGTTGGTCAGGCGCAGCAGCAGCTTGTCCAGGATCAGCCAGGTCAGCAGCAGGGGCACGCCCAGCCGCGGCAGGGCGCGGACGGGCCCGTTGCGCCAGATGGCGTAGGCCAGCAGCGGGACGACCACCAGGCCCATGCTGTGCAGCTCGGCCGCGATGCGGAGCTGGAAGCGCTCGGCCAGCAGGGGAAAGAGCGCGCCCTCCATCGCCAGGCGCACCCCCACCGAGGAGAGCAGGGCGAGGAAGAAGCGGTCCCGCCCGAAGAGCGGCGACCAGGGCCACCAGCGCGGCAGCGCGTCGGAGAGCGCCACCAGCACCAGCCAGGTGGCGACGCCCTCCGCCACCATCACCGCCCCGGTCAGCGGCTGGATCACCAGGACGCTGGCGAGGTAGCCGGGCACGACCAGCCCCGTGAAGCCCCACCCCAACCACTCCTGGAAGAACCACACCAGCAGCATCCCGACCAGCACCGCCGTCAGGATCGAGGTGTCCAGGACCGAGGTCGGAAAGAGCTCGATCACCGGGGAGTGCCCGGGGGGCAGGGGGCGGTGCCGGGCGGGCAGGCCAGCCGGCGGTTGGCCTGCATCGGGATCGCCGCCCGCACCTGCGCCACCTTGGCCGGGTCCAGCTCGGCGAGGCAGTAGCCCTCGCCATCGCCGCACTCGGCCAGCACGGTGCCCCAGGGATCGACGATCAGGGCGTGGCCGTAGCTGCGGCGCAGCCCGCCGTCGTCGTGCGGGCCCCACTGGGCCGGGGCCAGCAGGTAGCACTGGGCCTCGATGGCCCGCGCGCGCAGCAGCACATGCCAGTGATCCCGGCCGGTACGCTCGGTGAACGCCGATGGAATCGCAAGGATGGTCGCGCCCTTTTCCACCTGCCGAGCGTACAGCTCAGGGAAGCGCAGGTCGAAGCAGACCGACAGGCCCATGCGTCCCAACGGAGTCTCCGCCACGACGATCTCCTCTCCGGCGGCGGTGCGATCGCTCTCGGCGAAGCGCACGCCGCCCTGGCTGGCGAGGTCCACGTCGAAGAGGTGGATCTTGCGGTAGCTGGCCAGCAGCTCGCCCGCGGGGCCGAAGAGCAGCGAGGTGTTGAAGCTGCGAGCGCGGGCCTGCTCGGGGTCGGGGTGGCGCTCGGCGACGCTGCCGACCAGCAGGTGGATGCCCAGCTCGGCGGCCAGGGCGGCGAGCCGCCGGTGGGTCGGGCCGTCGACCGGCTCGGCCAGGGCGATCTTCTGCTCGTGCGGCCCCAGGAAGGTCGTCGCCTCGGGCGTGGCCACCAGCACCGCGCCGGCGCGGGCCGCCTGGCGGACCAGGGCCTCGGTGCGGGCGAGGTTGCGGGCGACGTCGGAGCTGCCGTTGAGCTGGATGCAGGCGACCAGGGCCATGGGGACCTCCGTGAGGGCGCGCGGTTCTAGCGCGGCAGCAGGAGTCCTGCTCCAGACTGTGGTGTTGCCCACGAGACCGCGCCAACGCAAAGCGCGGCGCTATACTGCTCCCCTACTCGCCTGCTCGGAGCGACCATGACCCGAACCCTGCTGCCCCTGGCCGCCCTCCTCCTCAGCGCCTGCGATGGCAAGGGCGGCGCCTTCACGGTCTTCAACACGCCTCCCAGCGCCACCATCTCCACGCCGGTCAGCGGCTCGACCTTCGACCAGTACGAGACGGTCACCTTCTCTGGCCGGGTCGGCGACGACATCGACGCGGCCTCCTCGCTCGAGGTGAAGTGGCTGAGCACCATCGACGGCGAGCTGATCGGCGCCCTGCCCGCCGACGGCGACGGCTACGTCCAGTACTCCACCGCCAACCTCTCGCCGGGCAACCACGTCATCGCCCTCTACGTCTCGGACAAGGAGGGCGAGTCCTCCCGCTTCGAGATCACCATCGGCATCAACGAGCTGCCGGCGGCCCCCTCGGTCAGCGTGGTCCACCCCGTCTCGGGCGAGTACGGGCGCGAGGGCGAGCCCTACGAGTTCCAGGTGCTGGTCAGCGACAGCAAGGACGATCCCATCGAGCTCACCGTCGAGTTCATCAGCGACAGCGACGGCACCTTCTGCACGATCGTGCCCGACACCGTCGGCCTGGCCTCCTGCCGCCAGGAGCTCAGCGTCGGCGACCACTTCCTGACCTTCCGGGCCCGGGACAGCGACGGCGACTCGGGCACGGCCTCGGCTTACTTCACGGTGAAGGACCGCGACTCCTTCGACGCCGACGGCGACGGCTGGACCGGCGACCAGGGCGACTGCGACGACGACAACCCCAACGTCTACCCGGGGGCCACCGAGACCAGCAACGGCCTGGACGACGACTGCGACGGCATCGTCGACAACAACACCGCCACCTACGACGACGACGGCGACGGCTACTCCGAGGCCGAGGGCGACTGCGACGACGCCGACGCCACGACCTACCCCGGGGCGACCGAGCTGTACGACAGCCTGGACAACGACTGCGACAGCATCATCGACGAGGGCACCATCGGCTACGACGACGACGGCGACGGGTACAGCGAGGTCGGCGGCGACTGCGACGACACCCGCGCCTCGGTCTACCCGGGCGCCACCGAGCTCGAGGACGGGCTGGACAACGACTGCGACGGCATCACCGACGAGGGCACCCCCGCCTACGACAACGACGGCGACGGCTACAGCGAGCGTGGCGGCGACTGCGACGACACCGACTCGGCCATCCACCCCGGCGCGACCGAGGTCTGCGGCGACGGCGAGGACAACGACTGCGACGGCTCGGCCGACGAAGCCGGGTCCAGCGGCTGCACGACCTACTACCGCGACTACGACAGCGACGCCTTCGGGACCAGCTCCTCCTCCTCCTGCCTCTGCTCGGCCAGCGGCTACTACACCAGCACCTACAGCACCGACTGCTACGACTACAACGGCAACGCCTACCCCGGCGCCTCCTCCTGGTGGACCACGCAGCGCGGCGACAGCAGCTACGACTACGACTGCGACGGCAGCCAGACCAAGCAGTACTCCAGCACCGCGTCGTGCGGAACCAGCCTGGGCGACTGCTACGTCGCCAGCTCGGGCTGGTCCAGCTCGGTCCCCGCCTGCGGCAGCTCGGGCGGCTACTCGCTGACCTCGGACTCCGACGGCTGCTCCTGGAGCTGGAGCAGCTTCAGCTGCGTCGTCACCAGCACGACCACCTACACCCAGTCCTGCCGCTGAGCTTGCCGGTCCCGGTCCTGGTCCTCGCCCTCCTGATCGGGTGCCTGCCGGAGCGGGGTCCCGACGTCGTCCTGTTGACCGTCGACACCCTGCGCCGGGACCATGTCGGCGCCTTCAGCCCCGAGAGCCCGGCGAAGACCCCAGCCATCGACGCCCTCGCCCGCGACGGCGTCGTCTACGAGCAGGCCTTCTCGCCGATCAGCGTCACCGGCCCGGCCTTCGTCAGCCTCTTCACCGGGCAGGCGCCGGGCACCCACGGCGTCGTCCTCAACACCTTTCGCGGCGGCCCCGCCCTGGCCGAGGGCACGCCCACCCTGGCCACCCGCCTGCGCCAGCGGCGCTTCACCACGGCCGCCTTCGTCTCGGGCTTCACCCTGCGGCCCTCGCTGGGCCTGGACCCGGGCTTCCAGGTCTACGACGCGCCCGCCGAGGGGGTCAACCGCCGCCCGGGGGACCGCACCACCCAGCGCGCCATCGCCTGGGTCGAGGACCAGCACCGCTGGGCCCGGCTCCTGCTGTGGTGGCACAGCTACGATCCCCACGGCCCCTTCGACGTCGTGCCCGAGGCCGCCCCCCTGGACCACGGCTGGGAGCGTCAGCCCGCGCAGCTGGCGCGCATCGCCCCCTACCAGCGCATCGAGGGCATCAGCGATCCGCGCTTCTACACCGCCCGCTACGCCGCCGCCGTCGAGCACAGCGACCGCCAGGTCGACCGCCTCGTGCAAGCCCTCAAGCAGGCCGGTCGCTACGACGACGCGCTGATCATCCTGACCGCCGACCACGGTGAGAGCTTCACCGAGCGCGAGCTCTGGTTCGACCACGGCACGCACGCCTCGGCCGAGCAGCTGCGCATCCCCCTGGTGATCAAGTACCCCGGCGGCGCCGGCGCGGGGGAGCGGGTGCAGGAGTTGGTCGACCTGGTGGACCTGGCGCCCACTGTACTCGCGACCCTGGGGTACGAGCCCCTGGCGAAGGCAGACGGGCGGCCGATCGGCGCCGGAGCGCGAACAGAGGTCGTCGGCGAGAGCAGCCACTGCAAGGACGAGCCCGTGCTGAGCTGCAGCCCGCGGGGGCCGGACGGCAAGGAGCTCGCCCGACGCGACCGGAGCTGGACCCTGCTGCGCCTGCCGAGGGCCACGGGGCCGGAGTGGGTGGTGTACGATCGGGCGGAGGACTCGCTGGAGCTGCGCGCCCTGGGGGTCGAGCAAGCCCCGCCGGGCTGGGCAGAGGCGCTGCAGGCGGCCTTCGAGCAGCGGGTAGGGAGAGGCCTGCGGCTGCCGTCGGCGCAGGGGGAAGACGACGCGGAGATCGAGGCGCTCCGGGCGCTGGGGTATGTGGAGTAGCGAGCAGAGGCGAGGAGCGGTTGGCCCGCAGGGCGACA
>ERZ761602.1574-NODE-1574-length-40582-cov-11.505194_pt1 | contig 40582 bp, 23 predicted proteins | sample MGYA00512165_ERZ761602 | MGnify/ENA primary metagenome ERZ761602 (study PRJEB28899, sample SAMN02445085) | bioreactor sludge metagenome | biome: EBPR sludge; isolation source: Thorneside wastewater treatment plant | place: Australia: Brisbane, Thorneside...
TGACGCTGCCGATCGTCGAGCCCTTGCCGAGATGCACGTCGGGCATCACCGCCAGGTGGCGGAAAATGAACGGCAGGCGGGCGGTATTGAGCAATTGCTCGCGCGCCGCGAGCTCCACCGGCACGCCCTCGGTCCACATCCTGATCGGCTTGCCGTTCGCCACTTGGAGCACCTCGCTCGCCGTCCTCTCCTGGCCACTCACTTGCGTTCCCTGTGTGCTACGCAAGCGCTGTCGAGTCAGGCGCCGCCGGCAGCTCGGCCGGCGCCCGCCGGAGCGGCAGCGTCAGGCGGAATTTCGAGCCGACGCCGACCTGGCTGCTGGCTTCGAGCCGTCCGCCGTGGCGCTGGGCGATGCTGTAGGCCAGCGAGAGGCCGAGGCCGGTACCCTGGCCGACCGGCTTGGTGGTGAAGAAGGGCTCGAAGATGCGCGTGAGATGCTCCGGGGCAATGCCGCTGCCGCTGTCCTCGACCTCGATCCATGCTTCCTGGGTATCAGCGCCGCTACGCAGGATGATCGTTCCACGCCCTTCGATGGCGTGTGCGGCGTTGACCAGCAGGTTCAGAAAGACCTGATTGACCTGCGCAGCGATGCACTCGATTTCGGGAAGGCCGGCGAATTCCTTGTGCACCTCCGCCTTGTACTTGATCTCGTTGCGGACGATGTTCAGGGTGCTCTCGAGCCCGGCTTCGAGGTCGGCGAAAGCCCACTCGCTGGTGTCGACGCGCGAGAAGTCCTTGAGGTCCTGGACGATCCTGCGCACCCGCTGTAGGCCGTCCAGTGATTCGTCGATCAGGGTGCCGACGTCGTCGCGCAGGTAGTCGAGGTCGGCGGCGTCCCGGGCCTGGCGGATCGTGGCCATTAGCTCCGGATGCCCGGCGAGAATCGGGTCCGCCGCCGCATAGGCGTCGATGACGTGCAGCAGGTCATGGACTTCGCTCCTGAGGCTGCCGAGGTTGGAGTTGACGAAACCGATCGGGTTGTTGATCTCGTGCGCCACCCCTGCCGCCAATTGGCCGATGGAGGCCATTTTCTCGGATTGCAGCAACTGGTTCTGCGCTTCCTCGAGTTTGTGGTTGAGCTCGGTCAGGCGCTCGATGGTCGCGTGCAGCTGCAGTTCGCCAGCGTGCTGGTCGGTCACGTCGATGCCGGAACTGAGGTTGCCGGTCACCGTACCCGACTCGTCGCGAAGCAGGGCGTTGCTCCATGCCACGCGCCGCACGCGACCGTCGGCGGTGAGGATGTCGTTGTGGTTGTGCGCCGCAATCACGCCGCTTGGCGTACCAGCCAGCCAATTCAGGAAACTGCTGCGCAGGGATTCGCGTTCTGGCGCGGGGATGAAGTGATCGAACCAGTTGCTGCCGACGATTTCGCTTTCGCTCAGGCCAAGCAACGCGCAGCCCGCGCGGTTGATCAGGCGCACGCTCAGGTCGCAATCGATGACCACCATCACCGCCAGCGCCACGTCGAGGTATTCCTGTGCCTGTTCCAGTGCCGCATGCAAGGCGCGGTCGGCGGCCTTGCGGTCGCTGATATCGCGAATGATGCCGCTGTAGAAGCGCTCGCCGCGCACGGCGTAGGCGTTGATCGACAGCTCGATCGGGAAACGCGAGCCGTCGCTGCGCAGCCCTTCCAGCTCCACCAGCCGGTCGAGCACCTGCGCTTCGCTGGTCGTCGCATGGCGGTTCAGGCCCTGGGCATGGGCAGCGCGGTAGTCGGGCGGAATCAGGATTCGCAGATCCTCGTCTTGCAGCGCGCTGGCCGGCTGTTGGAACATCGTGCAGATCGCCGGATTGGCCGAGCGAATCATCCCCCTGGCGTCGACGGTGATGACGCCATCGCGCAGGTGGTGGAGGACCAGGCGCAGTTCCTCCTCCTTGCGGCTCAGTTCGTCCTTGATGGCGTTCAACTGCTCGTTGCGCTGGTGCAATTCGGCGAGCAGTCGCTGTCGGGCAAGTTCGTCGGCGCGGCGCTCGCTGATGTCGCGAAAAACGACCACCGTGCCGACTGTTCGTGCGTCGGCAATGATTGGCGCACCGGTGAATTCGACCGGAAAGTGGCTACCGTCCTTGCGCCAGAAAGCCTCCTCGGCCGAAGTGCACACCTCCTGGCGAAGCAGGGTCGCGTAGAGCGGGCATTGTTCGCCCGGATAGGACGTTCCGTCGGCCCGCGAGTGGTGGAACAGGGGGTGCGATTCCCGGCCGAGCATTTCGGCGGCGCTCCGGCCAAGCAGGCGTTCGGCAGCGGCATTGACGTAGGTGATGCGGCCGCGGGCGTCGGTGCCGTAAAGCCCTTCGGCCATTGACTCAAGGATCGATGCCTGGCGCTGCTGCAGCAGGTCGATGGCCTGGCGGTCCTCGCGCAAGGTGTCGGCGGTGCGGTCCAGCGCCAGAACAATGCGCCCGAACTCGCCGCGATGGCTGCCGCCGACCCGCGTTTCGAGATCGCCCCTGGCAATGCGCCCGAGCGCGTCTTCGATGACGCTGAGCTTGTGGAGCACATAGCGAAAGAGATGGCGCGCGAAGAGCAGGAACATCGCCAGGCCGACGCTGAGCACCAGCGCGGTGCCGAGCAGCGTCTGCCGGTAGACGTCCTGGGCCGCAGCGTAGGCCTCGGCAACGTGTTCCTGCTGGAGAGTCATCAGTTTCCCGACCGGGGTCACGATCTGCAGGCGTACGGCCCACCAGTCTTCTTTCAGGAGGAAGGCGATGGCCGGCAAGTCCCCTGCCTCGAGCGCACCGTCAAGGCGGTCAAGGGCGTGCGGTAGGGTGGCCATGCCGGTCTCGATGCTCGCGATCAGGTTCCCTTCAGCGATGTTGGAAAGCTTCGCCGTGGTTCGACGATATTCCTGCCAGGCCAGTGGCACGGCCTTCTGTATTTCGAGCAGGTGCTGGCGCGCCCCGTACACGCCAAAATCGCCATTGAGCACGCCGTACAGGTGTCCCGGCAGGCTGCCGAGCAGCTTGTCGATCCGAATCAGCTGCTGTATCGGTTCGACTTCTTCGGCAAGGACCTGGCGCAAGCCTTCCTGCCCGCGCCAGGTGCCCCACATGCCGACGCCGGCGACGGCGGCAAGCGTGATGCTGGCCAGGGCGATGAGCAGCAGCAGGCCCTGGCGGATGCTCAGCTTCATGCTTGCCGCAGCCGGCCGAAAATCGGCGGGCGCCGCCCTACGACAGGCGGGCGCCGCTCACTGGATGGTGTCAGCACGTCGGTGGTGCGCAGCCTGTCTGTCGTCCGCATCTTCCTGCGCTCTCCTGAACGTCGCCATTGCAGCCGTGCACTCTAGCAGAGAGCCTGCTGCGGGTCATCGCCGAGTCCGCCGGGCAGCGTTCCGGCGAGCAATCCGACCGGGCGCCGCTGGCCGGGCTGTATTCCGGTGCTCGGGGATGGTCTTTTTGATTCGCTGGCCGTATGCTAAGGCGTGCAGCAAACTACCGCAGCTCGAGAGCGACATTCCTGCCGTCGTTCCTGGCGCTGGCCGCTTCCGCTGGCGCCGAAGTCCCCGAAGTCCCCGAAGTGCCGACCGGGAAATAACGGAAAAATATGACCGAGCGTAGCGCGCCTCACGCGGCATCTCAACTCGTCCCAGCTGCTGGTGAGGGGGTGCGCGAATGGCAAGCGGCTCCGCGTTTCATTCGCTACCTCATTGTCGGCATCGTCGGCATCAATGTGCTGGTGGCCGTTGCGCTGGCCTATGTCTTCGCGGACTCGCGGCGCAGCGAGGAGCTGAGGTTCAGGGAGGAGGCGGCGAACCTCGCGCGCTTGATCAGCAAGGATATTGACAGCCAGTACGCCAGGATCGACCTCAGCCTGCGGGCGGTCGCCGACGAGTATGCCAATCAGCTGGCCATGGGGGGGCTGTACTTCGAGCGCTGGATGGAACGTGTCCGCCAGCGCCATCCGGCAGTGTCCTTCATGCGCATCAGCGATGCCGCCGGCAATATCGTTTACTCGCCAGACGGCCAGGCCGCAGCAAGGATCAATATTGCCGACAGGGACTATTTCACTCGTTTGCGTGCAGATCCGCAGGCCGGGCTGCAGATCACGCCACCCCTGCTCGGCCGGACCACCGGCACGCGGCTGATCATCCTGGTGCGCCGTCTCGGAGCGGCGGACGAACACTTCCATGGTGTGGTGTTGGCATCGATCCCCATCGCTCGCTTGCAGGACATGCTGGCTGGCCTTTTGCCGCGCGCGGACAGCTACGTCGGGCTGATCGACGCGCAGTACCGCTGGGTCGCCGCGCAGCCCGCGACCGCAGGCCAGCAGCCATCCTTAGCTGCGCTGCGCGACGCGGCCGCACGTTCGCCAGAGAGTGGTCTCTTCCACAGCCATGGCGACGATGGCGAGCGACTGGTCGCCTACAAGCGCAGTGAAGCGTTCGGCTTCTATACCGTTGTCGGGCTGCCGGCTGGCGTACTGCTCGCCGATTGGCGCAAGACAGCCGCCGCCGGTGCTGCCGGTATGGCGCTGTTCGCCTTGCTGACCACGCTGCTCGGCTGGCTACTCTGCCGCAGCTGGAAGCAGCAGTCGGCGACAACGGCGAGACTGATCGAACGCGATGAATGGGTCCGGCAGGCACAGCAGGTCGCTGGTCTGGCGCTTTTCTCCTACGATATCGAGAGCCAGCGCTTTGCCGTCAGCGATGCCTTGTACGCTATTTCCGGTACCGACAGCGAATACCCGCATACCTGGCCGGGCTGGCTGGCGCTGGCGCATCCCGACGACCGCCAGGCGCTCGATCTCGCTTTTCGGCGCCTCCTGCGCGGCGAGTCCGACGGGCCTGCGGTCGCGTACCGAATCGTCCGCCCTGCCGACGGCAGCCTGCGCTGGGTGAAAAGCGTTGCCCATCTGGTCAGCGCGCCGGACGCTACCCGGCAGACGCTTAGCGGCGTGGTTCTCGACATCAGCGCCGAGAAGCGCCAGGAGGATGTGCTGGCGAAGAGCGAGCAACTGTTTCGTAGCGTATTCGAGAACTCGATGATCGGCATGGCGACGACATCGCTGGAAAAGGGCTGGCTGAAGATCAATCAGACGCTATGCGACATTCTTGGCTATGAGCACCACGAACTGCTCCGCATGACCTGGGCAGATCTCACCCACCCTGACGATCTGGCCGCTGACGTGGCGTCCTTCAACCGCGTACTGGCCGGCGAAATCGATGCCTATGAGCTCGACAAGCGCTTCATTCGCAAAAGCGGTGAGATTGTCGATGCGTACATTGCGGCGCGGGCCATTCGTCGCTCCGACCACTCGATCGACCACTTCGTCGCCCTGGTGCAGGACATCACGCCGCGCAAGCGCGCGGAGGACCTGTTGCGGGCCAGCGAAGCCGACCTCAGCGCGGCGCTCGACCAGGCTGCCGTCGGCATTGCCTTTGTGGCTCCCGACGGGCACTGGCTGCGCGTGAACGAGCGCTTGTGCCAGCTGGTCGGCTACGCGCAGGCGGAGCTCCTCACCCTGACTTTCCAGGACATCACCCATCCGGACGACCTCGAGCTCGACCTGGCGCAGCTCGCGCGCCTGGCGAGCGGGCAAATCGACAGCTATACCCTGGAGAAGCGCTATTTCCGAAAGGACGGTCGCTGCGTCTGGATAAATCTCAGTGTTTCACTGATACGCAACGGCGACGGTACGCCGCACCATTTCGTCTCGATCATCGAAGATATCGATGCGCGCAAGACTGCCGAACGTGATCTCGCTCGCTCGCGCGAAATCCTCAAGAATTTTCTCGACCATCTCCCCGGGATGGCCTATGTCAAGGATCAGGACTTGCGAGTCCTGCATGCCAATCGCGGTGTCGCCGAGTTCTTGAATCTGGACCCGGAGCAGGTGGTCGGGCGCAGTAACGCCGAGTTGTTCCCCGGCGAACTCGGCGACAAGATCAGCCGCGATGATCGGCGCGTGCTCGCTTCCGGCCAGACCGAATACCTGGAGGAAGCCTACGCCGGGGGCTTCTACCAGACGACCAGGTTTGTCGTCTCGCAGGGCGATCACTCGTCGCTGCTCGGGGGCATCACGCTGGACATCACGCGTCGCCATCAGCTCGAAGAGCGGGCGCGTGCGCTACTCGAAATCAATGACCTCGGGCGCAAGCTGGGGGAGAAGGAATTGCTGGCTGCCTGCCTGGAGATGGCCGAAAAGATGACCGCCAGTGGCATTGGCTTCCTGCACTTCGTGAACGACGATCAGCAGACGATCGAGTTATCGACCTGGACCGCTGGCGCGCTCAAGGGTTGCCGCGCGATGTTCGACAATCACTATCCGATCAAGGAGGCCGGCATCTGGGCCGATTGTTGCCGCCAGCGGCTTGCGGTGTGTTTCAACGACTACGGCGAGTACGAGGCCAAGCGCGGCCTGCCCGAGGGTCACGCGCCGCTGCAGCGCTTGATCTCGGTGCCGGTGATCGAGGAGGGCAGGGTACGCATGGTCGTCGGCGTCGGCAACAAGGCAGCCGCCTACGACGACTTTGACGTCGAGACGGTGCAATTGGTCGGCAACGAAGTCTGGAGTATCAGGCGTCGCGCGCAGGCCGAGGCGGCGCTGGCCCAGCGCCTCGCCGAAGTGACCGAACTCAACGGCAAGCTCGAAGACGCCCATCTGCAACTCCTGCAGTCGGAAAAAATGTCGGCGATCGGCCAGCTCGCGGCGGGCGTCGCGCACGAACTCAACAACCCGATCGGCTTCGTGCACTCCAACCTCGGCACCCTCGGCGAGTACGTCGAAGACCTGCTGGCCATCGATGCGGCCTTTGCCCGTGTCGAGGCGCAGCTGCCGGCGCTGGCCGGCTCCGGCGCCTTTGACGAAGTCCGCCGCCTGAAGGCGGCGCGGGATCACTCGTATGTCGTCGAAGATCTGCCGAAGCTGATCCGCGAGAGCAAGGAGGGCCTCGAACGGGTGCGCAGGATCGTCCTCGACCTGCGCGATTTCTCGCGCGTCGGCGAAAGCGAATGGCAGTGGACCGATCTCGAAAAAGGCCTCGAAAGCACGATCAACATCGTCTGGAATGAACTCAAGTACAAGGCCGAGGTGGAGCGCCAGTACACGCCGCTACCGCCGATCCACTGCCTGGCCTCGCAGCTCAACCAGGTGTTCATGAACCTGCTGGTCAATGCCGCGCAGGCCATTGAAACGCGTGGCAGAATCGTCATTCGCACCGGCACGGGCACCGACGCCGACGCCGCTTCCACGGACGCTGCGAGCGCTGTCGATGTGGTCTGGGTTGAAATCGAAGACAGCGGCTGCGGCATGTCGCCGGAGGTGCAGAAGCGCCTCTTCGAACCGTTCTTCACCACCAAGCCGGTCGGCAAAGGGACCGGGCTGGGCTTGTCGATCGCCTTCGCGATCATCGCCAGGCATCATGGGCGCTTCGCTGTGCGCTCGGAAATCGGTCACGGCACGACTTTCCGGATTACCCTGCCGATCGACCCCAGCCAAGCCGCAACAGGGACCGAGTGATGACCCCAGCAAGCTCACGCCAGCAGGCGCAGAAGAGAGACAGGCCATGACCTTCATGAACTGGAGCCGGCATTTCGTGACCGGCATCGAAGTCGTCGATCGCGAGCATCGGCGTCTGGTCGATCTGATCAACGAGGCCGCACCGCTGCTCTCGCGTAGCGAACCGGTCCTGGCCGCTGACCTTGAAGAGCTGCTCGATCAGCTCTCGACCTACGCGCAGACGCATTTTCGCGACGAGGAACGGCTGATGGGCGCGGCCGGCATGGACCCTGCGTGCGTCGCCCAGCAGGTGCTGGCGCATCGCGCCTTCGTCGAAGAGCTGGCCACGATGCGTCAGGAAGTCGACGCCAATGGAGAACTCGACGGGCGCCTGCTGTTGCGCTTCCTGGCCAACTGGCTGAGCTTCCACATGCTGGCCGACGATCAAGTGATGGCCAGGCAGCTGGTGCTGATCGGCGAAGGTCATAGCGCCGCCGAAGCGGCGGCGCGGGTGCGGGAAGCGAAGGAGGACACACCACAGGCGGTGCTCACCGAGGCCTTGATCGATCTCTACGGGGTTGTCACGGTGCGCAACCGCACGCTGCAAACGAGCAACGCGCAGCTGCGGGCCGCACGCCGGGAGTTGGCCGAGCTCAACGCCGACCTCGAAACGCAGATCGAAGCGCGCACCCGCGAACTGACGCAAACCAACCACGAGCTGTTGCGCGAGCAGGCTGAACTGCAGCAGGCGATGGAAGCCATCGAGCGCACGCAGAGTCAGTTGTTGCAGTCCGAGAAAATGGCGGCCGTCGGCCAGCTCGCTGCCGGCGTAGCGCACGAGATCAACAACCCGATCGGCTTCGTCAGTTCGAATCTCGGTTCGCTGCGGACCTACGTCGATGCGCTGCTGGCGCTCATCGACGTCAGCGCAGCGGCGCTTGCCGCCTTGCCGGCCGATCATCCGGCGCGACTGGCTGTCGAAGGGGCCTGGCAGGAGGCTGAAGTGGACTTCCTGCGCGAGGACATCCCGTCCCTGATCGGCGAGTCGGCGGAAGGCTTGGCACGGGTGCGCAAGATCGTCGCCGACCTCAAGGATTTTTCGCACGCCGATGAAGGCGCGTGGCAGGAGGCCGACCTCAATAGCGGCCTGGAGAGTACCCTGAACGTGATCTGGAACGAACTCAAGTACAAGGCCAAGGTGGTGCGCGAACTTGGCGAGTTGCCGGCCGTGCGTTGTATTCCGGCGCAGCTCAACCAGGTGTTCATGAACCTGCTGGTCAATGCCGGGCAGGCCATCGAGAAGGAGGGGACGATTACCCTGCGCAGCGGCTACGAAGCCCAGGAGGTGTGGGTCGAGATCGAGGACAGCGGTGGCGGCATGCCGCCCGAAGTTCAAAAACGCATCTTCGAGCCCTTTTTCACCACCAAAGCGGTCGGCAAGGGGACCGGTCTCGGTTTGCCGATCTCCTGGGAGATCATCCAGCGCCACGCCGGAACGATCAGCGTGGACAGCGAGCCGGGGCGGGGCACTTGCTTTTGCATTCGTCTGCCGGTCGCCGGGCCGCCGCCGCTTGATCCGCCGCTTCACACCGAGGTCAGCTCTTGAGTGGCGAAGCGTCATCGGCGTCGATCTACGACGCCCTTGGGCTGATCGTCATTCGCGTCGATGCCGAACTCAAGGTCTGGTATGTCAATAGCTTTGGCCTGCGCCTGCTCGGCTACAGTCGGCTGGGACAGGTTTTCCGGCGGCCATTGCGCGAGCTGCTCGGCGCCGATTTACTGCACTCTCCCGAGTTCCTGGCCGAGCTTCGCGACATTGGCGGTCGCGGCGGCGTGCGGCAGGTGGAAGCGCCCTTGACGACCAGCGACGGGCGGCAACTGTGGATCTCATGGTCGATCGAGGAGCGCGTCGGCGCCGATACCGTCCTGGCACCGATCTTCTTGATTGGCACCGATGTCACGCGCGTGCACCGGAGCCTGGAGTCGGCGCTGCTCTTTCGTGACATTGCGCAGAACACGCCCCTGTCGGTGATCATCACCGACGCCGAGCGCAACATCCTGTTCGCCAATGCGGCGGTGCTGGCGATGACCGGCTACGCGGCCGAGGACGTGATCGGCCGCAAGCCGCAGATGTTCAGCTCCGGGCTGACGCCGGCGTCCACCTACCAGGAAATGTGGGCCGCTCTTGGCAGCGGCAGCAGCTGGAGCGGCGAGTTGACCAATCAGCGCAAGGACGGCAGCGTGTTTACCGAGCGCCTGACCATCTCGCCGATCACCGACCAGGAAGGACAGCTCAGCTTCTTCTTCGCCATCGGTGAGGATTCGACGCGGCAACGCGAGCTGGAAACGCAGCTCGAGGCCTTCACCAGCACCGACGCCCTGACCGGGCTGCGCAACCGCATCGGTTTCTTCGCCGAATTGACGCGACTGCTGAAACAGGTGGCCGATGCCAACACCGGAATCGCCGTCGTGCACATCGATATCGACGACTTCGACAGCATCAATCGCTCGCTCGGCCACGAACAGGGGGACCGCCTGCTGGTCGATATCGGCAAGCGGCTCGCCGATACCGTACGCGAAAGCGATGTCGTCGCCCGCCTCGGCAGTGACGAATTCGGCTTGCTGCTGATTGTTCCGGACCTCTCGTCGGGGGACGACTACGAGGAGATCTCGGGACGGCTGCGGGCGGCGCTGCGGCCGGCCTTCAGCATTGGCGAGCGCAGCATCGAAGTCGTTGCGTCGATCGGCTTCGCCTCGTTTCCTGCCGACGGCAACGAGCCCGGCGAACTGCTGGCGCGCGCCACGGGTGCCACGCAAATAGCCAAGCGCGATGGCGGCGATGGCGCCGCCCGCTTCGACCGGGGGCTGAACACGGACGATCTGCAGCGCCGCGAGTTGCTCGGCGAACTGCGCCAGGTCGTCGAAAACCGGCAACTGCTGCTGCACTACCAGCCGCAGTTGAGTCTGCAGACCGGCGCCTTGATCGGTCTCGAGGCGCTGCTGCGCTGGCAGCATCCGGAGAAGGGACTGATCCCGCCGGGGCGCTTCATTCCCTTGGCGGAAGAGAGCGGGCTGATCATCGCCATCGGCGAATGGGTCCTCGGCGAGGCCTGCCGCCAGATGCGCGCCTGGCTTGACGCCGGCTTTCCGCCGATCAAGGTGGCGGTCAACCTGTCGGCGCGCCATTTCCACCAGGCGAACCTCTACCAGAACGTCAGTGACGCCCTCGCCAGGCACCAGATCGACCCGCGAACGCTCGAACTTGAGATCACCGAGGGGGCAATGATGAACGACGTGGCCTTGTCCGCCCGCGCCAGCGAACGCCTCAAGGAAATCGGCGTACGCCTGTCGCTCGACGACTTCGGCACCGGCTATTCCTCGCTCGCCTACCTGTCACGTTTCCCGATCGACGTGGTCAAGATCGACCAGTCGTTTGTCCGCGACATCACCAGCAATCCGGCCAACGCCGCGATCACCCAGGCGATCATCGCCATGTCGCACAAACTCGGCAAGATCACCCTGGCCGAAGGCGTCGAAAGCGAGGAGCAGATGCACTATCTGCGGCGCAACGATTGTGACGAAATGCAGGGCTACTTCTTCTCGCGACCCCTTCCCGCCGACGAGATCGCCACCCTGCGCAGCGCCGGCAAGCGTCTGCCGCTCGGCAGCGGCAAGGAGGATGTCCTGCCGACGGTGCTGCTGGTCGACGACGAAGCGAGCATTCTGTCGGCACTCAGGCGCCTCCTGCGGCGCGAGGGCTACCGGGTGCTGCTTGCCGATAGTGCCGAGGCGGCTTTTGCCGTCCTGGCGCGCGAAGCCGTCGAAGTGATCGTTTCCGACCAGCGCATGCCGGTGATGACCGGCACCGAACTCCTCGCCCGCGTCAAGACCCTCTATCCGCGCACCGTGCGCCTGGTCCTTTCCGGGTATTCGGAAATCACCGCCGTCACCGACGCCATCAACAAGGGCTCGATCCACAGGTACCTCAGCAAACCCTGGGACGACGAGCACCTGAAGAGCGAGATTCGCGACGCTTTTCGTACCTGGAAGGAACGCTTCGGGAAGGGGGAAGGCTGAGCCGGGGAGTGCCGCTGCCCGGCGTTGATGGCCGCACCTGCGGTGGCTGCGCGCCGCCGCCGGCATCGGCGGACCTGGACGGCTGGGGCGGCCGAGGATTGCCGGCGCAGTAGGCACGTGCTCTAATATGGGCCTTATAAGGAAAGCGCGATGTTCGTCGCCCTGAGCCGCTTCACCGTTGCCAACGACATGCACGATGCCGTGCGCGAGGCTTTTCGCGCGCGTCCACACCTGGTGGACCGTGTGCCGGGTTTCGTGCGCATGGAGGTGCTGCGGCCGCAGGGTTGTCCCGAGGAGTTCTGGTTGATGACCTGGTGGAGCGACGAAACTTCCTTCGACGCCTGGCATCGAAGCCATGCCTATCACGATTCGCACGGCGGAATACCCAAGGGATTGAAGCTGGTTCCCGGTTCGACAGAGATCCGCCGTCTCGAGCGGATTGCCGAGTGAGTTGACGAGGTGCAAACCACCGCCGACGGGGAGTGTGCGATGACGACCAGCAGTGGCTACCTGGCCGATGAAGAAGCGATCGAGCGCTTTCTCGTCCTGCGCAGCGAGGCGATCGCGTATGCGACTGCCGCCAGCCAGGCCGCCTGGCCGGAGTTGTTCGCCAGACGCGGGCCGCAGGCCTTGGAAGCTTGTGCCGAGGACATCGGCTTCCATCTCGATTTCCTCCGCCCGACACTCGAAACGGGTGACCTCTCTCCGTTTACCGCCTATCTCGGCTGGCTGGCGCAGGTTCTCGCGTCGCGCGGTGTTCCCGGCGATTCCCTGGCGCGCTCGCTGGACCACCTCGGCGGCTTCTTCGCCGAGCGGCTGGGGAGCGCCGCAACGCCGCTGCTTGCGGCGCTGGCTGCCGGCCGGGAGGCGCTGGCTGGCGATATTCCTGCACACTGCTACGATCGCCCCTGCCCGGAGCCATGGCCAGAAGCGGAAGCCTTCGGAAATGCCCTGCTCGAAGGCCAGCGGCGCGAGGCGTCGGCGCTCTTCAATCAGGCCCTGGACCGTGAAGCGTCGTTGGCCGGCGCTGAAATCCATGTCGTCCAGCCGGCGCTCTACGAGGTCGGCCGGCGCTGGCAGCAGAACAGCGTTTCGGTGGCCCAGGAGCATCTCGCCACGGCCATGGCGCAAAGCCTGATGGCGCAGGGTTTTGGGCGCGTCGAGCCGGCAGCCGACAATGCTCGCAAGGCACTCCTGGCCTGTCCGGCCGGCAACCACCACAGCGTTGGGTTGCGGATGGTGGCCGATGCCTTCGAGCTGGCCGGGTGGACCGTGCATTACCTCGGCGCCAACGTTCCGCAAGCGGCCCTGATCGCCCAGATAAGGGAGCTGCGGCCCGATCTGGTCGGCCTTTCAGCGTCGCTGCCGCAGCAATTGCGCAGCCTGCGCCAAACGCTCGCCGCGCTGCGCGCGAGTCTTGCCGACGGTTGCCCAAGAATCGTCGTTGGCGGGCTCGTTTTCAACCAGTTTCCACTGCTTGCGCAGAGCTTCGCTGCCGAACTCCTGGGCGCCGACGCGGTGCGTGCTGCGGCGGCAGCCAGTGCCTCCTTGAACGGCTAGCGCAGGCGCGTGCAGCAGGCCTTGCTACAGTCACTGCAATCGGTCGCCTTTGCGGAAATCAGTCTGGCGGGAGACCTGATTTCGGCCAACCGCGGTTTCTACGTCTTGCTGCAGCTTGCGCCGGACAGTGTGGTCGATCATGTGGGCCCGTACATCAACAACCCGAGCTTCACGGAGCTGGCCGCAGGTGCGCAACGGGCAATGCCCGGGCAAGTGGTCTATCAGGGCCTGATCACGTTTCTTGGCGAGCTCGGCGAGCCACGCTCGCTGCTGGCGAGGGTCTGTCGGCAGGGCGATCATCTGGCCATGATCGCGGAACACGATGTGCGCGAGAACGAAAACCTGCTCGCGGCGGTGATGGACCTCAACGAGGAACTGGCTGAGCAGCAGCGCGCGCTGGCGCGCGCCAATCGCCAGCTGGCCGCCGAAAAGGCCGAGCAACAGCGCCTGCTGCAGGAGTTGGCGACGGCGCAGGCGCACCTCGTTCAGTCGGCGCAACTCGTTTCCCTCGGTCAGCTCGCGGCCGGGGTCGCACACGAGATCAACAATCCGATCAGTTTCGTGCGCGCCAACGTGGCGACCCTCGGAGGCTATGTAGGGGACCTGCTTGCGATCATCGATGCCTACGCGGCGGGGGAAGCGCTGCTCGCGCAGGATCCCTCTCTGTTGGCGCGCATCCACCGGCTGCGCGAGCGTTGCGATCTGGACTTCGTGCGCGGCGATGCCGTGGCCGTGGTTGCCGAATCGGCCGCAGGCATCGCGCGGGTGGCGCGCATTGTCAGCGACCTGAAGAATTTTGCGCGCATCAACGAGTCGGAATGGCAGGTCGCCGATCTGCACGCCTGCCTCGAAAGTACGCTCAATGTGGCCAGTCACGAGTTGAGGGGAAGTGCGGAAGTCGTTCGCCAGTACGGCCCGCTACCGGCGCTTCATTGCTGTCCCGGTCAACTCAACCAGGTGTTCATGAACCTGCTGCTCAATGCCATCCAGTCACTGGAAGGGGCAGGAAACGGGCCGGGGCGAATTTTCCTGCGCACGGGCCGGCAGGATGATCAAGGCTGGATCGAAATCGAGGATAACGGCCGCGGCATTGGGCCGGAAAGGCTGCCGCGCATTTTCGAGCCTTTTTACACCACCCGCGCGATTGGTGCGGGCACCGGACTCGGTCTGTCGTCGGCATGGGGGATCATCAATGCCCATGGCGGGCGGATCGAAGTGCGCACCGAAGTCGGCAAGGGGAGCACTTTCCGCATCTGGCTGCCCCTGTCGCGGACGACGAGCGAATAGGAGGAGAGGGGGCGTTCAGGCGCTCAGGCGCGTGGCACTTCTTCCATGGCCAGCAGGATCAGCGCTGCTTCGCCAGGAATGCGGCGAGCATTGAGCAGCATCTTGCCGTGGCCGTGCGCTGGCAGTTCGCAGTCCACGGCCAATTCCTCGACCACCTGGTCACGCGACAGGATGCTTGCGAGCAGCTCGCGCAAGGCCGGGATATTCCACTGCCCGTCGCCGAGATCGTAAAGTCGTTGGCCGATGCTTGCTTCGCGGCCCACCTGGAAGCGTTGGTAGAAAGAGCGGCTGGCCGAGACCACCGTCAAGTTTGCGTCGAGGACCAGCAGCGGCACGCGCACGCTATCGATGATGCTCTGGGCAAAATGTTGGGCAGCCCGGCTTTGCGACTCGGCGGCGACGCGGGCGCTGATGTCGGTAAAGGTGATCACCAGCCCGTCGAGCCGGTCGTCCAGTCGGCGATACGGTTTCAGGCGCGCTTGATACCAGAGGCACTTGCGCGTCTGCACTTCGCGCTGGCAAGCCTGCCCGCCGGCGAGCACGGCCTGGGCATCGGCCAGCAGCTGCTGGTCATCGACGAGGTTGGCCCGGATGTCGGCCAGAGGACGGCCGACATCGGTGGCGACCAGGGGATAGAGATCTGCTGCCGCGGACGTGAAGCGGCGGATGAGCAGTTGCTCATCGAGAAAGAGGAGGCCGCCACTGACGTTGTCGAGCAGGTTCCTGAGGTCGTCCTGCGTGCTGCCGAGTTGATCGATATTGGCCTGCAACTCGGCATTGACGGTCACCAGTTCTTCATTGACCGATTGCAGTTCCTCCTTCGAGGTCTCGAGTTCTTCGACCGTCGACTGCAGTTCCTCGTTGGCCGACTGCAGCTCCTCATTGGTGGACATCAATTCCTCATTGGAGATCTGTTGCCGCTCAATGGTCGCTTGCAGGCTTTCCCAGGTTTGGGCCAGGTCACGCTCGAGTTCCAGGATGCGCCGGTCAGCGCTGCCTTCGCCGGCCTCGTTGACCAAACGGCTGTCGTCGCCGCTGGCCGGCGTGGCGGCCAGCGCCACTTTCCTGGCGAGGTCCTGAAAACTGACCAGCAGTGATTGCCGCGTACCGTCCGGGCTGGACAGGGGGCGGACGCTGATGGCGACTTTCTGAAGTTCGCCGTTGCTGTGCAGCATGACTTCGCGGATGCTGCCCTGCGGTCCTTGCCCGGCGGCCTCGAGCAGTGCCGCGCGCAGTTCGGGCTGCAGGCCGTCGTGGGCCATGTCGACGACGTTGAGTGTGCCGGCGCCCGGCGCCGGGCGCAGGTACTTTCCCGTCTCGCCATACACGAAGAGGATGTTGCCGGCGCTGTCGGTGACCACCGACGGCGGTGCGAAAGCGCTGAGCAGGGCGCGGCGCGCGAGCTGGGCGATAGTGCTTGCTGCCCTGCTCACCGCTGTTGCCTCGCGACGGTTGTCCGCCGGCGCTTTCGCCCAGGCGAGGCCGCTGACCAACAAGGCGCGGTTCTTCGCGCCGCTGCCGATCGCCCGGTAGAACTTCCATTTGTGGCTCAGCGGCTGGAACAGCGCCGGCTGATCGGCGATCGATTCGGCCGGTGACAGGAAGAGCACGCCGTTCGCTTTCAGGGCGTAGTGCAGGTTCGCGATCAGGCGGTCCTGCAACTCGGCTTCCAGGTAGATCATCACGTTGCGGCAACTGATCAGGTCGAGCTTGGTGAACGGGGGATCCTTGACCACGTTCTGCACCGCGAAGACCAGCATCTCGCGAATCTCCTTGCGCACCCGGTAGACGGCGTTTTCCCGGAGGAAGAAGCGTTGCAGACGTTCCGGCGTCAGGTCGGCGGCGATGTTCGGCGGATAGAAGCCGTTGCGGGCGACGGCGATCGCCTCCTGATCGAGGTCGGTGCCGTAGATCTGAATCCTGAACGACTGCTGCGTCTGCTCCATGACTTCGCGCAGCAGGATGGCGATCGAGTAGGCCTCCTCGCCGGTGGAGCAGCCGGCTACCCAGACGCGAAACACGTAGTCGTCGGGCTTGTTGGCGAGCAGCTGCGGAAGGATCTCATCGCGCAGCGCGTCGAACGCCTCTGCATCGCGGAAGAAGCGGGTGACGTTGATCAGCAGGTCCTTGAACAGGGCCTGCATCTCGTCCGGATGCGCCGCCAGATAGGCGGCGTAGGCGTCGGTGTCGGTGAACGAGCTCTGTAGCATGCGGCGCGCGATGCGCCGGCCGATGGTGCCCTTCTTGTAGAGGGAGAAATCATGCCCGGTGGCTGTGCGCAGGATGCTCAACACCGCACCGTATTCAGCGCCGACTGCCGCTGCCCCCGTTGCCGACGCTGGTCTGGCGCGCTCGGCGTGGACGCCCGCCAATAGCACCGTCGGCATGTCTTCGATGGCGACGACATGGCTGGCGTAGCCGCTGCGGATGGCGCTTTCCGGCATCCCTGCGTACTTCGCCGAGCTCGGTTCCTGGACCAGGGTGAGACCGCCGGCGCCGTGGATGGCTCGCAGCCCCTGCGTGCCGTCGGTCCCGGTGCCGGAGAGAACTATCCCCACTGCATTTTCGTTGCAGGCCTCGGCAAGGGTGCGCAGGAAGGCGTCGATCGGCATCCGTCGACCGCGTGGCAACTCCGGTAGCGAGACTTGCAGCTTGCCGTCGTCGATCGCCATGTCGCGGTTGGGCGGGATCACATAAACCGTGTTCGGGACCACAGCTAACTGATCCTCGGCTTCGCGTACCGGCATCGTCGTCGAACGCTGCAGGATCTCGCCGAGAATGCTCGCATGGCCGGGATCGAGGTGGGGCACCAGCACGAAGGCCAGACCGCTGTCCGGCGGCAGGTGGCGGAAGAATATCTCGTAGGCTTCGAGGCCGCCGGCGGAGGCGCCGATGCCGACGACGGTCAGAGCCGTCGGGGGGGGGTTCTCTGCGGCGATGCCTGCGGCCGCCGGTGGGCCTGATCTTGGCTGGTCACCGTTTGCCTGGTCTATTGTCATACTGAGCTCTCTCTCGCCCCGGTAAGGTGCTGGATTTCGGGCCCGTGTGGCTGGCGGTGCTGGCCTACATGATAGCGGGGCTCAATTGTCACGACCGTCAGTGCAGCGGCCAGGCGCTGACCGGCCAGCCATGCGGTGCGTCGAGCGGTAGCTGCGTGCGCGTGCGCAGGGCGGTATCGGTAAGGGCGTAGCCCCAGTTGATCAGCCGCCCCTGTTCCTTGGCGGTAAAGGCCTTGAGGCGGGTCGGGATGTGCTGCAGCGCGGCGGTGAGCGGGTTGTCGCTGGCCAGGGCATCGACATCGTCGTAGTCATCGATGGCGGTGCCGATTCCCCAGTAGGCGCCGTGCCGAAGCCCGGCCTTGAAGTCGCCAATCAGCGATCGCTTGCGCAGCGCCCGCGTCTGCTCGATCAGGATGTCGCGCACCCGGCCGAGTTGCAGCAGGTCGTCTTCGAAGGGTGACTCGTCGATCTCGAAAGGCGCGCCGGCGTCGCTGACCAGAACGATGTCGACCTTGCCGAGCAGGGCTTCGAGGCCCATGTTGTCGTAGATGCCGCCGTCGGCGAGCACGATCCGGCGGCGCAGCTTGTCGAGGTTCGCCAGCTCGCGCTGTGGTTGCTCCCAGGCGCTGGGCTCGGTCTTCAGCAGCACCGGCGAGAAGATCGGCGGGAAGGCGCTGGAGGCGGCGACTGCCTCGGCAAGAGGCACCTCGGTGTTGTAAGAAACGCCCAGGACGTAGTCCGCGATGTAGTCCTGACGAAAACGGAAGCTGCGCCCAGTCTGCATGTTCGTGGCGTAGAAGATGAAGCGCGGCGCGTGGTCCTCGGCGGGGGTTGCCAGCTCGCGCAGCAGGGTTTCGCCGAACAGGTCGCGCGCGTAGCGCCGGGCGAGAACCTCGCCGGAAGACCGGAACGGCGTCAGGTGGCCGAGCAGGGCGGTGCTGACGTCGATAGTCTGATTGCAGAAGTCGCGCACCGGTTGCGCGACGACTTCCTCGAAGTTGCGGGCCTGATCGTCGACAAAGTTGAGTTGCCGCCAGCGGTGCGCCAGTACCCCGGCCACAATCGAGCCGCCGGAAACGCTGGTGATGCGCGTCAGGCGGCGCAGCAGTCCGCCCTCGTTGAGCCGCCAGAGACTGCCGAGACCGAAAAGCGTCGCCCGAAATCCGCCGCCGGACAACGCCAGACCGATACTCGGCTGTTGGTCAGTGTTCATCAGAGTCCTCCTGGAGATTGCCGCAATCACTGGTCTGCGGGCGTCCGCGCCGCGCTTGCCGACCGGTTTCAGTGGCAGCCGGCAGCCGTGGTCAAACCTGCGCTGTGCGATTGGCGGCGAGCGACGAATCGGGCCAGCACCCCTGACGAAACGCCTGCCAAGGCCGTGGGCGGCGCTTGTTGCCGGCGCGCGACACATCTCGCCGCGGATTCCGGAATTCCCTGAAAATCGCGCCCAGGCCGCCGATCTTGCGAGCTATGCTATCACCGTTAGTGTGGCCTTTGCCATTTTGGATTTGTCCACGTGTCGTGACCCTTTGGAGAGAACCCGTGATCAAGAATCAGAGTCTGCTGATGGCCTTGCTGGCAACGGCCCTCAGCGTCGGTGCGCACGCCCAGGAGACGCAGCTCCAGCCCGTAGCAGGCTGGTATGGAGCGGCCAATGCCGGTCAATCGAAGGTCAAGATCGACGACCTCGATCTGGCGAGTCTGGACCTTACCGGAAGTGAAGCGAAGGACGAGACGGATACGGCGTGGCGTTTGGCCATCGGCTACCAGTTCAACCCCTACTTCGCCGTCGAAGGCGGCTATGTGGACTTCGGAAAATTCAAGCAGGAAGCGGTGATCAGCGCACCGGTAAGCGGGAGCTTTTCCGGCGACATCGAGGCCAGGGGCTGGTTCGTCGACGCCGTCGGCAGCTATCCGCTCGGCGCCAAGGTGGCCGTTCTCGGCCGACTCGGAACCGTACGCAGTACGACCAAGACCAGTTTTTCGACGGGCGGCGGCTTGAGCGGGGCTCTGGCCGCTGCGGGCATCGATGCCAGCCCCAGCCAATCGGAGTGGAACTGGCGCTACGGCCTCGGGCTGCAGTTCGACTTCACGCGCAGCCTCGCCCTGCGGCTTGAATACGACCAGACCAGAAACCTGGGCAAGGAGGACACGACCGGCGAAGGAAATATCGACGTCTGGTCGCTGGGAGTGGTGCTGCGCTTTTGAATCCCCGGCTTCGCATGCGTCGGGCCGACAAGCTGCTTACCAAGGCGAGAGCGATGGCGAGGCTTGTTATTGCCTTCGCGCTTGCTAGACTGAGGGCCGAAGTTGGCAGTTCGCGATCAACCCTCAACGATCAATTGACAGGAGGCACTCATGAGCAAGCGCGCGCTTTGTATGGGCATCAACAACTACCCCGGAACGCACATGGATCTCAATGGTTGCGTGAATGATGCCAACGACTGGGCTGCCGAGCTTGCCGGGCGCGGCTTCGCGGTCAGCAAGCTGATCGACCAGCAGGCGACCAAGGCGGCCATGTTCAACGCCATCCAGTCGCTGATCAGCGGCGGCGTCAGTGGCGACGTGTTGGTGATTACCTATTCCGGGCACGGAACCTATGTCCCGGACACCAACGGCGATGAGATCGATGGTCTCGACGAGGCGCTTTGTCCCTACGATATCCAGACCGGCGGTGGGCCGCTGGTCGACGACGAGATCAACACCCTGTTTGCGGCGCGCAAGGCGGGCGTTCGTCTGTTGTTGATTTCCGACAGTTGCCACTCGGGCACCGTGACTCGCGCTGCCGCCGCCGACCCTGACGCCGAGGATGCGCCGCGCGCTCGCTTCCTGCCGATGGGTAACTGGCTGGCGGCCGACAAGTTGCCGCATGGCATCAGCGGCCAACCGCTGACGACGGTGGCGGTGAGTTCGGGAGGCTCCCCGTTTGCCGGCGCGCTGTCACGAATGATGGGCGATCTGCTGCTCGCCGGCTGCAAGGAGGGGCCGAACAACTTCAGCTACGACGCGCGCATCGCTGGCCGCCCCTGTGGAGCGTTCACCTATTACGCCTTGAAGACGCTCAAACAGCTGCCGGCCAACGCTACTTACGCACAATGGCACGCGGCCATCAATCCGGGCTATCTGCCGTCGGCATCGTATCCGCAGAGCCCGCAGATTTTTGGCAGCACGGAAGCGCGCAATCGCCAGATCTTCACCTGAGGGCGGCGTCGCCGGCGTCGCGGGGGGCCGGTGGGCTGGCCCCGGCGGGCCTAACGGTCATGACAGGCAAAGACACGCCAAATCATTAATGTGGAAGTCGCGTAGGCGACTTTCACGGTAAGCGAGCGACGACGCCGTAGCTGGCGTGGCAAGAACTCGATGGAGGCGACGATGGCTGACAGCACTGTTCTCAACTTCACTGGCCGCCAGAGCGATCAGGCGCGATTGCCGGCTCTGCTGCAGACCGTTCGTCGCTCGGCGGGCGAGGCGGATGACCCGTTCCTGCCGGTCGGCTACCTGCGGACGCGGGCGAGCTTTGAGGTCGGTTCTGCGGTGCGTGCTGGCGGGGCCAGCGCCAGTGCGCAGCAGTACGCGGCGCAGGACGATGAGGTGCTGGTCATTGAACTCGCCGACGCTGGCGTTCTGATCACCTCGGCCAGCAAACTCAAGGCCTCGCTGGAGCGCAGCCGGCCCGATCTGATCGGCAGTGACGGCGAGATCCTGTTCGATCAGCTGCGCAGCGATGGGGCGGCGACGCGCGGGCTGCTCGGCGACGCGATCGGCGGCCTGGTCAGCAAGGTCTTTGCGCTGGCGGTGGGGGCCGCCAGCGATGAAATCATCGAGGCGGCCAAGAGCAGGCTTGGCAAGTTGCGCAAGGGTGCCGGTGAGGTGGCCGAGCTGGGGGTCAGCGGGCTCGGTACCAAGGCCTTGATGTGGGCGATCGAGTCGCGGCTGGGTCGGCCGACCGGCGTTTACTGCTGGGACGGCGCAGGCAGCGTCGCCGAGGCACAGGACAGCGAGGCCCTGGCGCGGGCGCAGCGCGAGCTGCACCGCGCCGCGGCCGAGCGCCTGCCGGTGCTGCTCTTCATCCACGGCACGGGGTCCAATTCCTTGGGCAGCTTTGGTGAGCTGCAGCTTGATGAGCGCGATCTGTGGAGTGTGTTGCAGCGCCGTTTTCGCGGCGGGATCTATACCTACGAGCACCGCACGCTCTCCGAGAGCCCGATCGAGAACGCCCTGGAGCTGCTGGCGGTGCTGCCCGACGGCATTCAGCTCAATCTGGTCTCGCACTCGCGCGGCGGTCTGGTTGCCGACCTGCTCTGTCTGCAGGACTTCGAGCGGCTGATCGAGCAGTTCAAGGCTGATCTGCCGGGTACCGGCGATGCCTACGAGAGCGAAGCTGCCGCGCAGAGCCTACGTGGCGAACTCGACTCGGCGCACGCCGAGCAGCGTGCGCAGCTGCGCCAGCTGGCCAGCGTGCTGGCGGCCAAGAAGCTGGTCGTGCAGCGCTACGTGCGCGTCGCCAGTCCGGCGCAGGGGACGCGGCTGGCCAGCGGCAACCTGGATCTCTTTCTTTCCGGGATGCTGACCTTGATCGGGCAGGTGCCGTTCTTTTTCGGTAGTCCTTTCTATTCGGCTTTCAAGCGGGTGGTTCTCGAAATTGCCCACAAGCGGACCAATGCCCACTTGGTGCCTGGTATTGAAGCGATGTTGCCGGACTCGCCGATGGCGCGCCTGCTGCGCGACGCACCGGTACGCGCCGGAATCGAGATGGCGGTGATCGCCGGCGACATCGAGGGCGGCAATCTGCTCCGGCGCCTCGGCGTCCTGCTCACCGACTATTTGCTTTTCGACAACGTCGACAACGACCTGGTCGTTGATAGCGACTCAATGTTCGCCGGCATCGCGCCGCAGGCGCGGGCGAGGGCGCTCTTCGATCGCGGTGCGGAGGTCTCGCATTTCCGCTACTTCAGGAACATCGACACGCGCCTTGCGCTGCGTGACTGGCTGGTGGCCGGCGAGGTCTTGCCGCTGGCGGCTTTCCAGCCGCTGCCGGGTCCCTTCTTCGACGGCGAGCTGAGCACGCGCGAGGCGGGTGAAGGCCGCTCGCGGGGTGGCTCGCGGACGCCGCCGACGCGGCCTGCCGATTTGCCGGTGGTCGTCGTGCTGCCTGGGGTGATGGGCTCGCACCTGTCGGTGAATGGCAAGGACCGGGTGTGGTTCGACCCGCTCGACATCGCGACGGGTGGTCTCGGCAAGATTGCCTGGGAGCAGTCAGGCGTCGAGGCCGAGAAGCTGTTCGACATGTTCTACAGCGAGCTCTGTGATTTTCTCGCGGAAAGTCACCGCGTCGAGCGCTTCGCCTACGACTGGCGACAACCGCTCGATGTGCTCGCCGAGCGCTTCGCGGAATTCCTCGACCGCTTGTTGCGCGAGACCACGCAGCCGGTGCGCCTGCTCGCGCACAGCATGGGCGGCCTGGTGGTACGCGCCAGTATTCACAAGCGCCGCGCGGTGATCGACGCGCTGATGGCGCGCGATGGTGCGCGCCTGGTGATGCTCGGGACGCCCAATCAGGGCGCCTATTCGATGGTCGAGAACCTGCTCGGCAAGGGCGATACGCTGCGCTCCTTGGTACGCCTCGATCTTGCGCACGACATGCGGGAAGTACTGGAGATCGTCGCCGGTTTTCGGGGCGCGCTGCAGTTGCTGCCCAAGCGCGGTTTCGTCGATTGTTTTCAGGGGCAGCCCGAAGGCGGTGATGACCATCAGGATTTCTGGCAAGCCGGGACCTGGGCCAGCTACCGCAAGAAGGTCTTCGATTTCTGGTTTGGCAATGGCAATTCGGCGACACCGAACCAGCAGCAGCTCGATGCGGCGAGCTGGCTGTGGACGCAGGACGGCGAGGAGACGCCGGCACTGCCTGCGGCCTATGCCAGCAAGGCGATCTATGTCTTTGGCGTGGCGCGCAATACGCCGTGCGGAATTCGCGAGGTGAAAGGGCGCCTGAAAATGGTCGGCACCAGCCAGGGTGACGGTACCGTCACCTGGGCGTCGGGGCGTATCGGCAATGTCGGCAGCTACTACTACCTGCCGGCCAAGCATGGCGATCTGCCCTCGACCCGCGAGTATTTCCCGGCGCTCGGCGAGTTGCTGAGCAGCGGTGTGAGCGGTGGCTTGCTGAGCAGTCCGCCGCTGGTGCGCGGCGAAGAGCAGCCGCTACCGGTGACCTACGATGCCGGACCGCCGACCCTCGACGGCGGCGAAGCGGTGGCGCGCGGCCTGCTTGGCGGTTCGCCGCGCAGTCGCGTCGCGGCGCGCCCGAAACGTCGCCTGGAAGTCAAGGTCAAGGCCATGGACCTGCGTTTCCTGACCCAACCGGTCCTGCTCGGTCATTACGAGCAGGACCCGATCGCCGGTGCCGAGGCGCTGATCGATCGCGAGTTGCTCGGCGGCGACCTCACGCAGCGCTACAACCTCGGGCTTTACGCCGGCCCGCGTGGCGCGGCGAGCGTCGTCCTGCGCGTTCCCAATGAGCAGGAGCGCCGCCGTGGCAGCCTCACCGGCGCGATCGTCACCGGCCTCGGCGCCTACGACGGTAATCTCAGTGTCGGCGATCTGACCGAAGCGGTCCGTGCCGGCGTCCTGCGCTACCTGCTGCAGGTGATCGACGTGCTCGGCAAGGACGAACGCGAACTGCCGCTGGCCGCGCTACTGCTCGGCTACAACTCTTCGGCGAACCTGTCCGTGGCGGCGTCGGTCGAGGCACTGCTGCGCGGCGTCATGGAAGCCAACGCGCGCTTCTACGAGACCACCCGACTCGACATTCGCGTCACTCGTCTCGATATCGTCGAGCTCTATCAGGATACGGCGATCACCGCCGTCTACGCGCTGCGGCGCATGCCCGAGCGGCTTGCCGAACTGAGCCGGCGCTATGACGTGGCGCTGGTCTGCCAGCCGGAGCTCGAACAGGGCGAAGGCTTGCGCCGTCGCCTGTTCGATAGCGGCAATCCGAGTTACTGGCCACGACTGATCGTCACCGACGCCGATCGGCACGATCAGGGCCCGGCTTCCTGCCCGCCGAGCAATGACGCCAAGGCCGGCGACGCTGGCCAGGCGGGAGCGCTGCAGGCTTCGCCGCGGCAGCGTACGGCGATTGCCGAGCGCCTGCGTTTTCTCTACGTTGGCCAGCGTGCACGCGCCGAGTCGGTGGTTCACCAGCGCCAGCCCGGCCTGATCGAGCAGCTCGTGCGCCAGCAGATCCAGATGCCGGTTTGGCGCGAGGACTTCGGGCGCGTGCTCTTCCAGCTGATGGTGCCGCACGACTTCAAGGACGCGGCACGACAGCTCGAAAGCATTGTCCTGGTCGTCGATGACTACACCGCCAACCTGCCATGGGAGTTGATGTTCGCGGACAATCAGCGCGGCGCCGGCGAGAAACTGCCGCTTGCCGTGCGCACTCCGGTAGTGCGCCAGCTCGCGGCCATGCAGTTCCGTCGCCAGGTGCGGCAGGGACTGGAGCGCAAGGCCTTTGTCGTCGGCAATCCGTCGGTCGAAGGTTTTGCCGCGGCCTTTCCGGATCCCCGGCAGCCGGATGCGCTCGACCCACCACCGCTGCCGAACGCCGAGAGCGAGGCTTACCAGGTGGCAGCCATCCTGCAGGGTCTTGCCTACCAGGTGGTCGCCGAGATCGGCTGCGACCGCAGCGCTTCCGACGTGCTGACCCGGCTTTACCAGCAGCCGTACCGGTTGCTGCATATCGCGGCGCACGGCATTTTCGACCAGCAGCACGTCGATGGCCGCCGCCGCTCGGGGGTGGTTCTCTCCGACGGACTGTTGATTACCGCCGCCGAGATCCGGGCCATGGAAAGCGTGCCCGAACTCGTTTTCCTGAGCTGTTGCCATCTGGGCAAGGTGGATACAGGCAGCGGGGACGAAGGCCGGAAGCAGGCTGCCGAGCGCACGCTGCTTGATGGCAACCTGTTGGCGGCCAGCGTCGCGCGCGAGTTGATCAACATCGGCGTGCGCTGCGTGGTGGTTGCTGGCTGGGCGGTGGATGACAAGGGCGCGATGATTTTCGGCAAGGCCTTTTACGAGAGCCTGCTGCTTGCCGGCCAGCCTTTCGGGCAGGCGGTTTTCGAAGGGCGGCGGGCGGTCTGGCAAGCCAATCGCGAAGACATCACCTGGGGTGCCTATCAGGCCTACGGCGAACCGGGCTGGCTGGCCGAGCCGCGTCTGTCGGGACAGGCCGCGACTGCGGTCGCTTACGTCTCGCCCGACGAATTGCTCGACGAGCTATCCAGCCGCCGTGCGGCGCTGTCACGTGCCAGCGAGCGGCAGACGACGCGCGAGCTTGAGGCGCAGCTGAGCAGCATCGCGACCTTGCTCGACGAGCGCTGTCCGGCCGGCTGGTTGCGGCTACCGGCCGTGCAGTCGGCGCTGGCGAGCGTCTGGGCTGACCTCGGTGACTTCGCCAGGGCGCGGACGGCTTACCTCGACGCCATCCAGTCTGAGGACGGCGACGGGCAGGTGCCGATACGCGACATCGAGCAGTTGGCGAATATCGAGGCGCGCATGGGTGAGAAGGCGGAAAGCGACGCCAGCGACGAACGGGATGCAAGCGACGAAAGGGATGCAAGCGAGAACAAGGACGGCAAGGCGCTGCAGTTGATCGACAGCGCGCTGGAGCGTCTGCGCAGTCTCGACGCTCTGGTTTCGCACCCGGCCGGCGCAGCACCGGTCGGCCGGGTCAATGCTGAGCGTTGCGCACTGCGCGGCAGTGCTGCCAAGCGCAAGGCCAACGTGTTTGCACGCCGGGCGCTTGCTGCCGACGTCGGCACGGGCAGTGCTAGCGAAAAAAACCGGGCAGCCAGTAAGGCGGCGCTTGTTCAGATGGAGCAGGCCTTGCGCGACAGCGCCGGTTTTTACGGGCAAGGCGAGGGACGGCCGGGCGATGCGGCTTTCCGGTCGTACAACGCGCTCAACCGGCTGGCAATCGAGGCGCTGTTGACGCCGCTCGACGGCGGGCGGCAAGAGGAGGACAAGGTGGCCGTCGAGGAGGGTATTGCCCTGGCGCGTTACTGCCGCTCCGCGGCCCGCGACGCGTACGCACACAGTGCCGATTTCTGGGACGCCATGCGCGAGCCTGAGGCGATGCTCGTCGAGTGTCTGCTCGATGGCGTACTCATGCGCTCGGGAGCCGTCGGCCAGCTGGCGTTCGACGAAGTGGCGCGCGCTTACGACGAGACGCTGTCCACGCTTTGCCTCAAACCGAAGCAAGTCGACTCGGTGCTGGCGCAGATTTGTCTGTTGTCGAGATTTTGCGACGCTCGCGCGCTCAGTCAAGGTGACGGCGACGGCGGCTGGCAGCTGGCGGCCGGCCGGCTGATCAATCTCGCCGAACGCATTCGTCCCGGGGCATGCCAGCGAAGCGATCGGCCGCGGGGCGCGGCGCCTGCCGGGGAGGTGGCGACAGGGTCGTCTGCCAGCACGGCGGCCAGTAAAGGGCGTCAAGGCACACCGCGCAAACGCTAAGCGGGTGTTGCACGGCTCTTGCGCCGCTGTCAGGTTTGCCGGAAATTTCATCAGGAATGGAGCACGGAGAGGGCGGCGGCTTCCTGTGCGCGACCTGAAAACCCGCTTTATTCCATCAACCATCGTTCAGAAAGGAAAGCCATGTTCCAGAAGCTCGCAGCTTGCCTGTCAGTCCTGCTCTTGGTCAGCGTGCTCACGGCTTGCGCCGGCGCCAGCCGGCAGCCGGGAGAAATGGAGATGCGTACCGGCGTCGTCGAACAGATTATCGATGTCGACTTGCCGAGCAATCATCATCCCGGCGTCGGTGCGGTGGTCGGTGGCCTCGCCGGTCTGGGGGTCGGCAGCCTGATCGGTGCGGGCACCGGTCGCGACGTGGCCATGATCGCCGGAAGCATTGGCGGCGCGCTCGCCGGCAATGAAATCCAGAGGAAATATGAGCGCCCTGTTCCGGGGCAGCAAATCGTTGTTCGTACCGCCAGCGGCGTGCTGATTTCGGTCACCCAGGCCGGCGTCGCGGGTTTGCGCAAGGGACAACTGGTCTATGTCGAGGGTCATGGCGACGGTGCGCGCGTCGTCGCGCGTTGAATTGCGGCCGCCAGCCGGGGCAGAATGGGCAGCTGATCGACGTCAGTGAGGTCTACGCCGAGTACATCCGGCCGGCGCTGGAGGTGGCCGGGATGGAAGTCTTCGGGGCCGACGATGAGCAGCGCCCCGGCGCCATTCGTGCCGACCTCTTCCAGGAACTGCTGCTCGCCGAGCGCCAGGCGTTCTCCGGCAGCTATCGCAGCTGGGCGCAGCGCATGGACGTCGCGCACCAGAAGGACTGTCCCGGCGACCTGCTGGTGCTGGCCGACGAGGCGCCGATGCGCGCGCTGCACCGCGAAGCGAGGCGCGCCGCCGGCAAGGTCTTGCTCAAGCGCAGGCAGTATCAGCTGGCGCTCGAGCAGTTCGAGCTGGCGTTGGCCATCGACGCTGACGACAGCTTCAGCCGCGAGAAGAAAGCGCTCTGCCTGGGTCGCCTGGGCCGCTTCACGGAGGCGCGCGAGTGGCTACGGCAGCTGATCGAGGGCTATCCTCGCGATCCTGCATGCTGGGCGCTGCTCGGCCATGTCGAGAAGGAAAGCTGGCGGGCCGGTTGGCGACAGCCCGGGCGGACACCGGCGCAGATGCACGCCGCCGCCAGCCACGAAAATAGGGCGCTCGGCGAGGCCATCGAAGCTTATCGCCAGGCTTTCGTCGCCGCTCCGGCCGATCATCACTCTGGGGTCAAGGCGCTGACCCTGCAAGTGCTGCGCCAGCATTGTCGCGGCGAGAGCAGCCAGACCATGATCGAGGCGTTGATCGGCGGCGTGCGCTGGTCCTGCCTGAGCGCCCGGGAGCGTGACGGCAAGGACTATGGGGCGCACGCCAGCTACGCCGAACTCTGTCTGTTGATCGATCCGCTGCCGAGCGTTCACCAAGCCTTTGGGAATATGGTGGCAGCGGCCAGCGGTGACTGCTTCGCGCTCGATTCAACGCGGCAGACGCTGCAGCTGCTGCGCGACATCGATTTCCGGCCCGTCGAGACGGCGACCGCGCTGAGCATCGTCGAAGGCGGCATCGAGCGCAGCCGTGTGCCGTTCGAGCCCCGCCAGGTGTGGCTCTTCAGCGGGCACATGATTGACGCCGCTGGTCGTGAGCCGCCGCGCTTTCCTGCTGCCAAGGAGGCGCTGGCCGCCGCGAAGATCGCCGAGGCTCTCGATGCGCTCGGTGCGGGGGACGGTGATCTGGCGCTAGCACAGGCCGCCAGCGGCGGCGACCTGTTGTTTCTGGAAGCCTGTCAGGCACGCGGCATTCGCCTGCAGGTGATGCTGCCTTTCGAGAGCGCGGAGTTCATTGTGCGCTCGGTGCTGCCGGCGAGTAACGGCGAGCACTGGCGGCAGCGCTACCTGACGCTGACCAATGCGCTTGCCGAGCAGCCGCGGATCATGCCGGCGGAACTCGGTCGGCTGCCGAAAGACGTGTGCGGCAAGGCGGCGAATGCTTTCGAGCGCTGCAATCTGTGGCTGCTGTATACGGCGCTCGCCTGGGGCATCGACAAGCTGCGCTTTGTCTGTCTGTGGAATGGCGGTGGTGGCGACGGTCCCGGAGGGACCGCGCACATGTACGCTGAAGTCAAGCGTCGTAGCGGACGGGTGACCTGGCTCGATACGCGGAAGTTGTGGTGAGCGGCCGCTGCACTTGGCGTGAGCCGCCGCCGCACAAGCCCGCTGGCTAGCGCGGCGGCTGAGCAAAGGCGCTGCGCCTGTCCGGCTTACAGGCGCAGCCGCCGCAGCGTTCGGTGGCTCATGGCTCGATGCGCGTGCCGAGGACCTTGAGGAATTTTGCCAGCCAGTCCGCATGCGCGGGCCAGGCCGGCGCGGTGACCAGATTGCCATCGACCAGCGCTTCTTCGATCGGGATGTCGGCGAAGCTGCCACCGGCAGCCCTGACCTCGGGTGCGCAGGCCGGATAGGCAGAGCACGAGCGTCCCGCCAGCACACCGGCGGCGGCCAGCAGTTGCGCACCGTGGCAGATGGCGGCAATGGGTTTGCCGGCGTTGGCGAAATGCTGAACCATGGCGATCACTGCCGGGTCCAGGCGCAGGTATTCGGGCGCCCGGCCACCGGGAATGACCAGCGCGTCGTAGTCTTCGGCGTTCACCGTCGCGAACTCGGCGTTGAGCGTGAACCGGTGCCCCGGCTTTTCGCTGTAGGTCTGGTCGCCTTCGAAATCGTGGATGGCGGTGCGTACCTGCTCGCCGCCAAGCTTGCCCGGGCAGACAGCGTGCACGGTATGGCCGACCATCTGCAGGGCCTGGAAGGGAACCATCGTTTCGTAGTCCTCGGTGAAATCACCGGTGATCATCAGAATCATTTTTGCAGCCATTTGGGTCTCCTTGGCGTGATTGTGGCGAGCGCTTGAACGAAGCGTCACAAAGTTGATACGCATGGATTGTATACAAAGCCTGTCGAAAGCGCAGGTAGCGCTCGGCGGCGGCTGTCGGCAGGGCATCGCTCGAGGTGCTTTTTTCTGCCAGAAAGGGGGGGCGCTGGATTAGCGTCTATTATTAGGCTGTCACTTGCCGGACGACGCCCGCAGATGTCATACGCAAGCCATGCCGGCCGATCTGGCTGCGTGTCCGGCAGCGGGAAGAAGTCCGCTTGTCCTGCTTGACTGCTGCCCGATGTCGGCCTGATTGTTTCTTGTACCTCACGCAATACCCTTCGGAGGTCGTCCATGTCGCATTCGCCGTTCAATACTCTGTCGCGCTTCCAGCCGCCCGCTCAGCCGGAGGCGCTGTTCTACTCGCTGCCGGCGCTGGCTGCGGCCGATATCGGCAACATCGCCCGCCTGCCGGTGTCGCTGCGCATCGTGCTGGAATCCCTGCTGCGCCATTGCGATGGCCATCGGGTCACGGAGCGAAACATCCGCGAGCTGGCGCAGTGGCAGGCGCGCGCGCCCCGCAGCGAGGAAATTCCCTTTGTTGTCGCGCGCGTCGTGCTGCAGGACTTTACCGGTGTGCCGCTGCTTTGCGATCTGGCGGCGATGCGCCATGCGGCGCAGGCCAGCGGTCACGATGCGCGCAGCATCGAGCCGCTGGTGCCGGTCGATCTGGTCATCGATCATTCGGTACAGGTTGACCACTACGGCACGCCGCAGGCGCTGGAACAGAACATGCGCCAGGAGTTCGAGCGCAATCATGAGCGCTATCAGTTCATGAAGTGGGGGATGCAGGCTTTCGAAACCTTCCGTGTCGTTCCTCCCGGCGTGGGTATCGTGCACCAGGTCAACCTTGAACATCTGTTCGCCGGCGTTCGTCGGCAGGAAACTGCTGGCGGCAGCCTGTGTTTTCCGGACACACTGGTCGGTACCGACTCGCACACGACGATGATCAACGCCGTCGGCGTCGTCGGCTGGGGCGTCGGTGGGATCGAGGCTGAAGCGGCGATGCTCGGGCAACCGGTCTACTTCCTGACCCCCGACGTGGTCGGCGTCGAACTGGTCGGGCGCTTGCGGGAAGGGGTAACGGCGACCGATCTGGTACTGACGGTGACCGAGCTGTTGCGCCGCCAGAAAGTGGTCGGTACCTTCGTTGAGTATTTCGGTGAGGGTGCCAGTACGCTGACCGTCACCGATCGCGCGACCTTGGCCAACATGGCGCCCGAGTACGGTGCGACGATGGGTTTCTTCCCGGTTGATCAGAAGACCGTCAGCTACCTGCGGACCACCGGTCACAGCGAAGCCGACTGCGAGCTGTTCGAAACCTATTTTCGTGCCCAGGGACTGTTCGGCATTCCCCGTGCCGGCCAGATCGACTACACGCGCAGCGTGCGTCTCGACCTGGCCAGCATCGTGCCCTCGCTGGCCGGGCCGAAGCGGCCGCAGGATCGCATCGCGCTGCCCGACATGGCGAGCAAATTCAATGCCTTGTTCAGCGCCCCGGAAGCGGAGGACGGCTTTGCCCGGCCGCCGGAGACGCTGACGCAGCGTTACCCGACCGAACGGGCAGGGCTTGATCTCGGCCACGGCGACGTGTTGATCGCGGCAATCACCTCGTGCACCAATACCAGCAACCCGGCAGTGATGATCGCTGCCGGTCTGCTGGCCAGGAAAGCGGTGGCCCGCGGCCTGCAGGTGCAGCCGCAGATCAAGACATCGCTGGCGCCGGGCTCGCGGGTGGTGACCGATTACCTGGAGAAGGCCGGCCTGCTGGCGCCGCTCGCCGAACTCGGCTTCGCGCTGGCCGGCTATGGCTGCACGACCTGCATCGGCAACGCCGGCGACCTCGATCCGGCCTTCAACAAGGCGATCACCGAGAACCAGCTGGTCGTTGCGGCGGTGCTTTCGGGCAACCGCAATTTCGAGGCGCGCATTCATCCCAATCTGCGCGCCAACTACCTGGCTTCGCCGCCGCTGGTGGTGGCTTTCGCCATCGCCGGGCGAGTCAACATCGACCTCAACAGCGAAGCCCTCGGTGTAGGTACTGACGGCCAGCCGGTTTTTCTGCGCGACATCTGGCCGACGTCGGAGGAAGTCGACACGGTGCTGCCCTTGGCGCTCAATCCGGAGATCTTCCGCCGTCGCTACGCCGATGTCGGCGCCGACCAGGATCTGTGGAATGCCATTCAGGCGCGTAGCGGCGCGGTCTACGACTGGCCACCGTCGAGCTACATCGCGCGGCCGCCGTTTTTCGAGCTGCCGGCGCTGCCGGCAGGCGATATCACCGGCGCACGTGCGTTGTTGCTGCTCGGCGACTCGGTGACCACCGATCACATTTCGCCGGCCGGTTCTTTCAGCGAGGCGACGCCGGCGGGCAGTTGGCTCAAGGCCGAGGGGGTCGAGCGCCGCGACTTCAATTCCTATGGCGCACGCCGTGGGCACCACGAGGTGATGATGCGCGGCACTTTCGCCAACGTCCGCATTCGCAACCTGATGTTGCCGGCAGACGCCGCAGGGCGCCGACCAGAGGGCGGCTACACCCTGCTCGACGGACAGCAGACGACGGTCTTCGAAGCGGCGATGGCCTACCTCGAGCGCGGCACACCAAGCATTGTGATTGCCGGTGAAGAGTACGGCACCGGCTCTTCGCGCGACTGGGCGGCCAAGGGCACGCGGCTGCTCGGCGTGCGCGCGGTGATCGCGCGCAGCTTCGAACGCATCCACCGTGCCAATCTGGTGGGCATGGGTGTGTTGCCGCTGCAGTTCATGGCCGACGATTCGGCGACCGTGCTGCAGCTGTGCGGCGACGAGAGCTTCGATATCCTGGGTCTGGGCCCGGAGCTGGTGCCCATGCAAAACCTCACGCTGGCCATCGTCCGTGCCGATGGCGAGCGCCTGGAGCGTCCGCTGTTGTGCCGTATCGACACGCCGATCGAGGTGCAGTATTACTGGTCGGGCGGCATCCTGCCGTACGTGCTCAGCGAACTCATGGCCGAGGCGGCGGCAGCTCACTGACGGCGGCGGGGGAATTTGGCGGCAAGGGCCGGCGGCCTGGCTGCCGGCGCGCAGCCTTGCGCCGTGATTGCGTGGCCTCGCCGTTCTCGTCGGGCGCGGCTAACGTACTATTGATGCTTCCTTCGTTCACTTGTCGCCATGCGCCGGGAGACCTGCTTGCCGTCCTGCCTTTCGATCCGCACTGTTCCTTCGGCGAGCGCGATTCCGCGCCAGGCCTGGGAGGAGCTCTGTCCTGCCGGCCATCCGTTCCTGAACGCCGATTTCCTGACCATCATCGAGCAGCACGGCGCGGCGGCGCGCGAATGGGGATGGGCGGCTCGCCATCTGGTGGCCAGCGACGAAAGCGGCAGCATCCTTGGTCTTCTGCCCCTCTACGTGAAGACGCATTCGCATGGCGATTTCATCTACGACTGGTCGTGGGCTGCGGCTTACCGGCAACTCGGTCGGCAGTATTACCCGAAGTTGATGAGTTGCTTGCCGCATACGCCGGTGGCCGGGCCGCGCTTTCTGGTTGCCGCCGGGCCGCAGGCGGCCAGTGTTCGCCAGGCGCTGCTCGATGCTGCGCGCGAACTGCTTGTTGGCGCCGGCCTGTCGTCATGGCATGTGGCCCTGCCGTCCGAGGAGGATGCAAGGATGTTGCAGAACGCGGGCTTGTTGATCAGCCACGACGTGCAGTTCCACTGGCTCAATACCGGCGGTGGCGATTTTGGCGGCTATCTGGCGAGCTTCAGCGCCGCCAAGCGCCGCAAGGTGCGCGCCGAAAGGCGGCGGGTGCAGGAAAGCGGCCTGGCGATCGAAACCAGGCATGGCGATCAGATCGACCCTGCCGAATGGCCGCTGCTGCGCGCCCTCTACGCCGATACCTTCGAGAAATTCAACAACCACGCAGTTTTTTCGGCGGCCTGTTTCGCCGATCTGGCGACGGCGCTGGGTCGCCGTATGGTCGCCTTCATTGCTCGCGATGGCGGGCTGCCGGTGGCCGTGGCGATCTGTTTCCGCAGCGACGAAGCGCTCTATGGACGCTACTGGGGTTGCAGCGGCAATTACCATAGCCTGCACTTCGAACTCTGCTTCTACCAGGGCATTGCCTATTGCCTGCAGCACGGCCTGGCACGCTTCGAGCCCGGCGCTGGTGGCGAGCACAAGCTGTCACGCGGCTTCACGCCGACCGTTGTCCATTCTGCGCACTGGATCGCCAATCCTGAAATGCGCGCGTTGCTTGCCCGTCATCTGGCGCTGCAGGGGCAGGCGCTGGCCGACTACAGCGAGCAGGCGGCAGCGCACCTGCCGTTCCGGCGAGATCTGCAGTCGTCGTCGGCCGCCTGAAGTGGCCAAGCGGCAGTGCCGGGAGTCGGCGCTGCCCGCTATTCCAGACTCGCGGCGATGGCGCGCAGCGCTTCCAGAGCGCCGGCAGCAATGGCGACGCCTTGGTCGCCTTTTGCGTCTTTGCTGCTTTTTCCAACGGGTAGTTGCGCTTCGCGGGGGTTGATACGGATCAGCGATCCCTTGAGTCGCTCGCCCAGCAAACGCACGGTGGGGATGTGGGTGCCGGCGCCCACTTCGATCACTACGGGATGCTCGACCCGTCGCAGCTAGGTCTGCAGGCGGCTATCCTGTGCCTGGCTGCGTTGCCCCAGCCATCCCCAGTCGCCGAACATCAGAATGTTCGGGCGGGCGATTTTCCGGCAGCGGGGGCAGAGCGGCAGCTCGCCGGTCAGCAGACATTGCTCTTCGTCGATCTCGGGCGCGAAATCGTCGGCCGGCCAGATGGCCTGCGCGGAGGGCGCGCAGTCGGCAATGCATTGCAGGTGATGGATGGAACCGTGGCATTCGCTGATGCGATCGTCGGCAAAACCCGCCTTCTGAAACTGCCCATCGACGTTGCTGGTGAACACGAAACTGCCCTGCGCCAGCCTGTCGCCGATCTGGCGCAGGATGGCGAAGCCCTGGTGCGGAATGGTGCGCCGGTAGAGCTGCAGGCGATGCCCGTAGAAGCCCCAGGCGAGACGGGGCCGGCACTCGAAGGCAGCCGGATTGGCGATCTGCTCGAAGGCGATGCGCGCACGACCAAGTGCCGGGTAGGCGCCCCAGAAGCCCTGCGTGCCGCGAAAGTCGGGCAGGCCCGAATCGACGCCGATGCCGGCTCCGGCGGTGATCAGCAGGCCGTCGGCCGCGGCGATCAGCTCGGCGCAACGCCGATAGTCGTTCGCCACTTACAGCCCGCGTGCCCAGGACGGGCGCAGCGGCGCGCCTTGCGGATCGGCGATCGCCTGCCGTACCTGCTGCAGCAGGCGTTGCTTGTCGGCGCCCAGGGTGCCCTTGAGCAGCAGCCAGTTCGACGCGTGGTCGCTGCGGAAAACCGTGCGTTCGAGCTGCAAGCGGTCGAGAAAATGTTCCATTTCGACGAACAGCTCGGATTGGCTCAGCGGTCGCCAGTCCGGAAAGGCGCTGCGAAAGCGCTCCTCGCCAAGGGGAAAGCTGACCACCAGCGTCGCCAGATATTCGGGCTGGGTGGCGTTCGCCAGGCGCGCCGAGTTCTCGGCGTGGCGCAAGGACAGTACCGGACCGGCGAGACCGTTGAGAATCATCACCGAGCGGCGGATGCCGGCGGCGCCGAGCTTGTCGAGCGCCGCGCGCGTCGATTCGAAGGTCTCGCCCTTGTTGACCCGTGCCAGGACTTCATCGTCGCCGGATTCGGCACCGACGTAGGCGATCGACAGGCCGGCAGCGGCCAGTTCGCGCAGTTCGTCGACCGATTTGCGGCGCAGATTGCGCGGCAGGCAGTAGCTCGAAACGCGGTGAACGCCGGGCAGATGCTTGCCGATGGCGGCGAGAACGGCGAGCAGGCGGCGCGTGGGCAGAACCAGAGCGTCGCCGTCGGCCAGAAAGACGCGGCGGATTTCGCTGCCGAATTGCTCGCCGCTGCGCACGATGCTCTCCAGGACCTCAGCCTCGTCGCGGGCACGAAAGTGCTTCTGTGGCGCGGTGTACATTTCGCAGAACGTGCAGTGATTCCAGGAGCAGCCGTCGGTAATTGGCAGGATCAGCGACTCGGCTTCGCTGGGTGGCCGGTAGACCGGTTCGATGTAACGGATCGGGATCACGGATGGCATGGTATTCGGGAGGTGGAGGGACGGGTAGAGGGAGGTGGAAGGGGCGCGTGAACAGCCATACTAGCCTGCTTTCAGGCTCTTGCCTGCGCTCGCTGCGCGGCGGCGGCAGCAGGCTCAGGACCTGCCCTCGCGAGGCGGCGCTGCCCGCCCTTCCGGGCCGGAGCGCACGAGCGCATAGTCGGCACTGCGCACTTCACGCAACAGCATATCGGTTTCGGCATTGCTGATGCCCAGGGATTCCAGGGTTTCAGCCGCCAGGCGCAGGCTGGCCTCGAGCGTTTCGGGGTAGGCCTTGCTGACGCCGGCGCGCAGCAGGGCCTCGCAGCTGGCCAGGTCGCGCGCGCGCGCGACGATGCTCACCTGCGGCAGTTGCGAGCGGATCAGCGATGCGGCACGGACGGCGGTATGCCGTTTGTCGATGGTCAGCACGACCAGGTCGATTTCCTGCAGGGAAGCGGCGGTGAGCAACTGCGGGTCGCCGAGGTCGCCGTAGAACACCGGATGCCCTTCGGCATTCCACTTGGCGACCAGTACCGCGTCGCTATCGAAGGCCACGTAGGGTATGCCAGTACTGGCCAGGATGGTCCCGACGGTGTGGCCGACGCGACCGTAGCCGCCGATGACTACCCGCACTGCGGATTCGTTGCCCCGTCCGGAGTAACGGAAGCTCTGGTGAACCTCGGCTGGCGCCGCGGCGACACGCCGCGCCAGCCAGTTGCTGAGCTTCACCAGCATTGGGGTGAGCAACATGGTGAGGGAGATGACCGCCGCACCCATCACGAAGACGAAGTCGTCAATGATACCCAGCGCCTTGGCGGCGCCAAAAAGCACGAAACCGAATTCACCTCCCTGCGAGAGCAGGAAGGATACTTTCAAGGCGATGCTGCGCCCGGTTCCGAAGCACAGGCAGAGCAGGTACAGAACGGCCACCTTGATGGCGATGATCGCCAGCACGTTGAGGCCGAACTGCCCGGGGTGCTCGAGCAGTACGCGCACATCCAGTGACATGCCGACAGCGACGAAGAAGAGGCTCATCAGCAGCCCCTTGTGCGGTTCCATGCCGGCCTCGATCTGCAGGCTGTAACGCGAGGTCGAGAGCATCATTCCCATCAGGAAGGCGCCCAGCGCCATCGACATGCCGGCATGGTGCATCGCCCAGGCGGCGATGAATACCGCGCCCATCGCCGCCAGCAGGAAGGCCTCGCGATTGTTCTTGCGGGCCAGATGATCGAGGATTCTCGGTACCAGGTAGCGGCCGCCGAGGACCACCAGGGCGACCAGCGCCACCGCCACCCCGATCTGCTCCCACAGCCGTGTGTCCTCGGGGAGCGTGCCGCTGTCGGCGAGCAGCGGTACCAGCGCCAGCAGCGGTACCACCGCCAGATCCTGCATCAGCAGCACGGCAAATGCCGTCTGACCGTGATGGGTGGCAATTTCGCCCTGATCTCTGAGCATTTGCACGACGAAGGCCGTGGAGGAGAGAGCAAAGCTGCAGCCGATCAACAGCGCCGTGCCCCAGCTGTGCTCGAAGAGCCTGAAGTAGCCAGTGATCAGCAAGGCGGAAAGGACGATCTGCAGCGAACCGAGACCGAAAAGCGTGCGCCGTAGATCCCAGAGGTGGCGCGGTTTCATCTCCAGCCCGATCAGAAACAGCAGCAGCACGACTCCGAGTTCGGTGAACTGGCGCACGTCCTCGACGTTGGCGGTGACGAAAGGCCCCATCGTATGCGGTCCGACGACGACGCCGGTGACCAGCAGGCCGAGCACCGAACCGAGGCCGAAATGCCGGAACACGGTGACGGCGATTGCGGCGACGACCAGTAACAGCACTGCGGAGTCAACGAAGGACTTGGGGTCCATGGTGCGGTGTCCGAGAGCCCGCCCAATTGGGCCGAGAGCCCAATACTAACTTGCTTTCGGTCTGCTGGCGCCTGCTCGGGCGGCGCTCAGCGGTGCTAACGTTCATGACATGAAGGGACACCGCAAATCATGAAAGTCATGACCGCCCCTCTTCGCCCCGCCCTTCTCCCGCAGCGGGGAGAGAGGGAGTTTCGTGAGTCGCATGCGTGACTTTCACGGTAAGATCACCCGCCTGGCCCGCCCCTGAACCTGCACCGGGCCTGGTCGTCGCCCCCTGGCGCGCAGAGAAGGAGTTGCCTGTCATGAAACACAAGATTGTCCTCGCTGGCTTGTCGCTGGCGCTTTCCTGGTCGCCTCTGGCGCTGGCACAGAGCAAATTGCAGCTGCAGTTGCCGAGTGGCGAGGAGACCTATCGCGAGCTGCAGCAGGAACAGCGCAGCGGGCCTTGCGAACGTTGCGGCGTGGTTTTCAGGACGCGCACGGAAAGTCGCGCGGGACCGGTTCGCCGCGATCCGGCCATGGCCGCACGGCAGCTCCCCGGTTCGCCCGATGAGCACATGGCGACGGCGCCGATCATCGCTAGCGGCAGCTCCGTCCAGGACGCGCGCAAGGCGGCTGCGCCGGTGCTGATCTACATCGTCACCGTGCGCTACGATGACGACAGTTTTGCGGCCTTTGAGCAGCTTGACGAACCGGTGGTGCGTGAAGGCGACCGGGTGCGCGTCGTCGAGGGACGCGTGGAATTGCGCAACGATTGACCTGGCCTGTGGCGCCAGCGAAACCATCGCCCGATTTGTCGGGCGATACGGCGCTAGAAGTAGCTGCGCGCGGTTTGAAAGCGCTGCGCGTAGTAATTGGCGGCCAGCTTGTCGATGCGTACTTGGCCGCGGGTCGAGGGGGCGTGGACGAAGCGATCGTCGCCGATGTAGACGCCGACGTGCGAGAACGGCGCATTGCGGGTGTTGAAGAAGACCAGGTCGCCGGGCCGCAATTCATCGCGGTCGACCGGGCGGCCGTCGCGCGCTATGTCGGCTGCGCTGCCGCCGACCTTGATGCCGGCAGCGCGGCCGTAGATATAGGCGACCATGCCACTGCAGTCGAAACCGGCTTCGGGGTTCTTGCCGCCGAAGCGGTAATTGGTATCGATCAGGCCGAGCGCGAAGATCACCACGTCCATGCCCTTTTCGCTGGCCACCGGTCGCTCGACCGAGCTACTCGCTCTGTGCTCGGGAGTGCTGCCGCAGGCGACGAGCAGCAGCGATATGACGGCGGCGACGAGGAACTGTAGTACACGCATGGTGCACAGTATAAACTGCGGTTTTCAGAAATCCGGAGATTGTCATGCATCTGAACGATCCGCGCCTGTTGCGCTCCGACTGCTACATCGATGGTCGCTGGGAGGCCGCCGATGACGGCCGCACGCTGGCGGTCATCGATCCTGCCAGCGGCGCTGCAATTGCCGATGTGCCGCTGATGACTGCCGCCGAGACGGCGCGCGCGATAGAAGCGGCCGCCGTTGCGCTGCCGGCGTGGCAGGCCAGGACAGCCAAGGAGCGTGCCGCGGCTTTGCGCCGCTGGTTCGAACTGATCATTGAAAACACCGAGGATCTGGCGCAGTTAATGACTGCCGAATGCGGCAAGCCAATTGTCGAGGCGCGCGGAGAAGTCGCGTACGGGGCGTCGTTCGTCGAGTGGTTTGCCGAAGAGGGCAAGCGTGCCTATGGCGAAAGCATTCCCAGCCCGGCCGGCGATCGACGCCTTCTGACTATCCGCCAGCCGATCGGTGTCTGTGCGGCGATCACGCCGTGGAACTTCCCGCTGGCGATGATCACCCGCAAGGTCGCGCCGGCGCTTGCCGCCGGGTGTACGGTGGTCGTCAAGCCCGCCGAACAGACGCCGCTGACGGCCTTGGCGCTGGCTCGGCTGGCGCACGATGCCGAGTTGCCGGCCGGCGTGTTCAACGTGCTGACCGGTGACCCGCAGACCATCGGGGCAACGCTGACCGCCAGCCCGGTGGTGCGCAAGCTGTCGTTCACCGGCTCGACGGAAGTCGGTCGCCTGCTGATGGCGCAGAGCGCGCCGACGATCAAGAAGCTGTCGCTGGAACTGGGTGGCAATGCACCGTTCATCGTTTTCGATGACGCGGACGTCGATGCTGCGGTCGAAGGGGCTTTGATTGCCAAGTATCGCAACACCGGACAGACCTGCGTCTGCGCCAACCGCTTGCTGGTGCAGGACGGTGTCTATGATGCCTTCGTCGCCAAGCTGGCCAGACGCGTGCAGTCGCTGCGCGTGGGACCGGGAAGCGATGAAGGCGTCACACAGGGGCCCTTGATCGACGAAGCCGCGTTGCACAAGGTAGAGGCGCATATCGACGACGCGCTGCGCAAGGGCGCGCGGGTAGTTACCGGCGGCAGCCGTCATCCACGCGGCGGCACTTTCTTCGAACCGACGGTGCTTGCCGACGTGAGCAGCGATATGCGCGTCGCGCGCGAAGAAACCTTTGGCCCGCTGGCTCCGGTGTTCAGGTTTGCCGAGGAGGCGGACGCGGTGCGCATGGCCAACGACACCGAGTTCGGTCTTGCCGCCTACTTCTATTCGCGCGACGTCGGGCGCTGTCTGCGCGTCGGCGAAGCGCTCGAATACGGCATGATCGGCATCAATACCGGCCTGATTTCGAACGAGGTCGCGCCTTTCGGTGGCGTCAAGCAGTCCGGGCTGGGCCGCGAAGGCTCGAAGCACGGGCTCGACGAGTA
>ERZ761602.1576-NODE-1576-length-40558-cov-16.033751_pt1 | contig 40558 bp, 35 predicted proteins | sample MGYA00512165_ERZ761602 | MGnify/ENA primary metagenome ERZ761602 (study PRJEB28899, sample SAMN02445085) | bioreactor sludge metagenome | biome: EBPR sludge; isolation source: Thorneside wastewater treatment plant | place: Australia: Brisbane, Thorneside...
CGTGGTCGACGTGACCGATCGTGCCGATGTTCACGTGAGGCTTGTTGCGGACGAATTTTTCCTTCGACATGGACGGTGATCTCCTGAGGCGTGACGTGTCGTTTTTTCGAGAGAGCCCTCGGCGAGAATCGAACTCGCGACCCCTTCCTTACCAAGGAAGTGCACTGCCACTGTGCTACGAGGGCGTTCTTTTTTTGCTGGGGAGCGGGCGATGGGATTCGAACCCACGACATCCAGCTTGGAAGGCTGGAGCTCTACCGCTGAGCTACACCCGCGCGCCTCGCGGTGGAGGGGGATGGATTCGAACCATCGAAGGCGTGGAGCCGGCAGATTTACAGTCTGCTCCCTTTGGCCACTCGGGAACCCCTCCGGATGTCTAGGCGATTGTTCTCTTTGTTCCTCTATTCGAGCTGGCGGTGGGACTCGAACCCGCGACCTCCTGATTACAAGTCAGGTGCTCTACCGGTTGAGCTACGCCAGCGAAATCGTTATTGAAATCGACAACACCGACGCCGGACCGGCGACGGCCGCCAGTGTATAGGGCACAGAATCGCCCAAGTCAACGGGATTGCGTGCGAATAGATGGCCGCGATCCCGCGCAGCGCGCGCTCTATTAATGAGGCGCGGCGACCGCGACCGGCGGAACCACGATCTCGCCCTTCGACTCACGCGCCAGGATACCCGCGATCTCGACGACCCGCACCCTGGACGCCTCGCTCCAGGAGTTCTCGACCCCGTACGCGACGGCGAGCTTCACGTTCATCTCGTGACCCTCGAGCGCGGTGTGTAGATGACGGCGCACCCGATCGTGGACCTCCACCTCGTAGTAGCCCTTCGCCGCCGCGTCGAGCCCGTCGGGCAGCGGCGCATGCACCGCCGTCAGCCATAGCTCCATGAACACGTGCGACATGCGATAGCCGGCGGCGAGCGACCAGTACGGATCCTTCATCTCGAGCGCCTGCCGCCACCGATCGTACGCCCGCGCGGCGAGCTGCTCCTTCTGCACGAGGTCGGCCTTGAGCATGGTGTCCGCCGATCGCAGGAGCACCTTGCCGAACTCGCGGTGGGCGAGCTCGCCCAGGTAGTAGTGCGCCATCGCGATGTAGTAGCGGTCGTCCACCCGCGTCGCCTTGCGCCACGACGCGATCGCGGCCTCCAGCGCGCCGCGCGCGTCGGCCGCGCGCTCCTGCATGAGCAGCACGTAGCCGAGTCGGGCCTGCACCTCGATGCGATCGAGGTGACTCACGTCCTTGCGCAGGTCGATCTCGCGCAGCGTGCGCTCGGCGTCCTTCCACGCCTTCTTCTCCGCCTCGAGCGCCGCCGCGCGCAGGTGCGCGTCGAGCGACTCGCGGCCGGCCGGAAAGGTCGTGACGACGTCGCGGTACGCGATCACCGCGGACGGGATGTCACCGAGGTTCTCCAGCACGATGCCGACGTTGAAGAGCGCGGCGGGCGCGAGCTTCGAGGTCGGGAAGTCGGCCGCGAGCTTCCGGTAGAGCGCGATGGCTTCCTGCGGGCGACCGGCATCGAGCGCCGCCTTGGCCTGATCGAGCAGCTGCGAGGGGGCGGTGGCGGTGATGTCGCCGGTGGCGGAAGCGGACAGGCGGATCTCTTCGAGGTCGTAATGAGTGACGCCATCTCCCGTGCCTGGCCGCGACGCCACCCCCGTGCCCGTGCCCGTGCCCGTGCCCGTGCCCGATCCGGGGCCGGCCTTGCCGAGATCGCTCGCGGGATCGAGCGACGTCGTGGCATCGGTGGGCGCCGGCGCCACAGGGCGAGCCTTGGGGCCGCAGGCGGTGGCGCCGAAGGAGAGCGCGAGGGAGAGGGAGAGGGAGAGGGGAGAGAGGAGAGCGGCGAGGCGCATACCTCCATATTGACGCACGAGACGGCCGGACGACGCATGCGTGCGAGTGCCCGGAAAGGCAGGCGGATCGGGCACGGGCACGGGCACGGGCACGGGGGCTGACGTCACGCCCGCCTGCGGCGGTCGTGCGTCAGCCCGCGATCACCTTCACCATCACCCGCCGGCTGCGCGGGCCGTCGAACTCGCAGAAGTAGAGCGCCTGCCAGGTGCCGAGCACCGGCTTGCCCGCGTCGATGATGAGCGTCAGCGACGCGCCGATGATCGAGCTCTTGATGTGCGCGTCCGAGTTCGCCTCCGCCGACACGTACCCGCCATCGTGCGGCACGACCTTGCCGAGGTGACCGACCAGGTCGGCCTTCACCTTCGGGTCGCTGTTCTCCTGGATGGTGAGCCCGGCGGTGGTGTGCGGGCAGAAGATGCACGCGAGGCCGCTGTCGACGCCGCTCTTCCGGATCGCCGACCGCACCAGCGAGGTGATGTCGATCGTCTCGATGCGCGTCGTGGTGCGAACGTCGAAGATCTCGGTGACCGACATGCCGCATTGGTAGCACGAGATCCGAGACGATCTTGCTTGACGAATGCGCTGTCACACCGCTTTGCTAGAACATGAGCATCGGCATCGCATGAAGATCGCGTTCACACACAATCTTCGACTCACTGACGTCCGGCACTCCGAGAAGGAAGCCGAGTTCGACAGCGTCGACACCGTCAACGCGATCGCTGCCGCCCTCGAGGCGGCGGGCCACGAGGTGGAGAAGGTCGAGGTCTCCGGACCTGCGTCCACGCTCCTCGAGCGGCTCGAGGTCATCGACCCCGACGTCATCTTCAACACGGCGGAGGGCCAGCAGGGCAAGCTGCGCGAGGCGCTCTACCCTGCCCTCTTCGAGGAGCTCGGGATCCCGTACACGGGATCGGACGCGTACGCCAACGCGCTGACCCTCGACAAGTGGCTCACCAAGCTGATGGTGGCCAAGGCCGGGGTCGACACCCCGCGCGCCTGCCTGGTCAACCCGCGCAACTTCGAGCGTGTGCTCGAGAGTGGCGTGGGCCTCGCCTTCCCCGTCATCGTCAAGCCGAACCACGAGGGCTCGAGCAAGGGCATCTACGTCGGAAATGGCGGCGGCAACGGCAACGGCAGCGGCAACGGCGGCTCGGGTCGAGACGGCTCGGTCGTGCGCGAGGCGCGCGATCTGCCGGCCGTGCTCAAGAGCGCCCTGCGGGCCTACCCGGACGGCGTCCTGGTGGAGGAGTACGTCGAGGGCATCGACGTCATGGTCGGCTACATCGACGGCGTCGGCCACGACGACGGCCTGCTCGCACCGGTCGAGCTGCTGGTGGAGACGTCGGCCGACCGGCCATTCAACGTCTGGGACTACCGGCTCAAGAACGTGGACCCCGGCAAGGTGCAGCTGCGCTGCCCGGCCAGCATCCCGCGCGACATCGCCGCGCGCCTGCGCCAGATCACCCTGGACGTCATCGCCGCCCTGGGCCTGCGGGACGTCGCCCGGGTCGACTTCCGGATCGCGCCGGACGGCCGCATCTACTTCCTCGAGGCCAACGCGATCCCCTCGCTCGCACCCAGCGCGCCGCTGTTCGTGGCGACGTCGCAGCTCGGCCTCGGGTACGCGGCGACCATCGCCACCATCCTGAACGCAGCCGCCCTCCGGTCGGGCCTCGCCACCGCCAGCCAGCTCGGCGTCGGTCGCCGCGTCGGCCGCGCGCAGCCCATCCGCGTCGGCTTCACCTACAACGTGAAGCGCGACCACGACGGCGATGACGAGGCCGAGTGGGATCCGCCGGAGACCATCATCGCCATCGCCAACGCGCTGGCGCGGCAGGGGCACATCGTCGTGCACCTGGAGGCCACGCCGGACCTGCCCCGCGTGCTCGCGGAGGCCGACGTCGACCTCATCTTCAACATCGCCGAGGGCGTCGAGGGCCGCAACCGCGAGGCTCAGGTGCCCGCCCTGTGCGAGCTGCTCGGCGTCCCCTACACCGGCTCCGACAGCGCCACGCTTGCGATCGCCCTGGACAAGGCGCTCTGCAAGAAGGTGTTGATGCAGCACGACATCCTCACGCCCAAGTTCCAGGTCATGGAGTCGGCGAGGGAGCGGATCTCCCCGGACCTCGACTTCCCGCTCATCGTGAAGCCCAACGCCGAGGGGTCGAGCAAGGGCATCGAGGGCTCCACCAGCGTGTGCGACACGGAGGAGGAGCTGCGGGCAGCGGTCAAGGCGTGTGTCGAACGCTACCGGCAGCCGGCCCTGGTCGAGGAGTACATCGCCGGCCGCGAGTTCACGGTCGGCCTGCTCGGCGACAAGCGCCCGCGCGTGCTCGCGCCCATGGAGATCTGCTTCAAGGACGAAGACAACGAGCGCCCGGTCTACGACTACGCGGTCAAGCAAGAGTGGGAGAAGCACGTCTTCTACCAGTGCCCTGCCAAGCTGACCGAGTCGGAGCAGAAGGCGATCGAGAAGATCGCCCGGGCGACGTTCTGGGCGCTCGACTGTCGCGACGTGGCGCGCGTCGACCTGCGCATGGCGGAGGACGGCCGCATCTACGTCCTCGAGGTGAACCCCCTGCCCGGGCTGACGCCGGGGTACTCGGATCTCGTGCTCATCGCCCAGGCGGTCGGCATCGAGTACGACTCGCTCATCGCCGAGATCATGAGCGGCGGGCTCCGGCGCATGCGTGAGAAGCGGCGCGAGGAGCGCGAGGCGGCCGCAGCGTCGATCGACAAGAAGGAGTCGGCGGCGAAGGCGGTGGCCAGCGACGCAGCGTCCAAGCTCGAGAAGGCCGCGGAGAAGGCCGAGAAGGCCGCGGAGAAGGCCGAGAAGGCCGCCAAGCGGATGGCCAAGCTCGCGCCGACCCTGGGCCCGCCGACAGCGACCGAGGGCAACGGTAACGGCAACGGCAACGGGCGCTTGCGCGCACGTACCGATGGAACCGTCGAGGGATCGACCGACGGCGACAGCGAGCGCACCGAGTCGCTCGCCCACTGACGGCGCAGTGGCTGACCGGCCCGCGGTCTGCCCTGATGTATGTTCCCCCGCACCTCAACATGTGCGGCATCTTCGGCATCCTCTGCGCCCCCGACGCGCGCCTCGAAGGTACGGCCGGCCGCGCGCTCGTCATCGCGCTTCTTCGTGCATCGGAGACCCGCGGGCGCGAGGCGGTCGGACTCGCGGTTCATGACGGGATCCGTATCGTCGTGCTCAAGCAGGGGGGCTCGGTCGCCGACTTCCTGAAGAGCCCCCGGCTGCAGGGCCTGCTCGGTGACGCCTTCGCGCGCCGCGACGCTGCCATGACCGGACATCGTCGGCCGCTGGCGATCACCGGTCACTCGCGGCTCGTGACGAACGGGTTCCAGTCGAACCAGGACAACAACCAGCCGGTGGTCACGCACGGCGCGGTCGCGTTGCACAACGGCATCATCGTCAACGACCGAGCGCTGGTGGCCCGCCACCCGTCGCTGGCGGTGCGCGGCGAGGTCGACAGCGAGGTCCTGGCCGCGCTCTTGCGCAGCGAGCTCGACCGCAGCGGCGACCTCGTCGCGGCCACACGCGCGACCTTCGCCGAGATCGAGGGGTCGGCGTCGATCGCCATGCTCTTCGACGATCGCGACCAGATGCTGCTCGCCACCAACACCGGCTCGCTCTTCCAGCTCGCCGACCCCGTGACCGGCGTGGTGGTGTTCGCATCCGAGCGCTTCATCTTGCAGAAGCTGCTCGACGAGCGCTCGGTCTCCGGCGGCGCGATCGAGCAGCTCACCGCGGGAACGGGCATGATCGTCGGCCTCGCCGATCTGTCGCGCCAGGCGTTCCCGCTCGTCGGACCGCTGACGGCGAGCGCGCCCCGGCCGTCGTCGCCACCCGCGCCGCGCGGACGGATCGAGATCGTCGATCACAGCTCGGACGCGCGGGCGCTGCGCCGATGCGTGCGCTGCATCCTGCCCGAGACCTACCCGTTCGTCGGCCTCGACCGCGAAGGCGTCTGCCACTTCTGCCGCACGTGGAAGCGGATCGAGCCCCGGGGCGCCGAGGCGCTCCTGCGCGCGGTGGAACCGTATCGCTCCAGGGACGGATCGCCCGACGTGATCGTCGCGCTCTCCGGCGGGCGCGATTCGTCGTACGGGCTGCACTACGTCAAGAAGGTGCTGGGCATGAACCCGGTCGCCTTCACGTACGACTGGGGCATGGTCACCGATCTGGCGCGCCGCAACCAGGCGCGGGTCTGCGGCAAGCTCGGGGTCGAGCACATCGTCCGGTCGGCGGACATCACCGCCAAGCGCCGCTACATCCGCAAGAACGTGCAGGCGTGGCTGCGCAAGCCCGAACTCGGCATGGTCACGCTCTTCATGGCCGGCGACAAGGAATTCTACGCGCACGCACGCGCGCTCCGCCAGGAGACCGGCATCAAGCTCGTGGTGTTCTGCACCGGCAACCTGATCGAGGACGCGCCGTACAAGACCGGGTTCATGGGCGTCGACCAGGACGACCACGGCAACACGCTCACCGGCATGTCGTTGCGCAACAAGATCGGGATGCTGCGCTACTTCGGACGCAGCTACCTCGCCAACCCGGCCTACATCAACGAGTCGCTGAAGGACACCTGGAACGCGTTCTGGCAGACCTTCGTGGTGAAGGACGACTTCCTCTACCTCTTCCACTACCTTCCGTGGCGCGAGGACGAGATCGTCTCGACCATCCGACGCGAGTACGACTGGGAGGCCGAGACCGACACCACGACCACCTGGCGCATCGGCGACGGCACCGCGGCGTTCTACAACTACATCTACCAGACCGTCGCCGGGTTCACCGAGGACGACTGCATGCTGTCGAACATGGTGCGCGAGGGCCACATCGACCGCGCCGAGGCGCTGCGCCGATCCGCCGAATACGCGCAGCCGCGCTGGCGCTCGATCCGGGAGTACGCCCAGCTCATCGGGTTCTCCGCCGAGGAAGCGCTGCAGACCATCAACGCGATGCCCAAGCTGTACTGATCGAGGTCACGCTCAGCGGCGCTCGGCGATGATGCGCATCGCGTCGAACAGGTTCAGGGGGACCCGCCCCGGCGGAACGAAGCGCCGCACCAGACCCTGCCCGCCCAGGTAGCGCGTCGCCTGGTAGGCGACGAGCGCGAGCGGCACCTGCTTCCACGGGTGCTCGGTGGTGTGGACGCGGAAGCCGTGCCGGGCGAGGAGCGCGCTCACCGTGCGCGGCGAGAAGAACCACAGGTGCTGCGGCGGCGTCATGAGGCGCCACCTGCGGCCCATCACGCGCGAGAGCACCGCCCCGTGGTCACCGGTCGTGATCATCAGCTGGGCGCCTGGCTTCATGGCGCGGTGCAGATCATCGAGCACGGCCGCGGGGTCCGGCATGTGCTCCAGCACGTCGAGCATCACGGCGGCGTCGAACGGCCCGTGTTCCGCGAGGAACGCCGGCGTCGCCGCAGGCGCCACCTGGTGACCACGCGCCGCGCACACCTGACGCGCGTGGTCGCTGATGTCGACGCCGCACACGTCGAACGCCACGCTCGCCTCGTCGAGGAAGTAGCCGTATGCGCACCCCAGCTCGATCAGCTGTCCGCCGCTGACGTGACGGCGTAGCGCCGCCACGATCCGCCGGAACTCGTGGCGCAACGCCTCGCCGCTGCCGGCGTAGTCGGCGTACCCGTCGGGGTGTCCGCCCTGGAAATAGGCGTCGGTGTAGATCGACGCGGGATCGAAGCCATCGGGCAGGACCGTGCGCACCAGCCCACAGGGACACCGCACGATCTCGAACCCGTTCACCTCGTAGAGCGGGGTCGTGGCGGTGCGCTTGCAGACCACGCAGGTCATGTGCGTTGCCGGAGCAGGATCTGGGGATCGCCGACGGCGGGCAGGCGGTAGTGCTTGTAGAAGCTGATCGGGCGGTCGTCGAGAACGAAGCTGCCGGTCTGCTCGATCACGCTGTCGATGGTCCGGCGCAGGAACCGGCCCTGGTTGAACGACGGCGTGACGCTGGAGATGCGCAGGCCGCTCTCATATCACGGGTTCGGTGAGCCTTCGTGATAGCCTGCGCGCGCCTTGACGCAGGACGCGAGAGACGCTCCCCTACCCCCGTCGACGATGCGGCCCGGCGGCTGGCAATGGCGGGCCGCGGAGGTGGCCGTCGCGCTCGGCGCCGCGGCGCTGTTCCCGCTGCTGTGCCTGAACATCCGGGTCGACCCGATGAAACGCATCGGGCAGGTGAGCGGCATGGCCAGCATGGGGCTGCGCTACACGCTGTGCGCGCTGGTGTTGATCGCGATCACGGTCGTGGCAGCGCGCGCGCGGCGCGGGGCGGGGTTCGAGGCGACCTCGCGCCTGGTCTTCGCCGCGATCGCAGGGCTCGCGACCGGCGTGATCGCGGGCGGCATCCTGGTCTCGCTCCACGGTACCCCGTTCGGACTGAACGGCCTCAACGGCGACGCCGGCGACCTCGTCAAATGGACGGACGCGGTGCGCGCCGGCAAGGAGCCTCCGCCGACCTACCCGCCGCTGGCCATGTACCTGCTCGCCGGGTACGCCGATGTCCTCGACATCTCGTCCGCGCACGCGATGAAGCACATGCAGGTCATCGGCACCGCGCTCCTCGGCCCGGCGACGTACCTGAGCTGGCGACTGGTCCTGCGCCCGGGGTGGGCGCTCGGCGTCGGCGTGATCGCGGCGCTCCCGCTCATCCAGCCCTCGCCGTACAAGCCCTACGCGAACGTCGTGCTGATGATGCTCGTGCCGATCGTCATCGCGTTCCTGCGCGTCCTCCGCCGCGCCGGCGACGAGACGCCGATCGCGATGGCGCGCCTGGGTGTGGTCTATGGCGCGGGGTTCGGCATCCTCTGCCTGATCTACTCCGGGTGGTTCCAGTGGTCTGCCCCGGGGGTGCTGGTCGCGGCGCTGATCCTGTTTCCATGGCGGGGCGCGGCTCGGAACCGCGCGCTGGTGCTCTGCGCCGCCGCCGCGGTGATGTTCGCGCTCGTCGCCGGGCGCTACACGTACGCGGTCCTCACCGACCCGGTCATGATCGCGGACGACAACTACATCTACTTCGATGTCGGCGTCGAACCAGCGTACGTCGCGATGTGGCGCGGCGACCTGCCGGGCAACACCGGGCCGTGGCCGCCGCACGGCGAGCTCGGCGGCGTGGGCCTCTTCACGATCGTCATGGTCGCCGGCACCGGCCTGGCGATCGCGCTCGGCCGGGGGCGCACGGCGGTGATCGCGGTCGCGAGCATGCTCGCCGGCTGCTGGCTCCTGCGCTTCTGGTACGCCCACTTCCTGTGGGAGACGAGGCTGGTCCAGTACTACCCGCGGACCACCGCCCAGATCTCGTACTGCCTCCTGGTCCTGTGCGGGCTGGCGGTCTTCTACGCCGTCGAGCGGCTCAGCCGGGAGCATCCCGTGCGTACGCAGTCCGGGGTGATCGGCTCGGTCTGCGCGCTCCTGCTCCTGTTCGGCTTCACCGGCTCGTCGATCACCGATCACCACATGCCCAACGGCTCGAAGCCCATCTCGATGGGGTGGCTCGCGTACATGTCCCATCAGTTCGGGCAAGGACAAGCGGCGCGCCACGCGACGCCGCCCCGGGACTGGCCGCTCGAGAAGCGCGCCGCCGGGTGGTCCGCCCCGCCGCGAACGGTTCCTTGATGGCGGCCGGGCGCCGCCGATCGTGGCGGGCGCCGCTCATGACGCCTCGTTCGTGACACCCGCCCGCCGCGCACGCGGTACGCACGGCAGGCCGACCAGGATCACCGCGAGCAGCCCGTAGACGAAGTAGACGATCGAGAAGGCGAGCACGTCGGCCGCACGCTCGTCGGCGGTCGCGCCGGCGGCGTACTGGCTGAAGAAGTACACGGTCGCGGCCTGGGTCGTGCCGAACCCGGCCGGCGTGATGGGCAGGGCCGCCGCGATCAGGATCGCCGGAACGATGGTCAACGCGGCAGCAGCGGGCACGTCGATCCCCCAGACCCGCATGGCGAGCCACTGCGAGAGCACGATGAAGACGACATGCGGGATCCGTGCCGCGATCGCGAGCGCGTGACCGCGCACCCCTGCGTCGAACAGCGGCGCGAGCCACGCGACGCGCGCGAGCACGTTCGGCGTGAGCGCGATGACGGCGAGATAGAAGACGAAGCCCGCGTTCCCGATGGCGAGCGCCCACCACAGCCACTCCGGTACCGGGATGCCCTCGACCGCCCAACCCGCTGACGTGAGCAGGAGCAACGCCGCAACGTTCGTGCCCACGAGGAAGAGCGTCACGCCGACGGCCCGCCGTGCGCTCGTGCCGGTCTTGTGGAGGTAGTAGCCGAAGCCGCCCTGGGCCAGCGCGTAGTTGACGAGGAAGAGCATGTACGTCGCGCCCCGCACGGCGAGGACGTCGACGAACGAACGACGCACCCCGGTCGCGACGAGCCCCACCCACGTCGCCGCCGACTCCGTACCGAGCACGACGATCGTGACGACCACGGAGATCAGGGCGAGCCAGTGGTGCGGACCGTGCGCGATCGCGTCGCTGAACGCCGCGAAGGGTACGCGCGCGATGATGACCGCGAGGATGGCGCTGCCGACCAGCCACGGCCACGAGCGCCGGACGAATCCCGGAGGTTCGTTCGCGATGGGAGCCCCTTCGGGGCTCGCTCGTCCCAGGCTCACGGTCACGGAAGCTAGCATCTCGAGCGCGAACGGACCTGCCGCTCGGGTGGCATCCGGAAGCGCCGACGACGCGAGCGCGCGGGCCGAACGACCGCGAGCGCGACGAGGAGCGCCAGGACGGCGCTGGCGCCGGGGCGAGACGCCGACGAGCAGCAGCCACCGGCGTCGTCGAGATCGACGAGGCCGCCGTCCGGGCCGGGGTCGTCCGGCGGCGGGCAGGTGAGCTCGATCGCGGCCGTGGTGGTCGCGAGCGCGACGGTCGTGCCCGGTAGCGTCGCGCGCAGCTGCACCTGGTGGGTGCCCGGCGAAGCCTGGTTTGCCGGGCTGCTGAACGGGTCGTCGGTGCTGCACATCGTGTAGATGCGGTCGAACCCACGCCCCACCCAGCTGGCGCCCGGCGCGATCGGCGTCAGGATGTCGCGGCGCCCGAGCCAGCGCTGGCCGTCGACCAGGGTCTCGAAGTGGAGGACGTCGCGCCACGGCGCCGCATCGCTGGCCTGCGTGTAGTCGACAGCGACGGCGGCGCTGGCCACGACCGCCTCCATCGAGCACGATCCGCCGCCCGAGGCGATCGTGTCGGTGCGCAGGGGCAGCTGGGTGACGGCGAGGGCACCGAGCGTGGTCGGCAACGGCGCGGAGGGGCCGACGGTGAAGGTCGCCGACGCGCTGGGAACGCCCGTGCCGAAGTCGCACGCCGAAGCGTCCGCGAGGTGGTAGGTCGTGCCCGCGACGAGCGGCGCGTCGGGCACGAGCAGGTACTGGTACTCGGCGAGCGCCATCGCCGTGAAGCCCAGCGGGGTCTCCGGATCGGTGGTCGCGGTGAGGGTCACGTTCGACGGCGGCGGCCCCCCCGGACCGGCGTCGTAGCGCGCGCGCCAGAAGATACCCGGCAGGTTGGCGGGCACGGTCGCGCCGTCGCCCGGCACGAAGAACCCTGGGTCGTTGCACGAGGTCGAGCACGCATCCGCGGCGCGCGGCGCGGCGAGGAGCGCCGCGGCGGCGGAGAGCAGTACGGCGGCAACGGCGGGGGTAACGCGCGGGGGCGGCGGCACGGTCCGATCCTAGCTTCCGGGCTAGTATTCGAGTGTGCGGATCGGCACGCGCATCACGTTTGCCACCGCGCTGTCGGTCACGCTGACCCTCGTCGTGTACGCCACGTTCGAGGTGCGCGGGCGCGACCGGGCGCGGCGCGAGGCCCTGGCCGCCGAGGCGCGCGCCACCGCCATGGCGATGCGCACGGCGCTGGAGGAGCTGGGGGGCAAGACGCCGGACCTCGACGTGGCCGCGCTGTCGCGCAACCTCGCGCGGGAGCTGGCCCGCACCACGCCCTGGCAGGTCGTGATCGTGCCCGCGGACCCGCCCGGCACCGCGCCGCCGCTGGGGCTGACGCCGCAGCAGACCCGCCGCCTGCGCTACCTCGCGGAGTCACCGCAGCTCGCGCTCCTCGAGCACGAGGGCGGCGCGCTCTACTACGCGGTGCCGCTGCGCGCCGGCAGCGCGCGCGGCCTGGTCGTCACCGGGATGCTCGAGCTGTCGCGGCCGACCGGCATGCTCGACGACGCCAAGGATGGCGACGTCTGGCGCGCGGCCCTGCTGGTCTTCCTGATCGGCGGGGTCGCGACCACCGCGGTGTGGTTCCTGACGCGGAGCCTGATGTCGCAGCCGATGGCCAAGCTCCTGCGCGGCATCGACGACGTGGCCAAGGGCGACCTCTCGCACGTGCTCCTGTCGGAGCGTGACGACGAGATCGGCGCCGTCGCCAGCCGGTTCAACGACATGACGTTCTCGCTGCGCGAGTCACGAGCGGAGACCCAGCGCCACAACGACGCGAAGTCGAGCCTCGAGCAGCGGCTCGCCCACACCGAGAAGCTGGCGACGATCGGGCAGATCGCCGCCGAGATCGCGCACGAGGTCGGCACGCCGCTCAACGTGATCGCCGGGCGCGCGCGCGCGACGCAGAAGAAGGCGGGCGACCTCGAGGCGGTCCACAAGAACGCCGAGATCATCGCCGAGCAGACCGCGCGCATCACCCGCATCATCCAGCGGCTCCTCGACTTCGCGCGACGCAAGGTCGGCCCCACCGCGCCGCAGAAGGTGAACCTGAACGCGCTGACGCTCACGACGATGGAGCTCCTCGCCGGCCAGTTCTCGGCGGCGAAGGTGAAGACGCGGCTCGTCCGCGCAGAAGGGCTGCCCCTGGTCTCGGGTGATGGCGACCGGCTCCAGCAGGTGCTCCTCAACCTGCTGCTCAACGCGATCCAGGCGATGCCCGACGGCGGCGCGATCGAGCTCGAGACGTCGGCGGCGATCCGCCAGCGCCCCGGCCTCGAGCTGGCCAAGGAGCAGCTCTACGTCTGCATCGAGGTCTCCGACACGGGCCCGGGGATCCCCGAGGACCGGCGCGACAAGATCTTCGAGCCGTTCTACACGAGCAAGGACGGCCAGGGCGGCACCGGGCTCGGGCTGGCGGTGTGTGCCGGTATCGTCAAGGAGCACGACGGGTGGATCGAGGTGGGCGACGCGCCCGGCGGCGGCGCGCGTTTCCGTGTGTTCGTGCCGTGTTAGGTCCCAGCGGGCGCGTGTTACGTTCGACGTCGTGGTCGAGTCCCCCGCCACGGTCCTGGTCGTCGAGGATGACGACGCCATGCGCGAGCTCCTGGTGGAGGAGCTCGGCGACGCCGGCTACCGCGTGCGCGCGGCGCCCGGCGGCGCGCAGGGCCTCGAGGTGGCGCGCAGCGAGCGGGTCGACCTCATCATCACCGACCTGCGGATGCCGGAGATCGACGGGTTCGATCTGATCCGCGACGTCGGCGCGCTGCCCGATCCGCCGCACATCGTCATGATCACGGCGTTCGGGTCGATCGAGACCGCGATCAAGGCGGTCAAGCTCGGCGCCTACGACTACATCACCAAGCCGTTCGAGCTCGACGAGCTGCTCCTGCGCGTCGGCAAGACGCTGAGCGAGCGCACGCTGCGGCGGCAGGTGGCGCGGCTGCAGCGCGAGGTCGAGCGCCAGTACGGCTTCGAGAACGTGATCGCGCGCTCGGAGGCGATGAAGGAGGTGCTCGGGCTGGTGGCGCGCATCGCCGGGTCCACGGCGAGCGTGCTCATCACCGGCGAGAGCGGCACCGGCAAGGAGCTCATCGCGCGCTCGATCCATTACAACTCGCCGCGCGCGCGGCAGCCGTTCGTCGCCGTCAACCTGGCGGCGGTGCCCGAGACCCTCATCGAGAGCGAGCTGTTCGGCCACAAGCGCGGCGCGTTCACCGACGCGCGCACCGACCGCATCGGGCTCTTCGCCGAGGCCGACGGCGGCTCGATCTTCCTCGACGAGATCGGCGAGCTCGCGCTGCCGCTGCAAGCCAAGCTGCTGCGCGTGCTGCAGGAGCACGAGCTGCGGCCGCTGGGCGCGACCAAGACCCAGCGCGTCGACGTGCGCGTGATCGCGGCGACCAACCGCAACCTCGAGACCATGCTGGCCGACGGCAGCTTCCGCGAGGACCTCTACTACCGGCTCAACGTGATCGGCGTCGACCTGCCGCCCCTGCGCGGTCGCCCCGAGGACATCATCCCGCTCGCCGAGCACTTCCTCGCCGGCGTCGGCGGCAAGCAGGCTCCGCCCCGGCGCTTCACGATCGCGCCCGACGCGCAGCAGATCCTCCTCGGGTACGGCTGGCCGGGCAACGTGCGGGAGCTGCACAACGTGCTCGAGCGCGGTGTCGCGCTGGCGCGCGGCGAGGAGATCCGCGCCGACGACCTGCCGGGGCACGTGCGCGAGCGCAAGCCCGGCGACTTCCTCGCCGCCGCGGTGGCGCGCCGCATGACGATGGCGGACCTCGAGCGCGAGTACATCGAGCGCGTGCTCGAGGACGAGGGCGGCAACAAGACGCGGGCGGCCCAGCGCCTCGGGCTCGACCGCAAGACGCTCTACCGCAAGCTCGAGGAGTACGCGCGTCAGGGCTCGCCGGTCGCGACCGACGACGACGGCGGGCCGTCGGGCGGATCGAGAGGCTGAGATGGCACCTCCCGTGCGCTGGACGTTCACCACCGAGCCCGCTGCGGCGCGCGCGCCGCACGTGATGCTCGCGGCGTTCAGCGCCGGGCCGCTCAGCGAGAACGTGCCGCTGTCCCTCTCGAAGTTCGGCGTCCCCAGCGCCGATCTCGTCGGCGGGCTCGACGTGCGCACGATCGCCCGCACCGCCAACCCCGGATGGTTCGACGGCTGGCGCAGCGGCTCCCTGCGCGCGATCGCGTCCGACGACCTCGGCCCGGTCGCGCTGGCCGCGCTCGACGCCGCCGATCACGTACACGTCGTGCAGGCGGCGCCCGAGGCCGCCGCCGATCTTGGCTACCTGCAGGCCGCGTGGGGCGTCGCCCGTCACTTCGTCGCGCGCGGCGCGGCGGTGGTCCTCGACGTGCACGCGATGACCTTCCACCGCGGTGAGACCCTGGCGCCCGCCGGCTCGGCGCTCGACGTGACCCGCGAGCTGCGCATCGTGTTCGAGACCGACTCGACGCGCGACGACGGCGCCCACGCGTTGCACACGCGCGGGCTCAAGAAGTTCGGCGCGCCGGACCTCGTCGCCCTGTGCACGCCGGCCGACGCGCGCCTGGTCTCGGACGTCGTCGCGCAGCTGGCCGATGCCGTCGCGCGCGGCGGCGACCTCGCCCTGCCCCGCCACGGCATCGATCTCGACGCCGGCGCGACCTGGTACGCCGTCGACGACGAGCACGGGCTCGCCGACATCCTCGGCCTCAACAACGCGGCGAGGGTCCTCGTCGACGAGCGCGGCCAGCACCTCGTCGGCGTCCTGGCGCGGCTCCGCGCCGACCGCGACCGCCCGAAGGCCTGAGCGGGGTCAGCGCGCGCCGAGGCGATCGCGGAGGCGGCGCAGGCCGAGCTCGGTCTTCGTGTCCTCGAGCTCGCCGCGCAGGCAGGCGGCGATCGCCTCGTCGAGGTCGAGCCAGCGCGTGACCGCCCCCTCCTCCATCGGCGACCCGTCGCCGCCGAGCGGCTGCTGCGCCGCCGGGTCGACCTCGACCGCGGTGTAGTGGAACTTCTCGGGCATCGAGCCCGCGCTCGGGAAGCTGCCGGCGCCGAGCACCTCGACCGCCGCGGCGTCGACGGCGAAGCCGGCCTCCTCGAGCACCTCGGCGGCCGCGCGCGCGCGGACACCCTCGAGCCCGCGGTCGCCCTCCTCGATGATGCCGGCGACCAGCTCGGTCAGCATCATGCGCGGCGCGGCCTCGGCGATGGGCAGCGTCGTCGGATCGCGCCCGAAGAAGAGCGCGGGACGCAGGCCGTCGCGCACCAGCACCGAGACGCCGCCGTCGGCGCGGCGGTGCCAGACCACGACGACGACCGCGTCGAGACCGTAGGGCCGCACGACGAAGTCGCAGACGTAGCGCGCGGAGAGCGAGCCGTCGTCGCGGCGGTTGCGCATGCGCAGGCGGCGCAGGGTGAGGAAGCCGCCCGTGCCCACGATCTCGTCGGACTCGATCTCGAACCGCATGGATCGAAGGTATAACTCGCGGCATGGGAGAGCTGTCCGGCCAGCGCGCGCTCGTGACCGGTGCCTCGGGCGGCATCGGCGCGGAGATCGCGCGCGCGCTGGCCCGGCGCGGCGCCTCGCTCCTCCTGAGCGCGCGGCGCGGCCCCGAGCTCGAGAGGCTCGCGGCCGAGCTCCGCGACGCGCACGGCGTCGCGGCCGAGGTCGTCGTCGCCGATCTGTCGGCGCCGGGAGCCGCGCTGGCGCTCTGGGAGCGAGCGACCGCGGGCGGCCCCGTCGACATCCTGATCAACAACGCCGGCTTCGGGCACTTCCGCCCGTTCGGCGACATCGCGCTCGAGCGCGAGACCGAGATGCTGCGCCTCAACATCCTCGCGCTCGTCGAGCTGTCGCACGCGTTCGTCCTCGCCCACCGGGACCGCCCGACCGATCGGCCGGCGTACCTCATGAACGTCGCCTCGATGGCCGCGTGGCAGCCGGTGCCGAACTTCGCGACGTACGCGGCGAGCAAGGTCTTCGTCCGCAACTTCTCCGAGGCGCTCCACTACGAGCAGCAGGGCAAGGCGGTGCGCGTGCACTGCCTGTGCCCCGGCGGCACCCACACCGAGTTCCACGCGACGGCGGGCGCCGGCAACTACGGCAAGCTCGCCAACGCGTCGATGCTGTCGGCGGCGGTCGTCGCCGAGAAGGGCGTGCGCGCGATGCTGCGGGGAAAGAAGACGCTGGTGACCGGTCTCCTCAACAAGCTCTCCTGCTTCTTCACCGGCCTGTCGCCGCGCGCCGTGACGTCACGCGCGTCGATGTTCGTGATGGGCAAGCCGCGCCGCGACGCGCTGCCGGCCTCGAACTCGCCAAAGAGTCTTCCATGACGACCGAAGCCGACAACCTCCGCCGCTGGGACGGTCAGCGACGCGGCCACTACGAGGTCTGGTACCTGACGCTCAACGATCCGGCGAGCCGCGACGGCTACTGGATCCGCTACACGCTCGAGGCGCCGCTCGACGGTCAGGGCGAGCCGTACGCGCAGCTCTGGTTCGCGAGGTTCGACGCCGCGGGCGTCGCCGACGGTGCGCGCACGTTCGGCATCAACCGCAAGTTCCCGATCGCGGCGTTCGTGTCGCCGATGCCGGGCGCGGGCGAGCCGTTCTCGGTGACGATCGGCGGCAACCGCCTGGGCCACGACAGCGCGAAGGGCGCGATCTCCGGCGACGGCCACGCCGCCGAGTGGGACCTGCGCTGGACGCCGGCGGGCAAGACGCTCCACCAGCTGCCCTCGTTCTTCTATCGCGGCGGTGGGCTGGCGCAGACGACCGTGCTCTCGCCCAACGTCGACGTCGTCATCGACGGCACGATCACCGTCGACGGCAAGCGCTTCGACGTGCGCGGCGCGCGCGGCGGGCAGACGCACCTGTGGGGCAAGAAGCACGCCTACGCGTGGGCCTGGGGCCACTGCAACGCGTTCGACGACGCACCACGCGCCGCGTTCGAGGTGCTCTCGGTGCGCCTCGTGCGCCGCGGCCTCAAGCTGCCGCCGATGACCGTCGCGACGCTGTGGCTCGACGGCGAGGAGATCGTGCTCAACCGCCTGGAGCAGGCGCTGCTCGCGCCCGCGTACGAGACCAGCACCGGCCGCTATCGCTTCGTCGCGCGCAGCTTCGGCGAGCGGCTCGAGGGCGAGTTCAGCTGCCGCCCCGAGGACCTCGTGCGCGCGAGCTACCACGACCCCGACGGCGAGGCATCCTACTGCCACAACTCGTGCATCGGCGACCTGCGGCTCACGCTGTCGCGGCGCGTGCGCGGGCGATGGCGCGAGACGGCGCGGCTGGTCGCGCCGCGGCGCGGTCACTTCGAGGTCGCGGGCCGCACCAAGGATCCGGCGGTCACGGCCGAGCACGTCACGGTGGAGCCGTGAGGCTGACGCCTCACGGCGGCCTCGGGCCTCGGGCGTCAGGCGTCGGGAAGAAGGCCACAGGCCTCGGAGCGCAGCCACGTGGTGTAGGAGACGGCGACGGCGCGGGCGACGGAAGGCGACGGCAGGCCGAGTGGCGCGGCGGCGGACGCGTAGCGCGTCGCCTCCGCGGCCGCGAGCGCCGGTAGCGCGGCGAGGGCGGCGTCGACGGCGCGGGCGACGGCGGCGCGGGCGGCGGGCGAGAGCTGGGTGTCGAGCCAGGTCGCGATCGCGAAGGCGAGGCCGGCGTGGGTTTGCTCGTCGCGCGCGATCGAGGTCATGGCCCGCGCGACGGCGGGATCGGAGGCGGTGCGGGCCTGGTGCTCGCAGAGGAGCGCGGCGAAGCCCTCGTTGACGCAGCCCTCGACGGCGTTCTCGATCGCGATCTGCTCCAGGGAGCGCGGCGAACGTGCGGCGACGACGACCTCGGTCGGCGAGGCGCCCACGCGGGCCCCCATCCGGGTCATCTGCGCCGCGTGACGGACCTCGTCGCGGGCGGCGGCGCGCGCGGCCCGGACCAGCCGCGCTGGCGCGCCCAGCGCCGCGAGCTCGGCGGCGAGCCGCTCGAACGCCGGCACGCTCGCCGCCTCCATGTGCATCGCCTCGGCGTACCAGCGCGCGACGTCGTCGGCGTGCGCGTCCGGCCGCGAGGCGAGCCCCTCGGGACGACGCCCACGCGGACGGCACTCGTCGGGGAAGCCGGTGTCGGTGCGATCGACCAGCGCCGCGCCGTTGTCATCGACGACGACCGACGCGGTGCCGCCCGGCGCGCAGCCGCCGCCGGCCCCGAAGGTCACCAGCTTGCCGCGCGCGAGCGGCCGCACCACCACCCACTGGTAGCCGACCCGCTCGCCCCGCTCCTCCAGCGCCGCGGCCGCGCGCGCGATCGCGGGGTCCTCCGTCGATCCGTCGACCGGCTCTCCGTACGGGGGGTATTGCATGCCGCCGTGATCGACCGGCAGGCGCAGCTCGGGCGGGAAACCGTCGGCGATGCGGAACGCGCCGTCGGCGGTGAGCTCGACCCACGCGTCGGTGCGCGCGAGCTTGCCGCCGTCGCGCAGCATGCGCAGCACCGCGATCTCCGGGTCGTCGCTCGCCGCGGCGCCGCGCTCGGTGACGAGCCGCTCGACGACCGGCGCGAGCGCCGACCACGGCACGACCTGCACGCGCCCCTCGGCGGTGAGGTAGAGCAGCCGATCGGCGTAGGGATCCTTCGCCATCGGCACGGCGCACGGCGTCTCCGTGCAGGCGCCGTAGAGCTCGGGGCCGCGCACGATCTCGATGCAGTTGGTGCAGTGCGGCGTGCGCACGTAGACGCCGCGCGCGTCGGCCGGCACCGGCGCGTGGCGATCGAGCAACGCGAGGATCGACACGTGGGTCCAGCCCTCGGGCCGCGGCACCACCGGCGGCGTCACCACGGTGTCGGTCGCGTCGGTCTGACGCGCACCGCAAGCCCCTGCCCCTGCGCCCGCGCCCGTGGCGAGCGCCGCCGCCACGAGCATCTTGCTGACGTTTCGAAAACGCATGACGGAAGAACGCTCCCCCGCGGCGAATCTAACAGGGGATCGAGTAGGATGCGCCCGTGCCCGGCCAACGGACCCCGCTCTACGACGCCCACAAGGCCCTCGGCGCCCGCATGATCGACTTCGGCGGGTGGGACATGCCGGTCTCTTACCCCGCCGGCACGATCAAGGAACACAAGGCGGTGCGCGAGAGCGCCGGCCTGTTCGACGTCTCCCACATGGGCGAGGCGTGGTTGCGCGGGCCGCGCGCGACCGAGGCGGTCCAGCTTCTCACCACCAACGACGTGGGCGGCGCCGCGGCCGGCAAGGCGGTCTACACGCTCCTGTGCCGCCCCGACGGCGGCATCGTCGACGACTGCATCTTCTACAAGCGCTCGGCCACCGAGTACTTCGTCATCCTGAACGCGTCGAACACCGCCAAGGACCTGGCGTGGATGCGCGAGCAGATCGGCGCGATGGTCGACATCGAGGACGCGTCGGCGGACACCGCGCTCATCGCCGTCCAGGGCCCGCGCGCGGTCGCGCTCGTCGACAACCTCGCCGGCGGTCGCGGCGACCTCTCGCAGATGGGCAGCTTCACCTTCGCCGACACGACCATCGCCGGCGTCGCGTGTATGGCGGCGCGCACCGGCTACACCGGCGAGGACGGCTTCGAGCTGGCCTGCGCCAACGACGACGCGCCTCGGCTCTGGTCCGCGATCCTCGAGGCCGGCGCGCCCAGCGGCGTGCTCGCCTGCGGGCTCGGCGCGCGCGATTCGCTCCGCCTCGAGGCCCGCCTGCCGCTCTACGGCAACGATCTCGACGACACGACCTCGCCGCTCGAGGCCGGCCTCGGCTGGGCGGTGAAGCTCGAGAAGGGCGACTTCCTCGGCCGCGACGTGCTCGTCCGTCAGAAGGCGGACGGCCTGCGGCGCACGCTGGTCGGCTTCCGCATCGACGAGCGCGCGATCGCGCGCCACGGCTACCACGTCGTCGACCGGTCGCGACCCGAGGGCGAGCAGGTGATCGGCACGGTCACCAGCGGCGGTCCCGGCATCTCGGTGCCCGGATCGATCGGCCTCGCCTACGTTCCCCCGACGGCGGCGACGCCGGGCGCCACGCTCACGATCGACTGTCGCGGCAAGGACGTCGCCGCGACCGTCGTGAAGGGCAAGTTCTACGCGCGGAACAAGCACTAGCAGGAACGAAACGTCATGAGCTACCCCACCGACCTTCGCTACACCAACGACCATGAGTGGCTGCGCACCGGTGCGACGTGCGTCGTCGGCATCACCCAGTTCGCCGTCGACCAGCTCGGCGACATCACGCTCGTCGACCTCGCGCGCGAGGGCGATCTCGTCACCAAGGGCCAGCGCTTCGGCACGATCGAGAGCGTGAAGTCGGTGTCGGATCTCTACGCGCCGGTCTCGGGCAAGGTGATCAAGGTGAACAGCGCGCTCAAGGACGCCCCGGAGCTGGTCAACTCGGACTGCTACGGCGCAGCGTGGATGCTCGAGATCGAGCCGTCGGATACCGGCGAGCTCGAGGAGCTGCTCTCGCCCGAGGCGTACACGGCGCTCACCGCCGAGCACTGATCCCGGATCACCGATCTCGGTCAGAGCGTCCGGAAGATCTTCCAGGTCGCCTTGTTCCCGTCGCCGATCTGGAGCCGGAAGCCGAACTCGAACGTGATCGCACCGGTGGCGTCGACGAGCCCACCCGGGGGGTTGGGGAACGGTTGCGCCGCCCGGAACGCGCGCACGGCCTCCTCGTCGAGGAGGTCGACGCCCGACGTTCGCGTGACGACGATGCGGGTCAACTCGCCCGCGGGGTCCAGCGTCACGCGCACGCGCGTGACCCGCGTCTTGAAGCCGTAGACCTGCCCGGTCGGATCGTGGCGGAGCCAGATCGGCCCCGGGTTCCAGTTCTGGTGGACGCGGCGCTTCATGCGGTTGAAGAAGCTCGCGAACACCCACTGCTTGCTGTTGAGCGCCGTCTCCTCGCCTTCCTCGACGTCGTCGAGGGCGTCGACGTTGCCGCCGCCCGCGGCGCGCTCGAGCACGTCCTCCGATGGGCGCAGGTTGGGCACGAGCGGCGCGCCGCCGCCGCCGCCGCCCTCGCCGCGAGGCTGGTCGCTCACCCGACGTTCTTCACTCGAGATGAGGCCGTCGCCCCGGCGCGCGCGCGTGCCGTCACCGAGCGGACCGACGAGGCCGCCGAGCATCCCCTTCTGGTGCGCCTCCTGCGGGGCCTGAGCCGGGTGCTCCTCGCCGGGCGCGCGCATGCGCATGAGCCCCGGCGCGCGCGGCGCGTCGGCGTTGGTCCCCGGCAGGTCCGGCTCACGCGGGGTGGCGGTCGCCTCGCGCGGATTGTCCTTCACCTCGAGCTCGGCGGGGCGGGACTTCGCGACGATCTCCTCGTGGCTCGTGCCGCGCGCCACCTGCTGCTTGTCGACCTTGTTGTCGTACTCGGACAGGAAGCGCGCGTCGTCGGGCGCCACCTCGACGTTCGGCTTCGCGATCTCGACGACCTGGGCCTCCCGGGGGACCGCGAGCTTGCGCTTCTCTGCCTCGGCGGCGAGGGCGAGCTGCTGCGCTTCCTGCTTCTGCTCGAACGCCTGCTGCCGCTCCTCGCTCAGCATCTCGAGCAACGGCTCGGGATCGATCGCCTCGAGCTCGCGCGTGTCGACGGGCGTGAGGGTGAACGCGACCGACGGGAGCTCGTCGACGTGGCAGCGCAGACGATCGCTCTCGAGCCGCAAGCTCACGTCGCGCACACACGCGTCGGCGTCGGTCGCGAACGGCGTGACGCACGTGGCCAGGCGCGCGGCGGCGGCGAGGAGCGCGTCACCGTCGCAGCTCGGATCGAGCTTCCGCTTCGTGAGCGCCTCCCGCGGCTTGGTCGACGACGCACCCATGCCGCTCCAGCCGGCGAGCATGCCGGTGGCGTCGGCGCCTCCGATGGCGGCCGCGTGGACGACGGCCGCGACCAGGACCGAGGCGGCGAGTGCCGCGCGCTCGTGGCGCTTTCCGCGACGCCTGGTGCCGACCTGCGTCATGGCCGTCCGTGAGTATACGTCGCGAGGCGCAGGGCGCGAGCCCCGTTCTTCTGCCCCCCCGTCAGTGGATCATGGGGCTGCGGAACGTGTAGGGGATCATCACCCTCAGCTCGGTTCGACCGTCGAGCAGGGCGCGCGGCACGGGCGGGAGCCGACCCACACGCCGCAGGGCGCCGGTCAGCTGATCGTCGAACGCGGCGTGGCCGCTGCCGGCGTGGACCGCGATGCCCGCCAGGGTCCCGTCGGCGCGCAGCGTGATGATGGCGACGACGCGCCCCGACACCATCTGGATCGCCAGATCGCGCGGGTACGCGATCGTGCGATCGAGGCGGCGGAAGAGCTCCACGAAGTACGGGTCCTGACGCGTCGCGAAGGTCGACGCGTCACCGGAGCCGTCGGGCGCGTCGGTGCGCGAGGCGGCGGTGCCGGGCCGGCGCCAGCCGTCGGCGAGCATGCCGGGCGCGGCGCGGCCGGCGACCCCTTCCCCGTCGTGCGCTCCACCCGAGCGCGGCGGCGTCAGGTCGAACGGATCGACGCGCCGCTGATCCGACGCCGCGGCGACGGCGCGGTCGTCGCTGGTCGCGCCCTTGCGCGTGACGTCGACCGCGGGCGCGCCGCGATCGACGAAGGCGCCCTCGCGCGTCGGCTGCGGGGCTCCGGGCTCGCGGGCGGGCATGATCGCACCGGGAGCGCCCGTCGTGGCGTCGGGCGTGGTGACGGCCGGGATCACCGGGATGCCGGGCGCGCCTTGCCCGCTCGCGCCGCCGCTCGAGGCGATGACCGCACCGTCGCGCGCCTGACGCGCGGGCGCGCGGTCCCCGTACGCGCGCGCGTCGCGGTTGATCGCCTCCGGGGACGCGGCGCGGCCACGCCCCGACGATCGCGGCGTGCGATACGCGTCGGGCGAGCTCCAGATGCGTGATCGCAGCGCCGCGTCGTCGGCGCGATCGCGGCGCTCGGTCCAGCTCGCGGTTCCCCCCTCGCCGCCGCCGCCCCGATCGGCCGCGCGGTCACCGGGGAGATCCACCGATCGCGGGCGCGCGCTCGCCGTCCCGTCGAACGACGCCAGGTCGCCGACGCCCAGGATGGCGTCGAGTGACAGCGCGGGTGGCGACACCTCGACCAGGCCGACCATCGACGGGGCGTGAGCGTCGGCATCCGGCGCGGGGACCGGGCCGAGGTCAGCGGCCGCGGCCAGCAACGATCGCGTCCGCCGCGGCGCATCGTCGTCGAGGTAGACGCGATCGAGCACCAGCACGAGGCCCGCGTTCGCCAGCGCCGCCACCGCCAGCGCTTCCCAGCCGCGGTGTCCGCGAGGTCGAGCTGGGGCCGCCGCGGTCATGTCCACAGTATGCCCCACCGCCTCCGGGAGGCCCGGACCCGGTGAGCCCGGGATGTACGCCAACCGCGCACCCGAACGCGTCCACGGTGCAAGCTGCGATAGCATGGGCGCCGGATGCTCTGGATCACCATCGCGGCGGTCGTCGTCGCCGTCGTCGCGGTCGCGTGGTCGATGCGGCGCGCCGACAACGCGGTGCGCCTCGCGGTGGCCAGCGCGCCGATGCGCCCGGCGGAGAAGGACGAGGAAGCCGAGCGCGGGCTCGCCCACGTCATCGAGCAGGCCGAGCGCCTCTCGCGTGGCGAGCCGGTGGTGCACGGCAACGTGGCCGCGCGCGCCGCCGTCGAGAGCCTCGAGCGCGTCGCCGCCAAGGTGCAGCAGGTGACCGACGCGCGCGCCCACATCGTCGCGACCCAGCGCGACCTGGATCGCGCGCGCGCGATGTACCGATCGATCCTGCCGCTGTCGAGCGTGGCCAGCCAGGGTCGACTGCACGTCGCCGGCTCGTGCACGCCGGCCGCCGAGACCGGCGGCGACTGGTGGACCTACCGCAAGCTGAGCGGCGGGCGCATGCTCGTCGTCGTGGGTGACGCGACCGGGCACGGCGTCTACTCCGCGATGATCGGGTGCGCGGCGCACGGCGCGGTCGAGGCGCTGTCGCAGGTCGGCGAGGAGCGGCTGAGCCCGACGTCGGTGCTGCGCGCGATCAACGCGGCGATCCGCATCCCCGGCGCCGACCAGGCGGCGATGACGTGCTTCGCGGCGCTGTTCGATCCTCGCGGGAAGCTCGACTTCGCCAACGCGTCGCACATGCTGCCGCTCCTGGCGAACACCGACGCGACCGGCGCGGTGACGGCCGTCAACGCGCTGACCACGGCCGCGGCGGTCGATCGCCTCGACGACAGCGAGGTGATCGTCGCCGAGATCCGCGAGGGCAGCCAGGCCCTGGCCCCGGGCGACGTCGTCGTCCTCTTCACCGACGGCCTCACCGATCGCCGCGACAAGGCCGGGCGCGCCTTCGGCCATCGCCGCTTGCAGCTCGCCGTGCAGAAGGCCGCGAGCCCCGGCGGCGCCGCCGGCATCGCGGGGGTGCGCGAGACCGTGCTCGCGGAGGTGACCGCGTTCGCCGACGGCACGCCCCCGGACGACGACGTGACCCTCGTGGTGTGCTCGCTCGACCGCACCCGCGCGGGTTGACCGGCGACGGTCGAGAACTTTTTCGATTGACGATCGTAGAGGGATGCCGTAGTTCTTCCCTCCTCGCTGGGCGCACTCCTGCTCCCGGGCTTCAGTGTCGATAGGGCCGGGCGGCGTCGGTGCGCGTGATCGGTCGGCTCGTCGGAGCCGTCACTCGGTCATGTTCGAGAACCCGACGTTCCGCCGGGGCAGCCCGCGGCTGGCGAGACCGGATTTTTGAAGGTTCGAATCCTTCCTGGCCCACCTCTTTCTCTTGGGGGCCGGTGGCGGAACGGTAAACGCACTGGGCTTGCTCATCCCAACAAATCCAGCCGTCTCGTAAACGGTAAAAAACCTGAGCCGGTCGTCGCCCGTGGAATGCCCGGAAGGGCACCCACCCGACCACGTCTCCTCGAGCCCGGAACGATCCACGTCACGACCCAGCGCGCGCCAGCCCCATGCGGGCCCGCGCGCGTCCGCTCGTGACGCCGCCGTTCCCACCTCGACGCGACGGCGCCCCCGCGCAACCGCGCTTCGCTCACGAGCGAGTCGCCACGGCGCGCTGGCTTCCACGGTCGGCGACCACCTTTCTACGCTCGCCCCGAGCGAGCGAAACGAGTCGAAGGCCCGAGTCACGGGCCATCTCTGGAGTCACGTGTCATGCACCATCTCAAGCTCACTCTCGACGAACGTGCGGTCCTCATCCGCGACGGCAAGCCCGTCCGCGCGATCGGCCCGGGCCGCTACACCTTCTGGAAGCACCACGACGTCGTGCGCTGGAACACCGACGAGCTCGCCTTCACCGGCGCGGCTTCGGTGATCGCGGCCTTGCCGCTCGACTGGTACGAGACCGTGCGGCTCGCGCCGGGTCAGTACGGCATCGTCATGCGCGACGAGCGTCCGGCCGCGTTCCTGCGTCCGGGCGTGCACCGCATCTGGAAGGTCGAGAGCAACGTCCTCGTGCGCGCGTACGCCGAGACCGATCCGCTGCCGCCGCTCACCGACGAGCTGCGCAAGGTCATCCCGGCGGCGGAGCTGCTCGAGGCGCAGATCGAGCTCAACCAGCGCGGCGTCCTCGTCCGCGACGGCGTCCCCGACCGCGTGCTCGCGCCGGGTCACCACGCCTTCTGGGGCAAGCACAACAAGCTGCTGGTCTGGAACCTGGACGACATGGTCCTCCAGGCGCAGCCCGACGTGCTCGCGCTCCTGCCGCAGGCCTGGTACCAGACCGTCATGCTGGGCGTGAACCAGCGCGCCGTGCTCTACCGCGACGACCGTCCGGTGAAGTTCCTGCGCCCGGGCCTCACCCGGGTGTGGACCCTGAACCCGAACGTTCGCATCGACGTCCACGACGTGACCGGCGACGCGCCGGAGCTCACCGACGAGCTGCGCGCGATCATCCCGGCCGGCGAGATCGTCGAGGCGCAGGTGCGCCAGTTCGAGCGCGGCATCCAGTACGTGCAGGGTCGCTTCGCGGCCATGCTCGAGCCGGGTCGCCACACCTTCTGGAACCACCCGGGCGCGCGCGTCGCGGTCACCGTGATCGACACCCGCGTGCAGCAGCTGAAGATCGAGGGCCAGGAGCTGATGACCAAGGACAAGGTCACCCTCCGCCTGACCCTCACCGCCGAGTACGCGCCGACCGACGCGGCGACCACCGTCCACGCGGTGGCCGACGTGAAGGACGCGCTCTACCTGGCGGTGCAGCTCGCGGCCCGCGAGTTCGTCGCGGGCGTGACCCTCGACGAGCTGCTCGAGCAGCGCGACACCCTCACCCGGTACCTCGAGGCGCAGGTCCTGCCGCGCGCCGAGGTCTTCGGCGTGCGCGTGCACCGCGTCGGCGTGAAGGACGTGATCCTGCCCGGCGAGATGAAGACCCTGCTCAACAAGGTGATCGAGGCCGAGAAGGCGGCGGCCGCGAACGTGATCCTCCGCCGTGAGGACGCGGCCGCGACCCGCAACATGGCCAACACCGCCAAGGTGATCGCGGAGCACCCGGTGCTCATGCGCCTGAAGGAGCTCGAGACCATGAAGGACATCGCCGAGAAGATCGACGAGATCAAGCTGGTCGTGGGCGCCGAGGGCCTGAAGCACCTGCTCCCCGAGCCGGGCGCGTGAGGCGAAGGCCCCGTTCATCCTGAGCGGGACCCAGATCCACGTCGTGATCGACGGGCAGTCCCTCGGAAAACTGAGGGACTGCCCGTTCGTGTTTCTGCGATCATGGACGCTTGCCCGTGGCACGTGCGTTGCTGTGGGATGGAGCGATGGACCGTCGCTTCGCCTTCGGGCTCGGGCTGGCCCTGGCGGCCTGCGGCGACAACCTCCTCGTGCCGCCGCCGGCGCCGCGCGGTCAGGGCAGCGAGGCGACGTCCGATCTCGTCATCAACGAGATCGCGCCGCGCGGCGAGGGGCCCGACTGGGTCGAGCTCTACAACCGCAGCGTCACGCCGATCGACCTGTGCGGCGTGTTCTTCACCGACGCGGTCGATCGCCTCGATCACTACCTGCCGCTCGGCGGTGTCATGCCGCCCGCCGCCTGTTCCCCGCGCCTGCTCGCGCCCGGCGACCGAGTCATCATCCACGCCGACGACACCCCCATCGTCGAGGGCGCACCGATCGATCCGCTGCGGGCGCCGTTCGCGCTCTCCGTCGCCGACGAGGTCCACCTGGTCTCGACCGACGGCGCCGTGATCGACGGGCTCCTCTACCTGTATCCGCCCGGGCCGGAGGCGCCCGCCGACGTCACGCTCGCGCGCGACCCCGACGGCAGCGGCATGTTCTTCCCGCGACCGCCCTCCCCGGCCGCCGCCAACCCGACGGAGCTCGCGCCGTGACCCGCCTCCTCGTCCTCGCGCTCGTCGCCGCGCTGGCGCCCCTCACCGCGTGCAGCGCCGCGCACTGCGAGCTCGATCCCGCCGCCGACCCCGTCGCCGTGCGCCGGCTGGGCTGCGCCGCCGATCGCGAGGTCATGTCGACGTCGCGCGACGACTCGGTCTTCGCGCGCACCCGCACGATCCTCTGGATCGTGGATCGCGAGGACGGCGACGCCGTCTACTTCATCGATCCCGACAAGTACACGCTCCACTACTACTTCGCGCGCGACTTCCTGAGCCGCGCCGACAAGACGCCCGTCGGAACGCTCGCCGAGTTCAACATCCTCAACTACCGCCGGCCCAACCGCCGCTTCCTCCTGGGCAAGCTCGTCGAGTACGTCGATCAGGACGTGCACACGATCGAGCTCGCCGCCGGCGACACCGCCGACGCCGACATGATCGTCGCCGGCTTCCGCACGGTCGCCGCGCGCACCGACCTCGAGGACGTCCTCCGCTATCGCCCGGTGTCGGCCGATCAGGAGGAGCTCCTCCCCGAGATCGGCCGGCGCATCCGGACCATCGCCACCGACGAGGTCTTCCGGAACCAGCTCTACCAGCCGCTCAACCCCGGGGTGGGCTACGGCACCCTCCGCTTCCGCCGCACCTCCACGCTCGGCGGCCAGCCGCTCGCGCCGACCGACCTCGTCGTCCTCGACCGCGTGCCCAACGAGCTGTCGATGGTCGCCGGCATCATCACCGCCGAGTTCCAGACCCCACTCGCCCACGTCGGCGTCCTGGCCAAGACCCGCGGCACACCGAACATGGCGCTGCGCGACGCGTGGGACGATGACCGCCTGCGCCCGTTCGACGGCCAGCTCGTGCGCCTCGAGGTCACGCCGCAGGACTTCACCGTCGAGCTCGCCGATCCCGCCGACGCCCAGGCCTACTGGGAGTCGCTGCGGCCCGCGCAGGTCCAGGTGCCGCAGCACGACTCGGTCACGACCCCGATGTTCGACGTCACGCGCTCGACCCTCGTCGAGGTGACCCGCATCGGCGCCAAGGCCGCCAACCTCGGCGAGCTCTACCGCATCCAGACCGCCGACTTCCGGCCGCTGCCCTTGCCCGAGCGCCCGTTCGCCGTCCCGTTCGCGCACTACGCGCAGCACCTGACCGCCGCCGGCGTGTTCCCCGAGATCGACGCGCTCGTCGCCGACTACCAGGCCGGCCGGGTCGCGCCGCTCGAGCTCGAACGTCGCCTCTTCGCGATCCGCTGGGCGATCTACCGCGCGCCGATCGCGCCCGCCGTCGTCGACGGCGTGATCGCCCTCGCCGCCGCGCGCTGGCCTGCCGACACCAGGCTGCGCGTGCGCAGCTCGACCAACGTCGAGGATCTCGCCGAGTTCACCGGCGCCGGCCTCTACACCTCGGCCGGGATGCGCGTCTCCGACGGGCGCGAGGCGATCGCCCGCGCGCTCAAGACGGTGTGGGCGTCGGCCTGGAACCGGCAGGCGTTCGTCGAGCGCGACTTCTACCGCGTCGATCAGCGCGAGGTCCGCATGGGCCTCCTGGTCCACCCCGCGCAGGAGGACGAGCTCGCCAACGGCGTCGCCCTCACGATCAACCAGTTCAGCGACGTCCGGCCCGCGCACTACATCAACGCCCAGGTCGGCGAGGTCTCGGTCACCAACCCGACCGGTGACGCCGTGCCCGAGCAGATCCTCTTCTACACCTGGTACGAGGAGCCCGAGTACGAGGTCATCAGCCGCTCGTCGCTCATGAGCTGGACCACCGACTGGCCCTCGGCCACCGCCGTCCTCACCGACGCCGAGCTGGAGGAGCTCGCCGGGTACCTGGAGGCGATCCACCTGCGCTACCGGACGCTCTACCCCGGCCACGCCGTCGACGCCGAGTGGAAGCTGATGCCCGGCCGCCAGCTGCTGGTGAAGCAGGCGCGCCCGTTCCTGCGCCGCGACGTCCCGGAGTGAGCCGGGCGATGCCAGCCGGCGTAGCCCGGGTCACGACCAAGCGTGACAGTCGGGTGAAGGGCTTCGCCAGGGCGGACGATCGGCGCGACAATGGACGTGCGGAGGAAGCCATGCGTCGACCCGTCCCAGCGCTCGTGCTGTTCGTCCTCGGTTCCTGCTCGCTGTACGTCGATCCCGAGCCACCGCCGGTCGGCCTGCCGATCAGCGGCGGCACGCTGCTCACCACCCGCGACGGCCGCTTCGCCGTCGCCTCGGATCCCGCGCGCGATCGCGTGATGGTCGTCGACCTCGCCAGCCGCGAGCTCGTGCGCACGATCGACCTCGAGCCGGGCGACGAGCCCGGCCGCCTCGTCGAGGACGCCACGGGCCGCGTCCACGTGGCCCTCCGCCGCGGCGGCGCGCTGGTGACGCTCACCGAGCCGCTCACCGGCGAGGTGATGCGGCGCCCGATCTGCGCCGCGCCCCGCGGCGTGGCGTGGGACGGCGTCGGCGATCTCGTCCACGTCGCCTGCGCCACCGGCGAGCTCGTGACCTTGCCCGCCGCGGGTGGCGACCCGCTCCGCACGCTCCTGGTCGAGCGCGACCTGCGTGACGTCCTCGTGATCGGCGGCGCGCTCCTCGTGACCCGCTTCCGCTCCGCCGAGGGCCTCTGGGTCGCGAACGACGGGACCGTCACCCGGCGCGACGTCCCGCCCACCGTCGCCCGCGACGACATGTTCGGCGAGTTTCCGTCGGGCGTCCCCGCCGTCCCCTCGGTCGCGTGGCGCACGGTCGGCCTCGGCGGCAGCCGGGCGCTCATGGTCCACCAGCGCTCCTCGCGCGGGCCGCTGTCGACGCAGCCCGGCGGTTACGGCGGCGGTGGGCCGTGCAACGGCGTCATCGAGGCGACCGCCACCATCCTCGACCCGGTCGCGTCGCCACCCGGCGAAGGCCGCGTGTTCCCGTTCGCCAGCCTGCCGGTCGACGTCGCCGTCTCCCCCACCGCCGAGACGATCGCGGTCCTGACCGCGGGCGACGCCAGCGTGCGCGTCGCCTCGATCGCATCGCTGGCGGCCCGACAGGAAGATCCGTGCGGCTTCTCGTCGGGCGAGACCATCGAGTCCGCCGACATCGGCCTCGGCAGCGCGATCGCCGTCGCCTTCACCCGCGACGGTCACCTCGTCGTGCAGTACGACAACGGCGTCTCCCTCCGCGACGGCTCCGGCTGGACCCACGTCGTCGAGTACTCGACGGCGCCGCAGGATCCCGGCCGCGCGCGCTTCCACCGCGCCACGTTCAGCGGCCTCGCCTGCGCGTCGTGCCACCCGGAGGGCCGCGAGGACGGGCTCACCTGGGAGTTCGACACGCTCGGCGTGCGCCGCACGCAGGACATCGCCGGGAACCTGCGCGGGCGCGGTCCGTACCACTGGGACGCCGACATGAGCGACCTCTCGCAGCTCATCAACGAGGTGCTCGTCGGCCGCATGGGCGCCGAGCCGCTCACGCCCAGCGAGGAGGGCGCGATGCAGGAGTTCCTCTTCGCGTTGCCGCCGCACCCGGCGCCGACCAGCCTCGATCGCAACGCCGCCCTCCGCGGCCGCCAGCTGTTCGAGTCGGCGGAGCTCGGCTGCACCACGTGTCACAACGGCGCGCTCCTCACCAACAACGCCCGCGCCGACGTCGGCACGGGCGGTCGCTTCAAGGTGCCGAGCCTGGTCGGCGTCGGCTGGCGCGCTCCGTACATGCACACCGGCTGCGCGCCGACGCTCCGCGATCGCTTCGGCGCCTGTGGCGGCGGCCCGGCGCACGGCGCGACCGACACCCTCGACGAGGCGCAGCTCGCCGATCTCGTGAGCTATCTCGAGTCGCTCTGATCCCGCTGCGCGCAGGTTTCGTACACGTACCTCCCGCACGTCGCGAGCCTGGCCGGGAAGTTGCTTTCCCAGTCGACTCGAATGCGGAGCTTCTTTGGAATCGCAGCGTTCGTGACGCTCCTCCTGGGGACCGCCTCCTCACCGGCGGTCGCCGAAGGGACGCTCACCGTCACCTACACCACCCAGTCCCACGGCGGTCCGTACGCGCCGGCCCACGTCGTGGCGGTGTGGATCGAGAACGACGCCGGGGCGTTCGTGAAGACGATCGATCGCTGGGCCGGCGTCCGCCGCCAGCACCTCGTGGCGTGGACGCAGAAGGCCGGCGCGGCCGACATCGACGCGGTCAGCGGCGCGACGCGCAACAGCCACACCCAGCCAGTCACCGCGACGTGGGATCTACGGGATCGCCAGGGCCAGGAGATCCCGGACGGGACGTACACGATCCGCATGGAGCTCGCCGATTCGAACGCGACCCAGGCGCTGCAGAACGCACAGGGCACGTTCACGTTCACCAAGGCACCAGGCGGCTCGACGCAGAGCGGGCTCGCGAACGGCGGCTTCACCAGCGTCACGATCACACACGCACCGGGCGCAGCCCCACCCGTCGATCCCCCCGCGGCGGGCTCGGACGCCGGCGTCGACGAGATCGACGACGTACGCGCGGACATGATCACCGGCGGCTGTTCGGCCGGCGGCACCGCCCCGTCTTCGCTCGGTCTGGCGGCGTGTGCGCTCGCGCTCGCCCTCAACCGGAGGCGACGACGCCCGTAACCAGGCGTCACGGCGCGCGTCCAAGCGGAGCCATGCGTGCGCTCGTAGCTGCCCTCGTGCCCTCCCTCCTCGTCCTCGCGCCCTCCCTCGCCGCGAGCGCGCCGCGCGTGATCCTGGGCTACGAGACCGGCCCGACGTACATCGCGCAGAACGACGGCCGATACGGCGAGACCGGCACGCCCTACGAGGCCGGCGACGTCGGCCAGCAGGAGACGCTCGCGGTCACCCGACGGGCAACGGTCGAGCTCGCACACGGTCGCCACGCCGTCGTCGGGTTGTACGCGCCGCTCGAGCTCGCGACGCGCGTCCGCCTCGATCAGGACCTCCAGTTCCGCGACGAGCGCTTCACGGGCGGCACGGCCGTGGATCACCGCTACGTCTTCGACGGCTTTCGCCTGTCGTACCTGTACGCCGTGCTGCCGGGCGCCCCCTGGCGCCTCGAGGCCGGCGGCTCGCTGCAGGTCCGCAGCGCGCTGGTCGCGTTCTCGTCCGTGGACGGCGAGCAGTACGCGGCGCAGAGCGACATCGGGCTCGTCGGCGCGTTCAAGGTTCGCCTCACGTATCGCCCCGACGCGTCGTGGTGGGGTCAGCTCGAGGCCGACGCCCTCTCCACCTTCGGCCTGCTCGGAGACACGAGCGGCGCGATCTACGACGTCGCGTTGCACGCGGGACGTGCGGTGCGCCCCGGCGTCGACGCCCACGTCACGCTGCGCCTCCTCGGAGGCGGCGCCGAGGTGCCCTCCCAGGCGATCGACAACTGGGGCAACTACGTCTCGGCGTCCGCCGGCCTCCGCGTCGAGCTCGGCGCGCTCTGACCGACGTCAGCGCACGAGGCGGTCGAGCGCCGCGACGTCACGCCGCTCCATCGCCGCCTCGACGTCGAGCGCGAGCTGATCGCGGCCGACGGTCATGACGGCGCGCACGACGCCGCGATCTCGATACACGACGTGGGCGTCCCGCGCGTCGAGGCTGCCCTTCACCTCGGCGGCGTCGAAGCGCTCGGCGTGGCCGACGTAGCCGAGCGTCACGTCGTGATGCTGGCTCCAGAAGAACGGCACGTCGCGGCGGGGACCGCGGCCGAGCATCGAGGCCGCGACCGCCTGGCCCTGGCGCACGGCCACCTGCCAGTGCTCGATGCGCACGAGCTCCTCGTCGTACGGGAAGCGCGCGAGGTCGCCGGCCGCCCAGATGCCGGGCGCCGCGCGCAGCTCGCGATCGACGACGACGCCGCGATCGATCCGCAGCCCGGCGGCGGCCGCCAGCTCGGTGCGCGGCTGCACCCCCACGCCCATGACCACGACGTGCGCCGGCAGCCAGCTCCCGTCGTCGAGCACCACGTTGTCGAGCCCGATCGTCCGCGGCTTGCGGCCGAGGCGGAAGGTCACGCCCTGCCCCTCGTGCACGCGGCGCACGAACGCGCCGACCTCGTCACCGAGGACGCGGGCGAGCGGCACCGGTTCGGGTCCGATCACCGTCACCGCGGCGCCGCGCGCGCGCATGGACGCCGCGACCTCGAGCCCGATGAAGCTGGCCCCGATGACCGCGACCTGCGTCCGGTCGCTGGCCGCGGCCGCGATCGCGCGGCTCTCGGCGAGCGTCCTGAGCGTGAACACGTGGGGCTGGTCGGCGCCGTCGATCGGCAGCCGCACCGGCGCCGCGCCGGTGGCGAGGAGGAGCGCGTCCCAGGACAGCTCGCGCCCGCTCGCCAGCCGCACCGACCGCTGCTGCGGGTCGATGCTGGTCGCGGCCTCGTCGACCAGCTCGACCTCGAGCGCGCGCAGCGCCTCGCCGGTGCGCAAGAACACCCACTCCTCGGGCGCCGTGCCGGCCAGGTAGTCCTTGGACAGGTTCGGCCGATCGACCGGATCGGAGCCCTCGCCGTTCACGATCGTCACCGGGCCGCGATAACCCTCGGCGCGTAGCGCCTCGGCGCAGGCGACGCCGGCGGCGCCGCCGCCGATGATCACCACCGAGCCAGGGCCGGGCATGTCCGGCGTCGAGGTCTCCCGACGCGCTCCGACCCGGATGGTTCCGCCCTCGAGCGCGACGTCCCAGCACGCGACGGGCGCGAGCGCCGGGCCGCGTGCGCGTCCGCTCGTCAGGTCGAAGCACGCGTGGTGCCACGGACAGTGGAGCGCCCCGCCGAAGACCCGCCCCTCGGCGAGCGGCCCGCCGTAGTGCGTGCAGGTCGCGCCGAGCGCGTGGACCGCGCCGTCGGCGCGCACGAGCACGATCGCCTCGCCGCCGGCGTGGCCGAGCAACGGAACGCCCTCCCGCAGATCAGCCGCCGGGATGCCACGCTCGAGATCGGGTCCACTCAGCTCTGCTTTCTGTCCCATGGCGCCTCCACGAGCGGAGTGTATCCACTCACTTCCTGAGGCATGCGAGAGTGACGCCAATGTCGACGTCCTGTGCGCCGCTCCTCTTCGTGCTCGCGCTCCCCCTGGCCGGCTGCGGCGGCGGAGGCAGCGTGTCCTCACCACCGGCCGAGCCGCGCCACGGCGAGCACGTGCACGGGCACCACGGTCACCCGGGCGGACACGGCCACCACCGCTTCGAGGACGCCGAGCGCTGGGCCGAGGTGTTCGACGATCCGGCGCGCGACGCGTGGCAGAAGCCCGACGAGGTCGTCGCCGCGCTCGCGCTTGCCCGCGACGCGCGCGTCGCCGACATCGGCGCCGGCACCGGGTACTTCGCCGTGCGTCTCGCGCGCGCGGTGCCCGACGGCAAGGTCTACGGCGTCGACATCGAGCCCGACATGGTGCGCTACCTGACCGAGCGCGCCCAGCGCGAGGAGCTGAGCAACCTGACGGCGGTGCTGGGCGCCGCCGACGACGCGCGCGTGCCGGAGCCGGTCGACGTCGTCCTCGTCGTCGACACCTACCATCACATCGCCGACCGGGTCCCCTACTTCACCCGCCTCGCCGCCTCGCTGCGGCCCGGCGGCCGCCTCGTCATCGTCGACTTCACGCCCGAGTCGCCGATGGGACCGCCCGCCGAGATGCGCATCCCGCTCGAGCGCGTCCTCGCCGAGCTCGCCGAGGCCGGCTACCACGAGGTGGCGCGCCACGACTTCCTGCCCAACCAGTTCTTCGTCGAGGTCGCGCGCCGCTGACGGCGCGGCTCACCACGTATCGATGAAGCGCCGGCGACCCGGCCGCGCCGGCGCCGTGGTCGAGGCGAGACCGTGGAGCAGCCAGGCGCGCGTGTCGGCCGGATCGATCACCGCGTCGAGCTCCCACAAGGACGCCATGTTGATCGCGGTGCCGCGCCGGTGGGCCTCGGCGATGAGCGTCTGCGCCATGCGCTCGCGCGCGTCGGGGTCGGCGATCGCGTCGAGCTGCTTCTTCATCCCGATCCGGACCGCGCCCTCGAGGTTCATGCCCCCGAACTCGCCGGTCGGCCACGACACGGTGAAGAAGGGCGCGTGGAAGTGGCCGCCGGTGAGCGCCTGCGCGCCGAGCCCGTAGCCGCGGCGCAGGACCACGGCGAAGAACGGCACCGTCAGGCTCGCCGCCGCGACGAACAGTCGCGACGTGCGCCGGACCAGCGCGGTCGTCTCCGCCTCGGGGCCGACCATGAAGCCGGGCGTGTCGACCAGCGACACGACCGGGAGCCCGAACGCGTCGCAGAGCTGGAGGAAGCGCGCGCCCTTGTCGGCGGCGTCGCCGTCGATCGCGCCGGCCAGGTGCATCGTGTCGCTGGCGACCAGACCGAGCGCGCGGCCGCCGATGCGCACGAGGCACGTGACCAGGCTCCGACCGAAGTCGCGGCGCAGCTCGAGCACCGAGCCCTCGTCGCACAGGGTCTCGATCACCGGACGGATCGCGTAGGTGCGCCGCCGGTTCTCGGGGATGGCGTCGCGCAGCGCGGCCTGCGGCGCGTGCTCGCCGGGCGGCAGCGTCCCCTGGAAGTACGCCAGGTACTGGCGGGCGGCCGCGACGGCGGCGGCCTCGTCCGGAACCCGGACGTCGATGACGCCGTTCCTGGCCTGCACGTCGGCGGGCCCGATCGCCTCCGGCGGGAAGCTGCCCAGCCCGCCGCCCTCGATCATCGCGGGCCCGCCCATGCCGATGTTGCTGTCGTCGGTGGCGATGATGACGTCACAGCTGCCGAGCAGCGCGGCGTTGCCGGCGAAGCAGCGCCCGGCGGCGACGCCGACCCGCGGTACGTGCCCCGAGAGCGCGGCGAACGCGTGGAAGCTCGACGTGTCGAGCCCGGACACGGTGTGCGTGTCGGTGTCGTTGGGCCGGCCGCCGCCGCCCTCGGCGAAGAGCACGACCGGCAGCCGCCACTCGTGCGCGAGCGCGAGCATGCGGTCGAGCTTCTTGTGCCCGACGAGCCCCTGGGTGCCGGCGAAGACCGTGTAGTCGTAGGCGAGCACCATCGTGCGCGCGGGCTCGGCGGCGAAGCGGTCACCGTTCACCGCGCCGACGCCGCAGATGATGCCGTCGGCGGGGCTGGCGCGAGCGAGATCGTCGAGCGCGCGCGTCGAGCGCTGCGCGGCGAGCGCCAGCGCGCCGTACTCGACGAACGTACCCTCGTCGACGAGGTCCGCGATGTTCTCGCGCGCGGTGCGCTGCCCGGTCTTGCGCCGGCGCGCGACCGCCTCCGGGCGGGCCTCGTCGCGCGTGAGCGCGAGCCGGCGCTCCAGCTCGTCGAGCTCGGGCCGAGATGGTGGGTCGGTCGCCATCGGGACCCACGCTACCGCGATCGGCCGTCGACCGTCCCGATCGGCGCCGATCACCGTGAGCGCTGGTCAGCCCGCAGACTCAACCCCGATGAAATCTCCGCGAAACCGTCGCTCGCGATGATGACGTGATGAGCGCGAACGCTGAGCCGAAGAAGACCGAGACCCCCTCACCACCCGCCACCGTGCCGCCACCCGCGGACGCACCGCCGATCGACGTCGCCGCCAGGCCGCCGCTCCTCCTCCGCGCCCGGGTCGCGACCGGCAAGGCGGTCGTCACGCTCTTCGCGCGCGCGCGCGCCGCGCAGGAGACGGCCGTGAAGAAGTCGATCGACTGGATCGCCGCCGCCGACACGAGCCTCGCGAAGTCGCTCGTCGCCGGCGAGAAGCTCCTGCTGGCGAAGCTGCGTCTCACGCCGGAGTGAACCGCGCCCCGGTTTGGCGTACCATCGGAGCATGCACGCGCTGATCGACGCGCTCACCGCTCTGATCGAGAACCCCGAGGCGTTCAAGGGCCAGCGCCCGGCGACCCCACGAACGATCCAGGTCGACCTCGCCGACGCTCCGCCGTGCGTCCAGCGCCTCGCGCGCGCGCTCGCCGAGCGCTACTACAACGTCGACCTGGGTGAGCTCTCGATGTTCGACAACGACGATACGTCGATGGTGCAGAGCCTCGCCGGCACCCTGGCGATGGCCGCCGAGAACGGCGAGCTCGATCTGCCATCGGTGCTCCCCGACGGTTTCGCCCCCGAGCGCACGCTCCAGCTCGGCGCCGACGGCGGCGGCATGAGCTACTTCGGCGTCAGCTGGAAGGACGGCGCCACGAGCTTCGTCGTCGTCGAGCTCGAGGACCCCACCGAGGACAACCTCCTGCGGTCGTTCGACACCCCGGCGGCCTGGCTCGAGTTCCTCACCGATCGCCTCGACGGCGACGCCCCCGCCGACCTCGACGCCCTGCGCGCCGCGACGAGCTGACGCGCCCGCTTGCCGTCCCTCCCCCGCCCGTGCCACCGTCTCCGCGGAAGCGCGTCTCGGACTGGTGCCGGGCTCGGCCTTCAAAGCCGATGGTGCTCCGCGCGAGCGGCGGCACGGCGGGTTCGATTCCCGTGCGCTTCCGCCAATTCCCTCCAGCATCCCGCGCGCTTGCGGTCACATTCCCGTGCGGTACCGCGATGCCGGATCACATTCCTCGACGAGGACGACTCGCCGTCGCCGGAATACCCGTGCGCTCCTGGGGAATCGAGCCGAAAACTTGACATGCAGATCCCGGGGATCACGATGGGAGCATGAACGCCGCGCACGCGCACGAGCCCACGATCTCCGAGCCACTCACGTGGGACGAGATCCGCGCGCGCTATCCCGAGCAGTGGGTCTGTCTCGTCGAGATGGATCGCGTCGACGAAGACAACTTCGAGTTTCGCTCTGCGCGCGTGGTCGGCCACGGCACGACGCGCCGTGAGCCTCTCGATCAGGCGCGACCCTTCCGTGATCGCTACGACACGATCGGCCACTACTTCACGGGAAGGTCCGCGGGCCCCGTGTTGCGCAGCTTCATGTGAAGGTCGCGCGCTTCGATCCGTCGCGCGAGCTCATCGTCGTCGACGCGCAGGTCTGGGGGCCCGGCGGTCGCGAGAAGCGGACGCTCGCTCTCGCCCTCGATACGGCCTCGTCCGAGACGGTGATCATGCCCGAGATCGTTGACGAGCTCGGCTACAGCCCGCGCGACGGCGAACAGATCACGTCGGTGCGCGCGGCGATCGGCAAGGAGCAAGGCTACACGCTGCGCGTCGCGCGATTCGCATCGCTCGGGTTCGCCGTTCCCGACTTCCGCATCCATGTCTTCGATCTCGCCACCGGCTGGGGCATCGATGGCCTGGTCGGCTTGAGCTACTTGCGGCAGTTCAACTATCAGATTCGATCGGCCGAGGGCCGCATCCTTGTCGAGCGGACGACTGCCTGAGAATCCGTTTGATCACCGGGGTCGACCGCCGCTGAGCTACCGAGCTGGAACGTCGGAGAGCTCTATCAACGCATCGAGGATCGAGAAGTCGTACAGCCAAAGGGACACCGTGCGGTCTCGCAGTACGTTGGAGGGTGGCCCCCCTTCACTCCATCGCAAAGGGTTGTGACAGGTGGGAGACCACCTGATGGCGGCCTCGTCGCCGTCGGGCCCGAGCGACTGCTCGAGTGTGGCGAACACGCCCGACATGTACGGCCCTAGGTTGCGGGTAAGAAGGTCAGCGCCATCGTCTAGCGCCGCCTTTCCGACGCACGAGTCGAGTGAACGGTCCTGCAGGGTGATCGCCGGGAACGTCTGTCCGCGTGGGATGTGCACGAACCCGTCGCGGCCCTCTTTCAAGAGTCCACAGAACAGCTCGTGTCGGTCGTCCAGATCGCTCCAAGAGAAGACATCGAACGCGAGCGCGCCCAGGCGCGAGCCGACCGACGGACAGCCGTGACGACAGCTGACAAGTGCGTCCTCCGCCGCAACAGCTTCGAGCAACAACCAGTTGCCGATGTCGAGGTTGCCGCGGCTAAGTCGACCACCTTCGTTCAGGCCGACGCCCCAGGCGGCAAGCGCTTCTTTCCACGCTGTGATGCTCGTCGAGGACGACGGACCCTCATCCTCGAAGAGGCGGATGCGGGCGACGAACGGTAGCTTCGCACTCACGGCCACCGCATGATCTCACAGTCCGCGACGCGGGTGCTGGCGAGCGAGACGGGCGGCGGTTCGAGCTTGGATCAGTCACGATCACCGCGAGCCACCTTGTCCCGGATCGCGCGGAGCAGCGCATGCACGTAGCGCAGCTTCTCCTCGCTCAGGTCGTCACCAATGTGAACCTTGCGCCGGTGCTCGAAGAAGAGGCATGCCCGGAGTGCGGTCAGCGTGTCCGGAACCGCGCCGGACGCCTTGTACATGCGAACCGCGCCGTTTGCGAGATACGAAAGCGCGGGCGCCCCGTGCCAGTGGTCGTATGCATGGAAGCTCAACGCAAAAGGACTGATCTCTTGCCAGGGCGCGTTCTCGGCGGGGAGGGCGTCGATCCGGAGCAACTCGTTGGGGACGTGCTCGCGCATGGGTTCCTCGAATACGATGACGCCTAGGCCAGCGCCGGTTCAACCCGAGCGCTACGTACCAGCGTCGATGCCGAGCTCGCGCCCCTTCCCCTTGCCGCGCCGCCGAAATCCGAGACGGTGTCGCGGAATTCTCCGACGATCGCGATCCGTGGCAAATTCTTGCCACGCTCCGGCCGATCACCGCCGACCACGCCGGATCAGGACGGATGACGCGCGGACTGTTGGCGGCCTCGTTGGACCGCAGGTTTCCGGACCGGCCGCAGCGAGGCGGTCCCCGAGATCCGCGGAAATGCGGACCGG
>ERZ761602.1578-NODE-1578-length-40544-cov-8.557831_pt1 | contig 40544 bp, 38 predicted proteins | sample MGYA00512165_ERZ761602 | MGnify/ENA primary metagenome ERZ761602 (study PRJEB28899, sample SAMN02445085) | bioreactor sludge metagenome | biome: EBPR sludge; isolation source: Thorneside wastewater treatment plant | place: Australia: Brisbane, Thorneside...
GCTGGGACTGCCACGGCCTGCCCATCGAGCACCAGATCGAGAAGAAGCACGGCCGGCACCTCGAGGGCAACGAGGCGAGGCGCCTTTGCCGGGCCTACGCGGCCGAGCAGGTCGAGCGCCAGAAGGCCGACTTCCGCCGCCTGGGCGTGCTGGGCGACTGGGACGCGCCCTACCTCACGATGGCCCCGGCCACGGAAGCCGGCGAGATCCGCGCGCTGGGCCGCATCGCGAAGACGGGCCTGCTCTACCGGGGCCTCAAGCCCGTCAACTGGTGCATCGACTGCGGGTCGGCCCTGGCCGAGGCCGAGGTCGAGTACGAGGACAAGACCTCCAGCGCGATCGACGTGGCCTTCGCCGCCGCCGATCCCGCGGCCATCGCCCGGGCGTTCGGCCTCGCCGCCGCGCCGGCGAAGGCATCGGCCGTCATCTGGACCACCACGCCCTGGACCCTGCCGGGCAACCAGGGCATCGCCGCGCACCCGGCGCACGCCTACGAGCTGGTCGATACCGCCCGGGGCGCCCTGGTGCTCGCGGCCGAGCTGCGCGAGGCGTGCCTCAAGCGCTACGGACTCGACGGAACGGTGCTCGGGCGCTGCGAAGGGCAGGCCCTCGAGGCTCTCGCCTTCCGCCATCCGTTCGAGCCGCGCACCGTGCCCGTCGTGATCGGCGAGCACGTGACGCTCGAGGCGGGTACGGGCCTGGTGCACACCGCGCCGGCCCACGGCGTCGACGATTTCATCGTGGGCGCGAAGTACGGCCTGCCCGTGGACCAGCCGGTGGACGATCGCGGCCGCTTCAAGGCGGGCGTCGCCCATTTCGCGGGGCTCGCCGTCCGCGAGGCCGAAAAGCCCATCCTCGAGCGGCTCGAGGCCGAGGGCGCCTTGCTCAAGCTCGCCCCCCTCAAGCACAGCTACCCGCATTGCTGGCGCCACAAGACGCCCATCATCTTCCGCGCGACCACGCAGTGGTTCATCGCGATGGACCGCGCGGGCGAGGACGGCACGACGCTTCGCGAGCGCGCGCGGCGCGCGATCGACGCGACCGCCTTCTACCCGGCCTGGGGCAAGTCCCGCATCGAGGCCATGATCGCCGGCCGGCCCGACTGGACGCTCTCGCGCCAGCGCAACTGGGGCGTGCCGCTGCCCTTCTTCCTCGACCGCGAGACGGACGCGCTCCACCCGGAGACCGACCGGCTCGTCGAGGAGGCCGCACGTCGCGTGGAGCAGGGCGGCGTCGAGGCCTGGTTCGCCGCCACCTGCGGGGACTTCGGCGTGGACGGCGAGAAGTACCGCAAGCTCACCGACACGGTGGACGTCTGGTTCGATTCGGGCACCACCCACTTCACGGTGCTCCGGGGCCTTTCGGGCCAGAAGTGGCCGGCGGACCTCTACCTCGAGGGCTCGGACCAGCACCGCGGCTGGTTCCAGTCGAGCCTGCTCACGGGCTGCGCGATGGAGGGCCGCGCGCCCTACGACGCGCTGCTCACCCACGGCTTCGTCGTGGACGGCCAGGGTCGCAAGATGTCGAAATCCCTGGGCAACGTGATCGCGCCGCAGAAGGTCTCCGACACGCTCGGCGCGGAGATCATCCGGCTGTGGGTGGCCTCCAGCGACTACTCGGGCGAGCTCTACCTGTCCGACGAGATCCTGAAGCGCGTCGTGGAGAGCTACCGACGCATCCGCAACACGCTGCGCTTCCTGCTCGCCAACACCGCGGATTTCGACCCGGACCGGGACCGGCTGCCGCCCGATCGCTGGCTCGAGATCGACCGCTACGCCCTCGCGATGGCGCGGGACCTGCACGAAGCCTGCGCGGCCGACTACACGCGCTACGAGTTCCACCTCGTGGTCCAGCGCCTGCAGACCTTCTGCTCCGAGGACCTCGGGGGATTCTGGCTCGACGTGCTCAAGGACCGCCTCTACACCTCGCCGCGCGAGAGCGAGGCCCGGCGCTCGGCCCAGTCCGCCCTGCACCACGTAACGCAGGCGCTGCTTCGACTCATGGCGCCGGTGCTCTCCTTCACGGCGGAAGAGGCCTGGGAGGTCCTGAATCCCGGGCGCGACGACAGCGTCTTCCTCCATCCGTGGGCGGGCGTGCTGCCGCCCCAGGCGGGCGAGGACGGCCTTCGCGCCAAATGGAAGCGCCTTCGCGAGATCCGCGCCGAGGTGATGCGCGAGCTCGAGTCGCTTCGCGCCGCGGGCGGCATCGGTTCGTCGCTGCAGGCCGAGGTCGAGATCGCCGCGCCCGAGGGCGACCGGCTCCTGCTCGAGAGCCTCGGGGAGGACCTTCGCTTCGTGATGCTCACCTCGACCGCCGCGGTGACGACGGGCGAAGCCCTCGCCGTGCGCGTCGTCGCGAGCACCCACGCGAAATGCGAGCGCTGCTGGCACTACCGCGACGACGTGGGCGCCGATCCGCGCCACCCGGGCGCCTGCGGGCGTTGCGCCTCGAACCTCTCGGGCCCCGGGGAGACGCGGCGCCATGCCTGAGCGCGCCTTTCCCTGGCGCTGGCTGGGCCTCGCGGCCGCGGTGATCGCGGCCGACCTCGCCACCAAGGCCTGGGCGAGCGCGAGCCTCAAGCCCGGCGAGCCCCTGGTGGTCACGCCCTTCTTCAACCTCGTGCTCGTCCACAATCCGGGCGCGGCCTTCAGCTTCCTCGCGGGGGCGGGCGGCTGGCAGCGATGGTTCTTCGTCGCGGTGGCCGTGGCGGTGTCCGCCTTCCTGCTGCACCTGCTGCGGGGCGCGGGGAGCAACCGCCTGCTCGCGCTCGCGCTCTCGCTCGTTCTCGGCGGGGCGCTGGGCAACCTGTGGGACCGGCTCACGCTCGGCCACGTGGTGGATTTCGTGCAGCTCCACGCTTCGGGCTGGTACTGGCCCGCCTTCAACGTCGCCGACTCGGCCATCACCGTGGGCGTCGTCCTGCTGCTCTGGGACGGCGTGCGGGAAAGCCGGGCGGCCCGCCGCGCCCCGGACGGCGGCGCCAGAACCGGATCCTGAAGCCATGGCCGATTCCACCGAGATCCTCCTCGCCAATCCCCGCGGCTTCTGCGCCGGCGTGGACCGCGCGATCGCCATCGTGGAACGCGCGCTCGCCACCCACGGCGCGCCCATCTACGTGCGCCACGAGATCGTGCACAACAAGTTCGTCGTCGAGGACCTGCGCGCCAAGGGCGCCGTCTTCGTCGAGGCCCTCGCCGAGGTGCCGGCCGGCGGCACCGTGATCTTCTCGGCCCACGGCGTTTCGCTCGCGGTCCGCGCGGAGGCCGAGTCCCGGGGCCTCAGGGTCTTCGACGCCACCTGCCCGCTGGTCACCAAGGTGCACGTCGAGGTCGCCAAGATGCGCGACCAGGGCCGCGAGGTGGTGATGATCGGCCACGAGGGGCACCCGGAAGCCGAGGGCACCCTGGGGCAGGCGGACACCGGGATGTACCTGGTGGAGACCGAGGAAGACGTCGAGCGGCTTCGCGTCGCGGATCCCGGGCGCCTCGCCTACGTGACCCAGACGACGCTCTCCATGGACGACGCGGCCCGGATCGTCGCGGCCCTCAAGCGGCGCTTTCCCGCGATCGTCGGGCCGAAGAAGGACGACATCTGCTACGCCACGCAGAATCGCCAGGACGCGGTGAAGATCCTCGCGCCGAAGTGCGACGTGGTGATCGTCGTGGGCTCGCCCAACAGCTCCAACTCCAACCGGTTGCGCGAGGTGGCGAAGAACCTCGGCCGCGAAGCCTACCTGGTGGACCGGGCGGAGGAAGTGCGTGCCGAGTGGGTGGCGGGCAAGCGCACCGTGGGCGTGACGGCCGGCGCCTCCGCGCCCGAGGTGCTGGTGAAGGACGTGCTCCGCCGCCTGGAGGAACTGGGGGCCGCGCGCGTGCGCGAACTCGAGGGCATCCGGGAATCGGTCACCTTCCCGCTGCCCAAGGGCCTCACGGCCCCCGCCGCCGACGACTGACCGGCCCTACGCCCCCGGCACCGCGGGCCCGGAGCCGCCCTTGGGCGGCTGGTAGCCGGGCCGGGGCGGATCGTAGCGCGCGTCGCGCTTGGTGCCGATGCAGCGGGGCTTCGGCCCGGAGAAATCCATCCGGAAATCGGGCGCGCAACGGCGGATGCACCACGCGTCCTTCATGACCTCGGTCTTCATGCAGGTGTCGAGGCCCGTGCGCATGCGCTGCTGCGGCTCGTAGCTGGGCATCTGGGCCGCCGCCGCGGCCGGCAGGCCGGCCGCGAGGGCGACGAGGGTGGCGCGCACGATCATCTTCATGGCGCTCACCGCTGGATCAGCTCGCGCCAGGAGATGCGCCGCGCCGTGCCGCCGCCGCCGCCCGTGTTCACGGCGAACGGCGTCTTGGTTCCCGTGGCGCCCGTCGCGATGCCCTTGAAGACGCCGGAGGGCAGCCGCACGACCACGAGACCCACCGTGATCTGGCCGGTGAACTTCTGGGCCACCGCGCCCAGGGCCGCGGATTCCACGTAGGTGCCGTTCTTGTAGTTGAACTGGTACACCCAGCTGTCGCCGCCCACCGCGCAGGCGCTCTGGCCGGGGACGTTCGTCACCACGAGCAGGGTGCCCTGGACGAGCTGCAGGTCGAGGTTCACGCGCTCGCCCGGGGAATCGTTGCCCGGGTTGAAGTCGACGAACCAGCCGTCCTGCGTGGCCCAGGTGACCGTGTTGTTGCTCGTGGTGCGCGAGGTGTCGCTCACCACCAGGATGTTGTTCTGCACGACGTTGCCGGTGCGGAAGTTGCCGTAGGAGGCGCCCCGGTCCTTGATCGCGTAGAGCGACTGCTGGTAGGCCCACTGGTTGGGCGGGGTGAGCGAGGCCGGATCCACCAGGTCGTCCAGGCCCAGGTAGCGTCCCGTGCCCACGTACACGACCGGGTAGCCTTCGATGAGCGCGAGCTCCGGGCGCGAAGTGATGGACTGGCGCTTGCCGCCGGGATCTCTCAGCTCGGCGAGCTTGGAGACGGACGGGGTCGCGCCGCCCGTGAAGTCGAACTTCCACAGGTTGCCGTACAGGTCGCCGCCGTAGACGAACTTGCCCGTGTTGTCGATGTTGAAGTTGTCCGCGAAGGCGCTCAGGTGATTGAGGCCCGAGGGCGTGATCGTGTCGCCCGCGCCGGTGTCGACCTTGCTCAGGATCGCGCCGGTGATGATGTCCACGACGTAGAGGTAGCCGCGCCCGGTGCCCGGCGAGACGTTGTTGAGCCCCGAGGACAGGATCGCCACCCACTTGCCGTCGCTCGGCCGCTTCGTGATCACGGGGTTGCCGTGGGTGAAGCCCATGTCCGGGTCGCTGACGGCGCAGACCGTGGAATCGTGGCAGATCTCCCAGAGCACCTTGGGCGCGGCGGGCGTCGTCACGTCGAGCGCGTAGTAGCCGCGGCCGCCGGAACCGAAGCCGGCCACCAGCACGGTCTTCCAGCCGCCGCCGGCGAAGACGTCCATGATTTCCGGCGAGCCGTCCACCGTGAACTCGTGGGCGACCGACCAGTTCTGCTTCGCGATGCGGTGCATGCGCGGCATCGTGATGCGCGGGACGTAGGCCCAGAGCTCCTGGCCCGTGTCTCCGTTCAGGGCGTGCAGCATGCCGTCGTTGGCCGCGATGAAGAGCGTCGGCGTGCGCGCGGCGTAGGCGATCTTGAAATCCGCGTAGGTCGGCGTCACGGCGTCGGCGAAGTTGAAGCGCGGGGCCGACAGGAAGGCCGGCGTCGCGTTGACCGGGTCGCCCAGCACGTGGTCGCGGGCACGGAAGGGCGAGGTGGTCTCGGGGTTCGTGAAGACCTCGTCCTGGCGCCAGCCGCGAAGCCACCCCACCAGCCGGCTGCCGTTGTTCGCGACCGCCTTCTGGGACGCGGTGAGCAGCGCGCACTGGGAGAACATCGCGCACTTGTTGTCGAAGTAATCGCGCTCGGCCGCGATGCCCGCCGTGGCGGACGAGGACAGGTTGGCGTACAGGAAGTCCTTCTTCTTGCCGCCGGCCGACTCGTCGATCGTGAAGATGTTGCGCGAGTCGCCGCCCGCCGTGGTGCGCCCGTCGAGAAGCGCCTGGGCCGACCAGACGACGGCCGGCAGCACGTTGCCGGAGGTGGTGTCGATGCGCTGGGCGACGATCTCGCCGTCCCACTTCACGGTACGGAAGGTGGAGCTGTAGATGAAGTTGTCCGTCTCGGTGATGTTCGGGCTGGACGTCGCGGACGCCGCGGCGGCGGCCGTCTGGATGTTCAGGGCGGCGAGCGCCTCCTGCAGGCCCTGGGCCAGGGAGTTCGGGTCGCTCGCGCTGAAGTACTTGCCGCGACCGTTCACGGCGGCGTGCCACAGGTCGTCGAGGGTGCTGGGTGCGTTGGACGCCGGGACCGGCCAGTTGCAGGTGCCGGTGGTCCACGAGCAGGCGTTGTTGGTGCCCGCGCGGATCTTCGCGAAATCGCCGTCCGTGGCCGACTCGTAGTCGGACCGGTAGTCCATCAGGCCCTCGACGCCCAGGCCGAGCGTGAAGGTGACCATGTGCTGGGCCGGGTTCTGGTCGCGCTCCGTGGTGGGCACGTTGTTCTGCGCCACCGTGCCGCTCGTGCGCAGGTCGCTCTTGTAGTAGTAGGCCGCGACGTCCGCGAGCGTGTTGGATGCGCTCGCGAGACCGCCGTCGTAGGCGCCCCAGGCCCGCGTCGTGAAGCCGGAGTTGGCGTTGTCCTGGTTGCCGATCGACGTGAAGTTGTCGTTCCAGTAGCCGTCCGTCGTGAACAGGGCGAAGTTCTGCTGGCACGAGTACTCGATCGGATCCTGCGGCATGCCGCTGTTGATGCCGTCGGTGATGCCGGCGTAGTGGCGGCCGACGCGGTGGAGCGCCGTCCGGTTGGGCGTGCTGCCGTTCGTGGACTGGTTGTAGAGCTTCGTGTACCAGGACAGGCGCTGGCCCGAATCGAACTTCGCGATGGGCTGGTACTTGCTCGAAGTCACCGGGTTGTTGGGGTTGATCGTGATGAAGCCGATGCGGAATCGGTCGTCGATCGGCAGGAACGCCCGGCCCGTCGCGGTCTTCATGAGCGCCATGCGGGTGCGGTAGTAGGTCCACCAGTTGGCGAAGTTCTGGATCTCCTCCGCGTAGGTGCAAGAGGTGGCCGCGGCGCAATCCGTGCGCACCGACGAGGGTCCCTTGGGATAGGTACCCGTGGCGGCCACGATGTCCACGCGCTGGAAGCGGCCGTAGCGCGGATAGGGGTGCGTGCTGCGGTCGTATTTCTTGCGGCAGCGCGGCGTTCCGGCGGAGTTGCCGGAGACCACGGCGGAATTCGTGGCGTCCGCGGCGGTGCGGCACCAGCGCAGGGGTGCCTCGATGGTGTTGGGCGCGCCGGGCGAGATGCCCGCGGCCGTGGCGAGCACGCAGTTGACCAGGTTGGCGTCGCTGCAGAACTCGTGCGGCGTGATCCGGAAGTAGTGGGCGTTGGACGTAGTGACACGGATCTTCTTGAAGAAGGCCGTCGTCGGCAGGCCCACGTTGGTGCCGGTGCTCGCCCAATAGAGGAAGTAATTCGGCTGCCCCCCGAGGTACGGACTCACGTTGTGGATGCCGTTGCGGCGGCACTTGGTCGGGTCGTTCAACTGCGCGGCCGACGGCGAGTTGACGTTGCAGTAATAGACCTCGGTGAAGCCGTTCACCAGGTTCGTGCTGCCGCCACCCAGGTACGCGTCGTTGCTCGCGTTGTTGGGATTGGCGTTGCCCAGGCTCGTGCCCGTGGAATCCAGGCCCGGCGTGTACGTGATGTCGGGGTTGTACCAGATCTTGTTGAAAAGGGCGGCGTAGAAGGGCGCCTCGCCGTAATCCGCCGGGGCCGTGTTGTCGGCCACGTCCGGATCGTCCTGCGTGTTGCCGCACTGGAAGCCGTTGGTCCCGGTGCCGCCGGGGCCGGAGCAGGACGTGCTGGTGCACCGCTTGCAGTTCTTGAGCACGTCGCCGCTCGAGGTGCGGAAGATCTGGTCCGGCATGTAGTTCCAGGCCATGGACCCGGAATCGTCCAGGATGTACATCAGGTTGGGCAGCACCGCGTCCGAGGGCGAGTTGGCGAGCGGGACCTGGGCGAGGTCCGCGATCTCGGCGACGGCGACGCGGGCGGGCAGGATCGCGGCGGCCGCGACGAGCGCGGCAGCGGCGAATCGACGGACGAAGGGCGCAAGTCTCATGCGGATCGCTCCTGGGGGGATCGCGGGCGCTAGATGCCGACCAGCACGCTGGTCTGGATCACGCTCACGGTGTTTCGCGGGCCTTCGACCCGCGTGGTGATGCGGTAGTAGAGCTGGGGGGTGCCGATGAACTGCGGCGCGCCGACGGCCATGCTGCCGCCGGAGGCCGCCGCGCTCGCGGCGTAGTAGAGGGCGCACTGGTTGGCCACGCCGGCGACGGCGCCGTTGTAGGGCGTGTCGGGCAGCGTGCACATGCGGTGGATCACGTAGCGGACCACGTTGCCGGACGCATCGGGCGCGCCGCCGTTCAGGGCCACGGACTGCGCCCAGCTGTCGGCGAGGAACCAGTCGGGCTCGGCGACCGGGCGCGACGAGAAATAGCCCTGGCCTTCGTTGGTCGTCTGGAGCGTGGGGCCGGCGCTGTTGGTCTGCAGCCAGCGGGTGGCTTCCTGGGTGCCGCGGTCGGCCACCATGATGGCCGCCTGCTTGAAGGCCATGTTGCCGGCGACGATGGTGCCCGTGTCGACCGAGCGCATGAGGGCGACGCCGGCGAGCGACATCGCGACCAGCACGATGAGCGCGATGAAGAGCACGAGGCCCTTCTCGCGGCGGGGCAGGATGCGGGCGGCGCGGTGGCGGTGGGAGATCGGGGATTTCATCGGATCCATCCGTCAGGCGACCTGGGGGAACCAGACCATGTTGCGAAGGGGCACGACGACCTCGAACGCGCGATAGCGGTAGCAGCGCCACTCGTTCGCGTCGGCGAAGGCGGCCTGCACGTCGAGGGGCGTGCCGGGCGGCGACGCCCCCGGGGCCGGTGCCACCCAACGCGGGAAGGTGGTCGTCGTCTCGCACAGGCCCGTCGCGGGATTCGGACGTTCGGGCGTCACGCTGCGCGAGGTGATGACCAGGCGGACGGCGATGACGCGGGACCAGTCCACGGCCGTCGCCGCGGCCGGCATGCTGTCGGACCACTGGTCCGTGTTGGTGCCGAGCGTGACGGCGGCGTTGGACGGGGCGGTCATCGGAAGCTGGCCGTCGCCATTGCCGTCGTAGCCGTACTGCGCCTGCAGCTGCACGATGCCGTCCGACAGGACCGCCGTCGCCGTGGGCACGCCCGGCGTGAGGCCGTTGATCGACACGAGCTGGCTGTTCTGGATGGCGTAGGTCACCACCGTGGGCGCGGCGCCCAGGTTGTAGAGACGCCCGCCGGTGTTCGTCGCGGGGTTCCACGCGCCGTACGACACGTCGTTGGGCGGCGGCAGGCCGCCCGGGCGGTTGAACTGGGTCGGGACGTTGGCGCCTTCGCTGTTGGTGTAGTTGCCGCTGTTGTGGATCACGTTGTCCGACAGGCCCGGCGTGCCCGGCACCCCGCTCACCTGGGCGAGCGAGCAGTCCTTGCCGTTCTCCGCGGCGACCACGAGGTCCCCTTCGCGGAAGCCGAAGCGGTTGTCCACCTTGTAGTTGGCCGCCGGGCTCGGCATCGACTGGAGCATCTTGGCCGGGGCGGTGAAGAGGTCGGAATTGCCGAAGGCGATCCGGATCTGGTCCGGCGCGCCGCCCACGCCGTTGATGATCTCCACGGGCACCAGGCGGAAGTTGAAGCCGGCGCCGCCGGGTTCGTACCAGCCGTTGATGCGGCAGCCCAGGAGCGCCATGTGATTCAGGCCGTAGCCGGCCATGCGCAGGTCGCGCTCGATCTGGAAGAGGCTGAAGCCGCCGTTCTGCTGGGCGTCGCTCGCACCGGTCGTGGTGCGCTTCTGGCCTTCCGAGACGGCGAAGACCTGGAAGATGATGACCGTGGCGACGAGGGCCACGAGCGTGCCCACCATCAGCTCGACGATGGTGAAGCCGGATTGCGATCGGGACGGGGCGGTTCTCATGGGGGCGGGGCTCACGGATCGCTCACGAAGGCGACGGCCACGTGGTTGCTCACGTCGGCGGCCTCGGGGGCCCGCCAGCGGATGGTCACCGTGACCTGGCGGCCGCCGGCCGCGGGCGTGACGACGGCGATGCTGGGGGGAAAGGTATTGCTCGCCGGCATGGTGGCGTAGACCTTGTTGAGCCAGTTCTGCGCGGGCGCGGAGGAGGCGACCCCGCCCGTGATCACGTAGCTGTTCACGTTGGCGTAGTTCGCGCCGCGATCGACCCAGACCTGGCTGAGGATCTCGTTGGCGAGGAAGGCGGCCTCGGCGCGGTAGCGCGAATTGGACACCGTGCTCACGGAGATGGCCTGCATCGCGACCAGGGCGAGCACGCCGAGCGAGAAGATGAGGATCCCGATGAGGGCCTCGAGGAGCATCACGCCTTGCTGCTGGGAAGGACGGGAAGTCATGGCATCGCCCCGCTAGAGGCAGGCGCGCGGATCGCCCGCGGCCACCTTGGGATCGCACATCCGGAGGGCGCCGCCCGCCGGGACCAGGATGCGCAGGTTGCGGCGGTCGGCCGCCACCGGGATCGTGGGGTTGTCCACGTCCACCTGCACGAGCGAAGGCGAGGCGTCGGCGTTGGGCACCACGCGGCCCAGTGCGCTGAACGTGACGGTGTCCGCATCCGGAGGCGTGCGCGCGAGCACCGCGTTGGCCGAGCCTTCGTCCGCCATCCGCAGCTGGATCGGGTTGCCGTCCGGATCGTTGAAGGGGTTCACGCGCCACTGGGACGTGTTGCCGTTGTCCAGCTTGAACTGGACCGAGATGTTGCGGCGGATGGCCTCGTTGCGGGCCGTCTGCAAGCCGTTCATCACCGCCTCGGAGGCCGTCCGGATCTGGGTGTTCTGGATCCAGGTCTGGAAGGCGGGCAGGCCGAGGGCGAAGAGCACCCCCATGATCGCCACGACGACCAGGATCTCGATCAGCGAGATGCCGGATTGCCGGGCGTTCAGCACGATCCCTTCCTCATGACCCAGCAGTTGGCGGGCATTGCCGCCGGCGCCCAGCCGGCCTTGGTGGCCGTGGTCTGGCGCGCATTCTGCTCGTTGATGGTGAAGACGAAGCCGGCCACCCGCCCCCGGGCACCCGTGGCCGTGACCGTGTAGGTCTGGCCGAGGGAGCGGCAGTTGAAGTCGAAGAACTGGCGGGCCTGGGGCTGGGCCGCGCCGCAGTTGTCCATGGCCGCGCCGTCGTAGGTGCGGTTGTCCTGGTAGAACTGCTCCATGCGCACGCGCACGTCCTGCAGGCCCGTGTGGGCCTCGATCAACTGGCTGCGGGTGATGTGATCGGTGTACATGGGCACCGCGATGGCGGCCAGGATGCCGATGATCGCGACGACGATGAGCAGCTCGACGAGGGTGAAACCCGATGCGTTCTTCATGGATATCCTCCGGGACGATTCGGATGCTAGGGGGGCGGCCGGGCCCTTTCCAGCCGGCCCGACGGCTGGCCGGCGGCGACCGACGAGCGGCGGGCCGGGGGGGCGGCGGGACCGCTTCCGGGCTTTTCCGGCCCCGGGGACTCGCGGACCGGGGCCGGGCCGCGCTATAATGCCCGACCTGCATGCTGTTGTAGCTCAGCTGGTAGAGCAACTGATTCGTAATCAGTAGGTCGGTGGTTCGAGTCCACTCAACAGCACCAAGATTCCCCGGCCGGGGGCGCGCCGTCCCGCGCGGCAACCGGCTGGCACCCCGCCGCCCCAGGAGCCTTCCGATGCCGATGACGGTGCAGGAAATCCTCGACGACAAGGTCGTGAAGGGCGGCGTCACCCACAGCGTCTCCCCCGATTCGCCCGTGCGCGAGGCCGTCGCCCTCATGGTGCGAGAGGACATCGGCTCGGTCGTGGTGCTCGAAGGCGGCGCGCTGGCCGGCCTGCTAACGCTGCGGGAGCTGGTGAAGGGCCTGGAAAGCCTGGGCGCGAAGCTGCTGGAGACCCCCGTCCGCGAGGTGATGAACGCCCGCCCGGCTGTCGTCCACCCGGAAGACTCGGCCGACACCCTGCGCTCCACGATGACGGAGCTGCACGTGACCCACGTCCCGGTGCTCCAGGGCGAGCGGCTCGCGGGCATCGTCTCGTTCCACGACATCGCGCGGAGCGCGATCAAGGACGTGGCCTTCGAGAACAAGCTCCTCAAGCAGTACATCAAGAACTGGCCGCAGGGCTAGTTTTCTCGCCCGCACCGGGCGATCCCACGTCGAATTCTCGCGCCCTACTGGAGAAACAGCCGGTAGGCCGGATTGCGCGTCTCGTCCGCGTGGGTATAGCCCAGGTCCCGCAGGAAGCGCTTGAGGGCGGGCTCGTCCCGGGCGGGAACCTGCAGGCCCACCAGCACCCGGCCCACGTCGGCGCCGTGGTTGCGGTAGTGGAAGAGCGAGATGTTCCAGCCCGAGCCCATGCGCGTGAGGAAGTTCATCAGGGCGCCCGGCCGCTCGGGAAACTCGAAGCGGTAGATCCGCTCGCCCGCCCGGGTGGGCGCATGGCCGCCCACGAGGTGGCGCACGTGCAGCTTGGCCATCTCGTTGTCGGAGAAGTCCGTGGCCTTGAGGCCCGCCCGGTCCAGCTGGGCGATGAGGCGGTCCGTCTCGTCCCGGCCGGCGACGCCCACGCCGATGAACACGTGGGCCTCGCGCGGATCCGACATGCGGTAGTTGAACTCGGTCACGTTGCGCTTGCCGAGCAACTCGCACAGCGCGCGGAAGCTGCCGGGCTTTTCGGGAATCGTGACCGCCAGCACCGCCTCGCGGTGCTCGCCCAGCTCGGCGCGCTCGGCCACGAAGCGCAGGCGGTCGAAGTTCATGTTCGCCCCGCAGGCGATCGCGACCACGGTGCGGCCCTTGGCGCGGCGCCGGGCGAGCCAGCGCTTCGCCCCGGCGAGGGCGAGGCCGCCCGCGGGCTCCACGACGGTGCGCGTGTCCTCGAAGATGTCCTTGATGGCCGCGCAGGTCTCGTCCGTGGAGACGAGCACCATCTCGTCCACCAGCTCGCGGCACAGGCGGAAGGTCTCGCGCCCCACCTGCCGGACGGCGACGCCGTCGGCGAAGAGGTTCACGTGGGGCAGCGTCACGCGCCGGCCCGCCTTCAGGGACACCGCCATCGCGTTGGAATCCACGGGCTCCACGCCCACGATGCGGGTCGAGGGCGACAGGGCCTTCACGTAGGCCGCGATGCCCGCGATGAGGCCGCCGCCGCCCACGGGAACGAAGATCGCGTCGATGGGGTGCTGGTGCTGGCGGAGGATCTCCATGCCGATCGTGCCCTGGCCCGCGATCACCAGCGGGTCGTCGTAGGGGTGCACGAAGGTGAGGCCCTCCTTGCGGGCGAGCGCCTTCGCGTGAAGCGCCGCCTCGTGGTAGCTGTCGCCGTGCAGCACGACCTTGCCGCCCCGGGCCGCCACGGCGCCCACCTTGATGCGGGGCGTGGTGACGGGCATGACGATCGTGGCCTTCGTCCCGAGCTTCTGGGCGCCCAGGGCCACGCCCTGGGCGTGGTTGCCGGCGCTCGCGCAGATCACGCCGCGCGCGAGCTGCTGCGCGGAGAGGTGCGCCATCTTGTTGTAGGCCCCGCGCAGCTTGAACGAGAAGACGGGCTGCTTGTCCTCGCGCTTGAGCAGGACGTGGTTGCCCGTGCGCCGGGAGATCGCGGGGGCGGGCTCGAGGGGGCTTTCGATGGCCACGTCGTAGACGCGGGCCGAGAGGATCCTGCGGAGGTAGTCCGTTGCCATGGCGTTATTCCTGACCCGAAGGATAGCAAGTTATGATGGACGCCATGGACCAGGACACCCTGAAGAAGCAGTGCGCCGAGGCGGCGATCGCCTTCCTCGAGGACGACATGACGGTGGGCGTGGGCACCGGCTCGACCGTCAACCACTTCATCGCGGCCCTCGGCCCCTGGAAGAATCGCCTGAAGGGGACGGTGTCCAGCTCCGAGGCGAGCACGGCCCGCCTGAAGGCCCTGGGCATTCCCGTGTTCTCCCTGAACGAGACGGACGGCTGCGACCTCTACGTGGACGGCGCCGACGAGGTGACCGAGCACCTCGCCATGGTCAAGGGCGGCGGCGGCGCGCTCACCCGCGAGAAGATCGTGGCCGAGGCGAGCCGGAAGTTCGTCTGCATCGCGGACGCCTCCAAGCTCGTGCCGGTGCTCGGGAAGTTCCCCCTGCCCGTCGAGGTGATCCCCATGGCGAGGAGCCTCGTGGCCCGGCGCCTCGTGGCCCTGGGCGGGCGCCCGGTGCTGCGCGAAGGCTTCACCACGGACAACGGCAACGCGATCCTCGACGTGCACGGGCTCACGATCCTCGACCCGACCGCGCTCGAATCGGACCTGAACCAGCTGCCCGGCGTCGTGACCAACGGCCTGTTCGCCCGCCGCCCCGCCGACGTGCTGCTGCTCGGCGCCGAGGGCGGCGTGAAGCGGATCGACCGCCGCCGGTAGGCGTCACGCGGCGGTCACAATCCGGGGCTAGCATCGCCCGATTCGCGCCGCTTCGCCCCGTCCGGCGGCGACACAAGGAACCCGCGCCATGCCCTTGAACACCCAGGAACACACCTCGAAGCGCTACGACGCCGAGCTCGAGGCGGTCCGCTCCCGCGTCCTGCAGATGGGCGGCCTGGTGGAGACGCAGATCACCGCCGCGATCGAGGCCCTTTCCACCGGAAACCTGCAGCTCGCCGACCAGGTGGTGGCGAACGACCACCGCGTGAACGCCCTCGAGGTGCGCATCGACGAGGACTGCGCCAGCATCATCGCGCGGCGCCAGCCGGCGGCCCAGGACCTGCGCATGATCATGACGGTCGTGAAGATGATCACGGACCTGGAGCGCATCGGCGACGAGGCCGAGAAGATCGCGCGCATGACCAAGCTCATCTACGCGTCCGAGCGGTTGCTGCTGCCGCGCTTCGGCGAGATCAAGGTGGCGGCCGGCTACGCCCTCGAGATGCTCAAGAAGGCGCTGGACGCCTTCGCGCGCGTGGACCTCGCCGCGGCCGCGGCCGTGGTCCGGCAGGACCGGCTGCTCGACGACCAGTTCCGCGGCATCCTGCGCCAGCTCATCACCTTCATGATGGAGGACGCGAGGACGATCTCGACCTCGATCGAGATCCTCTTCGTCGCCAAGGCCCTGGAGCGGATCGGCGACCATTCCAAGAACATGTCCGAGTACGTCGTGTACCTGGTGAAGGGCAAGGACGTGCGCCACGTGAGCGCCGAGGAGTTCGAGCGCGAGGCCTCGCCCGACTGACCGGGCGCCCGCCGCCATGGAAAACGCCGCCCGCGGGCGGCGTTTCCGCTTCCGGGATGCGGACCCGGCTCAGGCCTTGGGCACGTACCCCTGGGCGGCGTCGGCGCCCTCGCCGAAGAAGTGGCGCTGCATCTGCTCCTCCAGGTACTTGCGCGCCCGGGGGTCGGCGAGGTTCAGGCGGTTCTCGTTCACCAGCATCTTCTGGTGCTCGAGCCATTGCTTCCAGGCCTCCTTGGAGACGCTCTCCCAGAGGCGCTTGCCGATGGGGCCCGGGTAGGGCGGGAAGTCGAGGCCCTCGGCCTCGCGCTGGAGCTTGATGCAGTGGATGGTGCGTGCCATGGCTAGAGTTCCTTGGTGAAGACCTTCGAACGGCGGTCGTGGTTGTAGGCCTCGCGCTTGCGGGCCGGCAGGCGGGCGAGGTCGGCCTCGGCGAAGCCCCGCTCGATGAACCAGTGGGTCGTGCGCGTGGAGAGCACGAAGAGCGTCTTCAGGCCCCGGCGCTTCGCCCAGGCCTCCGCATGGGCGAGCAGGCGCTCGCCCCGCCCGCCGTCCCGGTAGAAGGGGTTCACGGCGAGGCAGGCGAGTTCCGCGCTCGATTCCTCCGGAAAGGGATAGAGCGCCGCGCACCCCAGGATGTTCCCGTCGCTCTCGATCACCACGTAGCGGTCGATCTCGCGCTCGAGCTGGCCGCGGTCGCGCTTCACGAGCACGCCCTGCTGCTCGAGCGGCTCGATGATCTGGACGATGCCGGCCAGGTCCGCGGACGTCGCCTCCCGGATCACCTCCGGCGACTCGGGCACGAGCATGGTGCCGATGCCGTGGTGGGTGAAGAGCTCGATGAGCAGCGCCCCGTCCACGTGGCGGCTCACGAGGTGGGCGCGCTTCACCCCGCCGCGGCAGGCCTTCACCGCGCAGGGCAGGTAGATCTTCACGTCCTCGGGCAGGTTGCCGTTCGCCGCGATGAGGGCGTCGGCCTGCTTCACCGTGATCTCCGAGAGCAGGCGCCCGCGCGCGTCGACGGCCCCGGCCGTCTCCGTGAGGAAGATGAGCTTGTCGGCTCCGAGCGCCATGGCCGTGGAGGTCGCCACGTCCTCGAGCGTGCAGTTGAAGACGTCGCCCGTGGGGGAAAAGCCGATCGGCGAGATGAGCACGACCTCGTCGTCGTCCAGGCGCCGACGGATGCCCTCGGCGTCGATCTTGCGCACCTCGCCCGTGTGGCCGAAATCCACGCCGCCGAGCACGCCCACGGGCTTGGCCGTCACGAAGTTGCCGGACGACACGCGGATGTCCGCGCCCCACATGGGGCTGTTGGCGAGCTCCATGGACAGGAGCGCCTCCATCTCGACCCGCACGATGCCGTTGGCCTCCTTCACGCAGGCGAGGCTGCGCTCGTCCGTCACGCGCCGGTTGCCCACGTAGCGGGACTCGACGCCGTGCTGGCGCATCTGCTCCTCCACCTGGGGGCGCGTGCCGTGCACCAGCACCACGCGCACCTCCAGGCTCACCAGCACGTTGATGTCGTGGGTGAGCTGCTGGAACTCGCCGTCGGCGAGCACCTCGCCCCCGAAGGCGATGACGAACGTCGACCCGCCCCACTGGTGGATGTAGGGCGTGGCGGACCGGAACCACTTCACGAAGGCTTCGGTCTTGAGGGCGGGGGGCTTGGCCATCGGTTTCGTCGGACGGGAGGGGCGGCGCGAATTCTACGCGCGAAGGTCGCCCCAGAGGGCCTGGAGCGTGGCGAGCGCCGCGAGCGGCGCCGTTTCCGTGCGCAGGACCCGGGGCCCCAGGGACACGGTTCGAAAGCCGATGCCGCCGGCGATGTCGATCTCCCGCTCCGACAGGCCGCCCTCGGGGCCGACGAGCAGATCGAGCGGCGCCGCGGGCGCGGGCTGCGCCGCCAGGGGCTCGGCCGCGCCGGGCGCGAGCATCCACCGAAGCGCCGCGCCGGGCCGGGCCGCCCAATCGCGGAAAGCGACGGTGGGCCGCACCGCCGGCACGACGTTGCGGCCGCACTGCTCGCAGGCCGCGATGGCCACGCGCTGCCAGTGGGCCTCGCGCCGGGCCGCGCGCTCGCCCGACAGGCGCACCACGCTGCGGTCGCACACGACGGGCTGCACCCAGGAGACGCCGAGCTCCACGGCCTTCTGCAGGATCCAGTCCATCTTGTCGGCCTCCGGCAGCCCCTGAACCAGGCCCACGGACAAGGGCGATTCCGTGGGCGGATCGCGCCGCGCGCCCGTCTTCACGTCGACGTGGCCGCGGTCCATGCGCAGGATGACCGCCTCGTACTCGCCGCCCGAGCCGTCGAAGACGACGAGCGAATCGCCCGTCTTCAGGCGCAGGGACTTGCCCACGTGGTTGGCGGCGTCCTCGGCGAGCGCGAACTGGGCGCCCGGCCCGAGCCGGAGGTCGCAGAAGATGCGGGGGGAAGCCATGGCGGAAAAGCGGGGCGGAAAGGTGCCCGGGGATGCTAGCACAGGGCCGCGGGGCGGCCCCGGGCCGCTAGTAGGTCATGCAGGCACCGTTGAGGAGCCCCACGCCCAGCGAGATCGCGCCCAGGAAGAAGCCCTGGGCCTGCTGGCCGGCGGCGATGTCGTCGGTGATGCGCGGCACCATCAGCTTGACCGCCACGAAGGCCGCCACCTGCACCACGAGCGCGACCGCGCCCCACAGCGCCATGTCGACGAGGCTCACGCTGTGCTTCACCGCCGAGGCGAGGGGCACGATGAAGCCGAGCACCGCGCCCGACAGGCTGAAGGCCGCGGCGAGATTGCCCGCGCGGATGAGGGCGATCTCGCGGTGGGGCGTCACGCGCACGTACACGGCGAGGAAGGCCGCGAGCAGCGCCAGCGAGACGGCGAGGTAGGCGAGGAAGTCGTCGAAGCCGGCGAACGAGTCGAAGAGTTCTCTCATGGGATGTCTCGGGCCTTCAGTCGAAGTAGTGGGGAACGAAGCGGCTGGTGTTCTTGGTGATGGGCGAGTCGTCCTCGCGGATGCCGATGCCCGCGGGCTCCTCGCCCACGATCCACGAGCCGATGACCGCGTGGTGGCCGCCGAAGCTCGGCAGCGGATGGTACGCCTGCCAGATGAAGCCCTCCTCGCCGTACTCGCCGGGCTCCTCGACGGTGCCCGCGGCCGTGGTGATCGCGACGTTGGCGCCTTCGCGGGAGTAGAGGGGCTTCTTCACGAAGTCGGTGGCGAACTTGCCCGGCTCGAAGTGGGCCGGCAGCAGGTTCGGGTGGCCGGGGAACATCTCCCAGAGCACCGGAAGGATCGCCTTGTTGGACAGGATCATCTTCCAGGCCGGCTCGATCACCCGAACCGTGCGCGCGAGCAGGTGCTGCCCGAATTCCTCGCGCGCGAGCCACTCCCAGGGGTAGAGCTTGAAGAGCGCGGAGATCGGCTTGTCGTCCAGGTCGCGGAACAGGTGTCCGTCCCAGCCGATGTCGGCCATGTCGATGGCGCGGGCGTCGATGCCCGCCTGCATCGCGGTGTCCCGCAGGTAGTCGAGGTTGCCCTGGTCCTCGGCGCTCTCGGCCACGCAGGCGAAGTGCACGAGGCGGTCCGCAGGCAGGTCGGCCGCCAATTCCTTCCAGCGGTCGATGAGGCGCTCGTGGATCGAGTTGAACTGGTCCTTGCCCGGCAGCACGTCCTGGAGCCAGTACCACTGCACCACGCTCGCCTCGAGCAGGGCCGTGGGGGTGTCGGCGTTGTACTCGAGCATCTTCGGCTCGCCCGTGCCGTCCCACGACAGGTCGAAGCGGCCGTAGAGGCTCTTCTCGTCGTCGTTCCAGCTTTGCTCGATGAGCGGGATGAAGGCCTCGGGAATGTGGAAGCGCGAATAGTCGCCGCCTTCGATCACCTTCGTCGCCGCGTCGATGCAGCGCGACTGCAGCTCGCCCGTGGCGAGCTCGAGCTTGTCCACCTGGGCCGAGGTGAAGCGGTAGGCGGCGCGCTCGTCCCAGTAGACCCCGTCGATGGAGTGGAAATGGAAGCCCAGGTCCTCCACCTTGGCGGGCCAGTCGATGCGGGGAACGCGGTCTTCGCGGCGCACGGTCGGCCTCAGGACGACGAGGAGCGGGCGGAGCTGCCGAAGCCGCCGCGGGAGCTCGAGGACGAGCCGATGGAACGGCTGGACGAGCGCGAGGACGACGAGCTCGACGAGGGGCCGCGCGACCACGACGACCCGGACGAGCGGTAGCCGTGCACGGGGCCGTAGAAGAAGCCCCGGCTCGCATGGCGCTGCTCCGTGGCGGGCGTGCAGTCCTCCGGCTTGTTGCCCCAGTCGGCGAGGCAGTCCTCGCGGGAGGCGTACACGTCCCGGCGCTGCTCGTCGCCACAGCCGCCCAGCGCGGCCACGCCGATGAGCACCAGCGTCACCCGTGACGAGGACTTGCGGATCCGCTTGAGCATCCCCCTCCCCTTTCCTTCGTCGCCCCGCCCGTCAGGCGAGCAGGGACTTCACGAAATTTGGCAGCGCGAAGACCGCGCGGTGCGTGTCGCCGTTGTAGTACCGCAACCCCGAGATGCCGCGCGAGGCGAGGCGCGCCTCGGCCTCCGTCGGCTCGACCTCGCGCGGGTCGAGCGACTCGCTCGCGCAGGCGAAGCCCCAGAGGGCGCCGTAGGCCGGCACGTGCACGAAGTAGGGCGTGACCAGCGGGAACACCGAACGCAGGTTGGCGACGGTGGCCTTGACCCGCTCGGGGTGGGAAAACGGCGAGCCCAGGTGCAGCACCATCGCGCCGCCCTCGGCCAGCACGCCCTTCGCCAGCGCGAAGGTGGCGGGCGTATAGAGATCCGTCGAGGGGCCCACGGGATCCGTGAGGTCCATCGCCACCAGGTCGTAGCGCTCGCGGGTCTCGCGGAGCCACGCGAGCCCGTCGCCGACGGCCACCTCGAGGCGGGGATCGTCGAAGGCGCCGCCATGGACCGCACCGAAGCGGGACTTGGCCTCCGCGATGACCTCCGGGTCGAGCTCGGCCATGCGCACCTTGCGCATCGTGCCGTGCCGGAGCAGTTCCTTCGAGGAGCCCCCGTCCCCGCCGCCGATCACCAGGGCGGAGGCCGGGCCCGGATGGGCGATGGCCGCCGGGTGGACGAGGTTCTCGTGGTAGAAGAATTCGTCCCGCTCGCTCGTCATGTTGCAGCCGTCGAGGCGGAAGAGCCGGCCGAGGTCCGGCGAGTCGTACACCTCGAGGAGCTGGAAGGGCGTGCGGCGGCGCTCGACGAGCGTCGCGTCGAAATAGACGCCGCTCGTTTCCGTGAGGCGCTCGAAGAGGCGCTCGGTCATGGCCGGGCGGACGCGGATCAGCCGACGACGGCGAGGCGCTGCTTCTTCAGGGGCAGGTCGCGCCCGCGCCAGACCCGTTCGACCATCACGTCGCCGGGCTGCAGGGCGCCGGCCAGCGTCTCGTAGAGCTGCTCGGCCTTGGCGCTGTTGTCGGAAGTGACGTTGCAGACATACACATCGAGCGTGGCGCCGTCGCGCTCCGGCCAGGTGTGGATCGCGAGGTGGGATTCCGCGAAGACGACCGCGCCGGTGGCGCCGCCGACCTGCGTCGCGTCGAGACCCTCGAACTGGTAGAAGTGGTCCCCGAGGACCGTGAGCCCCACGGCCTTGCACGCCGCCACGCAGGTTTCGCGAAGCATGGCGGAGGAGGCCAGCAGGTCGCGGTTCCGGCAGCCGTACAGGTCGGCGATGATGTGCAGTCCCTTCACTCCGGTTACCCCCTTCTTCTGACCGCTGCCGGTGGCTCGGCGCCTGTGCAGGAAAGGGTGGCGGAACCGCCAGTCATGCCCCGGGGAGGACGCCGCCGCCTCGCGATGCGAGACGGGGCGCCCCTAGGCCAGGGGCGGCGGTCGACAGCCTTTCTGCGAGCGAGGGCCCAAGCAGCTTTAGGTCGGTGGAATAGAACGGGAAATTATAGGTCCTCCCCGGCCGAAAGGCGAGCGCTTTCAAGACTTTCGGCCTGCCGGCCCGGCGTCCGTGCCCCACTCGGCGCCCGCCAGAAGGCGCGGTCCTTCCTCGAGGATGAAGGCCTTGCACGCGGCCGCGGCGGGCGAAAGCCGCTTGGCCGCGAGGCTCACGACGAACCACTGCCGGACGACGGGCAGGCCCACCACGTCCAGGGCGACGAGACGGCCGGCGCCGAGCTCGAGCCCCAGCGTGTGCCGCGAAAGGAACGCGAGGCCCAGCCCGGCGATCACGGCCTGCTTGATGGTCTCGTTGGAAGCCATTTGCATCGCCACGGGGACCGCGAACCCGGCGTCGGCGAAGACCTTCTCGAGGAGCGTGCGCGTGCCCGACCCCGGCTCCCGCACGACGAAGCGCTCGCGGGCAAGGGTTTCGACCGGGATCCGGCGCCGCCCCGCGAGGGGGTGATCCGGCGGGGCGACCACCACGTGGGGATGGTTCGCGAAGGGCTCGGCCACCGCGTCCAGCTTCGCCGGGGGCCGGCCCATGATGGCCAGGTCGATCTCGTTGGCCGCGAGCTTCGCGATGACGAGCTCGCGGTTGTCGATGGCGAGCTCGAGCTGCACGCCCGGATGGGCGCCGAGAAAGCGCGAGAGCAGCGGCGGCGTGAGGTACTTGGCCGTGGAGACCGCGCCGATGGGAAGCCGCCCCTGGGTGAGGCCCCGGAGCGCCGCGAGGGCGTCGTCGGCCAGGGCGAGCTCGCGGATCACTGTCCCCGCGCGGGCGTGGATCTCGCGGCCCGCGTCCGTGAGGGCGAGGCGCTTGCCCACCTGCTCGATGAGGGGCAGACCCGCCTGGGTCTCGAGGGCCTTCACCTGCATCGACACGGCGGGCTGGGTGAGGTGCAGCTCCTCGGCGGCCCGGGAAAACGACGCGTGGCGGGCGACGGCCTCGAAGACCCGGAGCTGGCGGACGGTCGCGTGTCGGAGGGCCATGGGCGGCTCATGTATCAGTGAAATCTGATTCTACCAATAAGAAATCGTGACTGTTTGTTATGGATTGGGGGGCCTACAGTGCTCCCCATACCCCCCCGAGGAGCCCTCCATGCCCAACGATCTTGCCGACCGCTACCGCGCCGGCGTCATGAAGTACGCCCAGATGGGCTACTGGCAGCCGGACTACCAGCCCAAGGAGACGGACGTCCTCGCGCTGTTCCGCATCACGCCGCAGGAAGGCGTGGACCCGGAGGAGGCGGCCGCGGCGGTCGCCGGAGAATCCTCCACGGCCACCTGGACGGTGGTGTGGACGGACCGGCTCACCGCCTGCGACATGTACCGCGCCAAGGCCTACCGCGTGGATCCCGTGCCGGGCACGCCGGGACAGTGGTTCGCGTACATCGCGTACGACCTCGACCTCTTCGAGCCCGGATCCATCGCCAACCTCACCGCCTCGATCATCGGCAACGTCTTCGGCTTCAAGCCCCTGAAGGCCCTGCGCCTGGAGGACATGCGCCTGCCGGTGGCCTACGTGAAGACCTTCCAGGGCCCGGCCACGGGCATCGTCGTCGAGCGCGAGCGCCTCGACAAGTTCGGCCGGCCGCTGCTGGGCGCGACGGTGAAGCCCAAGCTCGGCCTGTCCGGCAAGAGCTACGGCCGCGTCGTCTACGAGGCCCTCAAGGGGGGCCTGGACTTCACGAAGGACGACGAGAACATCAACTCGCAGCCCTTCATGCACTGGCGCGACCGCTTCCTCTACTGCATGGAGGCCGTGAACCGCGCGCAGGCCGCCACGGGCGAGATCAAGGGCACGTACCTCAACGTGACCGCCGCCACGATGGAGGACATGTACGAGCGCGCCGAGCTCGCGAAGGAACTCGGCTCGACCATCGTGATGATCGACCTGGTCATCGGCTACACCGCGATCCAGTCGATGGCGAAGTGGGCGCGCCGGAACGACATGATCCTGCACCTGCACCGCGCGGGGCACTCCACCTACACGCGCCAGAAGACCCACGGCGTGTCCTTCCGCGTGATCTCCAAGTGGATGCGCCTCGCGGGCGTGGACCACATCCACGCCGGGACCATCGTCGGCAAGCTCGAGGGCGACCCGAACTCCGTGAAGGGCTTCTACGACATCCTGCGGGAGACGAACAACCCGCAGAACCTCGAGCGGGGCCTGTTCTTCGACCAGCCCTGGGGCGGGCTGCGGGGCGTGATGCCCGTGGCCTCCGGCGGCATCCACGCCGGCCAGATGCACCAGCTGCTCACCTACCTGGGCGACGACGTGGTGCTGCAGTTCGGCGGCGGCACCATCGGCCACCCGATGGGCATCCAGGCCGGCGCCACCGCGAACCGCGTCGCGCTGGAGGCGATGGTCCTTGCGCGCAACGAAGGCCGCGACATCTGGAACGAAGGGCCGCAGATCCTCGCGAACGCGGCGAAGTCCTGCGCGCCGCTCAAGGCCGCCCTCGACACCTGGGGCGAGGTCACGTTCGACTACGCCTCCACCGACACGCTCGACTACGTCCCCACGCCCACCGCCGCCTAGGAGAAGCCGACATGAGACTCACGCAAGGGACGTTTTCCTTCCTTCCCGACCTCACCGACGCCCAGGTGCGCGCGCAGGTGGAGTACTGCCTCGCCCGGGGCTGGGCCGTGTCCCTCGAGTACACGGACGACCCGCACCCGCGCAACACCTACTGGGAGATGTACGGCCAGCCGATGTTCGACCTGAAGGACGCGGCGGGCGTCATGGCGGAGCTCGCGGCCTGCCGCAAGGCCTTCCCGAACCATTACGCGAAGCTCAACGCGTTCGACTCGACGCACGGCTGGGAGTCGCTGCGCCTGTCCTTCATCGTGAACCGCCCGAAGGACGAGCCCGGCTTCGAGCTTCGCCGCGAGGAGGGCGCGGGCCGCCAGCAGCGCTACACCACGCGCTCCTACGCCACGGCGCGCCCCGAGGGCGCGCGCTACGACTGAACCCGGAAGCCGCCCGGCCGTGAACGACGCCCTCGCCATCGACCTCGCCGCCCTCTCGGCCGAGGCGGGCCTGCCGGCCCTCCTCGACGAGCTCGAGCGCGACCTCGTGGGCCTTTCGCCCGTGAAGGCGCGCATCCGCGAGATCGCGGCGCTGCTCGTGGTGGACCGCGCGCGGCGCACGCTGGGGCTCGCCTCGGCGGCGCCGTCGCTGCACATGTCGTTCACGGGCAACCCCGGCACCGGCAAGACGACGGTGGCGATGCGCATGGCGGCGATCCTGCATCGCCTGGGCTATTGCCGGAAGGGGCACCTCGTCGCCGTCACGCGCGACGACCTCGTGGGCCAGTTCATCGGCCACACGGCGCCCAAGACGAAGGAGGTCCTCAAGAAGGCGATGGGCGGCGTGCTCTTCATCGACGAGGCCTACTACCTCTACCGGCCCGAGAACGAGCGCGACTACGGCCTGGAGGCCATCGAGATCCTGCTGCAGGTGATGGAGAACCAGCGCGACGACCTCGTCGTGATCGTCGCCGGATACAAGGACCGCATGGACACCTTCTTCCAGGCGAACCCGGGCCTGTCCTCGCGCATCGCGCACCACATCGACTTCCCCGACTACGAGCCCGGCGAGCTCCTCGAGATCGCCGGGAAGATGCTCTCGGGCCTCGACTACCGCCTGAGCCCCGATGCCCACGCCGCGCTGGTCGAGTACATCGACCGGCGCCGGCGAATGCCCCATTTCGCCAACGCCCGCTCGATCCGCAACGCCCTCGACCGCGCGCGCCTGCGCCAGGCGAACCGCCTCTTCGCCGCCCGCTCGGGGCCGGTCTCGCCCGAGGCCCTGATGACGATCGAGGCGGCCGACCTGCGCGCGAGCCGCGTCTTCGCCCAACCCGGAGGAACGCCATGAATCTCAAAGCCCTGCTCTTCGACGTCGACGGCACCCTCGCCGACACGGAGGAGACCCACCGCCAGGCCTTCAACGCGGCGTTCCTCGAGTTCGGCCTGCCGTACGCGTGGAGCGCCGACGAGTACGAGGTGCTGCTGCGCGTCTCCGGCGGCAAGGAGCGGCTCGCCCACTTCTTCGCGCGCCTGCCGGTGAACGACCACGAGCGCGCGCGCCTCGCGGCCAACGTGGCGAACCTGCACCGCGTGAAGACGGAGCGCTACGCGGAGCTGGTGGCGGGCGGCGGCTCGCCGCTTCGCCCCGGCATCGCCCGCCTGCTCGACGAGGCCCTCGCGGCCGGGCTCAAGGTGGGCATCGCCTCGACGACGACCTCCGCCAACGTGGCGGCGCTGCTCGACGCCGAGCTGGGCAAGGGCGCCCATCGCCGCTTCGCCGTGATGGCCTGCGGCGACGCGGTGCCCGCCAAGAAGCCCGCGCCCGACATCTACCGGCTCGCCCTGTCGACGCTGGGGCTGGGCCCCTGGCAGGCCGTGGCCTTCGAGGATTCGGCCAACGGCCTCGAGTCGGCGAAGGCCGCGGGCCTGTTCACCGTCGTGACGCCCACGCGCTGGACCGAGTCCCAGGACTTCGGCGAGGCGGACCTCCGGCTCTCCTCGCTGGGCGATCCGTCGCGCCCCCTCGCGGGCGAGGACGCCGAGCGCGCCGGCGGCCCCTTCCTCACCCTCGCGGCCCTCGCGGCCCGGCAGGCGCGCGCCCGCGCGGCCGCCTGACGGGATCCGCGCCATGCGCCCGACCCTCGCCCTCGAGACGCGCCCGACCATCACGGAGTTCTTCCTCGACGAGCAGCGCAAGGTGCCCGGCGCCACGGGCGAGTTCACGGCGGTCATCAACCACATCCGCCTCGCCTGCAAGCGCATCGCCGTGGCCGTGGGCCAGGGGGCGCTCGCGGGCGCCCACGGCGAGGCGGGCGAGAGCAACGTGCAGGGCGAGCGCCAGATGCGCCTCGACGTGCTGGCCGACGAGATCTTCGTGCGCACCAACGAGTGGGGCGGCCACCTCGCCGGCCTGGTCTCCGAGGAGCGCGAGGCCCCCCACGTGATCCCGGAGGCCTATCCCCGCGGCCGCTACCTGCTCGTCTACGACCCCCTCGACGGCTCCTCCAACATCGACGTGAACGTCTCGGTGGGCAGCATCTTCTCGGTGCTGCGCTGCCCGGACGGCGTCACCACCCCCGCCGCGAAGGATTTCCTCCAGCCCGGCACGCGCCAGGTGGCGGCGGGCTACGCGATCTACGGGCCCACGACGATGCTCGTGCTCACGCTCGGCCGCGGCACCCACGGTTTCACCCTCGACCGCAATCTCGGCGAGTTCATCCTCACGCACCCGGACCTGCGCATCCCCGAGCGCACGCGGGAGTTCGCGATAAACACCTCCAACGCCCGCTTCTGGGAGGCGCCCGTGCGCCGCTACGTGGACGAGTGCGTTCAGGGCAAGGCGGGCCCGCGCGGCGAGGACTTCAACATGCGCTGGATCGCGTCCCTCGTGGCGGAGGTGCACCGCATCCTCGTGCGCGGCGGGCTCTTCATGTACCCGCGCGACACCAAGGACCCCGCGAAGCCCGGGCGGCTGCGCCTGCTCTACGAGGCGAACCCGATGGCGATGGTGGTGGAGCAGGCCGGGGGCCTCGCCTCGACGGGCCGCGGCCGGCTGCTCGAGGTCGAGCCCACGTCGCTGCACCAGAGGATCCCGCTGATCCTGGGCTCGCGGGAGGAAGTCGAGCGCATCGAGCGCTACCATGGGGATCACGACGCGGGACGCGAGCCGCCGCGGGCGCCGCCGCTCTTCCAGGAGCGCTCGCTCTTCGGCACGCGGGGATAGGACGGAAGGGGACGCGACCCGATCGGTATCGGGCAGCGTCCCCGATGGAAGCGCAACGACAACGAGAACGATCCGGAGGAAGCCGCACCATGTCGGCCAAGCACCCCATCATCGCCATCACCGGCTCCTCGGGCGCCGGCACCACGTCGGTCATGCGGACGTTCGAGCAGATCTTCCGGCGCGAAAGCGTGAACGCGGCCTTCATCGAGGGCGACAGCTTCCACCGGTTCGACCGCACGGAAATGAAGGCGAAGATGGCCGAGGCCCTCGCGGCCGGCAACCGCCACTTCAGCCACTTCGGGCCCGACTCCAACCTTTTCGCCGAGCTCGAGACGCTCTTCCGGACCTACGCGGCGAGCGGCCGCGGCCAGCGCCGCAAGTACCTGCACGACGACGCGGAAGCCGCGCCCTACGGTCAGCCGCCGGGCACCTTCACCGCCTGGGAGGACATCCCCGAGGGCACGGACCTGCTCTTCTACGAGGGCCTGCACGGCGCCGTCGCCTGCGACGGCATCGACGTGGCGAAGCACCCGGACCTGCTGATCGGCGTGGTGCCCGTGATCAACCTCGAGTGGATCCAGAAGCTCCACCGCGACCGCTCGATGCGCGGCTACTCGACGGAGGCGGTGACCGACACGATCCTCAGGCGCATGCCCGACTACATCAACTACATCACGCCCCAGTTCTCGCGCACGCACATCAACTTCCAGCGCGTGCCCACGGTGGACACCTCGAACCCCTTCATCGCGCGCTACATCCCGACGCCCGACGAGAGCTTCCTCGTGATCCGTTTCGCGAACCCGCGCGGCATCGACTTCCCCTACCTGCTGTCGATGCTCCACGATTCCTTCATGTCCCGGGCCAACACCATCGTGGTGCCCGGCGGCAAGATGGACCTCGCCATGCAGACCATCCTCACGCCCATGATCTGGCGCCTGATGGAGCGCCGCCGGCAGGCCGCGGGCGGCTGATCGCCCCCGGGCCGCGCGGCAAGGGCGAGTCCGGCGGGGCGCCCGTGCAACCGCGATAGAATGACGGCTCTCCCCGCCGTTTCCTTCCGCCAGGTTCCCCGCATGCCCGCCGCCAGCCCCGCCGTGCCCCACGCCGACCTCGTGAACGTGATCCGCGCCCTCGCCATGGACGCGGTGCAGAAGGCCAATTCCGGCCACCCCGGCATGCCGATGGGCATGGCGGAGATCGCCGAGGTGCTCTGGCGCCGCGTGCTGCGCCACGACCCGGCGGACCCCGCCTGGCCCGACCGCGACCGCTTCGTCCTGTCGAACGGCCACGGCTCGATGCTGCTCTACGCGCTGCTGCACCTCTCGGGATACGACCTGGGCGTCGACGACCTCAAGGCCTTCCGCCAGCTGCACTCGCGCACGCCCGGCCACCCGGAGGTGGGCATCACCCCCGGCGTGGAGACCACCACGGGGCCCCTCGGCCAGGGCATCGCCAACGCGGTCGGCATGGCCCTCGCCGAGCGCCTGCTCGCCGCGGAGTTCAACCGCCCCGGCCACACGGTGGTGGACCACCACACGTTCGTCTTCCTGGGCGACGGCTGCCTGATGGAGGGCATCTCCCACGAGGCCTGCTCCCTCGCCGGCACCCTGGGCCTGGGCAAGCTCGTCGTGCTCTACGACGACAACGGCATCTCCATCGACGGCCACGTCGAGGGCTGGTTCACCGACGACACGCCGATGCGCTTCGCGTCGTACGGCTGGCACGTGATCCCGCGCATCGACGGCCACGACCCGAAGGCGATCGAGGCGGCCATCGCGGAAGCCCGCGCCGACGATTCGCGCCCCACCCTGATCTGCTGCAAGACCGTGATCGGCAAGGGCTCGCCCAACAAGGCCGGCACCCACGACGTGCACGGCGCGGCCTTGGGCGACAAGGAGATCGCCGCCACCCGCGAGGCGATCGGCTGGCCCCATGCCCCCTTCGTGGTGCCGCCGGCCGTCGCGGCCGCCTGGGACCAGCGTCCCCGCGGCGGCGCCCTGCACGCGGAATGGAAGTCGCGCTTCGCCGCCTACGAGGCCGCCCATCCGGATCTCGCGAGGGAATTCCGCCGCCGCATGGCCGGGGATCTGCCGCCCAACTGGAAGGACGTGGCCTCCGCGCTGCTCGCCAAGTGCGCCGAGAAGGCCGAGACCGTCGCCTCCCGCAAGGCATCGCAGATCGCCATCGAGGCGATCGCGCCCCACCTGCCGGGCCTGCTGGGCGGCTCGGCGGACCTCACGGGCTCGAACCTCACCAACTGGTCCGGCACGAAGGCCGTGAAGGCCGGCCACGGCGGCAACTACGTGAGCTTCGGCGTGCGCGAGTTCGGCATGACCGCGATCGGCAACGGCCTCGCGCTGCACGGCGGCTTCATCCCCTACTCCGGCACCTTCCTCACCTTCAGCGACTACTCTCGCAACGCCCTGCGCATGGCCGCGCTGATGAAGGTCCGCAACATCTTCGTCTTCACCCACGACTCCATCGGGCTGGGCGAGGACGGCCCCACGCACCAGTCCGTCGAGCACGTGGCGAGCCTGCGGCTCATCCCCCAGCTGGACTTGTGGCGCCCCTGCGACACGACGGAGACCGCCGTGGCCTGGATCGCCGCGATCGAACGGCGCGACGGCCCCACGGCCCTCGCCCTGTCGCGCCAGAACCTGCCCTTCGTGAAGCGGGACGCCGCCGGCGTGGCCGCCGCCGCCCGCGGCGGCTACGTGCTCTCCGAGGCGGCCGGCGCCCCCCGCGCGGCGATCCTCGCCACGGGATCGGAGGTGGGCCTCGCCCTCGCCGCCCAGAAGGCGCTCGCCGACGAAGGCATCGCCGTGCGCGTGGTGTCCATGCCCTGCACCAGCGTCTTCGACCGCCAGGATGCCGCGTGGCGGGAATCGGTCCTGCCCAAGGGCCTGCCGCGCGTGTCCGTCGAGGCGGGCGTCACCGACTTCTGGCGCAAGTACGTGGGCCTGGACGGCGCCGCCATCGGCGTGGACCGCTTCGGCGAGTCCGCCCCGGCCGCGGAGGTCTACCGCCACTTCGGCGTGACGGCCGATGCGGTGGCCGCGGCCGTGCGCGAGCGGGTCTAGCCCCCGGCCGGACCGCGAACGCCCTTCACGATAAAATGGCGGTTTTCCCCGCCGCAGCGCCCTTCCGGAGCCCGCAATGACCATCCGAGTCGCCATCAACGGTTACGGCCGCATCGGCCGCAACATCCTTCGCGCCCATTACGAGGGCGGCAAGCACCACGACATCTCGATCGTGGCCATCAACGACCTGGGCAACGCCGAGACCAACGCCCACCTCACGCGCCACGACACGGCCCACGGCCGCTTCCCCTTCAAGGTGGACGTGGACGGCGACGCGATGGTGGTGAGCGGCGACCGCATCCGCGTGCTCGCCCAGCGCGATCCCGCCAAGCTCCCCTGGGGCGACCTGGGCGTGGACGTCGTGCTCGAGTGCACCGGCTTCTTCACCAGCAAGGAAAAGGCCTCGGCCCACCTGGCCGGCGGCGCGAAGAAGGTGATCATCTCCGCGCCCGGCGGCAAGGACGTGGACGCCACCGTGGTGTTCGGCGTGAACCAGGGCGTGCTCAAGTCCTCGCACACCGTGATCTCCAACGCCTCGTGCACCACCAACTGCCTCGCGCCGCTGGTGAAGCCCCTGCACGAGAAGATCGGCCTGGTGAGCGGCCTCATGACCACCGTGCACGCCTATACGAACGACCAGGTGCTCACGGACGTCTACCACGAGGACCTGCGGCGCGCCCGCTCGGCCACGATGTCCATGATCCCGACCAAGACCGGCGCCGCCGCGGCCGTGGGCCTGGTGCTGCCGGAGCTCAACGGCAAGCTCGACGGCTACGCGATCCGCGTGCCCACCATCAACGTCTCCGTGGTGGACCTGTCGTTCATCGCCGCGCGCGACACGACGGTGGACGAGGTGAACGCCATCATGAAGGCCGCCTCGGAGTCGCCGGAGTTGAAGGGCATCCTCAACTACACGAAGGACCCGCTGGTGTCCGTGGACTTCAACCACGACCCGGCCTCCTCCACCTTCGACGCGACGCTCACGAAGGTCTCGGGCCGCCTCGTGAAGGTCTCCTCGTGGTACGACAACGAGTGGGGCTTCTCGAACCGCATGCTCGACACGACCGTGGCCCTGATGGCCGCGGCCTGACCGCCCGCCCGGGGGCGGGCCCGTTCCGCCCCCGGCTTTCCGTCTTCCCACGCCCGACCGGCCGGGCCCGAGAGGGGACCCGGCGCCCGCCGCCATGAACGTCCTCAAGCTCACCGATCTCGACCTCGCCGGAAAGCGCGTCTTCATCCGGGCCGACCTCAACGTCCCCCAGGCCGACGACGGCTCGATCACCGACGACACGCGCATCCGCGCTTCCGTCCCCGGCATCCGCCTCGCCCTCGAGCGCGGCGCGGCCGTGATGGTCACCTCCCACCTGGGACGCCCCACGGAGGGCACGCTCACCGAGGCCGATTCCCTCGCGCCCGTCGCGAGGCGCCTCGGGGAGATCCTCGGCCGCCCCGTGCCCCTCGTGCGCGACTGGCTGGACGGCGTCGCCGTGAAGCCGGGCGAGCTCGTGCTGCTCGAGAACTGCCGCGTGAACAAGGGCGAGAAGAAGGACGACGAGGCGCTCGCCCGTCGCATGGCCGCGCTGTGCGACGTGTACGCGAACGACGCCTTCGGCACCGCCCACCGGGCCGAGGCGACCACCCACGGCATCGCCCGCTTCGCGAAGGTCGCGTGTGCCGGCCCCCTGCTCGCCGCGGAGCTCGACGCCCTCGGCCGCGCCCTCGCGAGCCCGAAGCGCCCGCTGGTGGCGATCGTCGCCGGCTCCAAGGTCTCCACCAAGCTCACGATCCTGAAGAGCCTCGCCGCCAAGGTGGACCAGCTCATCGTGGGCGGCGGCATCGCCAACACCTTCCTCGCGGCCGAGGGCCTGCCCATCGGCAAGTCCCTCGCCGAGCCCGACCTCGTGGCCGAGGCGCGCGAGATCCGGCGCCTGATGCAGGGGCGCGGCGCGGACGTGCCCCTGCCCGTGGACGTGGTCTGCGGCAAGGCCTTCGCCGCCGACACGCCCGCCTCCACGATGGCCGCGGCGTCCGTCGCCGCCGACGACATGATCCTCGACATCGGGCCCGAGACCGCGAAGCGCTACGCCGCGATCCTCGCGAAGGCCGGCACCATCGTCTGGAACGGCCCCGTGGGCGTCTTCGAGTTCGACGCCTTCGGCGGCGGCACGAAGGCCGTGGCCGAGGCCATCGCCGCCTCGCCCGCGTTTTCCATCGCCGGCGGCGGCGACACCCTCGCCGCCATCGCGAAGTACGGCATCACCGACCGCGTGGGCTACATCTCCACGGGCGGCGGCGCGTTCCTCGAGTTCCTCGAGGGGCGCACGCTCCCGGCGGTGGCCGCCCTCGAGGCCCGCGCGGCCGGCTGAGCCCCGCGCGCACGACAACGACAACGAGAGGAATCGCACTCCATGCTCCGAAGCACCAAGATCGTGGCCACGCTCGGCCCCGCCTCGAGCGACCCCGCCGTGCTCGAGCGCATGTTCCGCGCGGGCGTGGACGTCGTGCGCCTGAACTTCTCCCACGGCACGGCCGCCGACCACGAGGCCCGCGCGGCCCTGGTGCGCGAGACCTGCCGCAAGGTGGGCCGCACCGTCGGGATCATGGCGGACCTGCAGGGCCCGAAGATCCGCGTGGGCAAGTTCAAGGACGGCAAGGCGCTGCTCAAGCCGGGCGAGACCTTCATCCTGGATGCCGCCTGCGAGATGGGCGACCACGACCGCGCGGGCCTCGACTACAAGGAGCTGCCGGGCGACGTGAAGGAAGGCGACGTGCTGCTCCTGGACGACGGCAAGATCGTCCTCGACGTGAACGAGGTGCGCGGCACCGCCATCCACACCATCGTGCGCCACGGCGGCCCGCTGTCGAACAACAAGGGCATCAACCGCCAGGGCGGCGGCCTCACGGCCCCGGCCCTGACGCCCAAGGACATCGAGGACATCCGCATCGCCGCGAAGCTCAAGGTGGACTACCTCGCGGTGTCCTTTCCCAAGAGCGGCGCCGACATGTACATGGCGCGCGAGCTGCTGCGCGCCAACGGCGGCCATGCCCTGCTCATCGCGAAGATCGAGCGCGCCGAGGCGATCCCCGCCCTCGAGGAGATCATGCGCGCCTGCGACGGCATCATGGTGGCCCGCGGCGATCTCGCGGTCGAAGTGGGCGACGCCAGCGTGCCCGCGCTGCAGAAGCGCATGATCCGGCAGGCGCGCGAGCTCAACAAGCTCACGATCACCGCCACGCAGATGATGGAATCGATGATCACCTCGCCGGTGCCCACCCGCGCGGAGGTCTCGGACGTCGCCAACGCCGTCCTCGACGGCACCGACGCGGTGATGCTCTCGGCCGAGAGCGCCTCGGGCCAGTACCCGGTCGAGGCCATCGAGGCCATGAGCCGCATCTGCGTCGAGGCCGAGAAGAGCCAGCCCGTCGCGCTGGACCGCGAGTTCCTCGACCGCGTCTTCACCCGCGTCGACCAGACCATCGCGATGGGCGCGCTCTTCACCGCGTTCCACCTCAAGGTGAAGGCGATCGCCGCCCTCACCGAATCGGGCTCCACCGCCCTGTGGATGAGCCGCCTGAACTGCGGCGTGCCCATCTACGCCCTCACCTCGCAGCCCACCACGCACTACCGCACCACGCTCTTCCGCGACGTCTATCCGCTGATGGTCAAGTACGTGGGCCACGACCGCGAGGAGCTGCTCGCGGAAGCCGAGCGCGTGCTGGTGGCGAGCGGCGTGGTGGACGAGGGCGACCTCATCGTGCTCACGATCGGCGAGCCCATCGGCAAGGCGGGCGGCACCAACACGCTCAAGATCGTGAAGGTCGGCGAGCACCGCGCGAGCTAGGCCCCGCGCCCCCCATTTCCAGACGATCCCCGGAGGACTCCCCATGGCACTCGTTTCGATGCGACAGCTGCTGGACCACGCCGCCGAGCACGGCTACGGCCTGCCCGCCTTCAACGTGAACAACCTCGAACAGGTCCAGGCCATCATGGAGGCGGCGAGCGAGACCGACAGCCCCGTGATCATGCAGGCCTCCGCCGGGGCCCGGAAGTACGCGGGCGAGACCTTCCTCAAGTACCTGATCGAGGCGGCGGTCGCGTCCTTCCCGAAGACCCCGGTCGCGATGCACCAGGACCACGGCCAGTCGCCCGCGGTGTGCGAAGGCGCCATCAGGCTGGGCTTTTCCAGCGTGATGATGGACGGCTCGCTCGAGGCGGACGGCAAGACCATCGCCTCCTACGACTACAACGTGTCCGTGACGAAGCAGGTGGTCGACCTGGCGCACCGCCTCGGCGTCTCCGTCGAGGGCGAGCTCGGCTGCCTCGGGTCCCTGGAGACCATGAAGGGCGACAAGGAGGACGGCCACGGGACGGACGCCACCATGACCCGCGAGATGCTCCTCACGGATCCGGAGCAGGCCGCCGACTTCGTGAAGAAGACGGGCGTGGACGCCCTCGCCATCGCGATCGGCACCTCCCACGGCGCCTACAAGTTCACCCGCAAGCCCACCGGCGACATCCTCGCGATCGACCGCATCAAGGAGATCAACCGCCGCATCCCCAACACCCACCTGGTGATGCACGGCTCGTCCTCCGTCCCGCAGGACCTGCTCGCGATCATCCGCGAGCACGGCGGCGAGATGAAGGAGACCTACGGCGTGCCGGTCGAGGAGATCCAGGAGGGCATCAAGCACGGCGTTCGCAAGGTCAACATCGACACCGACATCCGCCTCGCGATGACGGCGGCGGTGCGCAAGTTCCTCGCCACGAACCGCAGCGCCTTCGACCCGCGCGACTACCTCAAGCCCGCCCGCGCCGCCGCCAAGGAGATCTGCAAGGCCCGATACCAGCAGTTCGGCTGCGCCGGCATGGGCTCGAAGCTCTCGCCCATCGCGCTGCCGGCCATGGCCGAGCGCTACGCGAAGGGCGAGCTCAAGGCCGTCGTCGTCTAGCCGGCGCGCGCCTTCGCCGACCGTTCCCCGCCCCGGGCCGCCTCGTGCGGCCCGGCTCGCTTGAAAGACAAGGAAGCCATGGACCTGTACCAGTCGAGCCTCACCTCCCTGCCCCTCATCGCCCGCGGCAAGGTCCGCGACATCTACGCCGTCGGCGACGACAAGATGCTGCTCGTCGCGAGCGATCGCCTCTCGGCCTACGACGTGATCCTGCCCACGCCGATCCCCGAGAAGGGGCGCGTGCTCACCACCATCGCCAATTTCTGGTTCGCGAAGCTCGGCCACGTGGTGCCCAACCACCTCACGGGCATCGATCCGGTCACGGTCGTGACGCCGGCCGAGCGCGACCAGGTGCGGGGCCGATCCATCGTCGTGAAGAAGCTGAAGACCCTGCCCGTGGAGGCCGTGGTGCGCGGCTACCTCGAGGGCTCCGGCTGGAAGGAGTACTCGGAATCGCGCACGGTCTGCGGCATCCGGCTTCCCGAGGGCCTCGAGCGCGCCTCGAAGCTGCCCGAGCCCATCTTCACGCCCGCCACCAAGGCCGAGGCGGGCGCGCACGACGAGAACATCTCCTTCGAGCGCATGTGCGCCATCGTGGGCGAGGCCCGGGCGAAGGAAGTCCGGGAGGTCGCGATCCGCCTCTACACCGAGGCCGCGGCCTTCGCGCTCACGAAGGGCATCATCATCGCCGACACCAAGTTCGAGTTCGGCGTGGACGACCGGGGGACGCTCCACCTCATCGACGAGATCCTCACGCCCGATTCGTCGCGCTTCTGGCCGCTGGACACCTACCAGGTCGGCGCGAGCCCCGAGAGCTTCGACAAGCAGTACGTGAGGAACTGGCTCGATTCCATCGGCTTCGAGCACAAGCCCCCGGCGCCGGAGGTGCCGCGGGAGGTGGCGCTTCGCACCTCGGACAAGTACCGCGAGGCGCTTCGCCGGCTCGCGGGCACGGACGTCTAGGGCACCGCGATCCGGTCCGGCAGGAAGCGCACGAGGTTCCCGAGCCGCCGGGGCGCACCGCCCGCCGGCAGCTCGTCGAAGAGGGCTTCCAGCCGGCCGTTGGCGCCGTTGGGCGCGAAGGCGAGGCGCCCCCGCCCGCGGTCGATGACCTCGCCCACCGGCGCGGCGCACACCGGGCACGGCGGCGCGGCCGAGCGCGTCTCGTACAACGTGCCCTCGTAGGTCGTGCCCTCGGCGTCCCAGCGGCCCTGCTGCAGCGTGAGCCAGCGGGGGTTGCCCGCGGCGTCGTAGATCTGCCAGGTGACGAAGAGCTGGTCGGTGCCGCCGTAGTCGTGGGCGATCATCATCCCGGATCCGCTCGTGGCCGGGTCGTACCAGGCGCCCGCCACGTCGCGCCGCGCCCGGGGCAACGTGGCCGCGGCGGTGACGATCGTCCCCCGGCCGGCAAGCGCCCCGGCATCCGTATAGGCGATGACTTCCTCCTGCCCCGCCACTTCCGGCGTGTAGCTGGCTTGCAGGCTGTACAGCGCGAAGTCCTGGGCGCAAGCCGGGGTCGCCGGAGGCACGACCAGGACGACGCCCAGCTCGCGGCGCGTCGTGGCGACCACCGGCGGCACGATCCGGACGGCGACCGGCGCGCAGCCGGTGGGAAAGTAGCCCGACATCGTGAGCGTCCGGGGCACGCCCGGGGCCGCCACCAGGGGCGCCACGCCGAGCACGAAGGGCGGCGGCGACGGGGTGAGCTTGGCGGTCCCGTCCGAGCGCGCCGGCAGGCTGGTGGCAGTGCCCATCGTCGCCAGCAGCACAACCAGGCCGCCCCGTCGCAGCGTCGAAGCCGGCATCGCCTTCGCCAAGTAAGTAAACGCTTTCATGTCGTCCCTTTCCTAGGCGCTCGAGCGAGCGCCATTTCATTCAATGGGTTATGCAGCTGCGCTTGCGTTGTGGGATTTTTTCCCTCATTCTTGACCCCGATTGCCCGCCTGTCAAGTGACGACTTCTTGCTAGACTGCGGGAAATCTTTCCGCATCCCGACCATGGCCGAACCCGCCCTCGATCCCGCCCCCTTCACCCGCCAGGCCACCACGCTGCGCGCCCTCGCCCGCGTGCTGCGCCCCGTGGCCCGATTGCTCATCGCCGGGGGCGTGCCCTTCCAGGCGGCGGCCGAATCCCTGAAGCGGGCCTACGTGGATGCCGCGACCCGCCACTTCCGCGACCAGGCCCGCACCGACAGCCGCCTGTCCCTGCTCACGGGCCTCAACCGCAAGGAAGTCCGGCGCCTCACCACGCCCAGCGCGGACGAATGGGGACCGGAATCCGTCACGTCCTTCGCGTCGTCCGTCTTCACCGCCTGGTCGCTCCGGCCGGAGTGGCGCGATGCCGACGGCCGCCCGCGGCCCCTTCCGCGCCGGGGCGAGGATTCCTTCGACGCGCTGGTGCGCAGCGTGACGCTCGACCACCGGCCTGCCTCCGTCCTGGAGGAACTGGTGCGCCTGGGCTACGCGGAGTGCATCGGCGATGCGGAGGTGCGCCTTCGCGGCGAGGCCTTCACGTCCCAGCGCGAATACGCCGACCGCCTGGGCCCCCTCGCCGAAAACCTCGAGGACCACGCGGATGCCGCCGTCGCCAACGTGACGGGGGAGGCGTCCCGCTTCCTCGAGCGCAGCCTGTTCGCCGACGAGCTTTCCGAGGAGTCGGCCCGGCGGCTGCAGGAAGAAGCCCGGGCGCAGTGGAAGCGCCTGCACGACGAGCTCATCCGGCGCGCGGACGAATTGGAGGCGGACGACCGCGCCCAAGGCAGGACGACACGCACCCGCGTGCGCATCGGCATGTACGCCTATTCGGAGGAGCGGGACGGCACGGATGCCCCGGCCGCCGGCTCCCGGGAGACCCCATGACCCATCGACCCGCGCGTCACGCGCTCGCCGCGATCCTCGCGCTCGCCCTCGCCGCCTGCGGCGCCGACACCAAGACCGGCAGCAACGGCACCGGCCTCAATCCCCAGTCGGAGCCCGCCGTCTTCGCCGGCGCGCTGACCGACGTCGAACCCTTCGCGGCGGGCGGCACCGCGCTCGATCTCGCGGTGGCCACGGTCCGCGTGGACGCGCAGGCCGCCGCCGGCACCACGGGCCTGCGCCTGGGCATGCCGATCGAAGGCAATGGCGGATACAACGGCGGCATCGCGCCGTCGGTCGCCGTCACGGAAGCGAGCGCGCAGGAAACCGCGCGCGGCACGGTGACCGCCGTCGATGCGGCCCGCGGCGCCTTCTCGGTGGCCACGCTCACGTTCCTCGTCGACGCGAACACGCTCTACGACGGCGTCGCGGGCTTCGCGGCCCTCGCGCCGGGCCAGCCGGTCGCCGTCTGGGCCCTGCCGACGGCGGACCTGCGCACCCAGCGCGCGACCCGCATCGCGGCGGCGCCCGGGCTCGCTCCCGGCCGCCTCACCGTGTCGGTGCGGGTCGAGAGCACGAACGCGGGCACCTTCCAGCTCGCGGGCCTCACGGTGACGTTCCCCGCGTTCTCGCCTTCGCCGCCGGCCTTCGTCGGCCGCGCCCGCGTCACGGGCACGCTCAACGCCGCGGCCGGCACGCTCACGGACGACGAGGTGATCTTCCTGCCGGACTTCCCGCCGGCCGCCGGAACCCGCGCGGAGATCGAAGGCACGGTGCTTTCGCCCACGGCCACGGGCGGGTTCGTGCTGCGCACGGCCGCGCGCGACTACACGATCGAGACGGTGCCGGGCGCGCCCGTGGCGCCGTCGCCGGGCGATCGCGTGCGCGTCACGTCCCTCGCGAACTCCGCCACGGTGCTCCGGGCCACGTCGGTCGCCCTCGTGAATCCGGCCACGCCGCAGGCCTATCGCGTGACCGGCACGGTCTCGGGCTTCGTGTCCCTCGCGAACCTGCGGGTGCGGGGAGAGCCGGTGGACCTGTCGACCGCGATCTTTTCGGGCGGCACCGCCGCCGATGTCGCGAACGGCCGGCGCCTTTCGCTGGTCGGCACCGCGGGCCCGGGCGCGCTGCGCGTGACGACGGCGACGATCCTGCCCTAGCGCACCGCCCCCGCGAGCCACTCCGCCACCCGGGCGGCGAGCGCGTCCTCGCGCTTCGCGTAGAAATGGTCGGCGCCTTCGATCATCGCCTGGCGCGATCCGGCCGGCGCCGTCGCGAGGGTGAGCCGCCGCCGCCATGCGGCATCCACCGACGGCGGAAGGTCGCTTTCGCCGTACACGTCGAGGATCGGCCGGGGGCTGAAGTAGGCGCCCCAGCTGTAGCCGCCCGTGAGCCCGAGGCACGCCCAGGCCCGGAAGGGGCTGTCCGGCGTCTCGTCGAAATAGGCGTTCGTCATCCAGGAGCCCAGGCTGTGGGAGACGATGCCCACGTTCGCGCCCTCCTTCGCGACGAGCCACTTCGCCGAGACGCGGATGCGGTCGATGGCCTCGGGAAAGAGCGCGGGATAGTAGGCTTCGCTCCTCGCGTCGGCCGCCTGCACGGGCATCTGGATCGAGAGCGTGGTCCAGCCCCGGTCCGCGAGCTTCGCGCGCAGCACGCCGATCACGCCGTGGTCCGGGTGCACGCCGATGCCGTGCACGATCACGACGGCCCCCTTGGGCTTGTCGGCCTTCGCGTGGATCGCGAGGAACTTCCGGCCCGCGGTCGTTTCGAGCCAGACCGCGTCGCCCACGACCAGGCCCGGCACGACCTCGTCCGCCCATCGCTTCTCGCGGGCGTAGTCCTGCGCCGCCGCGGGCAGCGCGAGCATCAGCACAAGCAATGCGAGCCTTGCGATCATGCGTGAGAGAATACACGCCCGGTCGCCCGGAAGGCATCCATGGAATTCTTCACCTTCGCCTGGGTCACGGACCCGCAGATCTGGCTCTCGCTCGTCACGCTCTCGGCCCTCGAGATCGTGCTGGGCATCGACAACCTCGTCTTCATCGCGATCCTCACGGGGCGCCTGCCCGCCCACCAGCGCGCGCTGGGCCGGCGCGTGGGGCTCGCACTCGCGCTCATCACGCGGCTCATGCTCCTCGCGACCCTCGCGTGGATCGTGGGCCTCACCCAGCCCGTCTTCGAGGTGGCCGGCAAGGGCTTTTCCTGGCGCGACATGATCCTCATCGCCGGCGGCCTGTTCCTGCTGTGGAAGGCCACCGTCGAGATCCACGAGATGGTCGAGAAGGACGAGGACGAGGCGGACAGGCCCGAGGGCGCCGCGGGCGCCACGTTCCGCGGCGTGGTGGTCCAGATCGCCATCGTCGACATCATCTTCTCGCTCGACTCGGTCATCACCGCCGTCGGCATGGCCGACAAGCTGTGGGTGATGGTGGCGGCGGTCGTGATCGCGATGATCATCATGATCGTCGCGGCCAATCCCCTCGCCGATTTCGTCTCGGCCCACCCGACGGTGAAGATGCTCGCCCTCGCCTTCCTGCTGCTCATCGGCGTGATCCTGATCGCCGACGGCTTCGGCATGCACGTTCCCAAGGGCTACATCTACTTCGCCCTCGCCTTCTCCGTGGCCGTGGAGACGCTCA
>ERZ761602.1580-NODE-1580-length-40506-cov-13.123656_pt1 | contig 40506 bp, 36 predicted proteins | sample MGYA00512165_ERZ761602 | MGnify/ENA primary metagenome ERZ761602 (study PRJEB28899, sample SAMN02445085) | bioreactor sludge metagenome | biome: EBPR sludge; isolation source: Thorneside wastewater treatment plant | place: Australia: Brisbane, Thorneside...
GCCCACGGCGCGCTCGCAGGGCGTAGAATGTTCCGCCGAGGAGCCCTTCGTGAAGTCGAGTGACCGTCACCCCACCACCGAGACCTACGAGATGCCCTTCGAGACCATCAATCTCGAGGACGTCGACGGGCAGCAGGTGCCGGTGACGATGGAGAGCAGCGACCAGCTCATCGCCGGGCGGTACCGCGACCTGGGGCCGCTGGGGGTCGGCGGAATGGGCGAGGTCCGGAGGGTGTGGGACACGCGCCTCGCCCGCACCACCGCCATGAAGATCATCCGGACCGAGAAGGCGATCCACACCCACGCGGTGGAGCGCTTCGTGCGCGAGGCCCACTCCACCGGGCGCTTGCAGCACCCTGGCATCGTGCCCGTGCACGACATGGGCAGGCTGGAGGACGGGCGCTGGTGGTTCACCATGAAGGAGATCCTCGGGCGCACCTACGAGGACGCCCTGACCGAGCTGCACCACCTGGCCAGCCCGGACGGCTGGCCCACCCGCCCCGGCGGGCCGGGGTTCCGACGCCTGGTCGACGCCCTGCTGCGGGCCTGCCAGACGATGGCATACGCGCACGCCGAGGGCTTCGTTCATCGGGATCTGAAGCCCGAGAACTTGATGCTGGGCCGCTATGGCGAGGTCCAGGTGCTGGACTGGGGCCTCGCGAAGCTGATCAACAGCGCCTCCGACGACGCCGCCGGTCGCCCCGAAGGGCTGCGCGATCAGGCCGACCACAAGCTTCGGGTCAGCACGACCCTGGATGGCGGTGTGCTCGGCTCGCCGCCCTACATGGCTCCCGAGCAGGCCCGGGGCGAGCTCGAGAGGCTCGGGCCGGCCATGGATGTCTACGCCCTGGGCTCGGTGCTCTACCACCTGATGGCGGGGGTCCCCCCCTACCGGGGACGCAGCGCGCGCGACGTCGTCGAACAGGTGCGGGCCGGCCCTCCTCAGCCGGTGGCTCGCGCCGCGCGCTACCGCTGCCCGGAGCCCGATCCCGAGCTGGTCACGGTCTGCGAGCGCTCCATGGCCCGCGATCCGGGGCAGCGTTTTGCGCACGCCGGGGAGCTCGCTCGGGCGCTCGAAGAGTGGCTGGACGGCACCCGTCGCCTGGAGGAGGCCCGCGCCATCGTGCTGAACGCCGACGCCGGGGGGCGGGAGCTGGAGCGTCGCCGCGAGCAGGCCGCCGCCTTGCGTCGCGAGTCGGTCGCCGTGTTGGCCCGGATCGAGCCGGACGCGGTGGAGGAGCAGAGCCATCCGGCCTGGGAGATGGAGGACCAGGCCGACGCCCTGGACCGCGAGCAGGGCATGCTCGAGGCCGAGTACGAGGTCGCCCTGCAATCGGCGCTCAAGCTCGCCCCGGCGCTGCCCGAGGCCCATGACCGCCTCTCCGACCTGTATCGACGACGCCTCGAGCAGGCCGAAGAGGACCAGGATGCGCGGCTGGTCGCCCGCAACGAGGCCATGCTCCGCGCGCACGACCGGGGCCGGCACACCGCCTGGCTGCGGGCGGACGGTCGCCTCAGCCTGCGCACCAACCCCCCGGGTGCCCAGGTGCGCGTCTTCCGGCTCGTGCAGCGACACCGGCGGCTGGAGCCGGTCGAGGTCGGCGTCGTCGGGCACACGCCGCTGGTCCAGGTCGAGGTGCCGCGTGGCAGCATCCTCGTCCAGGTCGAGCTCGACGGTCGGGTTCCGCTCCGGCTTCCCTTCCTCGTCCGACGCGGACAGCACCTCGACCAGATCCCTCCCTACGGGGGGGAGGCGGTCGTCCACCCGCTCCACCGCCCGGAAGAGCTCGGTGCCGATGCCATCCAGGTCCCGGGGGGCTGGGCGGTCATCGGAGGCGACAGCCTCGCCCTGGACCCGATGCCCCGGCGACAGGTCTGGATCGACGGCTTCGTCATCAGCCGGACCCACATCACGACCGCGGCCTATCGGGCCTTCCTGGAGGACATCGCCCAGTCCGGTCGGCACGAGGAGGCCGACCGCCGGGTCCCGCGGGACTCGGGCACGGCCGGAATCGAGCCGCACTGGCTCCGGGCTGCAGATGGTCGCTACGTCCCTGCGCCTCGCGCGCAGGCGATGGGCAACTTCGACGACGCCCGGCTCCCCATCACCCGCATCACCTGGGATGACGCCCGCGCCTACGCCGAGTGGAGGGCCAGTCGGGAAGGCCTGCCCTGGCGGCTCCCGCACGACCTGGAGTGGGAGAAGGCCGCCCGGGGCTGCGACGGTCGTGCCTACCCCTGGGGCGACACCTTCGCCGAGGGAAGGGCTTGCGTGGCCCGGCGAGGCGCGGGGCCGCCGCGGATCGCGCCCGTGGGCAGCTATCCCCACGACACCAGCCCTTTCGGCATGAAGGATGCCGCGGGCAATGTCCGGACCTGGTGCGGAAACCCCTTCTCCAACGCCGTCGAAGTGGGCGACGGCCAGCGCCTCGCGATCGACCCCTCGTCGTGGACCCAGCCGGCCACCTTCCGGATGGTGCGCGGCGGCAGCTTCGCCAGCCAACCCGATGTCGCGCGCATCTGCTCGCGCTTCGGGTCGCTCGGCGACATCTCCTACGCGGGGGTCGGGCTCCAGATCGCCCGCCCCCTGCCGGGTTCCAGCGCCTAAGGGCGCTTCTGGGCCGTGATCGTCACCGCCGAGGTCACCTTGGTGAAGGTCAGGCCCGCGGACGGCACTGGAAAGTAGGTGTCCAGCGGCGACATGGTCATGTACCAGCTCAAGGCAGGCGGGCTGCCGGTGCCGATGGTCAGGTAGCCGACCACCGCGCTGTCGGCGTTCAGGCTGAAGACCTGCAACGAGCCCGAGGGGGTCAGGGTGTGGCTGCCCGTGCCCCCGGCCGGGTTGAAGGAGTAGTGCGGGTAGACCGTGGACGGAACCGTCCCCGGAGGCGTGGTCCCCTTGACCTTGAGCACCGCGCCGTCGACCGGCAGGGCCGTCCAGTACTCGCGGTTGGCCGTCCAGCCGGCGGGGGGCTGGTAACCGGGGCCGATGACCACCATCTCGGTCGTGTTGCCGCCCGCGGTCAGGTTGTAGACCCGGAAGCCGTCGTGTCCGGGCGAGATCTGCCGGGTCACGCTCGCTTCCAGCGGAGCCGTCCGCAGGGTCCGACCCTGCAGGTCGGGGCCCAGCAGGGGCTGCTCGGCCGCGTCGCGCGGGCCCACCAGGACCGGCACCTGGGCGAAGCCCAGCCCGGCCAGCACCATCCCGGCCTGCCGCGCCAGCACCGCCGCCGAGATCGGTACGATCGCCCCGTGCGGCCCCGTCGACATCCAGCGCTCCAGCACCCGCTGGCAGGCCCAGGACAACGCGCCGTAGGACCGCCCCTCGACCTGGATCTCCTCGGCCGGGACGCCCGGAGCCGATGCGCTCAGGACGAGGTCGCAGGAGCGGAGGGACGCGGGGAGGGCCCCCGGGCAGGCGTCGACCACGACCGTGATGCCGCGACCGGGGAGGGCGGCCTCCAGCAGCCGCACCAGGTCGGCTGCGAGCAGGTCGCCGTCCGGCCCGCTCAGCAGCGCGCCGTCGGCCCCGCCGTGGCCCGCGAGGATCATCAGGCCACGCACTCCGGGCCGATCCGCCAGCGAGCGGGCCCAGGGCTCGACGATCTCGAGGGGCCGGCCGCTTGCGGGCCTGACCTGGACCTGGTCCCCGTCCATCCCGGCCTGGGCGAAGACCGAGCGCCAGGCGGCGCCGTCCGTCGAGACTCCAGGAAGGGGGGCGAGGCCGCTGTGGGGCTGTTCGGCGAGGAGGACGAGGACCTGGGACATGGGAGGCTCCGGGGTAAGGGTAGCGGCGCGAGCATACCAGAGGGCGAAGGCGATGGGGAACGGCCGGCCGGTCTTGCCAACGGTCGCCCGGTTGCGCTATGAATTCACGGTCGACGACACGCCCCGTGACGTCGGGACACCGGAGCAACACCGGTGCTCGAACCCCGAGCAAGCGCACGAAGTCAGTCACGAGCGAGTCAATGACCCCAGTGGGATCGGGTGGGTCCCGTAGGCACGCAAGCGCCACAGGCTTGCAAGAAACAGGGTGCGCCCCTCGGGTCCCGCACTCACGCATGTAGAGAGAGAAGTCAGACATGGGCAAGAAGCTGTTCGTCGGTGGCCTCGCGTGGGCCACTTCGGATGAGGGTCTCCGCGAGGCCTTCGAGTCCTTCGGTGAGGTCACCGAAGCGAAGGTCATCCTGGACCGTGACACCGGTCGTTCTCGTGGCTTCGGCTTCGTCGGCTTCGCCGACGACGCCGACGCGGCGCGTGCCGTGGCCGAGATGGACGGGAGCGAGCTCGACGGGCGTCGGATCCGCGTCAACGAGGCTGAAGAGCGCGCCGACGGCGGCGGTGGTCGGGGTGGCCGGGGCGGCGGCTTCGGCGGCGGACGTGGCTTCGGCGGCGGTGACCGCGGTGGTGATCGCGGCGGCTACGGCGGCGGTGACCGCGGTGGCGATCGCGGCTTCGGCGGCGGCGGCGGTGGACGCGGCGGTCGAGGCGGCGGCGGCGGCTTCGGCAGCGGCGGCGGCGGTGACCGCGGTGGCTACGGCGGCGGCGGCGGCGGCGGTCGCTGGTAGGACCGCGCTCGACAGGGTTAGGGAGCTCAGGCCGCAGCTTGCGGCGCCAGGCGGGGAGTAGCTCAGTCTGGTAGAGCGTCGGCTTTGGGAGCCGAAAGCCGCAGGTTCGAATCCTGTCTCCCCGACCATATTGGACGGCCCCCCTTCGAGGTCACCCTCGGAGGGGGGTTCGTCGTCTCCGGGGTCCTGGAATTCGGCAAGAAAGACGTAGGGTTTCCGCCACTCGACCGTCAGCCGTCCAGCCTCCCAGGACGAGTTAGAAACAAGGTGCGTGAGCAGCTCCCGCTTCTCGTCCCGCGTGGCCTTCTCGAACAGGTCCGGGGCCTCCTGGGCGAGCGAGAGGATGAGCAGCCCCTCCTCCAGGTAGGACTGCTTGGCGTCGTCGTGCTTGCTCATGGCCCGCCGGTGGGCGCGCAGGTCTTCCTGCCACTGGCGGGCGTTGCGGGAGTAGGTGTCGCCGTCGATGAGGCCGTCGAGCTTGTCGACGTACATCTGGTCGAGGCGTCGCTGGATCCGCGAGCACTCGCCCTCCAGGCGGTCGATGGACTCCTGGTGGAAGCGCTGGGCCTCGGCCTGCCCCTTGCGGAGCTCGACCTTGAGGAAGTCCATCCACGAGGGCGGGAGCACGATGCCGCGCAGGGCGCGGGCGAACTCGCGGTCGAGGACCTCCTCGCGGACCTGCTTGGCCTCGCAGGGGCCGTGGGCACCGGCGCAGCGGTAGTAGATGTAGCGCTCCTTGACGATGTAGGGCGACATCGCGGAGCCACACAGGCCGCACCGGACCATGCCCGGGTAGGCGAACTCGCCCGCACGGCTCGTGTCCCGCTGGCCCTGGTAGCGGTCGTCGAAGACCTCCTGCACACGGTCCCACAGCTCGCGGCTCACGATCGGCGCGTGGATGCCCTGGTAGACCTCGCCGGCCCACTCGAACTCGCCCATGTAGATCGGGTTCCGCAGCAGGTGGTGGACCACCGACTTCGCGAGCGGCTTCTTCGCGCGCCGCGAGAGCAGGCCCGCCTCGGCGACCTTCTTGGTGAGCACCTTCAGCGAGTAGTCGCCGGTCGCCGCCCACTCGAAGAGCTGGTGGATCATCGGCGAGGCGTTCGGGTCGGGCTCGATGACGCGCTTCCCGTCGTCGCGCAGGACGTTGACGTACCCGAGCGGCGCGGAGGAGGGCCAGATCCCCTGGGACGCCTTCTCGCGCATCCCCTTGGTGGCCTCCTCGGAGAGGTTGTCGATGTAGTTCTTCGCCATCAGCACGCGGATGCCGTGCATGAACTTGTCGGTGGACCGGGCCTCGTCGGAGAGGACGATGCCCTCCTTCACGAGGTGGATCTCCAGGTCGAGCTCGTCGAGGACCACCCAGTCCTTGAGGTTCCGGTAGAGCCGGTCGGTCTTCTCGACCAGGATCGTGCGGCAGGTGGTCCGGTTCTTCTTCAGCCATGCCAGCATCTTTGTGAAGTTGGTGCGGCCCGCCCGCTTGGCCGTCTCCACGTCGACGAACTCCTTGACGACCTGGAGCCCCTGGTCGTCGGCGTAGCTGTTGAGGAGGCGCTGCTGGGCGGGGATCGAGAAGCCCTCGCGCTCCTGCTCCTTCGAGGAGACGCGCGCGTAGACCACGCAGGGGCGGCGGGGAGGCGACGCCGGGACTTCCCTTGTGGAGCCGCGACGGGTACGATTGGCGAGACGACGGGCCATAGGCTGCTCCTACGGGGTGCGGACGTCGGCATGTTGACGTAATCCCGGCGATCTTGCGAGGGGCCAGATTTTGGCCTCCCGGATCGAGTAGAGATCGACTATCACTGAACGTGCGTCCAGTCCCCTGGGCTGGGCAGAACACGGGGGATGGTCGATGCCTGCACACCTTGCGATGCCGCCGAACGCGGCCTTCTGGCTGGACGAGCTCCGGCTCGCCGACTTCGAGGACGCGGTAGCGCTCGCGGGCGATCCCGCTGCGCTCCGCGAAGCCGTCAACACCGAGTTCTCGGGACCGGCTCCCCGCCGAGCGCTCGAAGCCCTCGCCACCGCGCACGCCGACGCCGACGTGCAGACCCACGCGCTCCTCGTCGCGTGGTTCCTGCGGCTGAAGAAGTCGGCCGCCGTCGTCGATGTGGCCGAGGCGGTGATCCCGGCGGATGAGCTCGCGGTCTGGCGCACCGCCACGGGGCGACTTCAACGGCTCCCCACCGCGCTGGAGCTGTACCGCCACGATCCCCTGCACCTGCTCGACGTGGAGGTCTGCCACCGCTGGCACGCCCGGCGACGGTGCGCCCTCGAACTCGAGGGGCCGAAGCGCACCCTGCCAGCGCCCGGCGACACGCTGGACTGGCGCGCGCTCGCCGCCCAGGCGCAGGCCCATCTGGAGGCGGCCGTGCCGAAGCTGCGCGGGCGTCTGCGCTTCCGCCGGGTCACCTTTCGGCGGGAGGGCAAGGAGGTCCTGCTCGCTTGGAGCGCCCCCGCCGAGCGCGACACCGTGCGCCACGCCGCCGGCCACGTCGTCGCCGGCCACCACGACGACTGGACGATCCTCCGCGTCCACCGCGACGGCAACCGCGTCGACGTGACCAGCAGCAGCCTGTCCACGGGACGCACGCTCGCAGACGGCCTGGCGCGCGCCGTGTGGGGCAAGGGGCACTACCGGGTCGCGCGTCACCCGCTCACCGGCGACGCCCTGAACGAGCTGCTGCGCCGGATGCGGTCGCCCGAGGACGACGTGTTCCGGCTCCTGGAGATCACCGGCGAGGTGCCGGGGCTGCCCGACCGCCCGATCTTCACGATCACCAACGCGGGGCAGGCGCGCGTGGAGACGGCGGTGGAGGAGCTGCGTCGCCACATGGCGTTCGCGGAGCGGTGGCAGTCCGTCCACCGCGTGAAGCTCGCCTTCGGCGACGCCTGGCGCATCGAGGTCCACTTCCCGCCGCCCGAGGGCGAGCTCGTCCTGTCCTACTCAGACGCCGACCGCGACAAGGAGGTGGCGGCGGCCTTCGAGGCGCTCGTCCTCGACGAGCTCGGCGTCGAGATCCACCCGAAGGCCGGGCGCAGCCGGCGGCGCGAGCGGAAGGAGGCCCCGGAGCCCGCGCGTCCGGGCAAGGCGACGTGGCTGCGCCTGCTCGGGCCGGTGCTCGACGAGCCGGCTACCTGGGAGGGCGGTCTGGTCCGCGACCTCGCCGAGCGTGGCGTGGTCGGCCTCTCGGAGCACACCTTCTTCCGGTGCGGTGACGGGCCGGTCTTGCCCGGTCGGCCCGACACGCTCGACTGCACCGGCGAGATCGAGATGCCCTACGGTGTGGTCGATCCCAACGACCCATTCCGCCAGGAGGACGACGCCGAGTGCGCGTGCGGTACCTGCGGCACCACCTGGTACCCCGGGCGCTACCGGCTGCCGGTGACCCGCCGCCTACGCGTCCGCCCCGACGCAAACGGTGTGTGGCGGTACGTCCGAGGGCTCCTCGGCGAGCTCGGCGTCTTCCACGACGAGGGCGCTGGGCTCGTCGGCGGGGTGACGCGCGGCCAGCGCGCCCAGGTGGTGTTCGTGCCGCTGGTCGACAACGCCGCGCTGCTCGTGCCGGACGTGGCGTCGGTGTTCCCGACCTGCTGGGTGTCGATGCCTGGAGATCCGCGCCTCGCCGCCTTCGGCGAGCGGGGCCTCGACCTCGCCGACGTGCTCGCGGAGGGGCGGCTGGCGATCCAGCGGGTGCTGGAGCTCGGCCGCGCGGGCGCGCTCGCTCCGGGCGCGGTTCTACTCGCCGCGTCGCCGCCTCCCTCGCCGTACTCGCCGGTCGTGGCGGTCCCGGCCGCGGCGCCCTCCGCCCCCGTGCCGACGCGGCGGTTCATCAGCCTCGACGCGAAGGGCGTGTGGCTCGACGGCCGCCCGCTGGCGGCGGCGAAGGCCGGCGGCACGCGGCTGCTGTTCGCGCTGCTGCACGAGGCGGCGAATCGGGACGAGGCCGCCGGCGGTGAGCGACGCTTCCGCACCGGCGAGCAGCTCGTCCGGATGGTGCCCGGCGCGCCCTTCTCCTACAGCGACGTGCAGACCTGGGTGAGCCGGACGCGGAAGATGCTGCGCGACAAGTTCCCCGAGCACCCTGGCCTCGAAGCTGAAGTGGTAGAGGGCGGCGAGGGACGTGGCTACCGCCTCGGGGCCGGCTTCCTCTGCCACGGCTTCAACCTGACAGCCGAACTGGGCAACCGACAGCGGTAGGGTTCGCGACCTCGGTAGAAGGCACCTTCTCGCGAGTGCGGGAAGCGGGGAACTGACAGAACCGACAGCGGCGCCGTCGCATGGGAGCGGCCGGGAACACGCGAAGTTCCTGGCATGAGCAAGCCCGCTCACATCGTCGGCTTCGGACTGGACGAGGCGTCGCTGGACCACACCCGCGACGTCTTCCAGCCCCACAGCGACACGCCGCTCACCCGCGAGGACTGCCGGGAGATCCACCGGAACCTCGTGGGGGCCTTCGGGGTGCTGCTCCGCGTCAAGCGGCGGCTCCAGGAGGAGGAGCGCGCGCGCCGCGAGGCCGCCGACGGAGCGGGAGCTCAGTCTCCCAACCCCGAGGTGCCCCGTGCATGACGCTCCCGTCCCGATCCCTGTCCACCCGCTCCTCCAGGCCCGCTTCGACGGGCGCCCGCTCAACGTGCTGTCCGTGGAGGGCCGTCCCGCGTGGATCGCCCGCGAGCTGGGCGAGGCCCTCGGCTACCACCACGGCGGCAAGCGCCTGGTGAACCGCATCCGCGAGGAGTGGGCGTCCGAGTTCATCCCCGGCCACGACTACGCCTTCGTGTCCGGCGCCGACCTGGCGCAGCTCAAGGGGCTGGTCGAGCCCGACGTCATCGACCCCCGCACCGCGAGCCTGCTGGTGCTGTTCGAGCAGGGCGTGTTCCTGGTGCTCGCCAAGACGAGCAAGCCTCTGGGCAAGATCCTGCGCCGGTTCCTCGTGGACGAGGTGCTGCCGCAGCTCGCCCGCACCGGCAAGTACGCGCCCGACGCCGAGCCGCTGCCCACGCCCGACGACGTGGAACGGGTGCTGCTGCTGTTCCCGGAGTTCAAGCCCCGGAAGCCCGCGCTGCACGTCCGTCGTGAGGAGCGCCTGGCGCTCCAGGCCCGCACGCGCGCGCGCTGGGTGGACGTGTGCGACCGCCGTCTCAAGGTCTTCGCGCTGCACCGCATGGTCGACGCCCTGGGCGACGACCTCTCCGCGGGCGCCCGCGCGGCGGTGGAGATCCTGGCCGCCGAGATCGCCACCGGCCTGCCGGTGCGCGACCTCCTCGACCCGGAGCCCAACCCCGCCGTCGACCTGGAGCGCCTGCGTCGCGCCGTCGCCGAGGCCGCCTGACCGATGCCGCAGCTCCCCCGCATCAGCGCGCCGGAGGCGGTCCTGCGCGCCGCAAGGTTCCCCGACGAGCGCTGTCGCGTGCCCGAGGCGTGGGAGGGGTGCATCCTCGACCTGGTGGGTCGGGAGCACCTCGCCCGGGTCCACAAGCGCGGGACGCCAGCGTTCTCGCCGGTCGTGTACCGGGCGGGCGCGGCGCGGGGGAAGCGCGGCATCGCCGAGGCGACGGCCCTTGTCCTCGACTTCGATCACCTCCCGTCCGCCACCGCCGCCGAGGTCTGGAAGCGCCTCGACGAGCGGGGCTGGGCCTGGGTGGCCTACTCCTCCTTCAGCCACCTCGCCGACGGCGAGGAGGACCACTGCTTCCGTCTCATCGTGCTCGTGTCGCGGCCGATCCTGCCCGACGAGTACGACGCGGTGTGGCTCGCCGCCGACACCGCCCTCGGCGGCTTCGCGGATCGCAACGCCCGCGACGTGAGCCGCATCTGGTTCGTGGCCTCGTGCCCGCCAGAGCGGGTGGCGAGCGCCTGGGTCCGGTGGTCCGACGGCCGTCCGCTCGACGTGGGCAACGCCGTCGCCGCGTACCAGCAGCAGCGGCAGCGGCAGCGTCGGAAGGCCCGGAAGAACGACTTGGCGGACGCGCCCATCCCGTCGGGCGGGCGCAACGCTGCGCTGATGAGCCTCGCCGGGGCCATGCGCCGACGGGGCGCCGACGGCGAGGCCATCCTCGAGGGGCTGCGCGCCACGAACGCCGCCCGCTGCGAGCCGCCCCTCGATGACGCCGAGGTGCGTCGCATCGTCCACAGCGTCGTCCGCTACAACCCGACCTCGGTGCTGATCACCGCGAACCGCACCGACCTCGGCAACGCCGAGCGCTTCGAGGCGTTCGCCGGCGACCGCTTCCGCTTCGTCCACAACTGGGGCTCGTGGCTGTGGTTCGACGGCACGCGCTGGCAGCGCGACGTGGACGGCGAGTCCGTGCGCGCCGGGCGCGACACGCTCCGGGCGACCGCGGCCGAGGCGGGCACCGTGCCCGACCAGGACGAGCGCGACCAGCTCGCCAAGCACGCCCTCGACTCGGAGAGCAGCGCCCGGATCGGCGCGATGCTGTCGCTGGCCCAGTCGCTCCTGCCCGTCGCGCCCGAGGCGTTGGACGCCGATCCCGACCTGTTCAACTGCGCCAACGGGACCATCGACCTCCGGACGGGCGAGCTGCGCCCGCACGATCGCGCCGACCTGCTCACCCGTCGCAGCCCCGTCGCCTTCGACCCGGACGCGACCTGCCCGCTGTGGGAGTCCTTCCTGGCGCGTGTGCTCGGCGGGAGCGCGAGCCTGGTCGCCTTCCTCCAGCGGGCCATTGGCTACTCACTCACCGGCCACACGAGCGAGCAGGTCCTCCTGCTGCTCTACGGCATCGGCGCGAACGGCAAGAGCACCTTCCTGGAGACGGTGCGGTCGCTGCTGGGCGACTACGCGACCCAGGCCGACTTCACGACCTTCCTGAAGCGCGACAACGACGGCGCGCGCAACGACCTCGCCCGCCTGGTCGGCACGCGCTTCGTGTCGGCGGTCGAGGCCGAGGCCGGCAAGCCACTCGCCGAGGCGCTCGTCAAGCAGCTCACCGGCGGCGACACGATCACCGCGCGCTTCCTGTTCCGGGAGTTCTTCGACTTCAAGCCGGCCTTCAAGCTCTGGCTGGCCGCGAACCACAAGCCGACGATCACCGGCGGCGACCACGGCATCTGGCGCCGGATGCGGCTCGTGCCCTTCACGGTGACCATCCCCGAGGCCGAGCGCGACCCGAAGCTCACCGCGAAGCTGGCCGAGGAGCTGCCCGGCATCCTCGCCTGGGCCGTCCGGGGCTGCCTCGCCTGGCGCGCCGAGGGCCTGGGGCTGCCCCCCGAGGTGAAGGCGGCCACGGCGTCCTACCGCGACGAGATGGACGTGCTCGGGCCGTTCCTCGACGAGGCGACCGTCGCCGCCGAGGGCTGCCGGATCACCGCGCGCGAGCTCTACGAGGCGTACGAGAAGTGGTGCGCCGCGAACGGCGAGCGGGCGAAGTCGCAGAAGGGCTTCGCGATGAGCCTGCGGGAACGCGGTTTCGAGGCGGTGAAAGGCACCAAGGGCGTGCGCTGCTGGGCCGGGCTCGGCCTCCGGCCCGAAGGCGATCCGGGTGGCGGGTGGCGGATGGGTGGCGGATTCCCGGAGAAGGTTCCTTCGGGAAACCCAACCACGCTCGTCACGAACGTGGATGCCCGGATCGCGATCCAGGAGACGACCTCCCCGGACCAAGCGCCACCCATCCGCCACCCGCCACCCGCCACCGGGACGACGACCGCGAGCCTCGCGGTCGAGGAAGGTGAGCTGTGACCCCGGCCGACGTGCTCCTCGGGCTCGCCGAGGCCGGCGCGGCGGTCTGGCTCGCCGACGGACGCCTGCGCTTCCGGGCACCCGAGGGCGCGGTCACCGGTGAGCTCCGCGAGGGCGCCGCTGCGTGCCGGTCGGCGCTGCTCGCCCTGGTCCGCTCCGGCGCGACGCTGCCGGCCGAACCGGCGGCCTGGCCCGAGCCCTGGCGCGAAGCCTTCGAGGAGCGCGCGGGCCTCATCGAGTTCGACGGCGGTCGCCCCCGCGCGCTCGCCGAGCAGGAGGCCGAGCGGCTCGTCCGCGTCGAGCACGCCCGCGCCTTCATCCACCGCTCCGCGCTTGTCGTGACCCCCGTCGCCGCCGCTGTCGCAACCGGCACCTCGGGGAACGGCCCGCACCGGCGTCCGTGAGGATGCTGGGCTCCCTCGCCGGGAATGGGCTCGGCGGGGGAGTAGGGGGCCGCCAAGAGGTTGCGGGATATCCGAAAATCGCATACGCTCGCGGGCGTGCCGACCAGCCGATAAGGCGTCACCGCCCACAGAGACCGATGCCGACCAAGACGCAGACCACCCTGATCTCCGAGTTCGAGTCCGTCACCGGGCATCGCCTCGACCTTCCCGCCGACTACCACGCCGCACTCGACGGCCTGTGCTCGCACCTCGACGCGCACGCACTCCGGCCTCCGGCCGAGAGACGACGCTGGCTCCTTGCGCGCATCAACTCGAAGTTCCGCTTCAACCGCGATCCGGTGGCGGCTGTGTACGCGCACGCGGCGAGCCGGGGCGTCACGTTCAACTATCACGAAAAAACAGCCATCCAACTGGCGTTTGATCTGTCAGACTGCGATGCGTACGCCCGTGCGCTAGCTGACGCTGATGTGGAGCTGGGACTTCGGGCTGAACTGCTCGACATGTTCGCGCCAGTGACGGAGACGGAGACCATCAGGCAGTTCGCACTGGAGGTCGACGATCCGTCGAAGCTGCGACGCGATAAGGGGGATAGAAGAGTCGATATCGACATTCTCCTGGCGGCGTTCTCCGCGTTCGTCTTCTCGGCCGCCGATGAGGAAGTGCTGCACGCGTACTTCGACAAGAGCTACAACGCCGCGACCTACGAGCGGTCCTTCTGGCTCCAGCTCCGCCGGATGTATCCGAAGCTTTACACCCGCAGTCGCGCCCTGGAGGTCGTTGCTCTTCCCCCGGACCTTGGTACTGGGTGCGAGAGCTACGCAGACCTTCGTGGCCGGGTCCTGGCGTGTGCCGCCGAGAGCTACGCGAACCTCAACAACCATGGGCACCTTGCCCTGTGGCTCCCCCCGGTGCGAGTCGGCTCCCGCAACGTGACTTGGGAACTGGCGTCGGACCTCATGCTCTTCGGTGAGAAGCACGACGCGGTAGCACTGAAGAAGACCTACTTCCGCTCCAAGGAGGTGGAGAAGACGACGCGCTCCTACATCCATCGGATCGATGCCGGCGCCGCGAGGTTCGACCTCGCGAACGAGGGCTTCACCTACAAGGACACCTTCGTCCTCGTTCCAGACCAAGGCGCTCGGTGTGGCGAAGAAGCTCTGCTCGTGCTCTTCCAGAAAAACCAGCGCGACGAGACCCTGATCCCATGCCCCGCCTGTCGCTCTCACGATGTTCAGGGGAACTCGTACCCCTCGCTCGGCGTGAGGAGTTGGGAGTGCCGAAACCTCCTCTGTCCCGACAGGAGCAAGTACAACCGAGGCAAGCGCTACTCGTTCAAGGCCCTGCTCATGCAGGAGGCCATCGACGACACCGACAACGAGATCCCGGTGGACTCGGTTCGATCTTGGGTGCGGGACGTCCAGGTGGGGCGCACCTTCTCTGATGCCGTCGAGATGCTCGTCCGGCACTACTCCCTTCACGGCGACACCGTTCGCATCGTAGGGGCCGACGCCGATGTGGAGAGTCTCGGGCGCCATGTCGTCCGGGCGCCGTTCCCCGAAGAGAGTTCGGCACAGGCGGAGGCGTTCTTCGCGTCGGCTTGGTTTCACCGCTATGTCACAGACTTCGCGCGGGAGCAACGCCCGGCGACAGAGTCCCACTACGGTAGGTTGCGCCTACTAAACGGGGACGCGCGACATGTGCTGGGGGAGCTGCCTGACGACTACTTCGACGGCGCCGTGACGTCGCCGCCCTACTACAACGCGCGCGAGTACGCTCAGTGGGACAACATCTACTGCTACCTCCATGACATGTACCGGATCGCCTCGGAGTGCTTCCGAGTGCTGAAGCCAGGTGCCCCCTACCTGTACAACATCTTCGACTACTTCGATAACGAGCGTAGTATTGTGTTTTCGGCGATGGGGACCAAGCGGTTGATCCTCAGCGCTTACACGGTCGACCTGTTCCGTCGTTGTGGCTTCGAGCTCGCAGGATCGGTGACCTGGGACAAGGGCGATATCGAAGGCAAGCGTGGCTTCAATGCTGGGAACTTCTCGCCCTACTACCAGAGCCCCTTCAACTGCTGGGAACACGTTCTCGTGTTCGTGAAGCCACCCGGGCGCGTGCGGACTGACCAGCTCCCAGCAGTGCTTCGTGCGCAGCCGGTGATCAAGATGGTCAACGGCGAGAACGTGCATGGGCACACGGCACCCTTCCCAGTCGAGATTCCCCAACTGCTCGACTGCCTCATCCCGGGTGGCGGCCGCATCCTCGACCCGTTCGGAGGCAGCGCGACCACGGCGCGCGCGCTGGCTCGCGCGCACGAGGAAGTGGTTTGTGTCGAGCGAAGCGCGGAGTACTGCGCGCTCGCCGCGAAGATGTTCCAGGAGGAGCTTCCCGAGCTGGGTGGGCAGACCCCCCCTGGGGCCGAGCACGTCAGCCCGGCCCGATCGCGAGACCAGCTGGCGCTGTTCAGTAAGTAGGGGCCTCGGTCACGGCGTGTACTTTCCGCCGGCGTCGATATCGAAGAGGCCCGCTCGCTGGAGCCAACGAGCCATCGCCCATGCCTCCTCGAAGCGGATGTTCGCCATCGTCATGCCGTACTCGCGGCACAGGTCATGGAACTCCTCGTAGGTCGCGGGGCGCCTCACAAGCAAGAGCCACATGAGAGCCGCCTCTGCCGTAAGGAACGTGCGCCCGCCGTTGGCGTGCGATGGGCGTCGAATGACGTTGCACCTCCGGCACCTGAGCACCATGTTGTCGAGGCGGTCTGCGATCTCGGCCAGTGCAGCCCGACCGCGTTCCCCGGCTGCGAGGGCTCCGGAGAGGTCGACAGCCAGAGCCGACACCAGCGCTCCGCTGACCTTTGCGCCATCACCGGTTCTCGCGAGTGCCGCCAGAAGATCAGCTTCGATCGCAGCTTGCAGCACATCGGCCGGCGACCCCGCAAGACGGCCGCCCACCGCTTCGCCGACCTCGCCGACGATCTCCTTCGGCACCATGTGGTCCGCTTGGAGCTCCAGCCGCGTTCCGCAGTCGGCGCACTGGCCGGTCTGACCGAAGTGCCACTCCCGCACTGCGGCCCAGCACTTGCGAGTCGGGAAGTGACGCTGAAACGACTTCTTGGACGCGATGGAGGTTCCGACCTGCGAAGGGTTCAGGTGCCCCAGCGTTAGCGACGTGACCTCGCGCCAGGTCAGGATGCCCTCGTCGATCAGCGTCTCCAACAGTTCATGCCAGTGGTCCTCACCCCAGTCCGAATCGAGGTGAGGTCGCGCGTCAGGGCCGTTCTTCGTCGAGTCCATCGGGCTTCTCCGTGGTGTGCGTGGCCACGGCCGCCTCGAACCGGGCGACGAACTCGCCCAGCGGAATTCCGAGCGCAAGACACACCCGGCGAAGCTCCGCAACATCGAGACGCCGTTCCTGTCGCTCGACCTTGCTTACGAGCGACTGGTCGATGCCGAGGCGTCGGGCAAGCTCCACCTGCGTGACCCCCGCTTCCTTCCGAACATCTCGGAGAAGGAGGACCAACTTGGCGTAGTCATCGTCGTGAAGAGGGCGCGGCATCATGGACCGCCACCCTAAAGGCGAAGATGGATTATGCAAAATTCGCCTATCGGCGTCCTCCGGTGGGGGTGTTCGCGGAACCATCTGCTTCCGGCCACCCTTACGGCCCCGCCTTCTGGACCCGGCCCGGCCGACCGGCCGACGCCTCATGGTGCGGCGACTTCTGGACACCCCTCGGCGGGCTGTCGCCCGACCGGGACCCCATCGGGTTCCCGGTCGTCGATGAGGACCCGGCCCGGGTCCTCTACGCCGCCTCGTCCAGCTCGCCGCCCGGCGGCGGCCACGCCCCGGTCTCCCGCAGCCGTCGCCGGAGCGTCGCGCGGCTCACCTTCAAGATCGCGCTCACCTCCTTCAGCGACCGCCCCTCGCGCAGCAGCGCCAGCGCAGGGCGCAGGTCAAGGTCCACGCGCGGGCGACCGCAGTGCTTGCCGGCGGCCTGGGCGCGGCGGACGCCGGCGACGACGCGCTCGCGGATCAGGTCCCTCTCCAGCTCGCTGATCGCGGAGATGATGGTGAACATCGCCTTGCCCATCGGGGTCGAGGTGTCGACCTGCTCCCGCAGGCTGACGAAGTGGACGCCGAGCGCCCGGAACTCCTCCATCGCGGCGAGCAGGTGCGCGGTGTTGCGGGCGAAGCGGTCGAAGCGCCAGACGGCCACGAGGTCGAGCCGGCCGGCGCGGGCGTCGGCCATGAGCCGATCGAGCGCGGGTCGGCGGTCCTTGCTGCCCGACACGCCCTCGTCGACGTAGGCGACCGGCTCCCAGCCCCGCTGGGCGGCGACCTGGCGCAACTCGTCGAGCTGGAGCCCCACGTCCTGACCGTGGCCGGAGGTGGAGACGCGGGCGTACAGCGCGGCACGGACGGGCTTGGTCACGGGGCACCTCCGAGGCGGGAGCGCACCAGCCCGATCAGGCTGGCGCGGTGGCGGCGGGCGAACGAGGCGACGTAGGCGGTCTCCACCCCGACGGGCGGGCGCGCGAGCAGCGCGCTGACGGCGGCGTCCACGACGCGGACGGCGGGGTCATCGGCCGACGCGCAGGCGCAGGTCCCGCACCGCTCGTCGCAGGCGGCGCGCACGCGGGCGCTCTCGGCCTCGGCCTCGGCGAGCGCCGCGCGGGCCTCGTCAAGCGCGCGCTGAAGCCGGGCCACCTCAGCGCCGGCCCGCCGCCCGTCCTTCCGCGCCTCGCGGGCGCGGGCGAGTTGACGCTCCAGGGCGGCGATCCGCTTCTGGTCGTCGGTGGGCTTCACCGGCAGCCCGAGTACCTTCTGCACGAGCACCGCGATCGCAGGCAGCAGGTGCCCCGTCGCGTGGCCAAGGTCCTCCCGCGCGGCGACGAACTCCTCGCTGTGGCCCTGGCCCATCCTCCCGTCGAGGTGGGTGAGCTCGTGGCACGCGACGCCGTGCAGGAAGGCGGCGATCGCAAGCGGGCGCTCGCGGTGCGCCTTCACGACCTGCTCGAAGCGGTCGGGGTGGAGGTAGACGACGGCGCTGCCCGACGGCGTGGTGGTCGTGAGCCCGATGAGCTCGTCGTCGAGCACGAAGCCCGGCTTGAACCGCCGCCGGATGCGCGCCTCACTGGCGACCAGGCGCAGGGTCGCGTCCCACGCCGTCAGGTGGCCCATCCACCGCTGGAAGCCCTTGCGGAAGCGCGACGCGCGGCGGCGGTCGTAGTTCTTCTTCGAGATGCGGAGCCCGGCGAGCTTCCCGAACGGGTTGCGCCGACGCCGCGTCGCGCGGGTCTCCTCGTCGGCGAGGACGGTGATCCCGTGCTCGCCCACGCGCGTCACCGTGGCCGCATGGAGCAGGCCACCGCCCGCCGGGCCGATCGCGGCGTCGGCAGCTCGGCCGAGGGCGTCCTCGAGGACGCGCACGTCCCCAGCGTCGAGCGCGGCCCCGGTCTCGGCGCGGTCGAGGGCGTCGCGCACGTCGGGGCGCAGCACGTTGAGCGCGCCCCCGCCACCAGCCGCGGCGACCACCTCGTCGGCGGCCTCGAAGATCGCGCGGAGCTCGCGCACGGCGTCGGCCGGAGAAGACGGCGCGGTGACGTCGGGCTCGACCGGGGTGCCGCTCGCGGCCACCTTCATCCCCGGCGGCAGGACGGCGGTGCGGGTGGGCGCGTCGCCGTCGCGGGGCGCGCGGGTGCCGGCGGGGGCGAGGCTCGCCACCGGGGCCTCGACGCCAGGGTCCTTCACCCGCTCGGCATAGAAGTCGGCGATCCCGCCCGCCGCCTCGGCGAGCGCCTGCTGGAACGCCTCGTCGGCGAAGGCTTCGGCGGCGAGGTCGGCGATCTCCTCGGCGCCCCGGCGCTCGTCGGCGTCGTCGGAGTCCGGGTCGAACACCTCGTCTTCCTGGTCGCGGCCGACGCTCTCGTTCTCGCGCTCCACCTCGTCCACGAGGTCGCGGAAGGCCCAGCGGGCGTGGTCCTGGAGCGCGTCGCGGGCGGCGTTGAACGGGTAGCCGCTGGTGCCGGGGCGGACGGTGGTGACGAGATCGACCACCACGTCGACCTTCAGCCCGCTGCGCTGGGACGGGACCTTGAACTGGAACAGACCGCCGAGGCGCAGGTAATACGCCCCCTGACGGTCGCCGGGCGGCCGGCGGTACGCCTTCACCGTCGCCTCGGTGCCGCGCCCCCACGAGCCGTCGACGCGGACCTTCGACCCGCCGCGCCGGCTGAACATCGGCCCGACCTCCTCGCCGTCGAGCACGAGCGTCAAGCCGGGCAGGTCGTTGGCGGCGAGCAACTCGCGGAGGCGGTCGGCGAGCGGCACCCACGCCTGGCGCGCGTGGTCCCACTGGACGTCGAACTCCTCGTCCACGTCGAAGATCGTGATGCGCGTGCCCTGGAGGAAGGGCGCGTCGTAGACCTTCACCTCGGCGTCGGCGCCCTCGCTCACCGCGAGGTTGTCGCGGGTGTGCAGCTCCCAGCGGAAGCTCCGGCTGGTGCCCAGGATCACGGCCTTGGCGACACCGAAGCCGCCGGCCGCCTCCTCGCTGTCGCCCGCGTCGCGCTTGCCGCTGTCCCCGAGCGACAGGAACTTGGTGAGGATGGTCTCGGCGTCCATACCGACGCCGTTGTCCTCCCAAGTGAGCGCGCGGCGGCCCGGGTCCCAGGTGACGGCGAAGCGGCCCTCGCCCGTGCGGGTCTTGCGGGAGCGGATCGCGGCCTTGATGGCGTCGATGCCGTTCTGGAGGGCTTCGCGGGTGGCGAGCACCGGCAGGTCGCCCGACTGGTAGACGGAGGTGGTCATGAACGACCAGATCCGGGCGACGTTCACGCCGGGTCGGCCGGATGCCTTCGCGCCCATCGCCTCGACGACCTCGGCGCGGCCTCCGAGCGCGGCGCGCAGGCCGGCGCGGTCCACGGCGAGGCGGCCGACCTCGCGGGGGCGGTCGGCGGTGGCGACGGCGCGCAGGGCCTCGCGCTCGAAGGCGGCGAGCGGGTCGGGGCGGCGGCAGCCGCAGGTCGGGGTGTCGGCCACGGCTCACCCCCCGATCAGGCTCTTGACCAGCTCCATGCCCCCGGCAGCCCCGCCTGCACCGGCCGCAAGCGCCAGGGCGACCTTCCACGCGCGGCCCTCGACCTGCTCCAGCCGCGCCTGGAGCGCTTGGACGGCCGCGAGCATCTGTCCGTGCCGCTCGGCGCTGGCGCGCTCGTGGTTCTCGGCGCGGGTCTCCAGCCGGGCCAGGCGCTCGCGCACGTCGGCGAGCTCACCGGCCCAGGAGTCCTCCTCGCGCCGCCCGGCCGGGGGCATGTTCAGGTGCCCTCGGGCAGCAGGGAGCGCCGACGCGCGGCCTTCCCGGCGAGCTTCGCGGGCCTGTCGGGCGTCGGCAGCGGCCACTCGAAGCGCTCGGACAGGAGCACGGCCTCGTTGAACTTCACGGTCACGGCGACCGCGACGGTGCGGCCGTCGAGATCGAGGTCCACGTCCACGTCCGCGCGATCGCGGACCCACTTGAGCACGGTCTTCCACCACACGGGCGCCTCCAGCGGCCCGGAAGGACGGGCCTCATCCCGTCAACCTGGCGGACGCGGCGGGCGGGAGCGAGCGGGAACGGTTCCCACAGCGGGCGCCGTGTCTGTCGCTCTACACGTCGTCGGACTCGGCCTTGGCGCGGGCGAGGATGGCCTGCGTGACCTGCACGACCGTGTCCTGCGCCACGGGCAGGCCGAACTCGGAGATGCAGGCCAGCTTCGCGAGGCGCATGGTGTCGCGGACGTCCACCGCAGCGCCTCTCCACGGCTCGGGAACCCGCTCGACCGCGCGGTCGAACTCGTCGGTCCAGTCGGCCACACCGTCTCCACGGACCGTGAAAGCCGGCGCTTCGAGGATTCGACGCAACGCCTCGCGGATGACCGAGGAGCGCGACCGCTCGCGGTCCTCGGTGACGTAGGCGTCGAGCAGCTCGACCAACTCACTGGGAAGCCTCACCGCAACTTGCACATCACCGGCCATCCGCGATCTCCAGGGTTCGGGGGACGCAGAAGTGTATACCGTTATCGTGCAACGTCAACCACGCGGCAAGACGATCAAGCCACCCGCCGCCCCGACGGCGCCCACGCGACGTACCCGCCGCCCACCGGCGCATGGAGCGTCTGCCGCCGGTTCGCTCGCTTCTCGGTGAAGCTGACGTGGACGTGCCCGCCGCGCTCCGGCGCGTACCAGATCACCTGGTCGAACGGCACGCCCAGCGACACGATCGCTGCGGCGAGCGCCTCGGCCGACACGCCGTCCACCTTGATGTCGGCGGCCTCGCCCAGCATGTGCTGGCTCGTCGGCGAGCCCGACACGGCGCGGTTGACGAGGGGCGCCCGGTAGCCGCTGGTGATGCGGACGGGGCGGCCGAGCGCCTGCCGGAGCGGGTCGAGCACGTTCGCCACGAGGAGCTGCATCGCGCGCTGCGCCTCGGGCGTCGGGGTGTTGTCGAGGCCGAGGCGCGAGGCGGCGGTGCTCGCCGTGAGCTCGGCCCAGGAGAAGAAGCGTCCAAGCTGGCCCTGCACGAGCCCTCCCACACGTTGCGCGCCGGCCACGGGGGAGCCGCCCCCGGCCGCCGCGAGCAGCACGAGCAGGCCCCCGGCGGCGCCGAGGAACAGCACGACCGGCGCCTGGCTCCTCACGCGACCGCCGCCGGGATCGGGGTGTCGGAGAGGGTCGGGTCGCGCAGGATGGCGTCCGTCCGTTTCACGATCACCGAGTACAGGTCGAAGGGGCCGGTGACGGCGTGCCACTCGTCGCCGACCTGCTTCCACACGATGCGCGTGGAGCCCGGCGTGAACTCGGGGCTCGGCGGGGGCGTGGTGCGCCGGAAGCGGGCGGCGGCCAGCGCGGCGTAGTCGACGAGGACCTGGGCGTAGGGCACGGAGCGGCGCCCGGCGGCGACGTAGGACGCCAGCAGCCGCTCGGCGAGCTGGCGGGCCGCTCCCGGCCCCTGCTGCACGGAGCGGTCGAAGAACAGCGCCATCGCGCGCTCCGTGCGGACACCGAGGAGCGCGGCGACGCGCTCGGCGCCCCGGAAGTGCTCGCCCTGGGCCGCCATCGCCCACTGGACCTCGACGAAGGGCGGGTGCCTCCCGGCGGCGACGAAGCGCGAGGCCCACGGCTCGGCCCACAGCACCGCGCCGTCGATGGGCTCCAGGCTGCCCCGGCCGGTCACGTCGAGCAGCCGGGGCCAGCTCGGGCCGAAGATGCGCGCGAAGGCGGCAGGGTCGGCCTCGTGCATCGCGCCGAGGAGCTTGCCGAGGTTGCCCGACTTCTGCGTCCACTGGATGACGCCGTAGGACAGGCCCACGCCGTCGAGGTTGCGGTTCAGGGAGTCCGGCCGACCCTCACGGGCGCTCACCAGCCGGACCACGTTGCGGGTCCAGTCGCTCACGGTCCTCTCCACCCGCCGCACGGCGGCCTGTCCAGTGGGCGTCGCGGCGAGCGCGAGCACGCCCACTGCGACGGCGGCGCCGCCGAGCAGCCAGGGTCCCATCGGGGCGTGCCGCGCCATGCGTCACGCCGCCTCGGCCTGCCCCTCGCGGGCGGCCGACAGCAGGGTGCGGGGGATCTTCCGGTCCCACCAGTAGATGCCCGCCTCCTCCAGCTCGCCGAACTTGAGCCCGGAGGCCGGCGCGAGGTCGAGGAACTGCCGCCAGCCGGCGAGTGTCGGCGGGATCACGAACACGTCGGGCTGCCCGATCTGGATGCCCTTCGCGACGCGCAGCTCGCCCCGCGCCACCACGGGGACGCGCTGCTGCTCGGCGTACCAGCTCGACGCGGCGGCGAGCCGCTGGACGACGCGCTGGCCGTGCCGCGCCCACGCGCGCTCCAGCCACCCGTCCGACGCCTGGGTCCAGCCGAGCCCCGTCCAGTTGCCCCCGTAGCGGAGCGCCTGGTCGATGCGGTTCTCGGCGGCCTGGGCGGCGTCGGCGTCCTCGTTCTCGGGCCAGGTGGGGTCGAAGTGCTCGGGCGCGAGCCCCAGCGCGGCGACCTTCTCGATGGGCTGCTCGTTCCACGTCGCCGTGCCGGCCTCGCGCAGCCCGATGCTCGTGCCCTTCACGCGCCCGAACTCGACGAGCTGCACCTTGTCGGGGTTCCACGGGCTCGGGATGCCGACGCGCAGCCCCTCGTAGACCGGGGCCTCGCCGCCGACGGGCACCACGAGGTCGTGGTCGCGCACGGCGTACATCCACTTCGCCCACGGCCAGGCGGACGGGTCCACCGCCGCGAGGTCCTTCAGGCGCTCCTCGCCTTCGAGGCGCAGGCGCGCGGCCTCGGCCGGGTCCTCGGTGCGCTCGGCCTTGCGGAAGCGCGCGTTGGCGCCCCGGAGCAGCCGGGCGGCGTCCTCGGCGACCTTCTTGCGGGCCTCGGCCTCGCGCCGCGCCTTCACCTCGGCGAGCCGGCGCGCGGTCTTCTCGGGGTCGCGGCTGATGAGGAGCAGGATGTCCTCGGGGCCGAGCTCCATCTGCGCGCCGGGGTTGTTCGTGTCCCGGGCCTGCGAGCGGATGAGCTCGGTCATCCAGCCCAGCTTGCCCTGGATGAGGTTGAACCGGAGCCCGTCCTGGGACCGGCGCGCGAAGTAGTAGTTGATCTCGATGTTCGCGAGGGTGTTGCCCTGGCGTACCCCGCGCCCGTTGCGCTGCTGGAGGGTGGCCGGCTCCCACGGCAGGTCGAGGTGGTGGATGGCGCAGGTGCGGGTCTGGAGGTCGATGCCCTCGTAGGCGATCGCGTTGGCGATCACGACGTCGTACTTCGGGGCGATGCCCTCCTCGGGCTCGCCGTTGAACTCGCGGGCGATGCGCTGGCGGTCGGCGGCGGCCTTCGCCATCTCGGCGTTGAGCACCGCGATCCGCCCCTCGGGGATGCCGGCCTTCACGAGCGTCTGGACCACCCAGCGGTGCGCCGCCACGTTGTCCACGAACACGATGTGCCCGCAGGTCCGGTTCGCCAGCACGCGCTTCGTCATCGCCGCGAACTTGGGCGACGACGGGTCCACGCCGGACGACGCGGCGGTCTTCCAGTCGTAGCCCTCATCGAGGTCGGGATGGATGGCGACGAGCGCCATGCGCGCGAGCAGGCCCAGGATCTTCGCCTTGTCCTGCGTCCGGGTGCTGTCGAGGGCGGCCTCGATCTGCGTGACGTAGCGGTCGTACTTCGCGTCCTGGGCGGCGTTCATGTCCACCTCGACGACGTTGACCTTGGGCTCGGGGAGCTTCAGCCCCACGTCCTCGGCGGTCTTGAACTCGCCGTACCGGAAGATCACCTCGCGCAGCTCGTGGAGGTTCTGGAAGCCGACGACCGCGGACCGCTCCACCACGTCCATCTTGGAGTCCACGACCGCCTTGAGCTCGATGCGGAGGTAGCGGTCGATGAACTGCTCGGGGTCGCGGATGCCCATGCGCGACCACGCGTCGTGGTCGATGTACTGGATGAGGTTGTAGAACTCGAGCGGGCTGTTCTTCGCGGGCGTCGCGGAGAGCAGCACCACCCCGGAGCCCCCGGTGCGGCGCCGGACGGCCGCGCAGCGGAAGTCGAGCTGCCACGCGCGCTTGCTGCCCTCGCCGGCGTTGCCCATGAAGCGCGGCACGCCGCCCTCGCGCGGCTCGGGCAGGTACAGGTTCTTGTAGTTCTGCGCCTCGTCGACGATGAGCAGGTCGATGCCGATGTCGTCCCACGCGACGCCCGGATCGTACTCCCAGCCCTCGGGCAGCTCCATCTGCTCGGCGATCCAGGCGGCCACGCCCTCCTTGATGATCGCGGCCTGCCGCTCGGTGATCTTCTTCTGCTCGGCGGCGTTGCGCTGGCGCAGGCGGACCTCGCGGCGGATCGCCTCGGTCTGGTCGGCGTAGGAGCGGATAGCGCCCTCGTTCATCCGGGTGCGGGAGAGCGCCGTGTAGGTGAGCAGCACCACGTCGAACTCCCCGGCCTGGAACCGGGTCCACTTGTCGGCGCGCTCGGCGGGGGTGTCGGTGTCGCTGGTGACGTAGCCCTTGCGCTCGCCGCGGCTGATGAGCTTCTTCTTCGAGCCGATCACGGCGATCCGGTAGTCGGGCAGCACGCGCCGGATGTCGGCCTCCCACTTCCAGACGATGCTGTTGGGGACGAGCACGACGGGCCGGCGGCACCAGCCGTCCTGGCGGGCCTGCGCGAGCACGGCGATGCCGGTGTAGGTCTTGCCGACGCCGACGTCAAAGGCAAGCAGGCCGCCCCGGTTGGCGAGCACGCGGCGGGCACCGGCGACCTGGTGGGGGTGCAGGCGCACGCCGTCGCGGACCCAGCGCGCGAGCGGCAGCGGCTCGGCGTCGTAGGTGGGCGCGACGTAGCCCTTGAAGTGGTGGTTGTAGGCGTGCTCGACGCGGGCGGACCGCTCGGGGTCGGAGCCCACCCAGGCGCGGAAGGACTGCTCCCACTCCTGGGCCTTCTTCAGCCGCACCTCGTCGATGTTCTCGTCCTTCTTCTTCTTCGGCTTGAACGTCGTCTTGTCGTGGTTGATCCAGCCGATGCACCAGCGCGTCTCGGGAGCGAGCTCGTAGGCGTCGTCGATGCGGTCGTAGTCGAGGCCCGGCACCTGCACGAGCCCCTCGCGGCGCTCCAGCCGGACGGGCTCGTAGTGCGTGTTCAGGCTCTCGGAGATCCAGGCCGACACGAGGTCAAGCGGGACCCAGCCCTGGCGCGGGCTGACGCCGCCGATGTCGTCGAGCACGGCGGGCTCGATCACCTCGATGAGCTTGCGGGCCTGGGCGGCGATCCGGTCCATCGGGACCACGCCCCACACGAGGCCGCGCTGCACGACGCGCTCTGGCTGGCCCTTCTCGGCGAGCGCCACGGCGCGGGCGTGCTTCGGCCACAGGTGGCCGGTGAGGTAGTCGCGCTCGGGGACGAGCTCGTCCCAGCCGTCGCCGTCGAGGCACCAGCCGGCGTCGAGCAGCTCGACGAGACGCCGAACGACGGTCGCCTGCGCGTGCTCGGGGGCGTGCCCGCCCTGGGTGGCGAGCGCGTCGGCGAGGGCCGCCACGGTGAGCTTGCGCCGGGTCCGGTAGACCCACTCGGCGAGCGCCACGAGGTCGTCGGGCTTGCCGGCGTAGCGCGGGGTCCACGACGGCTTCTTCGCCAGCCCCTCGATGAGCGCGCCGGAGCGCGTGAACGCCTGGAGGAAGCGCTCGGCGCCGGTGTTGCCCTCGGCGACCAGCTTGCGGAGGTCGGCCGAGGCCCAGGGGTTGCCGTGGGCGTTCGTCCAGGCGTTGAGCGCCTCGAACAGCTCGGGCCAGAGCTGGACGTGCTCGTCGGTGGTCTGCGCCGACAGCGCGGCGAGGTAGCGGTCGACGCGGAGCCCGAGCGCCACCGCGCTCGCCGCGTGCTCCGACAGTCCGGCGGTGCTGGCTTCGAGCTGCCGGGCCATGCCGGTCCGGGCGGTCCGCTGCGACGCGCCGGGGAAGGCGATCACCTCGCGCACGACCTCGCAGGCCCCGCACATCGGGCGCTCCACGAGGTCGGGCAGGCGCTCGAAGGTGCCGACGACCTGGTAGCCCCAGCGTGGCTTGGCGGTCTGGTCGTCCTCGCCCGCGTCCTTGCCCACTTCGGTGCCGAGGATGTGGTCGGGGTGCTCGGCGAAGTAGTCGCCGTCGAGCACGAACTGGTCGCCCTCGTCCACCTCGCCGAGCTCGCCGCCGCGCGAGCGGAAGAACAGCAGGTCGGTCACGAGCATCGCGCCCGGGAAGATCGCGGACGGGAGCCGGTAGGCGCAGGCCAGGTGGTGCCGCTTGAGCACCTTCTCGCGGAGCGCCAGCAGCGCGGTCGAGCGGCCGGTGAGGAAGCCCGACGGCACGAGGTAGACGCCGAGCCCGCCCGGCGCGAGTAGGTCGAGGCCGCGCCGGAGGAAGTAGGCGTAGGCGGCCTTCTCCCGGTAGGCGCGGTCGGGGTCCTCCGTGATCGACGCGCCGCGCGCCCCGTAGGGCGGGTTCGCCAGCACGAGGCCGAGCCGGCCGGCGTACTCGGGGCCGTGCTCGCGCACCCACCGCTCGAAGGGGCCGTTGTAGACGGCCAGGTCCTCACGCTGGGCCTGGAGCATCCGGCTCGACAGCTCGGACCACTCGACCACGAGCCACGACAGGTCCTCGAAGCCGGGGCCGCTCGCGGCCTGCACGAAGCGGCCGATGCCGGCGGACGGCTCCAGCGCGAGCACCGCGCCGTCGGCCTTCGGGAGCTCGGGCAGGAGTGGCCGGATCACTCGCGCCACCTCGCGGGCGACCTTGGTCGGCGTGTAGTACTCGTGGATGAGCCCTCGCTCCTCGGGCACCGGGAAGCCGGTCGGGAACTGGGCGGCGACGGCCTGGATCGAGAGCCCGCCCCAGCCGGAGTAGGCGGCGAGCGTGGCGCGGTCCTCGGCGGTCATCTCCTCGGGGCGCTTGCGGGCGGCGAGGCGCATCGCGGCGAGGTTGGCCGCGGTGCGCTGCGAGGCGGCCCACAGGTCCGGCGGCTGCGCGTAGACCTCGGCGTAGCGGTCGCCGGTCGACCGGGAACCCGTCGGGTTCCGAGTCGCGCGGGCCGCGAGCTGGCGGTCGAGGATCGCGACGAGCGCCGTCCGGTTCCGGCGGACGAAGCCGTCGAAGTAGGCCGGCGTCACGCCCGCCGGGAGGCGGGAGCGGACGACGGGGATGATGCGGTCGACGAGGGCTTCGGCGTTCACGCGCCCCCCATCGCAGCGGCGATCGCCTGGCTGAACGCATCGAGCAGCGCCTTGTCCTTCGCCGCGTCCACGTCGCCAGCGGGCGGCACGCTCGGCGTCACCGGCTCCGGCCGCGCCACCGGCGCCGCCGCCCGAGGCGCACGCGGCGTCCGCGCCCGCTCCGGCAGCGGCGGGTGAAGGTAGAACCCTGCGTTGTCCTCGGGCTCGCGGAACATGAGCGAGCCCGCCGGGAAGCCGTCGAACACCTCCACGGTCTTGCCCAGGAACGTGCCCGCGCCCGCGTCGTGCGTAAGGCCGCCGGCCTTCACCTTCGCGAGCACGGAGCGCGACGGGCGGTCGAGGGGGTCGGCCTCGGGCGCCTCGTCGTCGTGGGCGTAGTGGCGCCACGGCGAGCCGGCCTTGGCCTTCGGCCGCTTCGGCTCCTTCGGGTTGAAGCGCTCGGTCGGGTCCTTGCCCTCCTTCGCCGGACGGACGGGGTGCTCGACGGCGTAGTCGGTGTCGAGCGCGGCGCGGCGCCGGCTGTCGCGCACGCTGCACGCCTCGCCGAGCAGCCCCATCGCGCGGGCCAGGCCGCCCTCGATGGCCTTGATCAGCGTGGCCGCGCTGCCCGTGTCGGCGCCGGGCCGGCTGAACCACTTCTCGGTGCGCTCGACGCGCCAGGACCAGCCCTCGCCTGGGTCCGACACGATGCGGAGCACGCCGTAGGCGGCGAGCTTCCGCACCAGCTCGACCCGGGGCGCGCCGCCGTCGCAGGTGAGGGTCCCGCTCCACTGGCCGCGCAGCGTGATCGGGCCGGGCTTCGGGACCGCCTTCTGCTCGGTCTTCACGAGCGCCACGGCGTCGGCCGCGGTGATCGCGCTCGACGGCATCCCGGGCGCGTCGCTCGTCTCGACGGGCGAGGACGGCGCCCGCCAGAACAGCGCCCCCTCCTTCTTCCGCACGAGCACGAGCACCCCGCGCTCCTCGGCGGGGCGCAGGACCAGCGCGAACTCGCCGTCGCAGGCGCGGCCGTAGGCGCGCACGAGGCGCGGCACGTCCTCGGCGGCGTTCACGAAGGAGAGGCGGAACTTCTTGCTGGTGGTCTCGGGCATCGGGGCCTCACTTCTTCAGCAGGGCGGGCAGCGTGAGCGCGCCGGCCACGACCGCGAGGCCGCCGAGCAGCCACAGGCCCATGCCCTTGGCGTCGCTCTCCGGGCTCGGGGGCGGCGGCAGCGTGGAGTTCTGGAGCGGGCGGCCCTCACGGCTGGCCTCGACGCGGGCGTCGAGCTCGCGCTCGGCCAGGGCGGTCTGCTCGCGAAGGTTCACGGCGTACTGGTAGGCGGCGATGGCCCACGCCACGCCGACCGCGCCCACCGCGAGCCCGCCGACCACCAGAACGGCCGGCGCCACCCCCACCGAAGGTCCTCCCGTCGGTGCCATGCCCTGTCCCTGGGCGGGGGTGGCGTCGCCGTAGAAGCCGGCGGCGAGCTCGTGGTAGCGACGCTCCATCGCCTGGTAGTTGGCGTGCGCCTGCCGGTCCGCCTCGGTGACGGGCGGGTTCGGCAGCTTGGCCGCGATGCGGTCGAGCGCAGCGCGGCTGTCGGAGAGCGCGGCGACGAACGCCTGCACCTTCGCCAGCGTGCCGGTCGGGTCGACCTGCGCGGCGGTGCCGTAGGCGGCCGTCGCCTGCTCGGACAGGGCCTTCCAGCCCGCCGACCAGGCGCCCTTGGTGTCGGCCCAGGAGGGCGTGGACCAGCTCATCGGCGGCACCCTCCGTCGCACGCCTCGCAGCCGAGCGTGGTGGCGACGTCGTGGTCGTCGGCCCAGCCGAGGTTGGGCGCGGCGACGACGAAGGAGCCGTCGCCGGCGACCGGGCCGGGCAGCGCGAGCGGGGCCGCCACGGGACCGGGCAGCGCGGGCGGCGCGGCGGGGGCGGCCGGTGCGGCGGCAGCCTGGGCCTCGGCCCGGCGGACCCGCACCGCACGGACGGGGCGACGCGCGGCCTGGCGCGGGCGGAACAACGACGCGAGCGGCCCGCGCCCCTGCGCGGTCTGGACGCCGGTGTCGATGGCGCCCTTGGCGGCGTTCATCATCAGCGGCGCGAGCAGCGGCGCGAAGCCGAACTCGGGGCGGGTCACCGCCTCGGGCAGCTCGGCGACGAGGAACAGCCCCGGCTTGAGCTCGATCACGGCGGCGCGGAAGCCCTGCGCGGCCTGGACGCGGGTGTTGCGGCCCATGCGGGTGAGCGGACCCCACGCGGCGGGCTGGGCGACCCTCGCCACGGGCGCGGAACGCGGGCGGCGGCGCAGTCGGAGGCCCACGCCCTCGAGCTCGGCGTCGTCGTCGAAGCCGTCCTCGTCCTCGAAGTCGGCGCCGGGATCGAGCAGGTCCCAGGCGGCGTCCACCACCTCGGGCACGACCTCGGCCCACGGCGACGCGGCCGGCTGGAGCCGGGCCTCCTGCTGCGGAGCGGCCCGGCCGGGCGCGGCGGCGCGGCGGGCCTTGACCCGCTGGCGCGCGGGCACACCGGCCTGCTGGCGCGCCTGGGCCGTCTCGCGACGCATCCGGGCGAGCTTCTTGTTCTTCCGGGCGGCCTTGCGGGCGAGCCGGCGCTGGCGGCGCGCGGCGCGCTCCTCGGGGCCGTGGAAGCCCTCGACCAGATCGTCGAGCGCTATGGCGGGTGCGAGACGCATCAGGCGGTCCTCCAGGCGCGCTCGGGCTGGGTCCGCGCGCTCGCGCGAACCGCCCAGCGGGCCTTCACCAGGGGGTCGATGCGCCCGCCGTTCATGCCGAGGCGGGCGCTGGGATCGTCGCGGTGCCAGCGGCGCCCGACGCGGTAGCGAACGATGCAGTGGTACAGGCCAGGCTGGTCAGGCGTGGACCGCGTGGTCAGCATCACCTCGGCGGGGATGGTGGCCGGGGCCGCGCGGCGCGCGTCCTCGTAGCCGGCATCGCCGGGGCGCAGCGCGCCGATGCCCTTGGCGATGAGCTCGCCCGCGCGGGCCGCGGCGAGGCCGTCGCAGTCCTCGTGTCCCTGCGCGAGCATGTTGAGGTAGTCGCACCAGGTCTCGTCGGTCTCCCGGCGGTAGACCACGCCCGAGTCGTAGAGCAGCGGCAGGTCGGGCTGCGCGCGCACGAGGATCGCGTTCTCCTGGGCCAGCCAGTTCAGCAGGCGCAGGGCGGCGCGTTCATCGAAGGCGAGCTTCACGGCGATCTTCATCAGAAGCCTCCCCCGCCGGTGTTCGCCCCGGTGTCGCCGGACTCGAAGGCGTTGCCGATCGGGCGGCGCTCGACGATCACCGGCACGTCGGCCGGCTCGGCGCGGAAGGGGGCGGTGCTCGCGATGCGGAAGGCCGCGAGGAAGTTCGGCTTGACCTGGCTCCCGTCGGGCGGCTGGGCCGTGACGCGGACCCGCAGGTAGGGCGGGATGGAGTCGATGTCGTCGAAGCCGAGCAGGTAGGTGCCGTCCTCGTTGAGCGTGCGCTCGCCGAAGATGGCCCACACGCCGTCGCCGAAGCTGGCGAGGACCTGCACGAGCACCGAGCCCGCGCCCTGCTGCTCGGCGTAGACGAAGCCGTAGATCCGCTGCGCGCTGTCCTCGGTCGCGTCGCCATCCGCCGGACGCAGCCGGAACGGCCCGCTGTCCGCGTCCTCGGAGGAGGGCGTGGTGCGGATGAGGGCGGCGAAGCTGTTGCGGAGGATGGCCATGCGGGCACCGGATCAGAGCGAGAGGTTGAAGACGACCCGCGCGGCCGTGCCGGCCTGGTTGTGGGTGACCACGACCTTGGCGGCCCCGCCGACGGGGATGCCGATGAACGGCTGGAGCGCGGCGTTGTAGGACCCACGGACGTTGCCGAGGGCGTCGTAGAGGCGGATGAGGGTCTCGGGGACGGTGGCGAGGTCGCCCACGTCCACGCGGCAGGTCTCGGCGAAGGGCGGCACCGGCGCTTCGAGGGGCGCGCCCTCGACGACGGTGCCGCGCACCTCCCACTGGTTCCGGGTGGGCGCGAAGCCGTCGGCGACGGTCACGCCCACCCGGTTCAGGACCGGGGCGAGGCTGGCCGCCTGGAGCCGGAGCGAGCGGGCCAGCACGCAGATCCGCGCCGAGCGGGCGACGGTGATCTGCGCGCCGGCCCCGCTGCCGGAGCCCGACGACCACGACAGGTCCACCTCGAAGGGCAGGCCCGTCCGACTGAACACCTCGACGATCCGCCAGGTGTCCAGCTCGGCCTCGGCGGTGAGCAGCTCGACGGGCTTGCCGGTGTCGGCCCCGTCCGGGACAGGCGGGAGATCCGCCTGGTCCGAACGGGTGGAGAGATCCGTGCCGCACCGTGCCCGTGCCACCGCTCACCTCCCGACCGGATCAGCAGTGGGGGGTGACCGGCTTCTGGCCGATGATGGTGACGGCGAAGTCGCCGGCGCCACCGAGGCTGCCGTTCACGGTGATGTCGAGGCCGGCCCGGAGGCTCTGCCCCTTCAGCAGGCCGCGCAGGAAGCTGGACGAGCTGAACACCGACACGTCGATGCCGTCGCTGTTCGACCAGACCACGCGGTCGCCGAAGAAGATGCTGGTGACCTTCGCGCCCGCCGCCGAGCCCGTGAACGTGACGTCCTGGGCGCGGAAGTCGTGCTGGAGGCGGACCTTGACGCTGGCCGCGCCGGCGGCCGCCAGGGTGTCGGTGCCGCCCACGGCGGTCATGCCCCAGTGCATGTTCTGCTCCTTGCGCTTGCGGGTGCCGCCGCCGGCGCGCGCCAGCTTGCGGCGGACGCGGGACTCGCGGCGGTTGAGGCGGCCGAGGCGGCGGTTGAGCCGGCGACGGCGGCGCTTGCCGCGCGCGCCGAAGTCGGCCTCGTCGCCCTCGATCTCGTCGTCGCCCTCGAAGTCGTCGTCGCCCTCGAAGTCGTCGTCGCCCTCGAAGTCGTCGTCGTCCCCGAAGTCGTCGTCGTCGCCCTCGAAGTCGTCGCCGTCGAAGTCGTCCTCGCCGAAGTCGTCGGTGCCGGCGAAGCCGCCGCGCCGCAGGCTGTCGGTGTCGACGACGAGCGCGCCGGTGCGGGGGTGCCGGAGCACGCGGGCGTAGCCCAGGTTGTCCAGTCGGGTAGCCATGATGGTGTTCCTCTTTCGCGGGTGGGGTTGGGGGATCAGGACTCGTCGTCGGTGTCGTCGTCGTCGGTCGCAGCGCGGACGAAGCGCCCGCCGCCGCCACCGCCGCGCGGGCCGGGGCCGGGGCCAGGGCCGCGCCGGCGACCGCGACCGCGCCGGGGGCCGAAGCGCCGGCCAAGCTCGTCGTCGCCCTGGCCGGCGGCCACGGGCTCGGGGGTGAGCAGCACCTCGCGCATCGGACCGGCGAGGCCGGGCTCGGGGAACAGGCTCGGGCCGGGCAGCATCGGGGCGCCCTGCATCACGATCGCCGGGGCGGGGACCTGGGTGGTCGCGGGGACCTGCGACGGCGCCGCGCCGGCCCGCTTCTCGGCGAGGGTGCGGCCGGCGTTGCGGGCCACGTTGGCGAGCCACGAGCCCATCACGCCGTTGCCGACGGCCAGGACGTGCTGCCCCGCGCCCTTCTGCCCGGTCATGGTCTGGTACAGGCCGTAGCCCTGCGCCAGCAGGCCGACCGGCGCGCGGAGGTCCACGCTGCCGAGCTTCATCTTGTCTTCGCCGAGGTAGCCCTCGGCCATCGACGCGAGGAACAGCGAGCCCTGGGTCTCGGCGGTGTGGAGGACGAGCGTGCCCGTCTCCATCATCGCCTCCTTGGAGGTGTTCGCCTTCTTCGTCAGGTTCGCGATGCGTCCGACCGCCTGGCTCAGCGCGGACTGGGCAGCCTTGTCGCTGACCTTGCCGCCCTGGATCGCGGTCTGGAGCGCCGTGCTTGCGGTCTTGCCAGCCATGCTCGGGTCCCTCGGGTGGTGGGGATGGAACGGGTGCGGGTCGCACCGCGTCGTCACAAGGGTTCTACGGCCGACGATCCCCCTCCGACCACGGCTTCCACTTCCCACGACCACCCATGCGGAAGCGCCCTGGGAAGCGCTTCCGGCGGGGAAGCGCATGGGGAAGCATCGGGAAGCGCTTCCACGCCCCACCGGGAAGCACGCTTCCCCCTGCGGAAAGCTCGAAACAGGGGGTCCGCGCGACTACTTCCCACGCCCTTGCGGTCGAGATCCCGGGTGGGCAAGGTGGAAAGTGCGACAGCGAAAGGAGGAAGGTGACCGTTGAGCGCTACACCTTCGAGGGTCTGGACAGGTTCGAGAAGCGGCTTCGCCGGGTGGCGAAGGACGTGGGCTACCTGGTCGTCTGGGACCGCACGGATCGACGGCAGGAGGACACGCTCGGCCGCTTCGAGCTGACGCTGCGCGACGCGTTCCCGTACCTGGAGGACGCCGACGAGCTCGTCGACCGGGACGAGGACGACGAGGAGGACGACGACGACACCGACCCCGACGGGCACGACCCGTTCGGCATGGCCGCCGCCGTCGAGGAGGACGAACCGGACGAGCGCACGCTCGCGACCCGCGCCGAGCGGCTGCTCGGGCGCACGCCGGGGCCGGCGGACTTCGCCGTGGCCGCGCTGCGCTGGGTCCGCGACATCTCCTCCCGCAACATGGGCGGCGACGAGGCCCGCCGCTTCCGCGTGCGCGCCTACGCGCCGAAGGGGATGCGGACGGTCGAGACCGCCTCGTTCACCGTGCGCGACGACGACGCCGAGGACGCGCTGCCGGTGCTCGCGTCGCAGGCCGAGGTGGTCCACGCCCAGCCGGACCTCCGCATCCCGCCGCCGAGCTTCGAGACCGTCGAGGCGAGCGCCACCGTGCGCGGGATGCGCGCGCTCGGCGACTACTACGCCCAGTGGGGCCAGATCGTGCTCGGCTCGGTGGGCCAGCTCCAGGGCGTCAACAACGCCATGCTCGCCCGGATGCACACGCAGCTCCAGCAGAGCCGCGACCAAGTGGACCAGCTCGTCGCCGCGATCCTGACGCACCGCGCGGCCGAGGCCGAGCTCGCCGAGCAGCGGCGGGCGTCGGAGAAGTCCGAGGACACCCGGACCATCCTCGCGCAGCAGGCGCTCCAGCAGCTCGGCGAGGCGGCCAAGGCGTTCCTGGCTGCGCGCGGCGTGACGCCCGAGCTCGCCGACGCGCTGGGCGCCATCGGCCAGAGCCCCGAGCTCGTCCAGACGCTCAACGACCCCGACGTGCGCGTGCTGATGCACGACCCGAACAACCTTCGGATGCTCGCCGGGATGCTCAAGCAGGCCGCCCAGCAGGCCCGTGCCCTCCGAGACGCCCCGGCCGCCAACCAGGCCGCCTGAGCCCCATCCCCGCAACCCGTCCACGGCGCCCGTGCGCCGTGGCGTTGGAGACCGTCATGCCGAAGCAGAGCCCCCAGCCCGCGTTCCTCGACACCGCCCGCGCGTTCTACGCCGAGGCGTTCGAGCACAAGAAGAAGCGCGACCTCGCGCGCTCCATCGCCGAGTGGTCCGAGATGGACGAGGACGAGCAGTCCTTCGCCGTCGCGCACCTGCTGTACCTGAACCTCCAGGCCCAGGCCGCCGGCCAGCGCCTCGTCACCCAGGTCCGCGACCTGCTCGACGAGGTGGCCGAGAGCCTGACCACCGCCATCGAGGCCAGTCTGCCCGACGAGGCCGAGGAGGACGACGAGCCGCCCGCCGCGCCCGACGCGGACTTCGCGGCCGACGACGACCGGGACCCCGACGGGTTCCCGGTGGACGCCGAGTTCGAGGACGGCGACGACCACCCGGCCGACGGCGACGAGCCCGAGAGCGCCGACGGCGACGACGCCGAGCGCGAGGTGGCGTGATGCAGCCCGCACTGAAGCCGCCCGCGACCGCGCGGGCCATCCGCGTCAACGTCACCGTGCCCGTCACCCGCATCGGCTTCGGGCCGTTCTCGTTCGACCCGCTGGAGCAGATGATCGGCGCGAAGCTCGCCGACCTGCTGGAGCCGCTGATGGTCGGGCCGGTCACGCGCCGCCCGTCCGAGGCCGGGGCCGCGATCGAGGTCTACCCGCTCGCGCTCCCCGACGGTGAGGGCGCATCGATCCCGCTCGGCCAGTGGGGCGAGGTCGGCTTCGCGAACCACGACGGGCTCCTCGTGCTCACCGTGCCGTGGAGCATGGCCGGCTGGCTGCGGCAGCGCCTCGGCGACGCGATCGTGCGCGGGCCGGAGGCTGGGCCGTCGATGGACGGCTCGGCCCGGGTCGCGGAGGCGTGGGTCCGGCTGCGGCCGGGGATGCGGGCGAGCGTGCCGCTCGGGGCGCTGGGAGAGTGCGGGGTCGAGGCGGGGTAGAACGCAGATACACCGCCGATGACTCTCGGCTCCCCCGATAGCCGGTTTTGGCATACCGATGACTCGCGGTGACTCTTCCCCGGCTTCGACGGGGAGTGCGGGATGGCGGTGGACGTAGTTGGTCTCGTTCCGGGTCTGCCGGTGAACGATGCGGCCATCGACGAGGCGGGCTGGCTGAACATCCTTCACCGACTGGTCGGCGCCGGCCTTCTCCGCTGGCGAGATGTAGGTGCACTGACCCTTGGCCACCTGAATCCGCCGCAGATGGGAACGAGCCTCGCGCACGAGGGCTTCCAGGAGCGCTACGGGAAGGGGACGACCATGGCCCAGGTCTGGCCTTGGGCGTACCAGCAGGACGGCTGCTGTCGGACGTGCAGTTCGCGCCTGGAGTTGCAGGCCGACCACGTAATCCCCAAGGAGTTCGTACGGGACGCCTCAGAGTCCGTGGTCAGCGGACCAGGTGACTTGACGGACGCGACGGTCGTTGAGGCAGCGGTAAGGACCGCACTCGATGCTTTGTTGCTGCTGCTCGCGGACGCGGCCAGCATCCCTACGGTTCTCAAGGATGGACTCGTGGCCGACTTGGTCGCGAAGATTGTAGGTGGGGAACGGGATCCGAAGAAGCTGTCCTACGTCGCGGACAATCTCGACAATATCGTGCTTCGGTGTCGTCGGTGCAACGTTGCTCGCAGGCCGTCCCATGCCAACGCTGGTGTCGCTCACCTGACCACCGAAGCGGCACTAATGTGGATCTTACTCACCTTTCGCCCACGCTCGTTGCCCGACTACATCACGATGTGCCGTCTCTACGGGATGACGATGGCCGACATCCGGATGCGAGAGGGGTGGGCGATGACACACTGGGTGCAGGCCGTCCAGGGAGTCGCCTACCGGATGGAGGAGGACCACGATCAGTGCTCGGTCGTCCGATGCGCAGATGGCGCATTGGTCCGGCACTGGGCGGGGGAGCAACCCGCAGGAAGCAACGAGCTGTTCGGGGGGGTCCTACCGACCGACGAGATTGCGGTGGTCTACGTCAGCGCGCCGGATGCGTCGGGAAGATGTACCGTCGCCTACTGGCGTCAAAGTGTCCGCGACCTCCCGTTCTCTCACTACTTTCCCGGCTCGCCAAGCCACCTCGCCTTCTCCTTCACCCCGCCGAATCGCGAGAAGAACACGCAGATCAAGTACAAGCCTCGCCCGCCGTACGGGGCAGCTGTCGTGGGCGCCACGTTGCTCGCTGTGAACCAGAGCGTGGAGGTGAGGCTTCAGATCCCGACGGGGACCTACGACCGATCGGTGGACGTCTCGACGTCGCGTGGGAAGAAGATCGCTACGCTTGCCGAAACAAGGGCCAACCGCCTAACCGTCACGTTCACGTTGACGTAGGGGGGGGCCTCGAGCCCTCATCGGCACGCGGGCATCAGCCCGTCAAGCCGCCCTCAACCCCCGCCGCGCCCACGCCACCTCCTCCTCGGTCAGCATCGCCAGCCAGTTAGAAAGTCGTTCGACCAGCCCGACCATCTTGGACGGCCCCTCGGGAACCGCTGGTTTCCGAGGGGCTTTCTACGTTCTGTGAGTTCGAACAGCCGCCGCCGGGTGGGGCCACTCCCAGCCCTCCAGGCGCCCGATGAAGTCGCAGTGCAATCCGCCCTCCAGCCCGGCGGGCATGGGCTGCTGGCCTGCGGACCACCTGACTCTGCCGATGTCCAGCCACCACGTCAGGTTTGCGAGCACGTCGTGGATGGCCCCCGACCGCTCGACCTCGAGCATCGACGCGAGCAGCTCCCGATCGGACCGGGACAGCCGCGAGACGAGCTCGTTGGCAGCCAAGGCCGCTGGCGCCTTCGAGGCGACACCCTCCTCCCGGACCAGCCGCGCGGAGAGTTACGGGGCTGCCTGCACAAGCCCGTCGATGAACTCGCGGTAGGTCGCGTTCGCGGTCTCTTGAACGGTCATCGCCGCTCTTCCTGCAGGTTCGGGATGGCGGACAGGTGGAGGTACATCGGGGTCGGCACCGGGCGGTCCTCCAAGGCACCACTACGAACGTCCATCGAGCGAAAGCCGAGACGAGCGTAGAACGGCACCGCACCGGCCTTCGCGTCGACCACCACGCCCACACACCCCACCGTACGCGCCAGCTCGTGCGCGAGCTCGAACACCGTCACGAGCAGCAAGCTGCCGATTCCGCGCCCCTGCGCCTCTCGGTCCACGGCGAGCCTCGCGAGGCGGAGAACGGGAAGCGGGTACCGAGGAAAGCGTCCCCGAGAGCCCTCCGGCAGGTCGGCGACCTCGACCTCGCTCGGCGCGACCGTGGCGAAGCCGAGCACACGCTCATCCTCGACGGCAACGTAGGTGGCACCGATGTGATGGCGGAACTGGTTCTGGCCCGCGAACCGAATGAAGAAGCGGTCCAGGTCGATGTCGCCCGAACAGAAGCGCGAGCGGTCGTCTTCTGGGCGGAGCAGCCGGACCTCAGCCACGGACCGCCCTCACTCGCGCGTAGAGTTCCAGCATCGCCTCGGTGGGTGCCTGTGGGTGAGCGACGAGGTCCAGCAGCCACTCCCCCGTCTTCGGGGAGACCACCAGCCGAGGCGGCACGATCGCGTCCGCCGGTAGTTCCCGGAGCGCTTGCAGGTGATGCAGCAGCGCCATCTCGATCAAGTGTCCCTTCTTGACGCCGTGGGCCTCGACGAAGCGCTCGAGCTCACGGCGCGTCTCGGGGGAGATGTACGCGGAGACCTGGTTCTGCTGGCCCATGAACTCACCTCTACGAAATCGTAGAGCGCGGAGGCGCTGATGTCAACCCCCGCTTCGCCCACCCCACCTCCTCCTCGCTCAACCCCGCGATCCAGTTCGAAAGTCGTCCAACCAGCCCGACCACATAGAATGGTAAGGTAGAACGCCCGCTTTCGGTTGACCCCGGAGCGGGCGTTCGAGTCTCTGGTGCCTTTGACCCTTGGTTTCTGTGGTTCGAATCCAGTCGAGGTTCACGCCGAGCGACACGACGGTTATACTTCCGGTATGAAGACCGCCATCTCGCTCCCTGACGACCTCTTCGCCTCGGCGGACGCGTACGCCGAGCGCGCGGCCCTCTCCCGCAGCGAGCTCTACGCGCGCGCCCTGCGCGAGTACCTCGAGCGCCACGACCAGGACCGCGTGACCGCGCAGCTCGACGCGGTCTGCGCCGAGGTCGACTCCCGCCTCGCGCCCGAGTTCGCGCGAGCCGCGCGTCAGGTGCTGGAGCGCGACGAGTGGTAGCGGTCGCCCAGGGCGAGGTCTGGTGGGCGGACCTGGGAGAGCCGTTGGGCTCGGGCCCGGGGTACCGCCGCCCCGTGCTCGTAGTGCAGGGCGACGCTTTCAACCGCAGCGCGATCGCCACGGTGGTCTGCGTGCCGCTCACCAGCAACGTCAAGTGGGCGGGAGCGCCGGGCAACGTCCCGCTCAAGCCGCGGGACTCCGGGCTGCCGAAGGAGTCGGTGGCGAACGTGTCGCAGGTCATGGCGCTCGACCGCGCGGTATTCGTCGAGCGGGTCGCGAAGGTACCGGCGGCGAAGCTGGATCTCGTGCTTCGCGGGATTGACGTCGTGTTGGGGCGGGCGTGAGGCGGGTCGAGTTCGCGCTCGTCGGCTCCACGAGCACGCACTGGAGCGCGGGTCTGGGTCGCGTCCGGACCGCGTCCGTCGGCGAGGGGCTCGTCGCTGTGTCGTGCGACTACTCGTTCCCCTATTGGCCCGGTCGCGCCCACTACGACGGCCACGCGCTTCGCCATCGGGTCGTCGTCTACGACGAGGCGAGCCGAGCCATCCGCCACGTGTTCGATGATCTTCGTTTCCCCGTCCATGAGATGGCCTGGAGGCCGGACGGAGGCGCCCTCGCCCTCGCGTGCGGGGAGTACGACGGAGGTTGGTTCTACGAAGGAGAGCTCGTCATCTGGGAGTTCGAGCCCAACAGGGCGCGGCGGCCCATGCGCGACTGCCGGTATGTGACCCGCGTCCGCTGGGCAGATGCGCGTACGGTCGTGGTGCTGGCGCGTCCGCCGAACGATGAGTTCGGCGAACCGGACGACCTCTACGCGGGTACGTTCGCCGACGCCGGCGCCATCGAAGCTCAACCCTGCGATCCGCGCTCTGCGGGCTTCGACGGTCCACAGGCGGTCGTGGATCGGAGCTGGTTCGACCGTGACCCGCCGTCTCCGCCGGACCGCGTGTGGGACGTCGCCTTCACCCGCGGCGGCGCCCGCCTGATCACGTGCGGCGACAGGGGGGTCGCCGCGTACACCTCCGAGTTGCACCCACTGGGCACGAGCCTCCCCGACGTTCCGTGCGTCCAGCTCCTCACGCACGGCGGCGAGGTCCTGGTCCACGCGCTGGCGGGGCCAAAGGGCCAACCCATCTCCGAGTTGCACAGGCTCGTGGCGGACGGAACTCAGCTGCTCCGCGGATTCGATCGGGTCTACCTGTTTTCGATCGACCTCGACGGGCGCCTCCTTGCGCGGGACACGACCCGCGAACTGAGCCGACGGGCGGACCGCATCCTGGATCCGCACGGTCGGGACGCATGGGTGGGCGTCATCGGCCATTTCGATTGCTTCAACCACTCTCTCCGGGTCGACCACGCGCCGGCGCTGTTGTTCCTCCGGGGCTCGCCTCCGACCTCCTACCAGGCGAAGACGCTCTGCCGTGCGATGGACGATGGCACGGTCGACCCGCTGTTCCGATGGGACGAGCCTCCCTCCCATCGAATGGAGCCCTGCGCGACTGCGGTCCGCGGGGATGAACTCGTCGCTGGCTACCGCCTGTACGATCCACATCCCGGAAAGG
>ERZ761602.1581-NODE-1581-length-40488-cov-4.164099_pt1 | contig 40488 bp, 27 predicted proteins | sample MGYA00512165_ERZ761602 | MGnify/ENA primary metagenome ERZ761602 (study PRJEB28899, sample SAMN02445085) | bioreactor sludge metagenome | biome: EBPR sludge; isolation source: Thorneside wastewater treatment plant | place: Australia: Brisbane, Thorneside...
ACGCGGTTGAACTCCTCCATCGGCACATACATGCGCTCGCCGATGTCCATGCTGCACATGATTTTTACGCGGCAGGTGAGCGCCAACGCAAGCGCCTTGGGCGGGCTCGTGATTTCGTGCAGCACGCCGTCAATTCGAATGCGAATGCGGAAGTCTTCTTCGTACACCTCGAAGTGAATATCGGACGCGCGTTTGGTTACAGCGTCGAGTAACACCAGATTTACGATCTTGATGACTTCGGGCTCTTGCGCCAACTGGACCAGATTGTCCACGTCGCCTACGATTTCCTGCTGGCCAAGTTCCTCAAGCGTCAGCGCCGCATCGCCGTGACGGTCAATGAGGTCTTTCAAGGTCGATTCGATGTTCTCGCTCTCGAACGCATAGTTGTTCTTGATGAAAACGTTGACGTCCTGGGGATTGCTGATGGCACCGATGACCTCTTGCCCTGTCAACTGGGACACCGTGTCCAGCACGTCAAGGTTCATCGGGTTCGCCATTGCCACGACCAGTTTGCCGTCGCGCTCGCGAATGGGCACAACACTGTAGAACTTGGCAACGTCAGGCCCGATCTTGCGAATAATGTCGTCGCTCACTTTGAGTTTTGTGACGTCGACTTTCTCCATGCCGGCCTGCATGCCGAGCGCGTCAATGACGTCCTGCTCTTCGCAGAGACCCATCCGCACCAGCACGCGGCCCAACATGTCACCCGTGAGGCGTTGCCGCTGCAACGCTTCGTCGAGTTCAAGCGGGCTGATGACGCCCTGGTCTACCAGGATGTCGCCAAGCGCTCTTTCTTTCAGTGTCGCCATTTCGTTTCAGTTGCCTTGCGTTAATGGGTGATCGACTGCGACTTCCCGCGCGCCGGAGGCAACTCGCCTTCGGGCGCCATGGCCCTCGCATTCGCCTCGAAGTCGTCGGCCATCTGCGCCCGCGACAACGCATCTTCGTATTTGACGATGCCTTTGCGGTAAAGCGCCAGAAGATGTTCGTCAAGCAGATTCATGCCGTACTTGTGGCCGGTCTGAATCGCCGAGGTGATACGGTACGACTTGTTCTCGCGAATCAGGTTCTGAATGGCGGAAGTCGTTATCATGATCTCGAATGCGGCCACTCGGCCGAACCCGCTCTTGCGGGGGACGAGCGACTGCGAAATGATTGCCTTGAGGTTACCGGCAAGCTGCGTGCGAATCTGCTCCTGCTGGTTGGTGGGGAATGCGTCCACCAATCGGTCGATTGTGCGCACCGCGCCCGTGGTATGCAGCGTGCCGAATACCAAGTGACCGGTTTCGGCGGCGGTTACCGCGGCGCCGATCGTCTCAAGATCGCGCATTTCACCGACGAGAATGATGTCGGGGTCCTGGCGCAATGCGCGGCGCAGTGCCTCGGCGAAGGTCGGCACGTCAACGCCGACTTCACGCTGGGAAACGATACTGCGCTTGTGCGTGTGGTAATACTCGATCGGGTCCTCAATCGTAATGATGTGGTGATCAAAATTGATGTTGATCCAGTCGATCATCGTCGCAAGACTCGTGCTCTTACCTGAACCGGTCGGGCCCGTAACGAGGATCAAACCACGCGGCTGCGTGATGATGGTTTGCAGGCTCTTGGGCAACCCAATTTCGTCAAACGTGAGAATCTTGCGCGGAATCAAACGAAGTACGAGTCCCACATAGCCTTTCTGCTTGAAAATGGAAACACGGAAGCGGGCTATGTCTTCAAATGCGAATCCAAAGTCTGATCCGCCGACTTCCTGCAATTCCTGCTGGTTGTCAACGGACGCGATCGACTTCATCAACCGCTCGGTATCGTCCGCCGTGAGCGGATCCTCGCCGAAGTATTGCAGGTGACCGTGAACGCGGCCAACCGGCGGGTTCTCGACTGCCAGGTGCAAGTCGGAGCCGTCGCGGTCGATCAGCATCCGCAGCAAGCTCACCATCTCATACGCCATTGCCCAAAACTCCTTCGGCTATGCAGTCGTCTTAGCGGGACGATCAATAGGTTCGTCAACAGACGTAACCCGGTTTACTTCTTCTACGGTCGTGATTCCATTCAAGGTCTTGCGCCAACCGTCTTCACGCATCGACGACATGCCGCAAATACGCGCATGGCGGCGCAATGGCCCGGACGCGGCGCCGGACATAATCATGTGGCGCAACTCGTCGTTGACCAACATGAGCTCATACACACCAACACGACCGGAGTAACCTGTTTGGTTGCAGTTGTCGCAGCCGCGACCATGAAACACCTCGACTTTGCTCCAGTCGATTTTCATCGCCAGCCGTTCTTTCTCGAGGTCGCTCGGCTTGTGCACTTCCTTGCAGGATGTGCAAATCGTACGCACAAGGCGCTGCGCCAGCACCGCGCGCACACCGGAGGCAACCAGGAACGGTTTGATGCCAATATCCACCAATCGGATAATTGCGCTGGGCGCGTCGTTGGTGTGAAGCGTCGAGAACACCAGGTGACCGGTCAATGCCGCCTTGATGGCAATTTCCGCGGTCTCCTGGTCACGAATTTCACCGACCATCACGATGTCAGGGTCCTGACGGAAAATTGCGCGCAACGCGCGGGCAAAGTTCCACCCAATGTCGTGGTTAATCTGCACCTGATTAATACCACGAAGCTGGTATTCGACCGGGTCTTCTACAGTCACAAGTTTCGCATCGGATTGATTGAGCTGATGCAAGGACGCGTACAGCGTCGTCGTCTTTCCGGAACCCGTAGGACCGGTAACGAGCACAACACCCGTGGCCTGGCTCAACAGCTCTTCCCAGTTGCGCTGGTCATCGGGCGAAAAGCCCAATTGACCCAGACCAAGCAGAAGGCCGCTCTTGTCCAGAATACGCATAACGATGCTCTCGCCATGCACCGACGGCAGCACACTCACGCGCAAATCCACCATCTTGCCGCCGAGCGCGATTTTGATACGGCCGTCCTGAGGAATGCGGCGCTCTGAAATGTCCATGCCGGACATGATCTTCAAACGTGAAATAATCGAGGGCTGCGCGCGCTTGGGCGGCGTCGGCATGAGGTGAAGTATACCGTCAATACGGTAACGCACCTTGACGTCATGCTTGCCCGGTTCAACGTGAATATCACTCGCGCGCAAGCGAAACGCTTCAAGCACGAGGTGATTGATATAACGCACCACCGGGCTGTCACTGTCTTCATCATCGTCGGTGACAATGCCACCGCTTGGCCGTGATACTGATACGCTTTGATCAAAGTCAACGCTGTCCATCGAAATGCTGCTCATGCTCATTTCGCCACCGGACAGATTGCTGCCCATGCTGCTCATCGATGATGCCATCGAACTCACGTTGGACATCGTGCTGAGCGTGCTCAACGTACTTGCGCTGCTCACCGTGGAAAGCATCGATTCAACGGTCTTTTCGTTCAGGCCGTAGTACTTTCCCAATGCCGCGGTGATTTCTTCCGGCGTCGTCAATTGCGGCACAACGCGCCGATCCAGCAGGCGCTCAAGGTTGTCTATCGTCTGCACGTTCGTCGGATCAGACGTGGCGAGCAGTAAGTCGCCGTGCTCTTCACCGATCGGCACAACTTTGTATAACGTCGCGATCTGCGGATCGACCATGTTGCGAATGCGCTCGGGAATCTCGCGATCCGACAACCGAATAATTGGAATGCCAAGTTGGTATGCAAGCCCTTCCGCAATGTGGCTCTTGCTGATGTGGCCCAAGCGAACGAGGATCTCACCCAGCTTGCGGTGCCCCATCGAGGTCTGTTGCTTGTGAACAGCCTCGTCGAGCTGCTTCTGGGTAATGATTCCACGGCTAACCAGGCTTTGGCCGAAGGTCTTGTAGCCTCCATCCGCACCAGGAGAGCCAGGAGGGGTCGTTAGCGTTGCCACAGCATTATTCCTCGGCTATTTACAGCTACCAAACTGTACCACCCACAAGCCAAAAAGTCAATGATAATACTGCGAGTCGGTATTGTTGCAACTGAACTTACACCGATGTTTGTCAATAATTTAGGCAGGCGACAGGGCAACCGATTTACTCCCCACATCTACATTCCCAACCATGGTGTACGACCCCTTTTGTTCGTACATTTTCGGCTTTTGCGGTAATCCAGCCCAATCTGCTCGTCCCAATTGCAACCTTCGACGCTGCCCCAAGTTAGGACATCAGGACGAGGATTCACTACCCGAAAAAATCACACCTACTCCGTCTAATTGTCCCGTAGAAGTCAAGGAAAGTCAAGTATTAGCGGGGATTTGCGCAAAATCCACGTAACCCCTTATGCGCGCGGGGCGACCAAGGTCATTCGGCAGTCGAGACCCTTCTTGTCCATGGATGGCTTGAGGTGATTGAGCTGGCTCAGCATCACGATCGACCCCGTATCGTAGATGCGATGAAGCAGATCTACGAGCTCCTGGGACGTTACATTTGTTAGTGTCACTTCCACGGACGTGCTGTTATCGCCCCGGGCTGTCATGCCACGGCCGGATCGAATCGAGCACTGCGTACCCAGCTTGAGGTCCTTGGCGGCTTTGTCGACCTGGCTCCAGAGGTCAAAGTTGCCTTGGCCGATATTGGCGAGGATTGCCTTCTGGCGCGCCTCGGCCTTTCTGACCTCGGCCTGCTTTATCTTCGCATCTAGCAGTCTTTGCCTTGCCTCAACAATCTGAGCTCCGGAGTCGAGGTAAGCCTGGTATGGGCCTTCAAATAGCCACCAGACGCCCATCAGCACAACAGCGACAGCGCCGCCGATGAGCACCATGCGTTCACGGGGTTGCAGTTTTGATGTTGCCATTGTTCCTCTCGCTAGATCGTCGCCGTTATGGCAAAGGTGGTTCGGTTGTCTTTGGTCTGACGGGTCGGCTCGCCATCCACTTTTATGAGCGTCGAGGATTTCAAGTTCTCAAAGGCCTCGTTGAATCCGTTCTGATCAAGAACCTCACCCAGGATGGTAAGAGTCTGCTCAGTCCCTTGGCGCCCCAGGACTTTCAACTCCGTAACGCGGACTTTGCTATCGGGAAGTTTTTCCGCAACTTCGCGCAGTATTTCCAAAAAGGGCGGCCGCGCCAATGTTTCTGGCGACACCTGGGTGTCCGCGTCCATCGCCTTGGCATATGCTTCGTCCAGCAGTGCCATTGAAAGCGATCCGCCAAGATCGTCCGCCGGTCGTTCCGTGGTTTCACTGTCTGGGAAGGTCTCGGCATAGATTCCCCAGATCTGACTTCCGATCGATTCCATCTCCGCCATGTTGTTGCGGTACTGCGCTGCGCAATAACCCACAGCGCCCGCGAGAGCCACCAGCGCCAGCGCTGCCGTTCCCGCGAGCCGGTTCGCCATGCCCCGCAATGGGTTTTTCGGGGCGAGGCTACCCCTCCGTAACTCAAACGCGATCCCACCGCCCGCAGATGCCAGCGCGACGCCGGCTGCGGCCTCCCAAGTGTTGTGATCGAGCAAGGCCGACGGTGCCGTCTCGGGGGGGGCCTTCTCCAAATCGCTTCGGAATTTGGCGAGGGCCTTGTCGACGCCACGGACATGTTCCCCGAGGTTTACATACAAAACAGGAACGCTTAGTTCCGCTTCGAATGCTTCGCGCGCTGTTTCGTCCAGTTCCGCACCTGTGACGGTCAAGTCGGCGATGACATCTTCCGAATGCCAGGTCGTTGCGAACGCGCGCAGTGTGTTGCGCGTTTCCCGCGACGCCGCGCCGGGATTGGATTGAAATCGAGAAGCAGTTACCGGCAAATGGCGAAAGTACACGAGTGATTTGTTATGGACTACGGTGAGCAGGGCGCTGGCTTCGCGTACATGAAGTTGCGCGTGGAGCCCCGCAGGTTTGCGCTGGCCCGCAAGCCAGAGCGTCGCGAGACCGGCCGCATCAATACTGACCCCTTCGATCTCAATACCGGCATCCGTAAACGCGCCGAGCAGTTGCTCGACCATCACGTGTTTTACCGCCACCGCGAGCACTTCAGTCTCGCCACTTCCTTCACGAATAACGCTGTGGTCGATGATTAAATCATCTATCGGAAATGCCAGACTCGGCTCCAACTCGACAGGAACGGTGGCGGATACGCGCGCCCGGCCTTTGAAGGGAACGGTAAGCGTGCGCACCACCGTGCTCTGACTGTTCAAGCAGAGCACATAAAGGGATGGCTTGGATTTGGCCAATGCCAGAAGCCGCTTGGCGGCGGCGCCCACTGCGCTTGCGCGCTCTTCCTCCGAACCGTAGGCGAGTGTTGCTGCATGGTATTCAACAAGCGTCGGCAGCGCACCGCCGGTATTCATCACCGCCAGCCGAAGTTCTCCAGCAGTTACTTCAAACGCGCCAACTCGGGATGCCAGTCTCATCGCACTTCCTTCCAGTCCGCAATGCGGATTCCATCTACGCCGCCTTCGGCATCGCGCACGAGAAAAGCCTCGATGCGAACACGTGCTTCGCCGCACATTCCGTTGCCTTGAAGGCGAAATGACGTACTCGCGACGGTAAAGGGCCTCGAACGACGCGTGCTCTGACCGCCTTGGCCGCCTTGCTCTTGCGGAGGCAACACGCCGCGTTGAACCAAATCCTGATTACTGGAGAACGGCAGTCGCAGCCGTTCTTCCACCACAATGTCCGCCAAGCCCGGCATGGCGAGTGCCTCGCCGAGCGCAGTAAGCACCTCAACCTCGGCCGTATTGACGTTTACGCGACCGTTGCGATGGCCATGCACCGTAAACAACTCTGATAGCGGCAGCTGCGCGGGCTCTTCTCCTTCGATGCCGAAGAACAGCTCCGGTGTCATGCCCCGCACAAGGAGTAATTCCTCAACCGAGTTCATCGGCGCATTCTTGCATGGGTAAGGCGTTGTGAGTGACTGATAATAGTCGGCCTCCGCCCCGTTCGGGCGCTGCTCATCGTCACCATCGATCCAATCCAGGATTGCGTCGGTCGGATCTTCTTCGGCGCCGCGCTGTTCAAACAAATAACGCAGTGCCTGCTCAAGTGTCTCGTTCGGTTCCTGCGTGCGCGAGCTAAGCAACGCATTGAGATTGATCTTGCCGAACTCGTCGTCAATCGTGCATTGCATGACCGCGTTGTTGATCTCTTCAAACGGAACTCCATAGGCCCAAGCTTCGTCGAGGCTGTCGTATGCCGCGCCGCCCGCTGTGCCACCCTCTTCCCCTTGCGCTTGCTGCCCCGTGCCGCCGGTCTCGCCGGTTTGGGTGCCGGTCGGCGTCATTAGATCGGCTGTCAACAACGATATGCCGGACGCAACCGCGGACTTCGCGGCGATCATGGCCTGATAGTCGGATAGATTCGCGTCGACAAGCGCGACGTCAACCTGGGTCTCGTAGGTGTACTCGACCACAAGCACCGTAAGCAGCGCGACAAACAGCAACGCGAGCAACAGCGCCACGCCTTCGTCGTTCTTGTCGGATCTTCGCGGGTGCTGTCGCATTATCGTTGGCGTCCTGGCCCGAGCGACGTTCGATTGCCGCTGAACGGTCGCGCTCCGGTGAGCGATTGGTTGCCACCCCGACGTCCCCCATTCTCTCGCATTGACTCGCCGCGCGAACGGCCTCTGTCGGTCGCACTGGGCCGTTCCTCGTTGGCGTCGCCTTCCGTATTCGGCCGCTCGGTCCCGCCCTGCGTGCTATCGGTATTCTCCGCTTCGTCTTCGGCTTGATCGGCGGCGTCTTCCAACTGCGAGCGAGAGCGTCCGTCCTGCTGTAAGCCCATCGCAATCGGTATGGGAATTACACACTCAAAATCGGGACTTTCCTCTATATCGATGTTGCTTTCCAATTCATACGCGATTTCTTCGTCGGTGCGCGCAAAATTGATGCGAACATGAATGCACCAGGGCAGGCGACCCGACTCTTGCGAGTCCCATTCTTCAACCCATTCCTGCCCATCCCAATACAGAAAGTCGAGCGTCCGAATCGGCACGGACCACGACGGCGCTTCAAAAATGGGCATTGACGGGTCGTCGGTCAGCTGCTGCGTCACGTCGAGGTTGCCGGTCTCGTCCACCGCCTGCGCGTTGGATGCAAGCAGGGGCGTTTCGGTCGCTTCCAGCTTTGCCTGATCTGGAGTAAGATCAATTTCCTCAAACTCCTGCTGACTCGCATTGTCCAATTGGAAGTCTTCGCCGAGAATGCCATCTTCCCCGCCGATGACTTCATACCGGACTTCCTTAAAGTCGCCCGGCAACGCCATGCCTCCCATTAGCGCATTCGTGCTAACGAAACGCAGGGAATCGCGCGGGCCAACCGAATTCTCGTCATTCAGACCGATGAACTGAAATGCTTCCTGTTCGTACGCGCCATCGACGTAAACGGAGGACAGGTTTGAGCGAAAGCTGCGCTCGAGAAATTGGCGCAGGCGCATTTCTTCGGTCCGCACGCGCGCGACGGACATGCTGTCCGTGACGCTTGCAAAACTCGCGTACACCACCGCAACCAGCACGACCAGAATCGAAATGGATATCAGGACTTCCAGCAGGGTGAATCCGCGCTTCAGCATCATGCGCCACCTCCATCCGCGGGCGGCGGCGCCTCTTCCCCACCTTCGTCGTCGGCGACTTCACCGTCAGGCGTCACGCGTACCATGGCGTAAAAGTACAACTCGTGAAGTGCGCCGTCGGGATCTTCGACGGTAACGAGGACATTATGCAGCCCCGGGTACGACGATACGGATGTCGATGTTGTATTGGATGACGTAGCATCAACAGGTTCCGCTTCGAAAGAATAGGTCCAACCCGGAAAACGATCGCCAAACTCTTGTGAATCTTTCAGCGTGCCGGCCGCAATCTCCACTTCGGCAATTCCGACTGCCTGTGAAATGAGGTTGCGTACGCGCACCTCCTGATCGAGTCGGCTCTGCGCATTGACTGCGCTGTAATGCATTTCAAGCAGGACGAATAAAGAGGTGCCGAGAATCGCAAGCGCCACCATGATCTCGACCAGCGTGAAGCCTGCGTCTGATGACGCGCTATGGCGCGGACGTGCCGGCATTCGACGCCTCCTTTCCCTGGGTCAGATGCGCGCCGCCAGTGATGGGATCCCATACTACGGTGTAGTAACTCTCGCGCGGGCCTTTGATAAAAAAGGCGACGGACTGGTTCAAGCCAAGCGGCGTTATTTCGATATCGACGATTCCCTCGAATATCTCCTCGCCATTCACCAAAATGGACTCCAGCACGATGTCCTCGGGAAACTTTCCGTGATCGATGAGCGGATCGCTGATTTCTTCCCGCTCCAGTTCTTCGTCGGACTTTAGGGTGAAGCGCTCGTCGAACAAGGGCTCGAAGCGTCCATCAACGGTGTCGCGCGGCACGTTCTTTGCCCGCGCCTGCAATGACCGCTTGAATGCAAGGTTCAGTTCGTACAGTACTTCTTCGGACTGCTGTTCCAGCTCTGCCGCAGTACCTACAGCCATAAGCTCGTGAATATCAACTCCGGCTTCTTTACCCGTCGTCCGTGCATTTTCATCGTCGTCGTCTTCGAAAAAATCGCCGGTGACGCTGCCCTGGCCGACCATCAGGTCTTCCGGGTTCCACTTGAGGCACCAGTACTCGCCTTTCGCAAGGTCAAAGCGCACGGTTATGGGTTCGCGATGAAGCGCGCTGTACGCTACCGCAGATCTTCCGTAGTTCGCGAGACGACGCGCGGATCCTTCATGCTGCGAATAGAGAAATGCAGGCATCAGCTGCGGCAGTGCAACTGCCAATACCGTGGCAATGACAAACACCACGAACATCAGCTCTATCAGCGTGTATCCGTGCTGCGTCCGCCGTATCGGTTTGATCGTTGCCATTGCGCATGCCTTGAAGGGGCGATTAGCTCGTGGCCTGCAGGTTCCAGCTCACGATATCGGCATTCTCTCCTTCACCGCCCGGCGATCCGTCGGCGCCAAGCGAGACGATGTCGAAATCACGTCCGTTCTGCCCCGGGCAGGCATATATGTATGCGTTGCCCCACGGATCTTTCGGGACGACCTCTTGCTCGAGATAGTTTCGGCCTTTTTCGTTCTTGATCAAGGCTTCCAGACCTTCGGCCGATTTCGGGTATGTGTTGTTGTCGAGCTTATACATTTGCAGCGAGGTCTTGAAGGACGATATCTGCGCGCGCGCAGCCGTGACGGAGGCCTTGCCCGCTGCGCCCATGAAGCGCGGCACGACGATCGCCGCAAGCATGCCGATGATTACGATTACAACCATCAGCTCGATGAGCGTGAAGCCTGCATCGCGTCGCGCAAACGCCGTGCGCGCGGTGGTTGACGTTTCGTGCATTGTGTGTTCTCCTCTTTCTACATGCCCGAACTTATGTCGAAGATGGGCAGCAACAGTGACATGACCAAAAACCCGACGAACACGCCCATGACCAGTATCATGATCGGTTCCAACAAACTTACAATGCCGTTCACCGTAACTTCGATGTCTTCGTCATAGGTGTCGGCAACCTTTATCAGCATATTCTCGATCTCGCCGCTGCGCTGGCCCAGCTCGACCATGTTCAGCAGCATGGGCGGGAAAAATCCCGTCTCGCGCAGCGGAACCGTGAGGTCTCGCCCGCGCCGGACGCCTGCCTTGACGTCGTCCATGCACGACTCGATCACTTTGTTTTCCAACACCGATTTTACCACGTCAAGAGCGGTCATCATCGTGAGTCCGCTTTGCAACATGGTGCCAAGGGTCCGCGCGAATCGCGTGCTGATCATCTTTACGTAAAGCGGTCCGTACAGCGGAATCTTCATCTTGAATCGGTCCCAGCGGAGCCGACCTTCGGGGCGCGACACCCAGAACCGCCATAACACGAATACGCCTATGCAGCCCGCAATGATGACAAACCACCATTGGCGCACAAAGGTGCTGGTTTCAATCATGATGTTGGTGATCATCGGAAGCTCGCGGTTCTGCCGCGAAAATACCTGTACGATGCGCGGCACGATGAACGTCATCATGAAAGTGATGATGCCGACCGCAACAAGACCCATGAGTATCGGATAGGCCAGCATCGACGTTACGCGGTTCTTTAACCGGACATAGCGTTCGGTAATGTCGGCGAGACGCGTCAACACCGACTCAAGTGCGCCGCTTTGCTCTCCGGCGCGCACCATGTTGATATACAATTCGGAAAAGATCCGCTTATGGGCCGATAGCGCGTCGGCCAAGGTGACGCCTTCGTTCACTTTGTCGCGCACCGCAAACACCGTTTTGCGAAGACGTGGATTGGTCGTCTGCTCCATGAGCGCGCCCAGCGCTTCGACTAGCGGCATGCCGGCCTGCAAAAGCACCGCCAACTGGCGGGTCATCAGCGCAATATCGCGCTGCGACACGCGGCCTATCAATCCGCCGCGCTCTTCGGTGCTCACCTGCTTTCCGGCACTCGTCTTCGCATACGACTCGGCGACTTTGGTCGGGTACAACTCCTGCTCGCGCAATTTGCGGCGCGCCGCGGCCGCCGTATCCGCGTCGATCATGCCACGCACGGACTTGCCGGACTTGGCCATCGCTTCGTATTCAAAAACGCCCATGGATCTAGTCCGTCACTTCGATGAGGATATCGTCACGCGTCACCCGCATAACCTCCTCAATCGTGGATACGCCCTTGAACACCTTTGACGCGCCATCTTCGCGCAACGTGCGCATGCCGGCCTTCTTTGCTTCTCGCTTGATGACATTTGAGTCAACACCACGCAACGTCAAGTCCTGAATCTGGGGCGTCATTACGAGCAATTCGAAAATGCCGGTTCGGCCGTAGTACCCGCGGTCCTGGCATTTTTCACAGCCTCGACCGCGAAAGGCCGTACGGCCTTTCGCCTGGTCATGGGTCAACCCCAATTCGAGTAGGCTCTCCAATTCGGGCTCGTACTCTTCCCGGCAAAACTTGCAAATATTGCGCACTAGGCGTTGCGCAAGTATCGCCAATGTCGACGAACTCACGAGAAACGGCTCGATGCCCATGTTGACCAGTCGCGTAATCGCGCCCGCGCTGTCGTTGGTGTGCAGGGTGGAGAACACCAGGTGACCCGTGAGGGACGCCTGGATCGCCATGTCGGCCGTCTCAAGGTCGCGAATTTCTCCGACGAGTATCACATCCGGGTCTTGGCGCAGGATGCTGCGAAGCCCCGCCGCAAACGTCAGCCCAATCTTTGGCTTTACCTGAATCTGGCTGATTCCGCCCATCTGATATTCGATGGGGTCTTCGACCGTGATGATGTTTAGCTCCGGCGAAGATACACGCTGCAAACCGGCATACAGGGTTGTCGATTTTCCGGATCCCGTCGGACCCGTAACAAGTATGATGCCGTGGGAACTGAGTATCAGCTTGTTGAACGTGGCGAAATCTTGCGATTCGAGCCCCAACTCTTCCAGACCATACAGGAAGTTGCCCTTCTCGAGAATACGCATGACCACGCGCTCGCCATAGGCAATCGGGATGATCGACACGCGAATGTCAATCTCTTTGCCACTCAGCCGAATTTTGATTCGTCCGTCCTGTGGAAGCCGGTGCTCGGCGATGTTCATGTGCGCCATGATTTTTATGCGAGAGACGATGGCCGCTTGCTGCGATTTCGGCACCGTCAGTTTTTCGTACAGCACGCCGTCAATGCGGTACCGGACCCGAACCTCGCGCTCGAACGGCTCGACGTGAATATCCGATGCGCGCTCTTTCACCGCGCCGGAGATGAGCAGATTTATGAGCTTGATAATGGGCGCTTCGTTCGCAAGATCAAGCAGGTCGCGATCTGCGTCCATGTTGTCGAGCGTCTGAATTTCGCCGTCATCGTCGCCCGCAAGCACGATATTGTCGATCATGTCGCGCGCATTCTCGCCCTGCTGATCAAAATAAGTGTCGATCACGTTCTGAATCTCGTCAGCGCGGCAGAGCACCGGCTCGACATGTCCGTCGAGTAACATGCGAAGATCGTCCAATGGCAGCAGATTCACCGGATCATTCACGGCAACATAGTAAGTGCCGTCAACCTGTTTGAACGGCACCATCCGGTACTCGCGAATGAAACTTATCGGCACCTTGGTCGTAAGCGCGGAATCCATCGCGGAGCGAAGACCGCGCTCAAAAGGAATATCGAACTGCACGCTGAGTGCCTCAAGCACGAAGTCCTCTTCGACGTATCCCACGTCCATGAGAAGTTCGCCAATGCGCGTGCGCTTCTGGCGAATCTTCTGCAGCTCGAGCCCTTCCTTCACCTGGTCCGCGTGAACGTGGCCCAAGTTGACCAGAATCTCACCGAGCAAATGGCTGCGGTGGTTTGACACGGTTTACTGCGCTCCCTCGATGGTTCCGCGATTCACGTCCGCCGGCGGAGCATCCGAAATTCCGCGCACTTCATCCAAAGCCGACTCCGTCGGACGGTAGCGACTCCGCATCTTCGCCTTGGTGGGAACCTTCTTGAAAATGCCGCGCTCGAAGAAGACGTCCGCATTCGCGCGCGCCGCCTTTTCAGTCTGCGCGTCGGTGAGTCGTTCAAGGTCGATGCTTTCTTTCACAATGGTCGGCGTGATGAGCACGACAAGGTTACGCTTGGTGCGTTGATAGTCTTTTCTCCCAAACAAGGAACCTATCAGCGGTATGTCTCCGAGAATGGGCGTCTGCGAGCGGAGTCGGTCCGTGCCCTCGCTAAGCAGCCCGCCGAGTATGCCGGTGGAACCGTCGCGCACCACAACCTTGTTCACGATCTTCGACAGTGACAAGGTAATACCGGTCGAATTCGGGTCAATACCCACGCTGCTTTGAATCGGCCGCGAGACTTCGGTTTCGAGATCGAGAAATACATAGTCGCCTTCGCTGATCTGCGGCGTGACGGTGAGCTTCACACCAATTTCCTCGCGCTGCGTTGTCGTGAAGACGCTGTTGTTCGTGCCGGTGCCGCCGTCGAGCGAACGCTGCGAACCCGTGGGAATGGGTACGTCCTGACCATCGACGAGGCTGGCCTCTTCGTTATCGACCGTAATAAGGCTGGGCCGCGAAATGACGTCAAGCGCGGTAAGCGACTCAAGCGCCGTAAGCAGCAATGGAACATTCGGCACTTCCTGCGTCACCGTGCCGCCCGCTTCGTCGGGGAACGATATTTCCGTGGTGCCGTCGATAATACCGATGTTCGTGACGTCGCCGGAGTCGAGCGAGGCCAGCGGGCCCGACTGCAACACGTTCGCAAGTTGGGCAATATTATTCAGCGCAAAATAGTCGTTAGCGGTAAGCCCCGCCGTTTCAACTGACAGCTTGAAGCGGTCGCCGATGCCAACTTCCATGATGATTGCTTCAACGTGGACCTGCCGTGATGGTTTATCGATCTCCGCAATAATGGAATCGAGCAGTTTGTAGTCCTGTGGCGACGCGACGATCATCAGCGCGTTCGTCTTCTCGTACATCGCAATGTTGACGCTCTTTTCGAAAAGTTGTACATCGCCGGTCGCCCCTGCCGCCGACGCTGCGGATGCCCCCCCTGCATTGCCCCCCGTGTTTGCGCCGGGTCGCGCGCTTTGGCCACCCGTGCCGGTGCGCGGCGATCCCGAAGATCCGCCGATGAGCTGTTGCAACGTCTCTTGCACAGCTTCGGCGTCGGCATGAAGCAACTGACGCACGTGAATGTTGTTCGAGTCCGGCGGTGTTGGCGTGTCGAGCTTGTCGATTAGATCGCGAACGCGCTCCATCAGCGGCAACGATGCCACAACAATTAGCGCGTTGAGGCGTTCATCGGGGGTAATGCGAAGCGTCAACGCCTGCGTGCCGATTACTTGTTGCGTAGCGGCTGCGCCGCCCGTGGTGCTTCCGGGCCGCGTCGGCCGCGCGACCGGCGTGGGCTGGCGCACTACCGGCTGCGCGGTCGGCTGGCCGGGAGCGCCACCGCCGCCTGCCTGCGCTTCATCTCCCATAAGCACTTTGGTGATTTGCTCGGCGATCACTTCAGCCCGCGTAAACTCCAACGTAAAAAATTCCACAACTTCATCAAAACCAGGTGAATCGACCTGTTCGATAAGCTGCAGCATCTTCCGGATACTCGCCGAAGTGCCATATAGCAACAGCATGTTCGTGCGCTCGTATACAGTGACCTTCGCTTCCTTCGATCCAACTTCGGTCAGCAATTGAGAAACTTCCGTCGCTGCCGCATGCTTTATCTGGACGACCTGAAACTGATAATTCTCAAAGCCCTCTGGTACGACGCCCTGATCCATGATCAGCGGCGCCTGCTCTTTGCCCTGATCGAGCGGGACGATCTTCATCAAGTTGCCATCAGCCGTTTCCACCAGCTTGAAGTTGTACGTATTGAGCACCGCCTCAAATATCGGCATCACCATATCCGCGGGAATCGCGGCGTGCGTGATAAGCGTCACGGGTTGTTCGCCAACCGTCTGGTCCAGCAGAAAGTTCTTCCCCACCATCGGACCTATCGCCGCGATGACCTCGCTAAGCTTCTGCGCCTGAAAATCAAGATAGAACTCGGAGCGACCTTCAAGGCTCCCATTCTTCGGCCGGTTCTCATTCACCGGCAGCGGCGCCGCGGGAGGCGGTTCCTGCAACACGCCTTTCTGATCGGACTCCGGCGGCGGAAGTACAGCGGCGGATGGCGATGCGTTGGGGCGCGACGGCACCGTCACGCGGGGTTGCGGCGGGGTGGTTTCTTCCACCGCGGGCTCCGCGTCTTCCAGCGGCGGCACCGCATCCGCATCCATTTCGTCTGCCGCCGGATCCGCCGGCATTTCTGGATTGGGCTCTGGCCCGTTCTCAGCCGCTTCCAGCCCAAGCTGACGCTGCTTCTGCGCTCGCTGCTCTTGTTTCTCCGCCTTCTTTTCTTCTTTCTTTTCTTCTTTCGCTTCTTTGTCCTTTTCGCTCTTGCCTTCTTTGGACTTCTTGCCCTCCGTAGCGAAAAGCGAACTTCCATTCCCTTCCTGCGCCGACGCGGGCATCAAAGCCGGGAGCATCAGCGTCGCCGCCAGCAGCGCAGAGAAGACAAACATCCGCGGGCGAAACGCGCGCGGTGCCGTCTTACGATGGGTTGCGAAAGAATCGAGCAGTGTATTCATTCAAAAACCTATTGAACCTTGATGGTCAGCGTTTGGGGTTTACCGTCGCGCGTTATACTCAGCCGCACCGTATTCGCGGGGCCTATCTTCTGGGCTATTTCACCTATCTTCTGTTCACTGTCTATGTTCATGCCGTTGATGGATTGAATCACGTCGTTATTCTTCAGCCCTGCCGATTGGGCCAGCGGTATGTTCTCCAACGAAGCCGACGTAATGCCGATAACGTTGCCCTTGTCATCTTCGACGAGTTGCGGATTCAGCTCCGCCATCAAGTCGGTGTAGCTGTAGGCATTCACCTCGTCGAGTATTGCCTGCCGTTCCAGCGTGACGTGGTTTGCACTTTCCGTCGCCCCTTCCGCGCCTTGACGCGAACGGCCGCCGGGCGAACCGGGCTGTCCCGTCACTGTACCGGTGCCGGGCGCCTGAATCGTCAACTCTTCATACTGGTTCTTGTTCTCGTTAAACAATCGCACACGGCGGCGATGCACCTCCGCCAGTTTGAGTCCCGGCATCACAACTTGATTCAAGTAATAGGTTGATACCTTGGGCGCGGGCGGAGGCGCCGTCGGATTGTCAATGATCGCAGTCGCTAGCGGATCAGTTGGCGAGGACGTAACCGTTGCAAGAAGTTTGAGCGGAGACGTTGAAGCGACAACCGTCGGCTCGGCCTCCACCGGTGGCGGCGGAGGTGGCGGTGTTGATCCAGCATCGCCAAAAAGCCTCCCGCTGACAATTGGCTGGTACGCCTCGCGCGGTCCCACCTTCGCAACCTTCAACTCGGAGTCGCCGATACCTTCCAGGTCGAGTTCGGTAACAACCACTTTAGGGCCGAACTGCTGCACCCCGATGAGGTAAATCACATACGCAATGCCTAGCGCGAGCAACAGATTGACGGCAGTAAGCGCCTGCCGAATCAATAGTCCTCGAACCATCGTGTCCTCCGTGCGTGAAGTGTCGCTGAATATGCAGTGGGGGTTACCCCCCGTCCGGTCGCGCCGCTTGATTCCGATGAGGGCGGCTATCCGCCCCAAGTATCGCCAAGGCATGGCTTTCCGGCTGAACAGTTAACGTGCCGAAATGCCGGCTGGTTGACGTGCTTATACGATTTATACCTACCGAACGTGGATCGGACAAAAGTCTACCCCACCTATAACCCCAATGCAATGAATGAGTGCCGTGTATTGCGAATTCTTCGTGGTGCAACACATCCAGTTGTGTGACCCGAGGCATTCGTTCGCATTGCGCACCGGTTGAGGCCACCCTTCTGGAAGCTGCAAAGTCAGGGAAGGATTCACGTGCACGGACATTTCCCGGCTCCGCCCGCGATTGTCTTGTCTGGCAAGACACCGGATCGGCCAGAAAGGTGTTGCAAAAAACAGGGCACCCGCACCGGATGGTGCGGGTGCCCTGGGAATTTCTCCAAAAAGCGGGGTTCTACTCGGCTTTTTTTGCCGTGAGCGTGCGCTTCCGCTGCTCGCGCTCCACTTCGCGCAAATGCTTCACGAAGTCATCCAGCTTCACAAGGGTGCGCTGCTCAAAGTTGACCGGCATGTACTCCCGCTTGCCCGGTTCGGAAACGATCGCGTCACCCTTCTCTGCCGCTTGCATTTTCTTGGCCTCATGCTCAAACCGCACGTGGCCCGGCATCGACGTGGGAAATACGTACTTCTCTCCCGTCCGCGGGTGCGGCGCGACAAGGTATTTTCCCGCAATGCCGCCGTACACGAAGTAGCCATTTGGTTCCTTCGACAGAAAGAGCAAAACCTCCTCGCCCACCGTAAAATTCGGGATCTGTTGCGACGTGCGCGCAAAGGCGCCTACCCGGCCTGTCGGATGCTGAATATGGACACGCCCACCGGCGTTCTGCTCGCCCTTGATACAAGTCTCCACTTCAACGACCGTATCAGTCACGATACGCGTGTTGTTCTCAATCCAGCGGCTCTCCGTATTCGAAACCTTGCCCACTACCACGAGATCGGACACGGCGAGATAGTCTTGCAGATTATACGGCAACATCTGCGCGTTTGCAGGGGCAGCGAGAAATAGCACCGCCGCAAACAAGAACGCTGCGGATGCAAGCGCGCGTGCGCGGCCTGCGCGGCGGCGCATTAAACTTGCGAGGAGTGCGAGCCCGGTAATCACCAGCAACATCTCGGCATGATTCACAATCCAAACCAGGCTTCGATAGGCATGCTGCGCAAAAGCAAGCGCCGTTGCGTTGTCGAGCAGGGACTTCGCCGCGCCGGGCGCAAGGCGATAATACAAGTCGGCAATGGCAGCGCCCACCGCGGTCTGCAACAACACGTTGTCGCGCATGGAGCGAATCGACGCCAGCGCAGTGTCGCCCCCGTCGATTGGTGTCACGATAACATTCAGCGGACACGTCTGATCTTGATCGCCGAACATGGGACGTCCCGTCGCAAGAATGATGTCCAAGGTCTTGCCGGAGGTCTGGCTGACAATTTTTCGGGTCAGCAAATCGAAAACCAGCGGCGTGCCCTGATTGACGGCGGAAAGGCCAAACAGGTTCCCGGTTTCGTTGAATACTTCCGACGGGAAAAGGGTATCAAAACTAATTCCAAACGCGGACGCACCATGCGTGCTGTCGTAAGTGGACCGCAGATCTCCGCCAAAAACAACGGGCAGAAACTCGCTGCTGGTCATCGCGTATGTCGCCTGAAACGTCGTTTCGTTGGTCGTTTCCAATTGTTTGAACAAACCCTTCACGCGGAAGTGACCGGCGAAACTCGGATTCGTAAGGTCCTCATAGAGCCCGCTCAACGTATCGAACATCGGGACTCGCCCCGTGCCCGAGTTGTTATCCGCATCACACCAAGCGCGCACCCATGTGCCGTTGATGGCAGTCGATGGAAGACCTTCGCGCGTTTGCGTCCGCGCGCGCTGGGATACTTCGAAGAAAATATCAACATCCGCGCGCGGATAAAGGAACGTCAAACCGGAGATGTCGTCCGGCGCAAGATCCTGGCCAGAGAGCGTTAGCGATCCACCGCCCTCATCGTAAAAATAAACGTCGTTCAACATGCTCGAGGTAACGCCGCGCTCACCGATTGTGCCGTCAAAATTACGCAGCGCGACGACGCGATTCTCTACATTTGTTCCAGCCAAGATGGACGCGTCTTCATCGAAATTTGAGAGAGGACTCCAATTCAGGCCAAGAGCGAGTCCGCCCAAAATAACGCCGCCGGACTTGAATAGTCCTCCGCCTGCCTCGGCTTCGAACTCTCTCGCCGCGCCGGAAAGTACAATGTCAACATCAAGAAACTCGCCGCCGTTTATCGGAATTGTCGAATTTCCAATCGTAATGAAAGTATCCTCAAATGAATATGCCGCAAGTGTCACCCCTAACGATCCCGCGGTGACGTCGGTTTCACCCCCCGCAACTTCGGCAGCCGATAAAAACGACACCATATTAAAGGCGTCAATCAACGCAAGGTCGTCTGTAAGCTCGACTTTGTCCGTGACGTTCTGACCGCGGCGAAATGCCATGAATGCTGTAGAAACAAGCTCCCACTCTTCCATTCCTGACAGCATTTTGACTGCTTCAGTTTCGTCGAAACCGTCCGTGGCAACTTCGTTCCCGACCTCAAAGTTAAACTCTACGCCGTCCCCTTCACCGCTCACATCGCCGTTATTATCTACGTCAAGCACGCTCAACGGCCACTTGACGTAAACAAGCTGTCCGGGCATGAGCGGATCAAAGTAGCCCAACGGATAAAAAGCCCATGCGCCGGGCAAAACTGCCATCATGAGCGCAAAGGCAACCACAAGGCGGGGCGTGACGTGAAATCTGGTGCGCACGCGGTGAATCCTTTCTCGTTAGCCGGAGGGCTTCCACCCACTGCAAGGCGTCATGGAGCGCCGGCCCCCCGGCCGACGCTCCACGCGCTTTCAAATCATCTCTAGCGAATCGACACTGCTACGCGCGCCTTCTTCCGGCGCGAACGCAAAGCCGTACCTCCGCCAATCGTAAGCAATAACACTATTCCGAACATCACGGGCATTTCGATTGCCCATGCTACCGGAGTAAGCACAATCCGGACAATCATCGCCAGCGCGGGCGACGCCGCCACGTCATCGGCAACGGCCGGGCTCATCGTGTAGTACGCGCTAACCAGCGCCGTTCCCGGCGCGGTCTTCAGCAACACGCCATCACGGAACGAGCGGAATGTGTCGAGGTGCGCGGTGAAGGGCGAACCATACGCGGCCGTCGCAATGAAGCAACCGCCGAGCGGGCCACCGCCGCCACCGCCAAACCCGCCGCCACCACCGCCGCCACCGCCGCCAGTTGGCGAATTGATGTAGTTAAAGCCATTCGGCTTCACTGCGACCAATCCGTTCTGATTGCGAACTTGGACGTCCAGCGGTCCCGTAAACGGAATCCCGCCCACGGGGAAGTTCACGCGGATTTGCGTTGAACTTGGCGAGCCTTGAATCGGCATCAACACGCCTTCAAACCTCACCTGCGGGTTCGCACTGAAATTACTACCGGTAATCGTGACAGGGAAGTCATCGCGCGTACCCGACGAAGGGCTGATTGAGTCAATAACCGGCGCGTTTCCGCCCCCGCCACCGGTCGTGATTTCGAAGTCGCTATACCGGTCGAACTCGCCCGTGGTCGGGTTGTCGACGCGTAATGTGATGTCGCCGTCACCGTCGGTATCCAGCGTTGTGCCGCTCGGTATCACCGCCGATATCGTTGTGTTCGTCGCCGAAACTATCGTCAGTGCAACTCCGTCCAACGATGCAGTCGGCGATGTGCCAAAGTTTTGGCCAACGATAGTTAATGGAAGACCGGTACCCGTTATCTCTTTCGGTAAGATATTGGGCGATACGCTGTCGATGACGAGGTCGTCCGGATCCGTGACGTCATCAACGGTGAGAATTGTCCCGGTCTGCACTGACTGCGACAACGACGAACGCACCCAGTTGAACCCGCTGTTGTCTTCGCGCGGGAACAGCTTGTAGTAAGGCTCGTCGTTAAAGATCGTGATGAATCCAAGTGCGCGCTGACCCCACGGGAACTCGCTGAACACGTCAAACTCGCCGGTACGCGTCGCCGGAGGCGGCGGAAACGTATCCGGATCAGGTTCGGTCGGCGTATTCGGACCCCATGACGCGATACCCACGCGGAAGTCATCGCCAAGCTGAATATCCGCGGATGTCTGTATCACGATGAAGAAATCGTTTCCGACGAACGGATTTCCAAGGCCCGAGCCAAAAGTATCCGGAATCCATTGGCGCCGGCGCGTCTGATTGATCTGCGCCGCCGGTATGTTGTCCGTACCCGGCGTCGAGAAGACCAGCAGGAACTGGTTCTCGACTTCACCCGCCTGACCTATCTGGAATGGCGGATAGTTCAATCGAATCGGGATGTCGCCCTCATCGAACACACCGTTCACGTTGCTCGGGTTATTGTCGTTATCGCGGTATATCGCGAGACCACTCAAATCGGGACTGTCATCCATTGGCAGCAAGTCGTCGACGACATTAAACTTGCCGTCATTACCGTTGTCATAGAACTCGACAATGACCTGCTCCAGGAACGACGGGTCACGCGCGATGATCCACGCGCCATTGCGCGGCGTTCCACTCGCGTTGGTCGGCGCATTCAGCGTCAACCGCGTTGCGTTGTTCGAGAGAATCTCAAACTGCTCGTAACGGCTGTCGATGAGGTAGTAACCAACGAACGCGTTCGTGGTCCAACCGGCTCCGCTTACCGTAAAGGTCGCTGGGCCACCCGTTCCCGTTGTGCCCTGTGCGGCGATTCCATCCCCTTCACGGTTTGTGCTCAAGTCAAGTCCAAGCACCGCGACAGGCCCGCTTTCCGCGGATATCGTTTGATTGGATCCTGCCAAGCTCGAGATTGTTCCAGCGATATTCGCTTCGATCATGTCGAAGCCAAACGGCTTCGGTCCGTAGAATTGGTAGATACCTTCTTCCGGATGGCTCTTGTCGTACACATCCAAACTAATCTGCGTCTGCGGCAACAACTGAAGTCCCGCCGCACGATCGTTCACCGCGCGTTCCGGCAAAGTCGAAGGCACCAGGCAGCGGAACTGTTCAAACCGGCGAATACTCTTCGACGTACGAACGACTACGAAGAGATCGTCGCCAGGGTTACCAGCGGGACCAAATGCCTTTGCACCTGCGTTCGTAAGCCCATCTTCTTCGGTTACGCGAATCGGCGACTTGCTCGAATAATTCGTCGGCGTAGCCGATTTCGCGGCAACAACTTCGCCACCTTCCTCCGTTTCGAGTGCAGCGGTATGGAGAAGGCCATCGCCGGATGACTTTAAGCCTCCATCGCCGTCACCATCGCCGTCTCCGTCGCCATCTCCATCGCCGCCCGTTCCTCCAGGGAAGTTTCCGCCAGCCCTGTCTACGGACGGAAGGCGCCACGGATCTGCGGGACGAAGACGAAGCACCCATGCCTTATCGTCGTCGTTCACGACGTTGTCGCCGTTCATGTCATCGCCTACACCGTCCCCATCGACGTCAATGAGTTCCGGTTGCGTGCGCCAGCGTAAACTGGCTAGCGGCACAGGTGTATCAACAGCGTATTCATTGACAACGCCAAGCGACGCACCGAAAACACCGTTTTGCGCGCCATATGTCGGCGGGTCGGTCGTATCGTCAACCAATACACCGTCCTCGACGAGCAATACGCCGGAACTTTGCGCCGTACCATTCACATCAAGCGCGAGCAGGTCAGACGGATCAAAATCCGGACCCCAGAACGCCACCGTCAACTGCTGCAAACGAATCTGCGCGAATTGGTTCGTGACAATATCGTCCGCGCCCGTAATATTTATGCCGATCATTGCAGTCGGGCGACTCAACGCCTCGATGTGCTGCTTCAGGTACCGGCCACGACGATTCGAAGCGCTCCAATCGTTCTCGTGCGGGAATTCATCCGGCCCAAGCGTCGCCGGCCAGGTAAAGAACGTCGGCAACGTCGGCTGCGTCGGCGGCGTAGGCAGGAACTGCGACCGCGGCCCAAACGGAGGCAAATCGTTGTCCGGGTGAAAGAACGGCGTCGTTTCGTAGGAATACTGGTTGACGTTAAAGGAGTGATCGCCCACACCCGCAATATTTGTTGCCCAAGCTACAACACCAACCGCATGTACGTCTTGGAACTGCGTGGCTGTCGTGCCCAGCGGGTCAAGCCAGGTCGAGAAATTGGGGAAAAGCAGCGGATTAGTTGTGAACTCGCCCTCGCCCAGATTAAACCCGCTTCCATAGTCAATATCTGTTAGCTTGGAGTACAAGTTGCTGGACTCATACGTCATAGCAAGATCGTGAATCTCAACGGTCGTCCGAACAGGTTTCGCATTCGTCTTGTTAAGCGTTCGTTCGGGGAACCACGGCTCGTTCTCCCACAGCGCGTTTTCCTGCCAAGCGGCTGTGATGTACTGACCTTCCAGAATGATGGGATCATCCGGTATCTGAGAACTTATAAAAATTCCACCGTCTTGTTGGGGAACACTACCCGGTCCAATGGAATTGGGATTCTCGCGACGCGGCTCAATGAAAGCGCGGAAGTCCGCACCATAAGTAAGCCCGATACCATCGCCCGGAAGCGCCTGGGAGTCCTGATAACCACTGTCTGGCCTGACTACAACGAAGTAGTCACTCTTAACAGGACTTCCGGCCGAGCTGTCTGGAGTAGGATCTAGCAATCCAGTTGGTGCCTCGTCGCCGGGAACGTCACGCCGCCGGCCCAAACCGCTGAAGCGAAGTCGTATTTTCCACCAGGGATCGCCGCCACCCGGCGGAAATGGCACGTACTCCCATCGCGGCAATCCGGAATTACGATCGTCCGGGCTTTCCGGAAGACCGAGAAAGCTAATACCCTCAGGAAACATCGGATGGTCTACCAGGCTGACGCCGCTCGAGCCTCCCGCCTGGGTTGGTTGATCGAAGAAACCGTCATTGTTGGTGTCGTAAAACACCCAAACACCGTTAAATGTAAAATCGCGATTGACCGCAGTGTTAACGTTGTCTTCTAAAACAAATCCGCCATCCACGTGCGTCTCAAGTCCCTGAACGGGATTAAAGCCACCATTCCCCGGAGGTCCAAGAGGATCGGCGCCAATGTCCGTCAGTATTACGTTTACTTCTTTCAAAACCGGATCTTTTGCAACGCCGTCGGTGTCAACACCGGGCGAACCCAACGTAGATCCGCCGTGTGCGTCGATTCCGATTACGGCTTTCCAATTCTCCAGCGAAATCAATTCCCTGAGTTCTACAAACTCCCCTGCGACAAAATCGAACGCGGAACCGGTTACATCAAACCGAGGACGGTGATATTCGCTTAATGGCGTATATACGGTCCTGGGATGTGCCCACGCGTTGAAGAAATCTACGTCTCGTGCGCGGCTCGGACCACTCGTGATGTCCCAAGCGCCGAAGCTCGCGCTATAGGCAGTCTCCGGATCGAGCGGTTCCTCCGGGTAGCTGTCCTCAGCCGGTGTGCAGTCATCGTTGACCGGGTCCGTATCGTTTATCGTGCGCATCAAACCGCCAAACCACGTGTACGCCAGGGTAAGCCGGCTTCTCCACGTCTTGGATGTGCGAACCGCCACAATGTACGATTGACCCTCTTCTGCATTGCTGCTGAGTACATTGAAATTTGTTAAGTTGAGGTTATAGATCAGGGGTGTTGTTATAGAATTGATATCGGTTGCCGGTTGTTCGGTGAGATTGCCGAATACGTCAAACCGCAGATTGATGCCCGTCTGGGGACCACGTCCGGTGACAAACCGGTCATCCGCATCCAATGTTCCCCAGTTTTCCGGGTCTCCCCCTTCGCGAAATATCGCAAACTCGAGAATATCGGACTCTCGAAGATCGAACAATCGCTGGTAGGAGCGATCATCGGCGGGGTCGTCTTTGACAAGAAACCCTAAACTAACGAGCCGGCGGAGTGTCACGTCCTCGCCACCCGTTAAAACCATCTGATACAATTGCGACCAATCACTGAGCGGAAGTAAGCCCGTTTCATTCGGCAATATGTCGTTGACCGCCAAAGTTGCCGTCCCGTCACCATCACAAACGGGCTGTGCGTTCGCCGGCGCCGCGCCGAGTAGTCCAATGGTGAGCGCCACAACGAATGCAAAGGCGCCCCGTACAAAATGCGTTCCCAAGATTGAACCCTCCAAACGGCTGCCCCGCTTGTTATTTTGGTGGTGTGCGGCGAGTGTGGATTGAATGCAATGGTCGCCGGAAGGGACTGCCCCTGCCCTGCGCGTAAACCAAGTTCCGCGGATCATAAGAATTTCCGCACCCTCTCATGGTTATGGCGTGCCATTGCTGACCCGAGCCAAAAATACCCAACCCGTCCAGACTACGCAGTATCCGCTCGTAAAGACAGTACAACCCCGGAGTCTGTGTGTCACACTCACTTATATCATAGAAGGTCAGGGGTGTCAACAAACATGGGCCACGCAATTCCTACCGTAGCAGAAGGTTAAGCATATCTACACCTATTCGCAGCCTTGCAGTATTGCTAAAATCTGTAAACTAAATACTTTGGCCGCCATCCCATGCCCGTGGCCAATTCATGCGCAACCCTGAACAATTCCGCGCGCAACTCATCTACCCACCAAGGTGTATTCGGCTTCAGCAACCTGATTTCCCGGGGAATACACGGAATGGTACGCAGCGTAGTTGCCCAACACTTTCTTGACAAAATCCCGCGTCTCATCGAAGGGTATCGACTCGATAAACGTATCAAGATCAGTTGTGGGGTAGCGATTGCGCCATTTTGAGACGTTTCCCGGGCCCGCATTGTATGAGGCTATCGCGTAAACCGCATTACCCCCGTTCCGGCCAAGGATGTACCGGTAGTAGAAACCGCCAAGCCGCAGCGAGCTCGCGGGCTTGGTCAGGTTCAGAGCGTGTGACGCGCCAATCTCCGGGTCTGTCTTCGCAATCCAGGTTGCCGTGCTCGGCATGAGCTGCATCACGCCGGTCGCCCCCGCGTGCGACTCAATCTTGGCCTGAAAGAGGCTCTCCTGCCGCGCAATGGCCAGCAGCAGCAGCGGATCGGAGTTGGTCTCGCGGGCCGTCGCCGCAACGGCTTCCCAATAGGCCCGTGGGTAGAGCGCGGGCATGGCCTCGGGCAAAGGTTTTTTATCGGCCAAACCCCACTGCGTGCGGTTAATGATATAGGATGCCGTTGCCGCCAGGCCGGTGTCCGCCACGGCGGACAAATAGGGCCCTGCCTTCTGCGTGTCCATCATCAGGTGGGATTGCGCCAGCACCTCCCACTCGGCCTCTTCATACCCGTGGCTGGCGAAAAAGCGCGTACGTTCGAGCCACGGTTCATTCGGCGCGGGCGCTGGGCGATGCGCGACAGGCAGCGCCCGAAGAAAACTGCCCGTCCCGGGCGTGGGAACGGCATGGCCGGTCGCGATGCCCTTCACGCCAAGCTCCACCACGCGTTGCGCCGCGCGGTGCGCGTAAAAATTGCCCACCCCGCCCGATTCGACTGCCTGGCGAAACAACTTGCCCGCAGTCTCGCGATCTTTTTTTGCAAGATACACGCGCCCTGCGTCATACGCCGCCGCCGATGCAAATTTGCTGGCCGGGTAGGATTCCGCGGCACGCAGTAAATGCACGCCGGCGGTCGCGTCGTCGCCTTTTGCCATCAGCAGCCACCCGGCACGGCAAAGCGCCTCTGGCGCACGTTCGGTAGATGGGCATACCTCCGCCAGCTTCAAAAATGTCTTAATGGCCACGTCCACCCGCGCGGGGTCGTCGTCGTGTTCCGCGTGCCGCGTGGCAAGCCACCACAAGCCCTCCGCGGTTTCATTCGTGTCGGGCAGTTGCGTCGCCAACAGATCGAAAAGCTTCTCGGCAGTGGCGCGATAGGAAAGCCGTTTCTCGGCGACGGACGCTGCTTCATTTTTCGGTTTCTTATCCGGTTCTTCTCCCGCGATGTGGTAACTGCGCGCAGCATGCATCAGCGCAAGCCTTCCCCATTCCGTATCGGGGTGCGCCTTCGCAATCGCAAGGAGCGCGGTTCGCGCGGCTTCTTTGTCGGAGTCCACGGCAAGCTGGATTCTCGCGCGTTGGTAGGCGATCTGGGTTGCAAATTCCTGTTGCTTACCCGAAGTTGCGGCGGAAAGGGTATTCAGCGTGCCCGCGGCATTGCCCCACTCCGCGGAGTAAACAAAGGCGGCGGCCGCCTCGACGCGCTGGCGCACTTCCGGCGCATTGGCAAGCCTGCGCACCGCTTCGAGGCGTTGCGTGCGCGTCCGGGCTTCTTCCAACATACTTTCGAAAAGCAGGTAACCCGATTCGCGCTGCTTACCGTCGCTAGAGGCAATAAGCGAATCGCCATAAGCACGACGGTACGCGTCGAGCCATCGCGGCGTCAGCGGTTGCGCGAAAACGGTTTCAAAGTGCTTTACCGCCTCGGCGTGTTGCTGTTGGCGCTGAAACGCCATGCCGAGTTCTGCCCGCGCCATAAGCGCCCACGGCTCGTTTTTCGCTGTCACAAGCAGCGCCTGCCAGTGCTTGACGGCGCCCGCAACATCGCCAGCTTTCGCCCTGCATGCGCCCATGCGCACGCGCGCAAAACCCGCCAGTTCTTCGTCAATCTTCGCGCAGGCCTCGTACGCCTTTAGCGCATCGGCGTAACGCGCTTCGGCCTCTGCCGTGTGACCGGCGATATAGTGTTCCCCGCCGGGATATACCGCGGCGTTCGCGCTTGCGCACAACAACCCAAACAGAAGCACGAGTTTTGATGCGCAGGTGCATGCGACTAAAGATAGTTTTTTCATTTCCTGTGCATCCTAACAACCGATAGGGCCGGGGTCAAAACCCCAGCGCGCGGAGAGCTCCGGGGCGAACAATCGAGCGCAGCCCCAACACAACCGCCAGACCCAGGGTCGCGATGGAAACGGTCATGCCCGCGTATACGCTCCAGGGTCGGTACTGGAACTCGATGACGTGCGCGCCAGGCGGCGTGGCGATTCCGCGAAACAATCCGTTCACTTTCAAAATCGGTTGGCGTTCGCCGTCCAACGTAGCGACCCAACCCGGCGCGTAGCTGTCCGCCAGCACCGCAATTCCTTCCTGGGGTGCGTCAACGCGCAGCACAATGCGCTCCGGAGAAATGTCTTCGACGCTGCACGTCGCGGTAGCCGGTGCAGCACCTGGTTCTATGCTCGCCGTGCGCGATGTGTTCGCCACGGCGCTGATTCCCGGTGATAACGCATCCACAACGCAAACCTGCGTAGAGTCGAATGCGGGGTTGGTGAGTGCGTCGAGCGTTGCGGGCATGCCCACCTCCACCAACGCGCGGGGCGTCCAGTACGCCCGTGGAAGCGCGTCGTCCACAATGTAAACACGCGCATCGCCCGACGCCGTGACTTCGCGCAATCGCGGTCCAACGGTCTCCCATCTGCCATCGAACATCGCGCCCTGCGGCGACGCGACGAGTACGCGCGCCGCGGTATATCGAATCAGAATCGGAGCAGGCGACTTCGGTGTGATGTCTTTGCCCGACGCGCGCGCCAATCCGGAAGTGGACCCGGCCATACGGTCCCACCATGCCGCCTGCGCCTCCGTGAGCGGATAATCAACCGCGCCGATTGCGTTGTATCCCAAAAGCATGCCCGAGCTTCCCATCAGCCCGCGATCAAGTTCGCGTGACGACAGCAGCACGCGCCCGCCGAGCGATTGATCGCGCGCGGAGGCGATCGCCTGCGCATAGGTCGCGTAAACGCCGGGTGCATCCTGGCGGGGGTGCGTGAACGCGGTTCGGTTCGCGTGCGTCACGTCTATCAACAGCACAGCGCCAAGCACCGCAATACAAATCGGCGCGAGACCGCGCAAGCGAAGCGGGGTGAATACGAGCAACGCGGCCGCAAGCGGGATCAGATATCTGCGCGCTTCCGCGCCGAACGCGTAGAACAGAATCCCCGCGCAACACAGCACAAGCAGGGATTGAAACCAAATCGAAGGTGATCGAAAGGTGCGTCGCGGTACGAATACGCGATCAATCGCGATCGACGCCAGAAGCGAAACGGACAAGAGTGCAGGCAGCATGAGCGCTGCAAGGGGAAATCCGAATGGCAGACGCGAACCCCAGAGCACCGCCGCCGTTGCGCACGCGCCCGCAATTACCGCAAACACGATGGCGTCGCGCCGACGGTGTCGATGAAATAACGCCGCGGGCGCGATCGCAATCGGAATGATTCCGAGATAGGCGAATCGAGGGGAGCCGCCCGGTTCGCTTGCGAAAACTGCAACAACGAGATCCACCGCGCTTTCCGGCACGGAAACTTCCACAGGCAGATTCCACAAATAGGCAATCGGACTTTCCAGTTGCATCATCCAAAGCATCGTGGGAATCCACTGTATAGCGGACGCGCCCACTGCGATAAATGCCATCAGCCCAAGCCCCAGCGCGCGTTGGCGCAACCGCACGGCGGACTGATTTGTAAACAGCAGCGCCTGCATGGCGTAGATCGCGGCCGCACCGCCTGCCGCCAGTGTATACGCGTGCGCGCCACTGAGGATGAGCAACGCGCCTGCAACGCCCACGATAATCGCCGTCGCCGCGTCGAACCGATGCGCGTATTCGCGGATCGCCCAAAACAATAACGGTGTCCACGCCATGGCAGCGGCAAGTTGCGGACTACTCATCGCAATCGCTGAAAGTCCGGAAAGGGCGTACACCATCCCCCCGAAAGCCGCGGCAAGATATCCGGTGCCCGTGGCGCGTGCGAATATTGCAAAGAAAGTGCCGGACAAAAACACACCGAGAAACGCGTTCATCGCGAGCGCGTCCTGAGTCGGTAAGAATAGAAAAGGCAGATTCAGCGGCTGAAACACACCCGTCCGCGAATCGGCGAGCAGCGGAGCGCCGCAAAGCTGCCGCGGGTTCCATAAGGGCAAACTGCCAGAACCCAATCGTTCAAAAGTGTAATCGAGTACAGGGAAGGTGTATTGGTAGATCCCGGCGTTTTCATAGGACTCGCCAATGCTCGCGGCCCGAATCTGTGTCTCATGCCAGACCACCGGCGCAAGTACAATGAAAAGCACCGCAAGCAGAAAACACTGGGGCAAGCCGTACCGGTAGGAGGGCGGTTCGGGCAGTTCCAGCGGCGGTGACGATCGCGGCCATTTCACGGGTCAATCGCTCCGTGACAGGGTGTGGCGCACGGACGGATTAGTCGAACACACGAGTCTTTCCGCTTCCTTTGTCGAACCCGGCCCTTAACGTGGACGCATCGTAGCACTGGCAGCGGGCCATTCCAAGGCATTTGGGCAAATCAATAATTCCTTGATTGCCGGCACGTCCAGCTGGTCTAATGGTAGAATCTATGCAGTTTTCTCCAAGAGGTGCGGATTTATGAAGCGTAACGGATTTACTCTCATTGAACTATTGGTCGTGATCGCCATTATCGGCATCCTCGCGGCCATTCTACTTCCTGCCTTGGCCCGCGCACGCGAAGCGGCCCGGCGGGCATCCTGCCAAAACAACCTGAAGCAAATGGGCATTATCTTCAAAATGTATTCCGGCGAGAGCAAGCGAGCCCTTCTCCCGCGCACCCACGGCGATCAACAATTTGGTCCGGCTGCCAATGCAACGGGCTGTGAAGCGGGTTCACTGCAGGCCCAGCCGGCCTTCAGTCCGCTAATGCCCGCAATTTTTCCTGAGTATCTCACCGACGTCAATGTGCTGATTTGCCCGTCGGATTCACTGGACGTCGCCGCCGACAATCCGACGTTGCAGGTTAAGGATGATGGCAGCGGGCTTTGCGAGTACGTCGGCTACGTCACCTATGGCGATCAAAGTTACAACTACTTGGGCTACGCGTTGGACCGCTGCAACACCTCGAACCCGTCTGTAACGGCGCCGTTTCCCGGACCCGCGCAGTTGGTGGGCGCCGCGCTCATCTACGGTGGCGTGCTGTTCAATGAAGACCCATCCGATGACGCTGTTCTCGAATCCGATATCGACCTCAACGACGTCGGTTTTGGCGGATTGGGCTACGGAAACGGCAGTGGCGACTTCGTCTATCGGCTTCGCGAAGGCATCGAACGTTTCTTTATCACCGACATCAATGACCCGACGCGTAGCGCTGGCTCGCAAAGCACGCTTCCAATCATGTGGGACAAACTGAGCACCAACGTCTCCGGTGGCGTTGGTTTCAACCACGTACCCGGTGGATGCGTCACGTTATACATGGACGGTCACGTCGAGTTCCTGAAACTGGGTGATCGCTTCCCGGCGACGAGTGCGCATGCGCAATTGAACTCGCTGTTCGAGTAACGCGAACCACAGAACTTTTGTGAAAGAGGCCTCCGGTCTGGCCACGGGCGACGCTACCCGTGGATGAACCGAAGGCCTCTTCACTTTATCTACGGCGTGTCAATCTCGACCGCGAATTTTCCGGTAACGCCGAATGGCTCGACACCGGCGAGCAGTATCGTGTAAGACCACGACCCCTCGTAGGTGTCCATGAAACCATCTACATCCGCGTCAACACCGACGCCCCCGAGCGTCAGCACCACGCACAGCGCCGTTGTGCAGCCGCCGGAGATCAAGGTCAGATTACCGTTGTCCTGCAGCGCGCCGGACACGTTCACCACGCTGGGCGGTGGGGTCTCGACCCATTCAGGCAATTCAAGGCACGAATAGTCGATCGTGATCGTGCCGTTGACCAAATGATCTTGTGGAAACGCGGCGGCAATGTCTTGAGTCAACACAATCGACAAGGGACAACGCCGCACCTGTTGCGGATCTTCTTCGTTGCTCTTCCCTTTCCACGTACCGGAGTATTGGCCTTGCGCGCTGAACGGCGGTGGCGGGAAGGTGCCGGGCGGGCAGCCCGCTGTAACGATCACGACAATTGCGGCCAGACACACGGGTACACTTTTCCAAAACTTCATGCGAATTCTCCCATTGGTCCAGGCGCAGTGTTCAGTAAACCCCTACGCTTTTATGACCTCGGGAAGCGCAAAAAAGGTTTCACGAAACTTGTTACTCGCGAATGGCCACGGGAATCGTGATGCGCAATGCTCCCGGCATTGTCGTCTCAATGATCACCTGCGTATCGCGCAATTCGCGAAGTGCCGCCGCACCGCGCCGTACTTCAATCTGACCCGTCGCCGATGCGTCGACGCTCACCGATACGCTGTCATGCGCACTCGTGGCGCGCGTGATCGAAACAGGCGCGCCATTGAAATCTTTGATCTCAACGCGCTGCACCGTGTCGTCTCCCTCAAACACAACCGCTGCCGGCAATGCTTCAACCAGCATTGGCGCCACGAAGTAAACAGGAATCTGTACAACGGGTTGATCCGTGCTTGTCGTGACGACATAAACGTAAGCCTGCTGCGCACCGCCGGGGGCGTCGTCGGAAACATAAACATCCACGTGGGGCTGCTCCGCGGATTGCCCTTTGCTGATCTCTGCGCGCACGGCTCCCTCCGCAAGCACAGCCCGTATGCGCGGCGCATCGCCCGCGCCGCTTCCGCGTACGAGCAGTCCGCCCAGCCGTTCGCCACGCGCTGTGGGCGCACGCGTAACGTTGAGTTCCTGCGGCGTTACGACAATGTCTCCCACTACGTCTCCGCGCACAGGCACCGTGAGCGTTGACTCTTCGCCCTCCACGCGCACACGCACGGTAACGGTCGCGGAGAAATTTCCCAGCGGGGTTGTGTCCGCAAGCGCAAACTTCAGATCGATCATGCGCTGCGTGTTGCGCTCGACTTTGTTGGCCGCAATCACCAACTCGGGCCGGTCGCTTTTCACTTCCAGCACTTCAATGTCCTTCAATGGATCTCCCGGAGCAATTACTACCGTGCGGCGAATCTCGCCGCCGCGCGGTGTTTGCTGCCAGACCAAGCCGTTGACGGGGCGCACCACCGCAACCGCTTCAATGACAGCCGTAACGGTTACGGTGTGGGCCGGTTTGGCGGGATCGTTTGTTGTTATCGCGATAACCGCGGTCTGTTTGCCGAAACGATTCGCCGGATTGAATTCCACCGGCAACGCGAAACTGCCGCCCGGCTGAACAATTACCGTATCGTCGGCCGGAAACGTGACCTTGCTGCAACCGCAGGACGCCTGTACCTTGAAAATTTCAAGTGGCGAATCACCGTCGTTGTATACGGTAACGTCCTTGGAAACGGGCGCATCGTTTTTCACCGCGCCAAAGTTCAGCGTCTCCGGCTCTACCCGTGCTTTCGGAGCCGCGAATGCGCTCGGCAAAACGAATGCGCCCAGCAATACCATTTTCGGCAATGCATGGACCACGTGACGCAAAAGGGGGAATTCTTGCATGAGTCTTCCTTGTTCCTAACCGGCTTCATTCTGCCGAAAGTCTAGTCGCATTTCATTTGCGCAAATGCGCCAGTACAATGTTGTTCGCGCAATGACACACCAAATCCCCTGGAGGCCCATATACCATGCCGCGACCACCGATTCTCCCTACAATAAACTGGAACGCCGTTTTTGAATCCGGCCTGAACTTCGAGCAGTGGCTTAACGTCGCGGAAAACAAAAGCCACGCCCAGGCAATGGAGGATGCGCGCCGATCGCAACCCCTCGACGCGCACATCATGGGGCTGCTCGGCGCCCTCTCGCGCACCGTGCATGTAATTGCAATCGCGGAGGATTGGTGCGGGGACGTCGTCCGGCATGTTCCCGTGCTGGAAGCCATGTCGGATGCGGCGCCATCGATGAAGACGCGCTACATCTCGCGCGAGCAGTGGCCCGATGTGTTCGCGCGCTTTCTCACCAACGGCGGCGAAGCCATTCCAAAGTTCATCTTTCTGAGCGATCACTTCGTGGAATGCGGCAACTGGGGTCCCATGCCCGCGTATTGTCGCGAACTCATTTCCCGCGGTAAAGCCGCGAATGACCCAGGTGTCGCGCGACAAAAAGTCTCCGCGCTATACGCCGCGGACGATTCCCGGCGCGTGGTCGTTTCGGAGCTGCTGCACCTGCTGGACATTGCCGCTACGTCTGCGCTGTAACGTGCCCGATGCCCTCGATCGTGATGACAGGAGGAGATTCTACCTATGAAGCGTGTTAATCCAGTTCTTTGGACCGCGACGACCATTGCGCTCAGCGTAGCGTGCAGCGTAGTCGCATCGTGGTCGATGCAAACAGGCACGGCGCACGCGGCCTCGCCCGTGGTGGAGGCTTCCGAGTTTCGCCTCGTCGACAGCGCTGGAATCGTGCGCGGGCGAATGGGCACCGACGCGGACGGCGCAGTCTGGTTGCAACTGGCGGACAAATCGGGCGAGCCGCGCGTCTCGCAGGGCGTAATGGCAGACGGAACCGCGATGGTGAATCTCCGCGATGGCGAGGGTAATCCGCGGCTGTTTCTACAGGTAAGCGGGAATGAATCGCTGCTGAGCATGCGCGACAGCAAACAGCGCGGGCGAATCTATGTTCAAGTGAACAACGACGAACCCTTGATCAATTTGCGTGACAGCGGTGGCAACGGTCGCGCGTTCGTAAGCGTGGATCAGCAGGGGCCCGCAATTTGGTTCAACGACGCGAACGGCCGCAACGTGTTCATGCAGCGATAACGGAACTCTTAATTCGCGGATACTCGGCGCGCCCGCGTCGGCGGCCACCATACCAGCGACGCCGGCCCAATCAGAAAATCCCGCGGCACAAAACCAAACGAACGGCTATCGGGCGCGCTGTCGTCCGGGTCGCTGAGCAACAGGAATTTGTCCTGCGGTATTGTGATGTTTCGCTTAATGCGGCCCATCGTGGTCTTGCCGTTTCCATCGGACGGATCGGCCTTTACGCCGGTAGTGTTGCCATTGACAACAATCACGCCGCCCTCAAACGTTATCGCATCGCCGGGCATTCCCGCTATCGCGCCAAGCAGCGCCTCGCCCGCATAGTCAATCCCCTCGGCGCTGGGCACAAAGTAAGCCACCAGTTCGCCGCGCTCTGGCGCGCGCCCACTGGTAATGCGCCGATCGGCAAACGGTCTGCGAAGCCCAAACGCGAGTCGATTCACAAGCACCCGATCACCGCGATGCAATTTGCCAGACCACCCCTTGGCGCGAACGCGCAACGATACGGCGCAGAACGGACGCACGATAAATTCATAGCCCAGCAACACTCCCGGAATTCCCCAGAGCAACATCAAACCAAGGGTTGTATCCGTGAAGCCGCTAAGGTCCTTTCGATTGCGTATCGGCCACCAAACACAAAATGCGCGGCCAAACATATAGTCTTCCGGCACCCAACCAAAGTAACGGCCATCCTGACTGAATTGACTGTTGTCACCCAGCATGAAGTAGTGACCTTCAGGAACGACGGCGAACTTATCGGACGGCAGTATGCCGTAACGCATCTCCGTCTGGCTCCCGTAGACGCGAGAGTACTCTTCTTTCAATTGTTGGATGGTCTCGTCCACATTCGGGGGATTCGCCGCAAGTACTTTCGCTTCGACCTCGGCATAGGTCTCTGGAATATTCGGCGAGGTGTATTCGACTGCCGGCATCTCGGACGGCAACGTTAACGGTTCACCATTGATGAAAACTTTCCCGTCTGCAATGTGAACATGCTCGCCCGGCAGTCCAATAACGCGTTTAATGAGCACTTTGGGCAAAAAGAAATTCATCGCGCGTTGCCACGGTGAGTTGCCGGGCTGCTCGGGCTCTACATTGCGAAACACGACGATGTCGAACCGCTCAGGATGATCCCACGTCCAAAACCGTGTCGTTGTGAATGGAATGCGCGGCCCAAATGCCAGCTTGTTCACAAAAACGCGATCGCCCACAAAAAATCCGGGATCGCCGTTCAATGTCGGCACCATCGAGTCCGTCGGAATGCGAAATGGTTGTATCAACAGCCACCAAACCGTAAGCACCAGCACGATAAGGCGCAGCCAGCTTCCGCCGTTCTCGCGCGTCCATGGCCCCGTGATTACCTGTATCGCGGACGCGATAGCGCCCCAGGGCGACGCGTCAGACACGGAATCCTTATCGCGCTTGCCCGACACTAACGATCGTCCTCGTCGCCGACGCGCAGCAACGCCATGAAAGCCTCCTGCGGCACTTCGACCGACCCGACCTGCTTCATGCGCTTCTTGCCTTCCTTCTGCTTCTCAAGAAGTTTCCGCTTTCGCGTGATGTCGCCACCGTAACACTTCGCGGTAACGTTCTTGCGCAACGCAGACACGGTCTCGCGCACCAGAATTCGACTGCCGATCGCCGCCTGAATGGCCACTTCGTATTGTTGTCTTGGAATAAGCTTCCGCAACTTCGACGCCAACTGCCGTCCCATCCATTCCGCGCGATCTTTGTGCACGATTGACGATAGCGCATCCACTGGCTCGCCATTGAGCAGAATATCCAGCTTCACAAGGTCGCCCGCGCGAAACCCGATTATCTGATACTCCAGAGATCCGTAGCCGCGCGTATACGACTTTAGCTTGTCATAAAAGTCCAAAACGATTTCCGACAACGGCATCTGGTAAATGGCAAGGCAGCGCCGCGAATCAAGATAATCCACTTTGACGTGTATGCCGCGCTTCTTCTTGCACAGCTCGATTACGGCGCTAAGATATTCCGTAGGCGAAATGATCTCCGCCTCGATGAATGGCTCTTCCACCTTCATAATCTCGTTCGCCGCCGGCATTTTCGACGCATTTTCAATCGTCATCTCGGTGCCGTCGTTCTTCGTAACGCGATAGGCCACGTTTGGCACCGTCGTCACAAGGGTCAAATTGAACTCGCGCTCAAGCCGCTCCTGAATGATCTCCATGTGGAGCAATCCAAGGAAACCAAGCCGAAATCCAAACCCGAGCGCGTCGGACATGTCAGCCTGGTACTTGAACGACGCATCGTTGAGCTGAAGTTTTTCCAATGCGTTGCGCAGTTCCTCGAAGTCGTTCGCAACCGCCGGATACATGCCGCAGAACACTACCGATTGCGGTTCCTTATACCCGGACAAGGGTTCCGCCGCGGGCTTCAGCGCGTCCGTCACCGTATCGCCGATCTTGGTGCTCTGCAAGGTCTTGATGTTGCAGATGAGATACCCGCTTTCGCCTGCCTCGAGACTCTCTGTGGGTACGATCTCGGGCGTAAACACGCCCAGCTCGACGACTTCATACTTCAACCCGCTGGACATCATCATGACTTTCTGGCCCGGCACAATACGGCCGTCCATCACACGAATGTAAATGACCACCCCGCGAAACGCGTCGTACTTCGCATCGAAGATGAGCGCCTTCAACGGCGCATCGCGATCGCCGCTCGGTGCTGGCACCCGCCGGATAACCGCTTCCAAAGCCTCCAGCGCGCCCGTGCCTTCCTTGCCACTGGCCAGAATGGCGTCGCTCGCGTCAAGCCCCACAACGTCTTCAATTTGCCGGCGGCACGATTCGACGTCCGCGCTCGGAAGGTCAATCTTGTTGATGACCGGAATGATCTCGAGATTCTGCTCGATGGCCTTGTACGCGTTCGCAAGGGTCTGCGCTTCGACACCCTGCGCGGCATCCACCAACAATAACGCGCCCTCGCACGCCGCAAGGCTCCGGGATACTTCATAAGAAAAGTCGACGTGACCCGGCGTATCGATAAGATTCAGGACATATTTCTGGCCGTCCTGCGCGGTGTAATTGAGCCGCACCGCCACGGATTTGATCGTAATGCCGCGCTCGCGCTCGATATCCATCGAGTCGAGCGTCTGCTCTTTCATCTTGCGTTCTTCGACCGCTTTGGTGACCTCAAGGAATCGGTCCGCAAGTGTCGATTTGCCGTGGTCGACGTGCGCAATGATGCAGAAGTTTCGGATTTTGTCGATTGGTGGTGCTGCCATGACGATTCGTGTTTACTCGTTCCCGATTCGATTTCAATACATTTGGTCAATAACCCGGAGACTACGAAACTCCGAATCGATATGGCGCAATATATAGCGCCGCAAAGCGACGAATGCCCTGCGCGTGTCCTGCCGATAGGGACAGGATGCGCCCGACGCGGACAGCGCCCGAAACTCGTCCATCTCAGCGCTGCCCGTGCGCACGCGCTCTCCTTCGTCAAAGGCGTCCGCGCTGCTCAAATCCGGTTCGAAACCAGCCGCGCTCAACAAGCGAAGCAACTGCCAGGTCGCGTGCGTGCGCACGGGCCCGTCCCACTGCTCCAAATCGTCCAGCCCGGTCACGAGGGCTTCAAAAAGTGCCTGCGAAGGTTCGTTTTCTTGCGCAACCTTATATGCAAATTCCAGCGGCAACGCCGCAAATACGCTCTTCTCCAGATTGGATTTGATCGGCCCGTAGCCATTCAGAAGCGAAGCCTCGGCCAGGCGCTGAATGCCGCGTCCATCTTTCCAGTAATAAACGATTTCCAACCGGTTAAACGTGTCGAGCATCCCCGCGAGCGCGCTCTTCGGGCGCTTCGCCCCGCTGGCCATACACGCCATTTTGCCGCGTATCGGCGTCAACATCGTCACAATTCGGCTGGTTTCGCTGAAGTCCACGCCGCGTATCACGATTGCCTCGGACCGCTCTTGCGCCATGCTCAGCCTCTCACCGTTTGCACCCGGCGCGCAGCATCGCCCACGCAGTATTTGAGCGGGGATTCAGTCGCGGGCCGCGGCAGGTGCACAAACCGAGATCATACCGATGCCCCGATCCCAACGCAAACGGGGGCGAAATCGATTGACAGGCATTCCCCGCCCGGAATCCCGTTGATCCCCTTGCCGTGCCTCGGGGAAATTGACGTCATGCAACTACACCGGCTTAAGCTGTATACCCCCCGTCGCAGGTGATCACCGCGCCCGACGTGTAGCTCGAAGCATCAGACGCAAGGTATACCGCCGCGCCAACAATCTCGTTGGGCTGCGCATGGCGCGCCATGGGCGTGCGCGATGTGAAATGCTCCAGCATCTCCGGGGAATCGATAAGCACCTGGGCAAACTTGGTTTCGACAAGTCCAGGGGCAATCGCATTGGTCCGCACGCCCGCGCCGGAAAGCTCCTTCGCAAACATCTTGGTCATCGCAATCACCGCGGACTTCGTCACCCCGTAGATCCCCTGCATCGGCGGCGGCGAAAACCCGGCAATGGACGCAATATTGATGATCGAGCCCTTCCCCTGTTCAACCATCATCCGCGCCGCGTGCTGCGCCATGAGGAAATAGCCCTTCACGTTCACTTCAAAGGTCTTGTCGAACGCGCTCTCGGGAATATCAATCGCCGGGCCAAAATAAGGATTGGCGGCCGCGTTGTTCACCAGCACATCCACCCTGCCAAATTCTTCCTTCACGCGTGCATACAACGCTTCGATGGCCGCCGTCTGTCCGGTGTGACAAGCGATTCCCAGCGCCGCGCCCCCTGCCGCTTTAATCGCATTCGCGACGGCATCAACGCCGTCCTGCTTGCGCGAGCATACAATCACCGTCGCGCCCTGTTCCGCGAAGCCCATCGCAATCGCTTCGCCGATGCCGCGGCTACCGCCGGTGACAATCGCGACGCGACCTTTCAAACTAAAGTCCACTATCGACATCCACCCTCTCCTTCGTCTACCTGTTTCCCGCGATATGATTTACGATTGCCGGGCCGTGCTCACGGCTGTTCTCTATAAACACGATGTTCGACTCCTGCCCCGCGCAGAGTGTACCCGCGACATACAGCCCGGGCACGTCGGTCTGGTAATGCTGATCAAGCACCGGCTTCCCGCAGGTCGCATCGATAGTCGCGTCGAGCGACGCAATCAGCGAAGTATCCGGTTCGTAGCCCGTCATTGCCAACACGAAATCGTTCGCGATGACAACATCTTCTCCCGATCCATTCCGCAACACGACATCGTCGGGGCGAATCTCCGCGACAGTCGTGTCGCGATAGCACGCAATCGACCCCTCCGCGATTCGATTCTCGATGTCCGGCTCGATCCAGTATTTGGTATCGAAGTGGCTGCCGCGCATGGCAACGGTCACCCGGGTATCGTTGCGCCACAACTCAAGCGCAATCTCCGCCGCGCTGCTGCCCGCGCCAACGACCAATACATCATGGCCCGAATACCAGTGCGCTTCGGTGTAGCGATGCGATACCTTCGGCAGGCCCTCGCCCGGCACACCCAGAGGCCGCGGACTGTCGTAAAAACCTGTCGCCATCACAACGTTGCGCGACTTCCACGTCTTCTCGCGTCCATATAGGTCCGTCGCGACTATCTCGAAACCCTGGTCCGCCCGCCGCACCGCCGTGACTTCGTGATAAGTGACGATCTTAAGCTCGAAATACCGCGCAAACGTGCGGCAGTACTTCAAATACTCCTGACGCGTCGGATTCTTCTCCGTCGTCACCAAAGGGAATCCGGCCAGTTCGAGTTTGTCATACGTTGAAAACCACCGCATATACGTCGGGTGCGAACACAACGCGCTGCACACCGGCCCCTTGTCAATCGCAATCGCATCAAGCCCTGCACCCTTGGCGGCATGCAGCACCCCCAATGACGCAG
>ERZ761602.1582-NODE-1582-length-40483-cov-6.603443_pt1 | contig 40483 bp, 36 predicted proteins | sample MGYA00512165_ERZ761602 | MGnify/ENA primary metagenome ERZ761602 (study PRJEB28899, sample SAMN02445085) | bioreactor sludge metagenome | biome: EBPR sludge; isolation source: Thorneside wastewater treatment plant | place: Australia: Brisbane, Thorneside...
TCCCGGGGTTCTTTTCACCTTTCCCTCACGGTACTGGATGCACTATCGGTGACAACTTGTATTTAGGCTTTTCCGGTGGTCCGGATAGATTCATGCGGGGTTCCTCGTGCTCCGCATTACTCGGGTACATCCTGAATTCGTGTTGATTTTGGAATACGGGGCTATCACCCTCTATGGCCGTGCTTTCCAACACGTTCTACTAACCTTCAACGATCTTCTTTTCTAAATCTCTCAAACAGAAGGCGAACCCTCTGTTTGGGAGACTTAGTGGATGCCCCACAACCCCACAGGGCATGCCCTGTGGTTTGGCCTGTTCCGATTTCGCTCGCCGCTACTTACGGAATCTCTTCGAGTTCTCTTCCTCTGGTTACTTAGATGTTTCAGTTCACCAGGTTCCCTCTATCACCCTATGGATTCAGATGATAGTGACTAGGCATTACCCTAGCCGGGTTTCCCCATTCGGAAATCTGCGGATCATAGCTTCTGTGCAGCTCCCCGCAGCATATCGCTGCTTACGCGTCCTTCTTCGGCAAATTGTCCCTAGGCATTCGTCACACACCCTTTGTAGCTTAATTTTTCTGTGCTGTATCCACAGCGTTTGCTTAAATTGATGCGCGTTCCACTTCGTTACGTATGCAACTGTCAAGGTGCCTGCCCGGCTTGCCGGATTCGTTTCCGTCGTCCAGCGGCAAAGAGAAATGATACCAACACCCATTCTGGATTGCAAGGGGGGTCGACCACTTTTTCGATAAATCGGCCCAATTTACGCCCCGCAAAAGGCTCTCAGAGGCGGAACCTGCAAGAATACGGGGATTCTTTGTACCCAAGATTCTTGGACTTTTTTTACCGGACATGGAAAGAAAAGCAGGGGGAGATCCAAAGTGCACTGGCCCATCAATCCAAGAGTTGTCTTAGGGGTTCTTGTCGGCATCGCAGTGGGGATGGGCGTCCATCACGTCCAGAAGCTTCTTCCGGGGGAAGCCTCACCAACCGAAGAGCCGGTCAAGACCCGGCTCCTGGCCATTCGCATGATCCAGGTCCCGGCTATTGAGGCCGATGGGCGGATCAAGACGCCTTCGATTCCCGTCGAAATCGAAAACCTGAGTGGCCATGCCATCGCGCTTCCGATCCACGACCAGTATCGCTGCATTGTGGTGAAGTCCAAGGGCGACGAGGTTGTGCCCCGAAAGCTGGTCCCGAAGACCGCCGTCGTCACCGCCCGAGACTTTGTGATCATCAAGCCAAACCAAGTCAAGCGGATCAATTTTCGAGTGAAGGTGCTCGACGAATCACGCCAAGGCAGGCTCGAGGCGGTCCCGATCGTGGTCAACGTGCCGCAAAAGCATCTTTCCGCGACAAGTTGGGCCGCAGTGAGGACCAAGCTGCGAAAAACGCGAGCCTATCTCTGGGGGACAGGGACCATCCACGGGCACACCAAGCCCCTGAAGAGCCCCTAGTCGTCCCCGGTCATGTCGAAATTCTCGCTCAGGACGCTGTAGTCAAAGATGGTGATCTGGCCGTCACCATCAAAGTCAGCCGCTTCCAAGAACCCCGCCTCACCGCGCTGCTTATCAAAGGCTCCGCTGAGGGCGATGTAGTCGAACACGGTGACAGAGTTGTCTGCGTCGATATCTCCGCCGAGGAGGTTGATCGAGCCGAGGGCGAGCGTCTGCTGGCCGGCGTCGAGCGTTCCCAAACTCTTCACTAGGCTCCCGGCCGCGTCGACGAGGACCTTGACCGATTGGTGAACCATCAGCCGAAAACGGATCTCACCCGATGAGTTCGGAGTCACCGTCCGGGTGTCGCGTACCAGCCCGGACTGAGGATCCAGAAAGCGGATCCGAACAGGTTTCGAGGTCAGGTATCCACTCAGCCGGACGGAGCCGGTCGCCAGATGGTCTACGATCTGGCCGCGGTAGGCCTGGATCCAACCTTGGGGACTCGAACCGTAGCCCACCACAAACTTTCCGTCGGCGCTAATGGCCGTCGCCGTGAACAGGTTCCAACCCGTAACGTTGGCTCCCGAGCTCCGCAACACGTCGATCAGGAGCTCCGTACCAAAGTCCGTAGAGTGATAGATGGCCTCGCCGCCGCTTCCCCGTTTCTGATATCCGACGATCCGGGTCCCGTCGGCGCTCATCCCTTGAGCCGAGCTCTCGGTCCTAAGCGGATCGGGGGTCAAGAACTCAGTGGCAGTTCCTCCCGACCAGCGAACGGCCCGTAGGTCCCCGGCGGAAAAGCGCGCGGCTCCAACAACAACGCCACCGTTCGAAGTGATGCCAAAGGCAAACGAGGGCCCTTGGCTGCCGGTCGGAAAAGGCAAAGCCTCCCAACCCGCGGTCGAATCGTGCCGGAACGCCTGGATTCCGTTCGCCCCGGTGCTATATCCAGCGATCCATCGACCGTCAGGAGTCATCGCAGTGGGGGTGGCTTGGCTCGAACCACCGGCGAGATCCCCCAAGTTGACTAGACCGCTGGTTGTCCATCGGAAAAGGGCGGTCCCGCCGGCGACATTCCCCTCGCCGGCAACCACGCTTCCATCAGAGTTCGTTGCCCATGCCTCGCTGCGGAAGCTGCCCCCGGCAAGGTCACCGAGTCCCGACAAACCCCCGCTATCCCACCGAGACGCCTGCCATCCGGTCGAGCTAGAGCTGGCCCCGACCACGACCAAACCGTTGCCACTTACAGCTCGATTGATCGAACTGATGGTTCCGCCAAAGAGGTCCCCGGTCGAGGCGATCCCGCCGGCTTCCGTCCACCGAAAGCCGGCTCCACCCGAAGAAGCAAGACTGTAGCCCACCACGACCGCACCATCGGCACTGATCGAATAGGCCTCGCTGTAGTTGCTTCCTCCAGCCAGATCTCCTAGACCGATCAGACTTCCCTGCCAAGCCGATTGCGCGCAACCGGCGAGGAGGACCCCGCCCACTAGGATGGACCTCTTCATGACGTTATCGCTTCATGTTGATGAGGTCCTGCAGCATCTCATCAACTGTGGTCACAACTCGGGTGTTGGCTTGGAATCCTCGCTGGGTGATGATCAGGTCGGTGAATTCGTTCCCGATATCGACGTTCGATTGCTCCAAGAATCCCGAGTTGATCAGGCCCCGGCCTCCAGTTCGAGGCTGCCCGATGACCGCGATCCCCGAGTTGTCCGAGTTCCGCCAGAGGTTGTTACCAGTTCGCTCCAGACCGCCTGGGTTCGGGAAGATCGCGGTGGCGATTTGTCCCAGGGCGCGGGTGAGACCATTGGTAAAGAGACCCGTGATCAGGCCGTCTTGGCTGACGCTGAAGCTTTGCAGAGATCCGGGGGGGAATCCATCTTGGTCACTCAGCGAGACTTGGCTTGTGGCCTGGTTGTTTTGGATCGTCTTCAGCTGGGTGATCTCATCAAAGTTGAGGTCGACGGTGAACTGAAGCGGCGCACCGGCCAAGACGGTCACGGAACGGGGGGCGCCCATATCGATCGGGCTACCATTCGAATCGTAGTAAAGGCCCGGACCTTCGGGGCTACCGCCATCACTTTGGGCGATTTCGACGCCGTTCGAATCGAGCACTCGCCAATCCCAACGGGTCACCGCTCCCGCCACCGGAGGCACAAAAGGCGCTTCCTGTCGATTGAAGAATTGGATGGTGATATCGTGTCCACCGCCCTGGCTATCATAAACTCGTGCGGCGGTGGTCCAGTCGGGAGCCGATCGGGTCGAGCCGATCGCAACCGAACCCGACAAGTTGCCGGCAAAGCTGGCGCGGCTGGTGACCTGGACAGCATTTAAGCGTCCCAGCGGAACGTTGAGAGAGCTGCCCGCCGTGATCGGGGTCGAGGTCTCTTGGTCTCCTTGCTTGATAAAGTCCCAACCCATCACCCGTTCGCCAGTCGCACGGTGAACCATATCTCCGTTAGCGTCGAGGTCGAACGATCCGTCTCGAGTGAAGGCCGTCCGGAGTCCGTTGGACGTCATGAAGAAACCGTTGCCCTGGATCGCCAAGTCGGTCGGGCGGTTGGTCGCGTTGAGGGATCCTTGCTCATTGAAGACATCCGTACCGGCGACCAAGACCCCGAGGCCAAACTGAATCGGGTTCGTACCACCCGTTTCGTTGTTCGGTCGTCCGGCCCCTCGGATCGTCTGGGCCAACATATCCTGGAAGGTCACTCGGCTGCCTTTGTAGGCAGTCGTGTTCACGTTGGCAAGGTTGTTTCCGATGACGTTCATTCGGGTTTGTTGCGCCTTGATACTCGCAACCCCGGCTAGCATGGCTTGTAGCATTCTTCGTGCTCCTCTACTTCTTCTGAATAGTTCGATTGGGTCGGGGAGCGAGCCGTGAGTCCTCTTCTTCAAAGAGGGCCCTCAAGACCTCCCGGCCACGTCGCCGGGATCCATCTCGGGTAAGCGGATCGCTCAGAGTGAATGATTTCGACTAGACGATGACAGCACTGTCGATATTGGTGAAAACGTTCTCCTTCATTTGCGCTCGGTCCACGGCTGTGATCACGGTGCGGTTCTTCACACTGACGACTAGGGCCACGTCCTCCATCAGGACCAGCGACTCCTTGGCTCCCTTCTGGGCGGCTCGCTCAACCCCCGCCACGACTCGATCCCAGTCGGCCGGACTCAATTCGATGTTCCGGCTCTGGAGGCGGGTTGCCGCGTGGCCACTCACCTTGAGTCTGTTCTCCAAGATCTGACCGAAGTCCGGACCCGTACCAGGGGTTGCCTGGGAAGTCCGCGGCGACTGAAGGGCGTCGATTCGCCCCGTCACCATCTCGTGGATCTTGGTGTTTTGGATGGGATTGCTCATGAGAAAATTAGCCTGCAAAGCTCTGGACGTCCAAGAGGTTCACCTTGACGTCTTTTCCGGTGGAATCCATCACAGTCAATTGGATCGAGCCGCTCTCGAAGCTGACCTTCTTGACCGCGCCGGTCAGTTCCAGCGGTTTTCCGTCGGCTCCCTTCAGCACGGGGTGAGGCGCGGTGATCGTCTTTCCGATCAGGCCGCCGGCCTGGCTGAGCGTTACGAGGTCGGTGAGAGGATTGCTCGCTCCCGCATCCCGGACGGCCGTGACATTCTTCATTTCGAGCTCCGCGATTCCGCCGTTGGCTTCTTCGACCTGCAGGTAACGCGAGCCGTCCTTGATGCTCGTTCCTCGGACGATTCCGCTCACCTGCTGCCCCGAACCGACGCCACCATCGGCGCTGTTTCGGATCCCGGTCACGAACTTGCCGAGCATTCCACTGGCTTGCTGAACTTCCATCGAGTTCTTCAGTTCGTCGATTCCTTGGACGGTCCCGAGCTGCGCCATCTGAGCGTAATACTCGGTGTCCTTGACCGGCTCCAGAGGATTCTGGTTGGCCAACTGGGTGATCATCAGCCTCAAAAAGGCATCGGCGTCCAGCGTCTTGGATTTGTTCTTAACCGGACTGGTCCCAAAGTAGGCACCAGTATCCAATGTGTTGACAGGAAAAGTTGACATTGTTGGTTACATCACCATGTCCAGTCCGGCGGTAGCCAGACGGCGCAGAGTCGGGGCCTGGGGCTGTTCGGCCTTCGGCGAGGGTTGGGTGTGCAGACGGTTGGCCTGCTCAAAGTCGTTTCGGTCCATTCGGTCCTGTTGAGCTGCTTGTTGCCCGGTTTGGGCTTCGGCTCCATGCCCGGAAATGTTCACCTGGCTCAGAGTGATGCCCTTCGTCTCGACCGCCTGAATCAGGCGGGCTTTATCCGACTCCAGATGAGTCCGCACCTGCTCGTTGCTCACGCTGATTTCGGCTTCGCTGCGGAAACCGAGCTGCTTGATCGTGATGGTGATGGCTCCGAGGGACTCGGGTTCCAACATGATCTTGATCTGGCCACTGCGGGTCAGACTCAAGAGGGTATCAGCCTTCTCGGCGATCTGATCGGTCAGGTCACCCGGCATCGCGACTGGCGCGGCTGGTTCGTTTAAAGGGGCCTGAGTTAGCGCTACCTTCGGTACCTCGGTGGGGGCCGCTTGGGCAGAGGCAGGGCTTGGAACAGTGACCTCGCCCTCGGGCTCGATTCCCTCCTCCGCGGTCGGCACCACGAGTCCCGTGACGGTCTGTTCACCGAAGGTGGAGGATTGTCCGTCGCCCTCGCTGGCGTTCGGATTCGAATTTGCCTGCTCAACCGGGGCTTGGGTTTCCGCCGTCGGAGCCTCCAAAACAGTTCCCTTCATCGGCTCCAGTTGAGTCTTAGGAGCGGCTTCGGGTCGCGGGCCCTCTTGGATTGGCGCATCGTCGGTTTGGGTCGGGGGCACCTGCACCGTCTCGCCTGCTTCGACGACCACAGGGGTCGGAGGAGCGGTTCCACGATCACCCTTCTGGACCAACTCCGGATCGACTCCGTTGGGGGCCGGGGGCTGAGGCTTGGTGATTTCCGGGCCAGACTCGGCTGCCGGTGCCGTCACCACCGCGACGGGATTGAGCGTTTCCAGATCCGACTGGGGCAACAACTCCGGCCCTGCTTCCGTAACTTTCGGACCGGTGACCTGCAGAGTCGGTTGGTCAACCGGAGCCTGCACCGCTGGTTCGCCGGCAGCCGGATCCATCGCTGGAGACACGATCGCCTCGGGGGTGATGCTGACCGGTGTCGGCAGGGGCACCTGCGTTTCGGCGGGAGCAAGTCCCGCGATCGGGTTCGTTTGCGGCGTCACGACCTCGGAAGCAAAGACCGGGCCGGTCACCGCTGCCTGGATGGGGGTCGTCACGACGGGCACCACACCCTCGGCGGGCTGGACCTGGGCAACCAGAGTCGGCACCGCAAGCTCCACGGGCGCGGTCGGCAACAGAAGCGCGACGACCTGCGGCAAGGTGATGTTGGGTGGAGTGGGCGACTGGTCCGGCTGGAGCTCTTGAGCATTCGGCTCTTCGGGAGCAACCTCCGTCGCCTTCTTTTCGGGATCACCCGGTGGAGGCGGCGGCTCCGGAACATCAGGTTCCCTCTCGGCGACCTTGGCGTCCAGAACGTTCCCAAATCCGGACTCGGAGGGAGCCGGAGGGGCGGGAAGGACCGGGGCCAAAGCCAGGATCGGATCAAATTGGACCATGTTGTTGCATGCGCTAGAGCGCGACATGGTCATCTTTGGCCAATCAGGCCCAAGAATTTACTAGGTTCGAGCGAACCTAAAGTAAGTTCGCGGCTTTCGACCGGTGAAAGCTCCCTGAAATTGGGCGAGTCGGGCCGTTCCCAGTCAGTTGGGGGGAGCCGCATGTCCTCCCAGTCGGCCGTGTCCAAGAGCACGGATCCCCAACTCCGGGGTCTTTTAGGAATCACTCGCTCGCGCTCACCCGCGGCCCCAGTCCTAGGATCCTCTCCCCCTAGGAGAGGTCCGTGAGCCTTGCGAACGGGGTGAGGGTGTCCTTGCATCGCGCTCTTCACAGCGGAAACCCTCATCCGGCGCTTCGCGCCACCTTCTCCCAGAGGGAGAAGACCAAATGTGCCGCAAAGAGACGCCCAAGGCTCGTTACGATTGCGGACGTCGAGTAAGGAGCCTGATATCAGGTCCCTAGTCCCTAGTCCCTAGTCCCTAGTCCCTAGCCCCTAGCCCCTAACTCCTAACCCCCAACCAAACCTTAGTCGCGGGCGACGACCGTATCAGGGAATTCGACCGTCATGCCTTTTCCAATGGCCTTCTTCTTCAAAAGACCGGCGCGAAACTCGACCGCATATTGAGCCGCACCTGCGCTGGGAAATCCGGTCTCATCCAGAGCCTTCATCGTGCCGGTTCGGATGATCTTCTTGTTCTTGTCCAGGTAGGCGATGTCCAGATCGACGAGGGTGTTGCGCATCCAGAAGCTCAGCTCGCGCGCTTGGGGAAAGACGAAGATCATCGCCTGATCGTCCTTAAAGTCCTCGTTCTTGAGGTGCATCATCCCCTCAGCCCGCTTGGCGTCGGTATCCATCACCCAAGCCGTGAACTTGTGTTCCCCGATCTTCAGTTCGGTGGTCACGAGATCCTTGAGTTGGTAGGTCCGGTTGGGGTTGAAGTTGGGATCGTTGTTTTGACCACCGCCTTGCCCGGTGTCTTGCGAACCGGTATCGGCAACGGTGTTGCTGGACCCGCCGCAACCCAAGACGAGGAGAAGAAGACCCGAAAGATAGAAACTACGCTTCATGTTGGTGATCATACCGACGTCCCGACCGGAGCGATAGGGTCGTGCTTCCCTTCGAAACTAGTAATCGAATCCTCAAGGTCCATCGTCGTGCCGATGAGATCAAGACCGCGGACAAGCTGCTCCTTCGTCGCAGGCAAGATCTCGAAACTCTCGCCGGCGATCTGTTGGTTGAGGAGATCGACGGTGACTTCGGCCCCGGTGCCCAGTCTGACGATGCGCGAATGAGCCTCGGGGAGCAGTTCGATCAAGAGGAGGCCGCAGTTGGCCGCATTTTGTCGAAAGATATCGCTGAACCCCGGAGAATCGGACTCTTTGCGGGCTACTACGGCGACGAATCCCGCCTGCTGAATGGCCCAAACGGCGTGCTCTCGGGAAGAGCCGCAGCCGAAATTCGTGCCGACGACCAAAACCGAGGCCCCCTGGGCTTCCGGACGGTCGAGGATAAAGTCCCCGCCCCGCACGTCGCTGAAGAGAAGCTCTCCATATCCCGATCGAGTGACCATGCTGAGGAATCGAGCCGGGATGATTCGGTCCGTATCGACGTGATCAGCTTCGAGGACGGCAACTTTGCCCGTATGCACGCTAAATCCGGTCATGAATCGTAGTTTGGCACGGTCCTTGCGGAGGAAGGCTACTGAGAAGTCAGAAACAGGCTCCTCACCTTCCCAGAAACTTCACCCAACCATCACAAGGCCCCGTTCCGATTGCTCGGAAACGGGGCTCTTGTTTGCTTGATCGAGAGAGAGGAGAGACTAAAGTCGATTTAGTTTCGGGCGGCCGCCATTCGGGGACTGGCCGGGGCCACCTCAACCGCGGCGGTCGGTGGGGCGAGGAGATAGATGTTGTCTCCCAATTCTTCCCAGGTTCCTTCCTCGGCGTAGTTGACTCCGCACATGAAGTCCTTGATCTTTTCCCTGAGGACGGTTTCCGCACCCGAAAGATTCAAGATTTGTTGCTCACCGCGTTTCAATCCATCGGCCGCAGCGACCGCGTCTTGAAACGTGAAGATCTGCCGCCGAACGGTGATGCTGTAGCGGGGCAAATTGTGAACGCTGGGACCGGCGAGTCGACGGGGGGACTCTTCGAAGGTGTCTTCGACCGGTTCTTCCTTGAGAAACTTCTCGCGGATACGACCAAAAAAGCCAGGACGATCCTGGAGCTCTAACTCTTCCATGATGCTGATTAACTCCTTCCGTGGAACTTATTGTTTTCGGTCGCCGAAGAGAGCGCTTCCGACTCGGACATGGCTTGCTCCTTCCTGGATTGCCATTTCAAAGTCTTGACTCATTCCCATACTCAACCAGTCCATCCAAGGGTAACGACTTCTCAGCTGTGCGAGTTGTCGAAAGGCTTCCCTTGTTTCCTCACTGGACTCGGTGAGAGGACCTATCGTCATCAGGCCTCTTAAACGAACCTGCTGACATTCTAGGACTGATGACACGAGATTGTCAAGCCCCTCGGAGAAAACACCCGACTTTTGTGCCTCCCGACCGGTGTTCACCTCTAAACAAACGTCGATTGGATCACCCAACTTGGCAAACTCCTTCAGGTGATCCGCTTGACACAAGGTGTGGACGGAATGAAAGATTTCCCCGATCTTTCGGATCTTGTTGCTTTGGAGGGCCCCGATAAAGTGCCAACGGATGTCGCCCGGCAAAGCTCGGATCTTGGGCTCAGCTTCTTGATATCGACTTTCCCCAAAGTCTCGGTGACCGAGTTCATAGAGCTCCCGGATCCGATCGACCGGCACCGTCTTGCTCACCGCGATGAGAGTCACCTGGTGGTCGGGATGGAGCTTGGACTGTTCGATCCGTCGGCAGATCTCCTCGTAGCGCTCACTCAGCCCCATCCCTCGGTTGTACCGCCATAATCGAGAGATGCAGTGGACCTCCCGCGAGGAGTTCGATCGCCTGAGCCAGCCCGGCCACACCGTCCCCGTCGTCAGCGACCTTCTGGCCGACCTCGAGACCCCGCTCTCGGCCTATTGGAAGCTCAGCCAGGGGCGCCCTCACACCTTCCTATTGGAGAGCGTCACCGGGGGCGAACAACTCGCGCGCTACAGCGTAATCGGATTCGAGCCCGTGGCCACGCTCCGGGCAAAGAACGAGACCGTGTGGATTCAGCGCGGGGATCGGTCCGAGACCCGCACCCTCAGCGACGGGCAGGACCCGCTTCACGTCGCAAAAGAACTGATGCCCGATCCGCCGGTGGAGATCCCTGGGCTGCCCAAGTTCCTTGGCGGAGCCGTTGGGCACCTTGCCTACGACTTCGTGCGATACCTCGAAGTCCTCCCCGATTCAAATCCCGATGACCTTGGGGTGGCCGATGTTTTCCTCTTTATCTGCCGCAAGGTGGTGATCTTCGACCATGCCCGAAACCTGATCCGGATCATCGTCCTGGCCGATCCCGACGGCTACGCGGACGCGGTTGCCGAGATCGAGGATGCTCGGGCCCGACTCGCCGCTCCCCTGCCTGCCCTTCCGGCAACCCCAACTCATGTCGGCGAGGTCGAAAGCAACATGACCCAGGCCGATTTTGAGGCCGCCGTTTGCCGGATGCGCGAATACATCGTCGCTGGAGACGGAATCCAGATGGTCCCGAGTCAGCGCTTCCGAGTCTCGACCAATGCCGACCCGTTGCACCTCTATCGCTCGCTGCGCAGCCTGAACCCCAGTCCCTACATGTTCCTCTTCCGGTTTGGGGATTACGATCTGGTGGGCGCGTCGCCCGAGTTGCTCTGCGGATTAACCAAAAGAACCGCCCGGGTCCGCCCAATCGCTGGAACCCGGTGGCGAGGACCAACCCCCGAGGTGGATGAATCCCTCGCCGCCGAACTCTTGGCCGACGAGAAGGAGCGGGCCGAGCACATCATGCTGGTCGATCTCGGCCGCAACGATCTCGGAAGAGTCTGCGAGTATGGCTCGGTGAAGGTGCGGGAGCTGATGGTGATCGAGCGATATAGCCACGTGATGCACATCGTCAGCGACGTGGTGGGCACCCTCCGTCCCGAGCTCGATCAATTCGACCTCGTCCGGGCAACCTTCCCGGCCGGGACTGTCAGCGGAGCCCCCAAGATCCGCGCGATGGAGATCATCGACGAACTCGAACCCTCCCGCCGGGGCATCTACGCCGGAGCGGTCGGCTACTTCGCGGCCAATGGCGACATGGATACGGCCATTGCGCTGCGGAGCATCTTGCTCAAGGACGGCCATGCCTACGTTCAGGCGGGCGCTGGAATCGTGTTTGACAGCGACCCCACCAAGGAATATGAAGAGACCTGCAACAAAGCGAAAGCTCCGTTGCAGGCCATTCTGCAGGTCAAGGGCTAGGCGCGAACCTTAGTCGTCTAGCTCTTGCTTGCTTCGGTCGATGGCACTCTGGCGGCGCTTGGTCTGGCCATAGCCGCGCTGAGCCGTACCCGTTCCCCCGGCAGCCGGGCCAGGGGTCGAGAGTCCGATTCCGCTCGGAGCGGCCGACTGGGCAACTTGGGTTTGCATCGCCATCGACCGGATTCGGTTCATCTCGGCCGTAGCCTCGGCGACGAGACCGTGCTCTTCACCCCGAACCTTGATGGCGGCCTTATCCCAAAGCCAGAGGATTGGGGCGGCGTTGAAGATCGAGGAGTAGGTTCCCGAGATGATCCCGGCCAGCATGACCGCGCAGAAGAATCTCAGGTCGACCGTGCTGCTTCCGACAAAGATGATGATCATAAGGGTCGCGATAACCGTGAGCGACGTCATAATCGAGCGTGCGAACGACTGACCAACTGATCGGTTGCAGAGACCGGCAAAGTCTTCGCCCGGAATCGGTCGGCGCAAGTTCTCTCGAATCCGGTCGAAGATAACGATCGTATCGTGGACCGAGAAGCCGATGACAGTCAGCATCGAGGTGATGAAGAGAGCCCCGATTTCCCATCCAAGGAAGTAGCCAAGGATGGCGGCCACACCGACCACGACCAAGACGTCGTGGACGAGGGCGCCGATCGCCGACATTCCAAACTTGAATCCATTCTTGAGGCTACCGATGGCAAAGCCAAACCGGGCCGTCAGATAGAGAACGATCAGCACCGAGGAGATCACGATCGCCTTGATGGCGTTGGTGACCGTCTCTTGCTGGACGCTCGGTCCGACCCCGGTGATCGCTGGCACCGGCATGGCCTCGACGCCCGCTCCTGCGGCCTGCCGAATTCGGTCATAGGCAGCCGGATCGTCGGCGCGAATTGTCGGGCTGGGCGGAACCGTAACCGAGACAAAGCGCTCGCCCTTGTCCGTACTCGTGATCTTGGCGTTGGCGCCGGTGAATCCAGCTCGTTCCAGGCTCGCGGCGATCTGCGGCGAAGTGACCGACCCGGTCAGCTTATAGGTCGCCTCGATTCCACCTTGGAATTCAACGTTCGGCTTGAGACCACCCATGAAGATGAAGATCAGGCCGGGGATGATCGTGATGATCGAGATGGCGAACCAGGTCTTGCTTCGCTCCATCACCCGAATCTGCTGCGGGCCGTCCTCGGACTTAGCCTTGCCGAAGAGCTGGCGATCAAGCGCAAACCACTTGGGGTTGTTAGCGATGCCAGATCCGACGAAGAATACGAGCAGCGACCGGGTGACCGTGATCGCGGTGAAGAGCGAGATGATCACACCAAGGATCAGGGTGCTGGCAAAGCCCTTAACCGGTCCGGTCCCGAGCCACACCAAGACGAGCGAGGTGAGGATCGTACAAGCGTTGGAGTCGAGAATCGCCGGGAGGGCGCGCTTGAAACCGAGCTCGACCGCCGTGAGAAGGGTTCTACCCTCCCGCATTTCCTCTTTGGTCCGCTCGAAGACGAGAATGTTGGCATCGACTGCCATCCCGACGGAGAGGATAAAGCCCGCAATCGCGGCCAGCGAGAAGGTCGCCCCGATCACCTTCATGACCGTGAGGGTGAAGAGGGTGTAGAGAACCAGGGCGATGAGGGCCACGAGGCCCGGGAAAGCGTAGTAGAGGATCAAAAAGAGGGCCGTGAAGCCAAAGGCGATCAGACCCGCACGGACCATCTGATCCTTGGCTGCCGAACCGATCGTGGGGTCCACCACCTGGCTTGAGGTCTCTTCCAGTTCGACCGGCAAGGCCCCGGCATTAAGAAGCCGGACCAAGGTGTTCACGTAATTCGGATCGAACTGGCCTTGAAGATACGCTCGGTCGCTGAGGATCGCACCCTCGGCAATTGGAGCGAGGTTCAGAACCTTACCGTCCAAGACGAAGGCAATATTCTCTCGTTGATTAAAAAATCTGCGGGTGAAGGCTTCGAGCTTCTTTGCCCCCTCGGGAGCGAATTCGAAGTTGGGACGAACGGTCCCACCGGCATCGACTTCCGCGAAGGCTCGCTTGAGATCGGCGCCCTCGAGCACTAGATCCCAGCCCTTGATCATCTCCGCATATTCCGGAGTTCCAGGTTCGACCGCGATCGGTTCTCCCCCCGGGACTCGCTTGATGAATGATTCGATCGGCGACGTCGAAGATTCCGACCGGCCGGTCGAGTCGTAGGGGCGGAATGTGATGCGCTCGGTATTGACGTTCTTGGCGTGATAAACCTTGATGCTCGCCGTGCTGCTGATGGTATCTCGGGCGCGGGCCGCATCCGTGAAGCCCGGCAGCTCGACGATCAGTTCTTCGGTGCCTTTACGTTGGACATTGCCCTCGACCACGCCAAGAGTCGCTGCGACCCGGGCCGTCATGATGTCCACCAGGTTGGACATGATGACCGGAAGCTGCTCGCGCTGCTCCGGCTTCAGGTCCTTGACCCGATAAGTCAGGCGAATGCCGCCCTCAACATCGAGGCCGTATTGGTACTTGGTCGTGCTGTAGAAGTAACCAGATAGGGCCGAGAGAGCGAGAACCAGGACGAGGAAAAGATAACCTTTTGTACTAGAGCGCAACGAGATCGCCTCCTTGGCGAAACCTCGCGAGAGTATACCGAACCCCTACGCCTAACCTAGTTGGACCCCGGCAAGGGCGACCCAATCCGACCAGTCCCCCAGGTAGAGGACTTCTTCTTCCAATCGTACGCCGAACTTGGCCTCGACCTTCTCGATGGCAAAACTGGCCAGGGACCGAACGTCGCTCGCCGTGGCCCCATGAGCGTTCACCATGAAGTTCGCGTGACGGTTGGTCAGCATCGCCCCGCCGAGACGGGCCCCGGCCAAGCCCGCTTCCTGAATCAGGTAGCCCGCCGGGACGACACCAGCTTCCTTAAGCCTTGGCGGCAAAGAGTCGAGCCCCGCGGCTAGGTCTGGGTCGTTGACATTTTTGAAGAAGCTCCCCGCGCTGGCGGGCGGCGGCTGCTTGCCGATCCGCTGGCGCTGATAGTCCCGGGCTTCGTCATAGCTCTTCTTGAGGTCCGCCAGCGGCAAAAGCATTTCGATCCGCAAGATCGTACACGTCGGGGCGCCTGGACGCCGAAGCCGGGAATCGCGATATTCAAACTCCATCCAAGTCGGTTCGACCCATCGCCGGGTTCCCTCGTGAACGATCTCAAGGCCGGTCAAAAATTCCGAAACATTGCTCCGATAGGCTCCCGCATTGCTGACCAACGCTCCGCCTACGGTTCCAGGAATCCCCACCGCGTATTCCAAACCGCCCAGCCCTCGGTGCAGACACTTGAGGAAGAGCTCTTGGAACCCAACTCCGCTATCGGCGACCACCCTTCGATGATCGATCTCGATCTGGGTAGTGGCATTGTGGAGGACCAGTCCGGGGACGCCCCGATCGCTCGGCAGGACGTTGCTGCCCCAGCCCAAAGTGGTGACGGGGATCCCATGTCGCTGGGCCGATAGGGCTAACTCGGCGAGGTGGTCGAGTTGAAAGGCGGTGGCGAAAAACTCAGCCGGACCACCCGTTTTTAGGGTTGTGTATCGCCAAAGTCTGACGCTCTCTTGGACTCCGAGAGTCTGAAGCGCTTTCATCCCGACACCCCAGTTGAGAACGGCTTTTTTGGGACGGAGATGCTTGGACCCACCGCATAGATTGGCAAGATCTCGACTGGAGTGGTCCATTGAACGTCGGCCACCGGGCAGCGCGAGGCATCCGGATAAATCGGGTTCTCGATCCCGGGGCCAAAGCCCGAGAAAGGCTCGCTTGGCAGGTCATGAGAGATCTCCATGACCCCACCACGAAAGATCAGCCACTCCCCTTTCTTCAGTGGGTAGGCGACCACGCCGACCGGCTCGATCAGTTGCCAGGCCGCGATCGAACCGACGGGCAATCCGAGGGCGTGCCCCATCGCTTTGACCCACGCCACTCCGACGCGCGTTCCGGTAAAGCTCCCCGGCCCCACGTCGGCAACGAGCCGTTCGATGGCGCCGGTATGACGGGATTTCAACTCATCAAGGAGCTCGGGGAGGACTTCGTCTGCATTGCGAGCCGCCTCCCTGGATTCGACCCCGAGCGGCTCGCCGCCCAAGCTCAAGAGTGCGACGGAAACAAACGGTGAGGAACTCGAAAAAACCGCGATCACTGCTGGACGAGCACCTGGAGTAACTGGACCAGCTCGTTCAACCGCTTCTCCGACTTGGCAAAGTCGGGCAATGAAGACCGATAGCCAAGCGCCCAGTAGTAGCCTTCCTTCGATCCCACGGCGAAATACTCCACGGTCGCCGTCTCGCCGACGAGTCCGTCGCGGCGCACCCAGAGCAGGGTCATCCCTGCCCGCGTGCGGCTGGGCCGACCATCTCGGCGCGAATCGACTCGGACGAAGTCTCCGAGGGAACGCGAAGAGAGCTTCAACAACTGCTCCTCGGGAGTGCCGCTATCAAGTTCGGCCAGAGGCTCAACCCGGACGACCCCGGTAACGTCGGGGTGACTGAGTTCAAACGCGTCACCGGCTGGCTTTGCCGTCCAGGCCGCAGGATAGAAGAAGGTCAGATCCTTCCCTCCCGCCTTGGCCGGCAGAGACTGGACACCCTTCGGTAGTTGCACCAGCTTGGGCTCGAAGGCGGGTTCGATCTTGATGCTTGGTCGAGGTTTCTCCGGATCCTTAATAGTGGGTTTGTCCGGTTTCTTTCCTTGCTTGGGTGGTTCAGCAGGGATGACTCGGTTCGGATCCTCCGGAAGCGGAAGTTGACCACTCACCGTTCGGACCGTGAGCAGCGCCTTTTTCCACTCGGCATTGGCCTGCTCAAAAACAACCGGATCCGATGAAAGTTTGAAAAGCAACTTGCGATCGTTCTTTGCGAAGAGCATTCCCGTTACGGTAACGCGGTCCGGCTGGCGGACCCGGTTGAGAACGAGCGGCACCCCCAACAGATCTTCCTGCCACTGCCGCTCCACCGTCCAGCCGCTGGCTTCGGCAGCTTGGCGCTGGTACTCGTGCCACTTTTCGATCGGCTCGAGAAACCGCGTGTTGAGCAATTCCACCTCGGCGGTCGCGGTCTCGACCGGAAAAAGCAGAGTGGTGCGTCCACGCTTCTGCTCGGAGGTCCATTCTCGCGGGTAGCTTATGGCGATGTCCGCACCAGGATCGGTATAGATCCGAAAGGGCGCGGGCTGAATTCCCGTGGTGAGGAGGACGGCGGACAAAAGGGTAACGGTCATTCGCTTTCGGTTTTTGGACGCACGTGCAGGGGGATTAACATCACAAATCTTGCGCCTTGGCCCAGCCGGCCTTCTTCCATGACCGCCCCACCGTGCGCGTCGATGATACCTTTGACGATGCTCAGGCCCAACCCCATCCCCTTCACCCGCGAGCTATAGAAGGGTTGGAAGATCAGTTGCTTTCGCTCCGGCTCAACACCCGGTCCCTGGTCCTCGATCACCACCGTAGCGTAAGGGATTCCCGTGTTCAACTTGGCTCGCTTGAGCGTTTCGGCATCGGCTACCCTCGTAACAACACTCAGCGAGCCTCGGTCGAAGAAGCTGAGCGAGTTCTCCACGATCTCGGTGATCGCACGCCGGAACTTGCGAGCATCGACCTCGACTTCCAGTTCCTCTTCCGTAAGGTCATAGATCAGTTGCACTTGGCTGCGGCGTGGGAAGACTTCGTCCACCGCTTCTCGGACAAGGAAGTTGAGATCCGCTCGCGCTGTAGCAAGCTGGGTGGCGGTGACAAAGTCCCGAAACTCCTGCAGGATCTCCTCCACCCGGGTCACATTGGTCACCAGACTCTTCTGGATCTCGCGCAGGGCCTCCCGATTCAGATCCGCCTCGGCGATCAAGTGACCGAACTCGTTGACATCACCCCGAAGCGCAAAGACCCGGTTGCCGATCATGTGGGCACTCTTGGCGCTGAGCTCGCCCCAAGCCGCCATTCGCTCGACCCGGACAACCCTCTGAAGCGCCCGAAGAGACTCCAGCCCGGTGCTCAGTTCTTCGGCGACAGCGCTGAGGATCCTTTCATCGTCTTCCGTGAAGCGATTATCGTGATGGGGGTTGTCGCTGACTCGCCGCAAAACGCGGATGGCCCCGATACTCCGTCCCCGAAAGATGATCGGCGTGGCCAGATACCCACTGACTTGTTCGCTCGGGATCTCGAGCAAGAGCCCTTTCCAACGCGGATCGCCCTGAGGGTTCTCCAGCCGGATCGACTGGCCATGCTGGCAGACCCACCCCGTGAGGCCATCACCTGGCTCATAGCCGTATCCTTCCGGCCAATCGCGGAACCCCGTCCCGGCCTGGAGAGTGAACTTGTTGGCGGCCTCATCATAAAGGAAGACCGCGCACGTTTGAAATCTCAGGACCTCGCTGGTGATGTTGAGGAGCTGCTTGAGTAGCTGCCGTTCATCCTGGGCACGATCGACCGCGCGGGCAATCTCAAAGAGGGCTTGTTCGCGGCGCAACAACTCGTCGCGACTCACCACCAAACCAGCAAGGGCGGCGATATAGTCCAACGCCGCAATTTCTTCGTCGCCGTAACGGTCCTTTTCATCAGACTCCGCATTCAGAACGGCGCGGATCCGGCCATGACGATCCCGAATCGGAAGCGCGACCTCGCTTTGAGTGCTCTCGATCAGGTTCTGATAAATCGGCTCTCGCTGAACGTCTCCGCTGACGAACTTCTTCCCTTTCGCCGCGACGTACGCCACCACGCCCCCGCCTTCTTTTCCGCCCAGGGTCATGCTCCGCCCTTTCGCCCCGCTGTCCCAGTCGGTCCCCGCGCCGTTGGTGAGTTCCACTGTCCCGAGTTCATCGTTGGTCCGGGCGAACATGACGTTTCGGCTCTTGGTGAGGCCGAGGGCGTGGACGGCAAGGAGGTCGAGGGCAGCATCGGTGTCCCAGAGGGCATTGACCCGAATAGCGAGGTCCGTCGCGTGCCGAGCTTCCCACATGGCTTCCAGTATACGGGGGATTCCGGTACCCTTGAAGGTCATGGCGCTCGGCACCTTAATGGAATCGGAAATTCGCTCGCAACCGCAGATCTTGTCAGATCACGCTTCGAGCTATCTCACCGACCTAAACCCCCTCGCTGGACACGACTTTGAGCTTGTCCTGATCGCCGCCCGCGGTACGAGCGACAATGCCGCCCTTTATGCCCGGTATCTCATCGAAGTTCACCTGGGTATTCCAGTGGTCTTGGCCGCTCCCTCTGTCATCACCCGATTCGGGAGCAAAATGCGCTATCCCAAGTGCCTGGCGATTGGAATCTCCCAAAGCGGAGCCGCTCCCGACGTCGCCGAAGTCCTTAGCTTTATGGCCCAAGCCGGTCATACGACGGTGGGCATCACCAATACCGCCGGGTCTCGCCTCACCGAGGTCGCACAGGTACCCGTGTTGCTGCGAGCGGGTGAGGAAAAGGCGGTCGCCGCGACCAAAACCTATACGACTTCCCTGCTCGCCCTCTATCAGCTCGTTCGGACGCTCGGCGGCGACCTTGCCGACCCTGCCAAGGATCTGCCCACCGAGGGCTGGTTGGAAAGGACCCACCAGGCGGCTCAGGAGGCGATGGGTCCGATCGTCCGTCAACGGATCTTGTTTGCCCTAGGACGTGGCTACGGGTTTGCCACGGCCCACGAGACCGCGCTGAAGCTGATGGAATGCGCCCTCTTGCCGGCCAAGGCCTATTCGACCGCTGATTTTCAGCACGGTCCCAAGGCATTGGCCGCCCACGAGAGCGCGGCGATCGTCTACGGCGAAGTTCCGGAGGGACTTGCGGAACAGGGTTGCATCGTCGTTCCGGCGGTCGCGGGTCCGGCGTCTCCACTCGCCCCTATTCACGAGATCTTCTTTGGGCAGTGGCTCGCGCTCTTGGCCTCCAGGGCCCGCGGACTAGACCCCGACCAACCGCGAAACCTGAGCAAAGTCACGCTCACACTTTAGGCCTCAACACGGAACCCTCTCAGGGCGTAAGATACAAAGACTATGTTTCCCTGGGGAATGCGGGCAGGGCCCTCAAGTGTCGAGGTGGACTTGGAGGCAAGAAGCGCAGCTCGATCCGCGGTGACGGAGGTGGACAACCTCCGCGGCCGGGTCCGAACGCTGGAGTTTGCCTTGGGGGCACTCTGGCTCCTCATGAAGGAGCGGCACGGCTACACCGACCAGGATCTCGCCGAAGCCATCGCCCGACTCGATGCTGAGGATGGCAAGATCGACGGCGAAATTTCAGTCGAGAGCCAGCTGGAGTGCCCGCAGTGCGGACGCAGGAGGCTGACCCGGGCTTCGCTCAAATGTAGCTATTGCGGGGCGCCACTGACCCCGCTTGGAATGTGATTTCTTTATAGGTCTTATAGGTCCTATAGGTCTTATAGGTCCGATAGAGAACGAACCACCCCCGACCGCATTCTGCGGTCGGGGATGGATTTTGCCAGGATCCTGCTTGAGGATTAGGCGTTGTGGCGGCTTCGAACAATGAACCGGTTGGTCCGCTTGTTCTTTCGGGTCCGCTCACCGAGAGACTTGTTGCCCCATCGGTCGACCGGGCCCTTGCGGCGTCCGACCGGCGACTTGGCTTCACCACCACCGTGCGGGTGGTCTCGCGGAGACTTGACGACACCGCGGACGTGGGGTCGGCGACCAAGGCCCCGGGCCTTTCCGGCCTTACCCAGTTGCTCGTTCTCGTGCTCAGCGTTCCCGACTTCGCCAACGGTGGCCCGGCAGGTGTAGTGCACCATGCGCATTTCTCCGCTCGGAAGTCGAAGGGTCACGTAGTTCCCTTCCTTCGCCATCACCTGCGCGGCAGTCCCGGCGGAGCGGACCATTTGGCCGCCCTTGCCCGGCTGGAACTCGATGTTGTGGACGAGAGTACCGAGCGGGATGTTGCGAAGCTCAAGGCAGTGGCCCGGCAAGATGTCCGCGCCCTCGCCGCTCATGACCGTCATTCCGACGTTCAGGTTCTTCGCCGCGAGGATGTACCGCTTTTCGCCGTCTGCGTATTCCAGCAGAGCGATGCGACAGGTTCGGTTGGGATCGTATTCGATCGCCGTCACCGTCGCTTGGATCGAATCCTTTTGGCGCTTGAAGTCGATGATGCGATATCGGCGCTTGTTTCCGCCGCCCTTGTTGAAGCTGGTGATGCGACCATAGTGGTTGCGTCCGCCGGACTTCTTGAGGGCTTGCGTGAGGCTCTTCTCGGGTTTGCCCTTAGTGATTTCCTCGTAGGTCGAGCCGATCATGTGGCGTCGGCCCGGCGAGGTGGGTTTAAAGCGTCTGGTTGGCATGGTTTAGACTCCGTAATCCTCTAGGATTTGGCCTTTGGCCAGGGTCACGACGGCCTTCTTCCAATCCGGGCGCTGGCCTTTGGATCGCTGACCGACCCGGCGGCTTTTGCCCTTCATGACGATGGTCGCAACCTTTTCAACCACGATGCCCTTATCCTTCTTGCCCTTTCCGGCATTGTAGATGGCTTCGATGGCGGCCTTGATCTCGATCTTGTTGGCGTCGGGAGCGACGACAAACGTGTACTTTCGGTTGACTTCTTCCGACGGCAGGTTCGGGTCACCATAGCTCATGGCCATGGTCTTTTCCGTGATGTGCGGTCGGACGATAATCGTGTAGGGGTTTTTCATGCCCAGAACTCCTCAATCCGCTTCATGGCATCGGCGGCGATGATGACCTTGTGGGCCACCAGCACGTCGCGGGTGCTGAAGGTGTTGGTCTTGGCTCCCTCGGCTCGACTCGGCGCGGTTCGCACCACGACGTTCGGCAGGTTGCGGAAGCTCTTGTAAGTGATCGCATCGATCTCGGGCAACACGATCAGCACTCGGCGAACGTCTTGCACCCCGAGCGACTTCAGGAGAGCCGCAGCATCCTTCGTCTTGGGAGCATCAAAGGCGATCTTGTCGACGAGGATGACATTGCCTGCGTTCAGGTGGGCATTCAGGGCGCCCTTGATGGCGGCCCGTCGCTCCTTCTTGTTCAGGTCCTTGTCGTAATCTCGAGGCTTGACGGCCAGAGCCATCGCACCGTGAGCGTAGTGCGGCGATCGGGTCGAACCTTGTCGGGCGTTACCGGTCTTCTTTTGCTTGTAGGGCTTGCGGCCACCACCCGAGACTTCGCTTCGGGTCTTGGCGCATTGGGTGCCCTGCCGAGAATTGGCTTCTTCGGTCACGACCGCTCGGTGGAGAACAGCCATGGCGGGTTCGGCGGAAGCGATTGCTTCAGCGACCGAGTGCTTCCCGACCGACTTCCCATCCTTGTTGAGAATCTCGATTTGAGCCATTAGTTCTTCACCACCTTGTTGATGGTCACGAGGCCACCGTTCGCTCCGGGGACGCTTCCGTCGATCAGGACGAGACCGCGCTCGACGTCGATCTTGACGACCTTGAGGCCCTTTTGGGTCACCGTATCTCCGCCCATTCGGCCCGGCTTTCGGGTTCCCTTAAAGACGCGCTGCGGACCGGTCGCACCGCTGGAGAGCGGTCGGCGGTGGGTCATATAACCGTGGGTCATGTGCTGACCTCGGAAGTGGTGACGCTTGACACCACCAGCAAAACCGCGGCCCTTGCTCGTGCCAGTGACGGTCACGGGAGCGCCTTCTTCCAGCACTTCCGCGCCAAATTTTTGGCCGGTTTCAAATCCGTCGGTCTTGTCCACGCGGAACTCGCGCAGGTGACGGACGTTGTGGGTGAGTCCGGCCTTTTTCAGGTGGCCAAACTTGGGGAAGGTCAGATGCTTATCGCTCTGTTCGCCGTAGCCAACTTGCACGGCGCTATATCCATCTGTGTCGGGTGTTTTGATCTGCGTCACGAACACAGGTCCGACTTGAACGACCGTCACCGTGATGGCGCGGCCTTCCTCGTCGAAGATGTTCGTCATGCCGATCTTTGTTCCCAGAATTCCGGGCAGCATAACTTTTATTCTCCTTGGTGTTGGTTCTAGCTTCTGACTAACCCTCGGTTCCGAGGGGGATTGCGATCGCCTTCCCAAGGGCTGGCGGACGCGCTCGGCGGGCTAAGAAGCCAGGTGTGCTTTTTACAGCAATTTGGTAGGATACCCGAATCCATCGACCCTGGCTATACTTTCGTCCATGGTTGGATCCGGACGCGCCCTTTGGCTCGCTACGATTGCCCTCTTGTCGCTCAACTCGGCCCTTGCCCAAAAGGTCGCCGAATACAAGCTCACCGTGGCCGGAGCCTCTTTCGACCTCACCAGCACGTATGAGGAAAAAGATGCGGGCGCTTTCGAGAGTCTCGTCAAAGCCAAGCTGCCTGGCCAGCCCGAATCGAGCGGCAAGCTGGTGGGGCGATGGACTGGCTATGACCTCACCGAGGCCGAAATCACCCTCGAAGGCGGAGGCGCCAAGTTCAAAGCGACCTACCAGAGCGGCGCCTTCACGATCACCGGCGCACCCAATGCTCCCAAGGACCCAATCAAGCTGGACCTCAAAGGGGCTCTTCTCTGGTCCCAGAACTTCCCCGCCGTCTCCCGGTCGGCCTTTGGGGTGCTCGGGGATATCCGTTCCGGTAAGAAAGTTCGCTTGATCAACCTCGACACGTTGACCGAACAATCGATTGAGGCCAAGGCGACCACCCGGACCGTCCAGATGGCCGGAGAGAATCGGGACTTCCACGTCATCAGCTTCAGCCTCTCCGGACTCCCGATCCAGCTTTTCCTCGATCGCTCCACCAGGCAGAGCGCTGGATTTCATGTCCCGGCTCAGAACGCAAGCTTTCTGCGAGTAGGCTCAGAGGCCGTCGTTGAAGACCCGATCGGCAAATATCCCGAGCTCCCAAAAGCCGACCAGCCGACCTTGGAAACCCCGGAGGTCAAGATTCCGATGCGCGATGGCGTGCTGCTAGCTAGCACCTTGACGCGTCCCAAGGCCGAAGGCAAGTACCCGACCATCCTCATCCGAACCCCCTACGATCGCAAGCTCGGGGCGTTTTACGGCAGCCGCTACGCGCCACGAGGTTACGCGGTGGTTGTCCAAGACGTCCGCGGGCGATTTGGTTCGGGCGGAATCTGGGAGCCGCTCACCTCCGAGGTCGCAGACGGCAAAGACACGCTCGACTGGATCGTCAAGCAGCCCTGGAGCAACGGCAGTGTCGGCATGATCGGGGCCTCTTACCTGGGCTATGTTCAGTGGGCCGCGGCGGTGACACAACATCCCGCGCTCAAGTGCATCATTCCCCAGGTCAGCCCGCCCGACCCCACCCGGAACATCCCCTGGGATAACGGCGCCTTCCTGCTGATGGGAGCCGCTTGGTGGAGCAACATTGTCAAGGACAACTCCCCGCTGAATATGTCGATGCTGACCCCGGATAAAGTGAAGCACCTCGCCACGCGTCCGCTGACCAAGGTCGACGACAAGATGATCGGACGAGACGTTCCGTTCTTTGACCAGATGCTCAAGCGCGACAGCATCGACAAGTGGACAGGCGCTTTTCGGCATAGCCAGATCTCCAGCGTCAAGATCCCCGTTCTGCATGTCAGCGGGCTTTGGGACGGCGACGGAGTCGGGACGCAAATCCACTGGGAAGCCCTGCGACGCGCGGGTGGGAAGCAGTGGCTCATCTTTGGCCCCTGGGAGCACGGCTTCAACATGAGTACCAAACAAGCTGGGATCGACTACGGTCCGGATTCGCTCCTCGAACTCGAAAGCGTTTACCTTCGATTCTTTGAGACCTTCCTCAAGAACCGCGAAGTCAAGTGGAACGAGCAACCCAAGGTTCGGTTCTTTGTCGGCGGGGCCAACTATTGGGAAAAGGGGACGGACTTCCCGTTGCCATCGGCCAAGCCGGTCACTTACTTCTTGGGCAACGGGGCTCTGACCTCCGGTCCAACCTCGGGCCGTGACTCGATCACCGTGGACCCCGAAAAGATTGGCACCACCAGCTCGATCATGGATCTAGAGGGATCTGCCTCGACGCTGATCCGACCGCGAGACCTCGCCGGGGCGCTGGTCTATCGCGGCCCGATCCTTGAGCAACCCAAGATCTACCAAGGAACCCTCACGGCCGAGCTGTATGTGAGCACAACCGCGCGAGATGCGACTTTGCACGTCTTGGTTTGCGAACAGAAGGCCAACGGTGAGATCCACCTGCTGGGTGGGGAAGGAACGCAAAGACTGACCGAGTTTGGACCGGGGCGAAAGCTCCTTCAGCCCGGAAAAGTCTACAAGGTCCAAGTTCGACCGTGGTGGTTCAGCCAGCAGCTCCAGCTGGGTAGTCGATTGGTGATCGCCGTCACCGGGCACCTGTTCCCCAGGTTCTCACTCAACCCGGGGACGGGAGAAAGCGAGGCGACGGCCACGCGGTACATCAAGTCCACCCACACGCTCCATCGGTCCAAAGAACATCCGAGCCGTGTGACCCTGTGGGAGCTCCCCTAGAACAACCGCTTTTGGGCGCCTGCTAGGAGTCGGAAGGCCTTTCGCTGGAGCGCGGGCATCGGGAGCACGGTGAGTTCTTCGCTGGTGACCCAGCGGATGCCGTCTTCTGGGCAGCCGCCGTTGGTGTGCCAGACCTGGACCCGGATTCGGTGGTGGGTCACGGTGTGGACAATGGTGCCCAGGTAGACGGAATGCTCATCGTTCCGCCGCTTTGGGGCAGAGCCCCGACTCGTCGGGGCGAGGGCTTGGCCTTGGGCCAAGGCGGCGGATTCCCGCTCAGTGGGGAACTCCCACATTCCTTCCCACCATTCCCCGGCTGGGATCTGGTTCACGGCCCACACTCCCGCGTGCTCTGTTAGAATCACACTCCACTCGAGCTCCACGACCTTTGGGCGAGGCTTGGGAGTCGGGATCTCTGCGGTGAGGCCCTGCTCGGCAGCGGAACACCCCGGTCGTAGAGGACAGCTCTGGCACTTAGGTTTGGGGGGCGTGCAGACCAGGGCCCCCAGTTCCATCAAGGCCTGGTTCCAGTCGCCCGGAGACTCCCGGTCCACCCACTCGCGGGCGACTGGCCAAGCCCACTTGAGCAGAGCTGCACCCGATTCCCGGCGGGCATAGAACCGCGCCATAACCCGGGCGACATTTCCATCGACCAAAGCCGCGGGTTCTCCGAGAGCGATCGAGGCAATCGCGCCGGCCGTGTAGTCTCCCACCCCCGAGATCTCTCGCCACTGCTTGGCGTTTCGTGGCCACCCGCGTTCGACGACCTGCCTTGCCCCAGCCTGGAGCATCCGCGCCCGCCGGTAGTAGCCGAGTCCCTGCCAAAGCCCCAGCACTTCTTCTTCTGAAGCCGCAGCCAACTTTTCGACCGTCGGGAGCCTCTCCATCCATCGGCCGTAAAAAGGCAAGACGGTCTCAATCTGGGTCTGCTGACACATGATCTCGCTGACCCAGATGGCATAGGGTTTCCGCGACCTCCGCCAAGGGAGGTCGCGCCTTGTGGTTCGGTACCACTCCAAAAGAGCAGCCCTGAGAGCTGGCGTCAATGGACCGGAAAACGAGTCGTGAGTTCGCGAACCTCGGCCCGAATCGCAGCCAGTGCGGAAGCATCCTCGCGAGCCTTCAGAGTCCGACCGATCAGGCTTGCAATCGTGGCCATTTCCGCTTCCCTCATTCCTCGCGAGGTGACCGCGGGTGTTCCGAGGCGGATCCCCGACGTGACAAACGGCTTTTCGGGATCGTTCGGAATCGAGTTCTTGTTGGTGGTAATCCCAACTTCGTCCAAGACATGTTGGGAAACCTTGCCGTTCACCCCGTAAGGCCGGAGATCCACTAGCATTAGGTGGCAATCCGTCCCTCCGCTGACGATCCGGAATCCTTCTGACGTCATGGCGGCGCTGAGGGCCTGAGCATTCCGCTTGATCTGAGCCTGATACTCCTTGAATTCGGGCTGCAAAGCCTCTCCGTAGGCAACCGCTTTGCCCGCGATCACGTGCATCAAGGGTCCGCCTTGGATGCCTGGGAACACGCTCATATTGATCGGCTTGCTCAGTTCCTCGTTGTTCCAGAGGATCATGCCGCCGCGGGGTCCACGGATCGACTTATGCGTGGTGCTCGTGACGGCGTCGCAATACGGAACTGGATTCGGATACTGGCCACCCGCAATCAAGCCGCTGTAGTGCGACATATCGCACATGTGGAACGCGCCCACCGCATCACAGATTGCCCGGATCCGGGCGAAATCGAAGGTCCGGCTATACGCCGTGGCCCCGCTGACGATCATTTTCGGCTTGTGCTCCTTCGCTAGCCTCTCGAATTCTTCGTAGTCGATATGCTCGGATTCGGAATCAACCCCGTAGGGCACGATGTTGTAGAGTTGACCGCTGAAGTTCACCGGCGAACCGTGGGTCAGGTGCCCTCCGTGGGCAAGATTCATCGCCATCAGCGTGTCGCCGGGCTTGAGGAAGGCGAAGTAGACCGCCATGTTCGCCTGGGCTCCGCTGTGAGGTTGAACGTTCGCGAAGTTCGCGCCATAAAGTTGCTTCACGCGCTCGATTGCCAGAGTTTCGACCTCATCGACGACCTCGCACCCGCCGTAGTAGCGCTTGCCCGGATACCCCTCGGCGTACTTGTCGGTGAGGACGCTCATCATGCACTCCCGCACCGCCAGGCTCGCAATGTTCTCGCTTGCGATCAGCTCCAGGTTATGCTCTTGGCGCTCCTCTTCCTTCTTGATCAGCCGGGCGATTTCGGGATCGACTTGGGCGAGGGGGGCTCGGTGCGCGGACTCGGTGACGAGGCTTGCCATGCCTTTAATTATGGGCGGCTTTGGGCGAGGAGTTTCTCCGCCTGAGCCAGCATCTCGGGGTCTTCGGCCAACTCCGCAAATTCGGCGACAATCCTCAGGATCCGGTCCGGGTCCTCGATCTTTCCAAATTCTCGTAAGTCGATCACGTCCACAATGTCTTGCGGCCGTCGCGCGACCAGTTTGAGAAGGACCCTATCGTCCCTTCGCGCGAGCGGAAAGGCTCCGGTGGTCGGGTGTTCCACCCGGATCGCCTTTTCGATGAGTTCATCCTCAAACGGAAACGAGGTGAAAAGTAGGTCCACCCCACGTCCCGAGCGACTTTTCAGATGGAGAACACGCTTGGCCGGGGCCGAATGCTTCCAATCCGCATATACCGGCTCAATTCCGGCGGCGATGAACGCCCTGACAATTTTCTCAAGCCGCTCATCGAGTTCTCGTGTGTAGGCATCCACGCCTGTAGTGGATCTCGCTTTTGGATGAAAGGCCATTGCCGCCCCTCCGATGAGGGCGAAGGGCACCCCTAAGGAGCCAAGACCGTCGCGAAATCGGGCAATCTCCTCAAGAAGAGATTTCTAAAGCTCGTCGCTTCCATCGTTCATAGAGTTGAGCCCTCATCTCGTAAGCTTCGTCTTTTGCTTCCTGACTGTGGTCATTCGGAAAGAAGTCCACCACCTGAGAAACAATGTCCAGGTCGTTCAGACGCTGAATCGGGTCGATCGCCTTGTAACGGGCGAGATCGTCCGCGTTGTTCTTCGCCCAAGCCGCTCGCCACTCCCTTACAACGTTGGCATCGAGCTTTTCACCCATTGACTTACAGCTTACTTCACACCAAAGCCCATGGTGACGATTGCCGTGATCGCTTTCTCGTTGCTACTGGTGTCGTTTTGGCCTTCGCTGCTAATCCCAAAGTCATAGATCGGGGTGATCTGCAGAGGGGCCATGCGGGCAAACCGGACGTCGGAGAGGGTGGTACCGGCGCTTTTGGCGATTTCTTCGGCCCGGCGGCGAGCATCTTTGCTCGCTTCGGCCAAGATTTCGATCTTGACTTCGCCAATCTTCGTATAGATGAACTGAGGCGCGTCGCTCTCAAACGCCACTCCGCTACTGATCAACTCGGTGGATCCGCGGGCGACTTTTTCCACCACGGCGACATTGCTACTGCGAACCTCTAGCGACTGGGTGAGCCGATAGCCAGCGATCTGCCGGAAGGTCTCTCCCTCGTAGTATCCGCCTTGTTGCTGACCACTGGATGCATAGAGTGTCTGTGTCCGGACGGCGTTGACGCGAATCTCCTCGTCCTTGACTCCGTTGGCCTTGAGGTAATCGATCGCCTTCTGGATTCCCTTCTTCAGGTCTTCATAGGTCGCCGCGACCTCGACTCCCTGATAGCTGACCCGCCCCGTCCAGATGATGAAGTCGCTCTGGATGTTCTTGCGGGCAGATCCGGTCACGCGGATCATCTCGCTGTCGCTCTTGGTGCGAACGATGGCCCCGCTGAGGAGCGAAGTGGCCCAAACAAAGGCACCGCCTAGAATCAAAGCAAGCAAAATGCCCGGGACTGGGCTTTTTCGTTCCGAATTTTCCATGGATTGGATTTCCTAGGAACATAGACGCGCGAATGGCGCCGGTGGTGTCACGCAGCCCAAGAGCCTGGGGCAGGCATCTCCCTGCCCCAGGCTCTTGATGTAGAGACTCAGTCCACGACTTCGACTTCAACCGCCGGAACCATTCCGATTCGGGCGCCTTCGGCCAGCAGGAGGCGAATCGCGCGAACGCCTTCGTCACCCATGTCGCGGGTCCGGTCGTTCACGTACATTCCCACAAACTTGTCGCTCGTCGCGGTGTCCATTCCCCGGGCGAATTGGAGGGCGTACTCCAGAGCTTTGTCGCGATTTTGCAATCCAGCGTCGATGCTCTCTCTCATGCACCGGCTGATTTCGACCACGGCGTCGGGACCCAGATCCTTTCGCACCACGTTCACGCCGAGCGGGAGCGGGAGCCCGGTTTTGGCTTTCCACCACACGCCTAGGTCGGCGAGCAGTTCCATCCCTTCTTCCTTATAGGTCAGCTGACCCTCGTGGATGATCAGGCCGGCCTTGAATCGGTCTTCTTGCACCGCCGGGATGATCTCATCGAACGGCACGACCTCGAAGTGGGGCTTGGTGCCGAACTTCTCATCGAAGTAAAGGTTGAGTTCCAAGAAGGCCGAGGTGAGCTTTCCGGGGACGGCGATGACGGTCTCTTTGAGATCATCGTGCGAGAGACCCGGCTTTGCGACGACCATCGGCCCGTAGAGGTCGCCAAAGCTGCCGCCGTGCCGGAGCAGGGCGTACTTGTCGGCCACATAGGCAAAGGCGTGGACCGAAATCGCGGTGGACTCCAGCTTGCCTTCCATCGCCCACTCGTTCAGGGTTTGGATATCGCGGAGGATGTGCTCAAACTCGTAGTCCGTGGTGACGGCTCCGCTGGCCAGGCCCCAAAACATAAACGCGTCGTCGGAATCGGGCGAATGGCCCAGTTGGATCTTCGTTTTTACCAATTCAGTTTTTCCTCTTGGGAGATTCTACGCGCCGAGCGGGCTTCTCGGCCCGGGGGACCGGATAGCGGAATCGGGCGACGACTTTCCATTCCCACAGAACATCCTCTTCGGCGGTGGTGCGGATGTTGTGAATCACCAGCGGCCAGCCCTCGGGGTTGCGCCGGTCGCTGAGGATGCCGACGTGGTCGAGCCCGCCCGGGAGCTTCCAAAAGACCAAGTCCCCTGGCTTCCAGTCGCTTGGATTCACGGGCCGAATCGGGAGTTCTTGGCCATGACGCCGGAAGAATGGGATGAGCTCTCGGCAGCGTCGGTGGTCGATGTTGGGGTCGCGCTTGCGGCTCGGATAAGCCCTCGGGGCGCGCTTCTTGTCTTCATAGACCAGCTTTTGCAGGTCATAACCAACGCTGCGCAGGGCCCGAATGACGACGTCGGTGCAGACGCCTCGGTCGCGGGGGACATCGCCCCCGGGATACTTCAACCGGACATAGGCGGGGTCGTAGCGGGTGCCCCACGTGGTCTGTTCGCGCGCGTGGGCGACGATCTTCTCGGCGGTAGTCGGGGCCGCGAGTTGCAAGGCCAGGATCGCACTGAGCATTCTAGGTAGGGCCTACGCCGAGTTTGGGTCGGGCGTTACGGGTCGGCCCAATTGGCTAGGGACGTAAGAGAGTCATCCAGACGCTGACCGGACTGGCAGTCTGGTCTAGACACACGGCGCGGGAAGGGGAGTAGATGCGACCGCTCAACTAGTTCATCAAGCGGCCCTGGGCCGGAATCGCGCCCCCGGCGGGTAGGTGCCGGGGGCGGAGAGTGAGCGAGTTTATCGTTCTACGTCGGTGTCGCAGACCATGTGGAGGTTCTGGATTTTGTTGACCCCACCGACCACCGAGAAGAACGGGTTCCCAGGCGGATTGACCCCAGCGGGAGCAGCTGCGAGTTCTGCCCATGGCGTCGCCGGGGTCGTTTGTGGCCAAATCGGAGCTGAGTAGGCAGTCGAAACAGCGAGTTCCTCAAACCATTTCCGAACCTCTAGGAGTCCGAAGCTCCGTTGCTTCAAGGGACCACTTGTGTTTATCCCAGTGGAATCGAAAGCGAGACCCGCAAGCATCGTTTCCCATGCGGTGTTCACGTTGCCCGCAACCATCAGCTCGGAAGACTTCAAGAACTCGCCAAGCTCCCGGTAGTGCTGATACCGCTTAACCGGGTCAATGTTAGACAGATTATCGACGTTGATCTTGTGTAGGGCAACCGAATACTTGTTATCGGAGTCGGCGTTGTTCTTGAACACGCAGAAGGCGCCGCCGTTGCTCTTGATACCCCGTTTGTGATCCCAAAACATGGTCGCTGGTACGAAATGAAAGCGGTTATCTTTCACGACGGCACCAAAGAACGTGTCGTCCAACATGACTCCGTTGACTTCGTCAGTCAAGTCAGGCTTAGCAAACGGATTGGGGTACGGTGTGCGGTTCCGGATATTCCAGAAATCGTTGTTCTCAATACGATTCCCGACCTGCGCAAAGGACCTTGCGAAATAGATGGCGCCCGCATCGGTCTGGTGCATCACGCAATCTTTGAAGGTGTTCCTCTGGATCGTATTCTTGATGCCGCCCATGTTGATTGCAGCCCCAGCTACTTGCTCAAACTTGTTGTCCTGGATTTGTGCATTGATCAAGTACCCATCGGCCTGCAACGCAGCGATCTCGGGGAAGTGCGTACCGGTTCTTTCGAACAAATTATGTCCGACAAGTATTCCGGGGCCGGTTAGAGTCGACACGTGACTCGGGATGGCGCTGCTCGGCGGGAATCCTCTTGGGGGCGAAATCTTGAAGTCGGTACGATCGAGCGTTTTGATCCCGTCTGGTACGTTGGGATTGAATCGCCACTGATAGGGGGCAAGGGTGACCATGCCTTTGTACCCTCCGCGGAAGATGTTGCCGAGGCTCTCCAACTCACCACCAACCATCAAGTTAGGTGTCGCGATCAGCGTGAGGTTGGAGTTCCCAAAGTTGCGGAAGTAGTTGCCCTGCACGGTCACGTTGGGTACGTTCGCAATTCGGGCACCAGTGCCGACTCCGGTACTGAAAATCAGGTTCTTCACCGTGATACCGGCGAGGGATTCGAACGAGTAGTTGCCAGAAGATCCGATTTGACGGGCGCCAAGAGACAGCGTGTCCGAGAAAATCACTCCTGAACTCGCTCCGGTCTCATACTTCGGGCACGAGATCTCCAGCCGCCTACTGCCGACGGGAGGAAGCGAACCCGGGGGTCGCGGGCCGGCCGGAAGCGCCCCACTTGACTCTACCTGCCGAATCGCATATTCCTCATCGGATTCATCTTCTGCCGGGATGAAGAAGATCATCTTGTTCCACTTCTCGCTGGGTCCCGTAGTCCGCAGAATGAAGGTCCCCGGGCGGCGCAAGAATTGCGGACTATTCAACAGCTTAAACCGTTGACCCTTCGTGAAGTCGATGATGGAATTGTCCTTCTTTGGTACGTCTGACGAGAAAGGATTCAGGTTGAGCCAAATCTCGTACTCCGCAATCCCAAAGACATTAGGCGGCCATTCGGTATAGAGCCCCTCGATCGTCGAAACCGGGACTGTTACCGGTTGATAGTCGTTCCCGTGGAAAACCGTACACAACAAGTCGTTGGTTCCGAACATGTTGAAGTTGAGCGGCAAAGGGTAGTACTTCGTTTCATCGAAGAACGTGCTGTTCGCGTTTAAGCGCAGCATGGTCTGACTGTTCGAGGGGAGGGTTCGCGTGTATCCCGTTCCGGAGTAATCGGGGACGACTTTACCGTCGATTGTCGTGTTGCAGACGTCGGCAAGCTCGGCCATCCGCATTGGAATGCCGTTCATCGTCATCGTCATCAGGCTCTGGTAAGAGTTGCCTGAGAAACTGGTCGCGGTGATGGGAGAAGGAATGTCTTCCGGTGTCAGTTTGTCGCGTAGGAATCTCCAGAACCAAACCTTGCTTCGATCAGTCTCCCAGGCTCTAGTCCCGCTATAGGTCAACGGGCTTCCTGGCCCATCGTCAGCGGCGGTGGCAAAGTGGTCCAGGTCGATCCAGTAAATCTCCCGCCCGCTTGCGATTTCACTATCCGCGAGCCAAAGATTCCATGGGTCGTCGGCTGGAAGGTCACGATTCGTCGGGGCTTGGCCGGGCCGACGAACATTTCCCCAAAACGCTTCCGGAGCGGGGATTCCCGCGATGATGCGGGTCTGCTTGACTCCGTTCGGATTCACCGCCCCTTGAATGGTGACCGAATCGGCCGTGGTCAGGCCGGGGTGAGATGTCGGAAAGGCCCCAAATCGGCCGCGGATGAAGAAGTCTTCGGCTGGCAGGGTCAAGACCACCTGGTTGTTGGACTTGGTGTTTACCGCTTGCTGAAAGAGCGTGTCCAACGTGCTGTCATCGTTGTAACTCGCCTGGCTGATCGAGGCGGTTGCAGTTACCCCCCCCCCATACGACGCACATGACTATTCGTCTAAGCATTTTTACTAGATCCTTGAGCCCGGAATTTTTGCTTGTCACAAAGCTCATTTTCTAATGTATCATATTCTTGATGAAACGCCAAGTACTTTTTGCCTTTGGATTGTTAACGTTTCTTAACAGTCACGCCATGCCGCCGATGTACCGCCGGGCGGAGAGAATATTGGTGGAGGGATCGCCTGTGAGGGTTGTGAGGACTGTGTACAACGGGTCTTTCTTCGCCTACGGCAGCGAATCCCATGACTTCAACGATTTTCTGGTTGAAGATGGCAAAGCGACGAACATCACGAAGAAATTCCCCCAGTTCAAGAACGTTGAGATTGCCCAACCAGGCGCGGGTGTTTGGGCGGCCCGGTGGCAAGAACCTTTCAAGCAGTATTCCGGCTACTACAAGGACGGCAAGCTGACCGAGGTGGTGCCTTGGACTTGGAACGGCTACCGGGGCTCGCTCTATATGACCGGAGGCGGAGGAGACTGGATCGGCGGATATTCCACCGGGGCTGGCCCAGAAAATCCTCACAAAACTGTAGGCCTAGCCTACAACCCCAAAACCGGCGAGCGCATCGACATCGCCGATGATAGGTACAACCAGTTTGTCGGGGCTTCACCCAACAACACCCTGGTGTACATGTCTGATTGGTCGGAAATCGCGGGAACATTTGAGGCTACCCACGGGATTTTTAGAATCAAGAACGGCGTCAACAAGTTCTTGGGCTACGGTTTCGCCTTTGGAATTAACCGGCATGATCAAGTCCTGAGTTCGCTGGCCACTCATTCCATGTGGATGACCGAGGCCGACGGTAGCGTGTGGCAGGTCGGATCCCAAAACACCAACTTTCAGATCACTTACGGCGCTTTGGATGATTTTGGAAATGTCCTTGCCTACCGTGTTGATGAAAAGATGATGATCGCTAACGGAGACACTTGGTTCCCGCTCGAATCCCGAATCGAAGGCGGATATTCGCTCGACAACCCGATGATGGATCCGGTCACCGGCTCGCTTTACAGCAGGATCAAAGGTCGCGAGTCAGAGGGCGTCTACCGCTTTGACCCCGTCCCCGAGCCGGGGACGCTGGCCGCGCTGGGGCTGGGGGTTGCCGCCTTGCTCCGCAAAAAGCGACAAGTATAGGGGAGCGATGGGGGAGCCGTGGCAAGATTCGCGGATCCAGAATCTTCTACCGTTGCTCCGCCATTGCTGCCCTATTGCTCCCCGAGATGCTCGGACTCCTTCCATCAAACCGCCAAACGCACCCCTGGGCTGGGGGTAGTTGTGGGGCAACATCGCTCTCGACAAACGCTTGCGGCTTGGGCATCGACCTGAGTTCATTCTATATCACTCAACCGCCCTTCACCCAACTTTTAACAAAGAATCTCGATAGGGACCGGTTCCGGCGCCCCAGTTTTTTCTCCGGAGCAGGGCCAGCCGTCGGGGTATGGTGGCCCCGTGCAGGTTCGTGTTGAGGTCATCGGTCCCGTCCGCGTCTTGTGTGGAGAAGACCAAGCGGTTCTGAGGAGCAACGCCAAGATCGTGGCTTATCTGGCCCTGATGGGGGGCACTCCGGTGACGCGGCAGACGCTCTGGGCCGATCTCTATCCCGAAGAGATTGCCTCGGTCGCGGCGAATCGGTTGCGGGTCGCTCTGAGCGGCCTGCGCCACCTGGTCGGGCCAGCGCTTTGCGAGGATCCGCGGGGGCTTTGGCTCAAACAAGACCTCTGTACCACCGATTTGCAGGAAGTTGAAGAGGCCTTGGCCCATTCCGAAGATCATGTGGAGGACGATCACGAGCGCCAGGACCTTTTGGGGCTGATCGATAAACTGGACCTTGACTGGGCCTTGGCCCCCGAAGAGGCGTGGACTTCGGCTCTGAGGGTTCGGTGGGTGAAAACCGTCGAAAGCGCGGCAATCCGCATCGCGAGGCTCACCCTCGACACCGACCCGCCGACTGCGCTCTGGGCAGCAGAAAGGGTCTTGCGGGATTCCCCCCGGCATCCTCGGGCTTGGGAGTTTCGTTTGAGGGCGATGGCGCGCCTGGGTCAATCCGATCAAGCCCTGCGAGAGTTTCGGCTGGCCGAGCGAGAATCTGGATTTCAGGATAACGCCCTCGCCGAAGCGGTTCTGGAGCTCAAACAACCCGAAGATCGCCGGGACCCGCTGGATGTCGGTGGTCAGCTGTTTGACCTGCTGATCGAGCATTCGAAGCCCCTCGCAAGGGAGTTCTTGGCTTCTCCGCCGATCTTGCCGCTTTCGGGTCAGAAGCCGCGCGAGATTCTCGCCGTATTGCAGCGGGTCCTCGAGCCCGAGGCCCCCGGGACCGACGCCTGGGAGCGATGCGTGGCCCGGGCGGTGGGGCTCCATGCTTGGCTCAACCAGGTGGATGAGACGGTCAGTCTCGGACAAATGCTCCTGGGCAAGTCGCAGAACCCGATCTTGCACCGGGCGATTTGGAACGCCATCAGCGCGGTCCTTTCCTACCGATGCGACTGGAAGGGAGCACACGAGGCAATCGACCAGACGATCTTGATTGCCAAAGACCTGCCCGACCCGGTCGAACGACTCAGCGGGCTGGGAAACAAGGCAACCTACCTGTGGATGGAGGGGCGGTTCCAAGAGAGCGAGGCGCTCCACAGTCAAGTCGTCGAGGATCTCTGGAAAGTCGATACTCCCCGGGCCCGGTTCGATATCGCGGTCAACTATGGAAACCGCGTGTGGATCCCGCTCTACCAGGGGGATTGGGATCGCGCGAATGATTGGATCCAAGAGGCGGTGCGGATGCGGGAGGAACTGGCTCCGGGTCTTCCGCCGCTCTTGCTGGGTCCGGCCGAGATCCTCGCCAAGGCCTTCTGCGGTCCCTCTTCCCCGCTCGCGCGGCCCTTGCACGAGCGGCTGCGCGAGGTTTTTGCGACTCGGTCCATCCGGTTCCAACTGATCGCGACCGAACTGGCGGCGGGGGTGGCCTATGCAGTCGGTCAGGGAGATCTGGCAAAGGCGGCTTGGCTCAAGGTCCGGGAGTGGCGTGAAGAGCACCAGTTCCCGCTGGCCCCGGCCGAAAGTGGTCTCTGGGATCCTCTGATGGACCGCATCTCGGGACGCCCACGGACGAGCCTCGAGAGAGGTGTGACACCCGGATCCCTGGCAAAAATCCTGGTTCGTGCGGTCCGTTCGGCAGAAAGTAGCTCTGCTTAATGGCCGCCTAATGGTGACCGGAAGGACAATGCGGTTCATGCGCTCATCCGCCTGTCATTCATTCTTTGCTGTCGTGGCCGGGGTCGTTTCGATCGCGCCCGGAGTGGCTCTCGCCTCGGACCCCACCTTTGGCAAGTTTGCCGAAGTTCGGACGGTCTATCTCAACGACGACTACCCACTACCGGGTGGAGGACTCCCAGGATTCATCGCCGACTCGGCCAAGTCCACCGACGGCACCCCAGTCTCTCGGTCATTCGAGAGTCAGTTTACGGGGCTGGATTCCAACTATGAGGAGCGAACTATGGAGCTCTCGACTTCGGGTGAAGCGGCGTCGGACTTTCGAATCGCTCGAACTTCGGCCAAGGGGAGCCTGATGAACTCCTACTACAACATGGACAACAAGCCGTATATCACTCCCGACGAGGTGGACCCGAACGGATCGCCCTCGATCTTCTCGGCGGAATCTCAGGCGGGATGGTTCGACCGCCTGCAGTACGGTGGCACGGCGACCAACTACACCGCTAAGTTCATCTTCCAGATCGATGGCTACAACTACGACGATTGGTCGTTCTCTTATGCCAACGTCCAGATCGGAAACAACTTCGAGAGGTTCTCGATGTTCTGGGACGGCTATGGATCGGGAACCTTCGCCACCAAGTCGTACCCGATCAACTCGGCCAATCAGCCCTTCAAGTTCACGTTTACCTCCGCGTTTCAGCCGCAGACCCGGTTCGTCCAGTCTGGAGGGATGACCGAAGGGTGGAGCGATTTTCGCGGAACAGCCCGAATGGTTGGGATCGAGGTCCGAGACTCGATGGGCAACATCGTCCCGAATGCGACCGTGGTTGGAGATTCGGGGACTCGGTATGAGGTGGTTCCCGAGCCGGCTTCGATCTTGGCGCTGGCAATCGGTGGCGCCGGGCTCCTGCGCTCGCGTCGACGCCGATCAGCCTAGGCGTGGTTGGGTTGGTGAAGGAGTCGCTCGCTTTTGCGGGCGACTTCCCTTCTTTTTGGCCGTTCAAGCGAAGAACTCGGGGGCTGTTTTCCCCTCAATCTGGGGAGTGGAGAGGGGCTAAACAGCGGGGAAAACGACAAAAAGGAGGAAAATCCTGGCCCGGCGGTAAAATAGGAAGGTAGTTCGGCGAGGCTACTTCAGCGTCAACGGTGCCGATGAAGCGACCTTCTATGGGCCTCGCCCAACCTTAAGGAGCGTAATCGGTTCTATGAGTATCAAACGCGTTTATCTTTTCCGCGATGGCAATGCCACCATGCGGGATCTCCTCGGCGGAAAGGGTGCAAACCTGGCCGAAATGTCCAACATCGGCCTCCCCGTCCCTCCCGGCTTCACCGTCACCACCGAAGTCTGCACCGAATACTACCAATCGGGCAGGCAGATGCCGGCCGGACTGGTGGAAGAAATGAAGGCCGCCATGGCGGACGTCGAAAAGCAGATGGGCCGCAACTTCGGCGGAACCGAGAAGCCCCTGCTCGTTTCGGTCCGATCCGGAGCCAAGTTCTCCATGCCGGGAATGATGGACACCGTCCTCAACCTCGGACTCAACCCCGCCACCGTCGAAGCGATGATCGCCGAAACCGGCGACGCCCGCTTTGTTTACGATAGCTATCGCCGCTTCATCATGATGTTCAGCGACGTGGCCTTCGGACTCAGCAAGCACGGGTTCGACAACCACATCTTTGCGGAATATAAGAAGAAAGTCGGCGCGGCCAACGACCTCGACCTGAACGCCGACCAACTCAAGGAAGTTTGCGAACTCTTCCTTGCCCACGTCCGAGAACGCGCCGGCCGCGAGTTCCCCACCGACGTTTGGGAACAGTTGACGCTGAGCGTGGAAGCCGTCTTCCGCAGCTGGCATAACGACCGCGCGATCGTCTACCGCAAGAAGGAAAAGATCAGCGACGAGATCGGCACCGCCGTCAACATCCAGTCGATGGTCTATGGCAACGCCGGTGAAGACTGCGGAACCGGAGTCGCCTTTACCCGCGACCCCTCGACCGGCGAGAAGGCTCTCTACGGCGAGTATCTGATGAACGCCCAGGGCGAAGACGTCGTGGCCGGCGTCCGCACCCCGGTCCCGATCAGCCAACTAGCGGCCCAAAACCCGGCCATCTACCAAGAGTTTGTCAACGTCTGCGACAAGCTGGAGCACCACTACAAGGACATGCAGGACCTGGAATTCACCATCCAGCATGGCGTCCTCTACATGCTCCAGTGCCGCAGCGGAAAGCGGACCGGCGCCGCCGCCGTCAAGATCGCAGTTGAGATGGTGGGTGAGGGCTTAATCACCAAGGAAGAAGCCGTTCAACGCGTCACCGCCAGCCACCTCGACCAACTGCTTCACAAGCAGATCGACCGAAAGGACCTCGACGCCAAGGGACTCAAGGCCATCACCAAGGGCATCCCGGCATCGCCCGGCGCTGCGGTGGGCCAAGCCGTCTTTGATGCCAACACCGCTGAAGAGCGAAAGGCCGAAGGCAAGAACGTCATCCTCATCCGAGAAGAGACCAACCCCGACGACGTCCACGGGATGCTGGCCAGCCAGGCCATCCTGACCGCTCGCGGAGGCAAGACGAGCCACGCCGCCGTCGTCGCCCGCGGATTTGGAATCCCCTGCGTCGCCGGGTGCGAATCGATCAAGGTCGATACCCACGCCAAGCAGTTCTCGATGGGCGACCTCGTCGTGAAGGAAGGCGATTGGGTGACTCTCGACGGTTCGACCGGCGAAGTCTTCCTCGGCCAAGTCCAACTCATCGAGCCCGAGATCACCGGCGACTTTGACACCCTGATGCACTGGGCCGACGAATTCCGCAAGCTGCGAGTGCGGGCCAACGCCGACAACCCCGGCGATGCCCATCAGGCCGTCATCTTTGGTTGCGAAGGAATCGGCCTCTGCCGAACCGAGCACATGTTCTTTGGCGACGACCGCTTGCCGATCGTGCAAAAGATGATCTTGACCAACGACGAAGCCGAGCGCCAAGCCTGCCTCGACAAGCTGCAAGTCGTGCAACAAAGCGACTTTGAAGGCATCTTTGAGGCCATGGACGGACGCCCGGTGACGGTGCGACTGATCGACCCGCCGATGCACGAGTTCTTGCCGAGCCACGAAGAGCTTCTCAAGGAAGTCACCGTGCTGGAAACCAAGATCCAACTCGGCCAAACCGGGCTGGAAAAGGAACTGGAAGAAAAGCGCGCCCTGCTGGAATCGGTGAGCGCGATGAAGGAATCGAACCCCATGCTCGGTCTGCGCGGCGTTCGACTCTCGATCATCTTCCCGGGCTTGGTCGTGATGCAAACTCGCGCCATTCTGCAAGCCGCGGCCAAGCTGATCAAGGCCGGAAAGAAGGCCACGCCGGAAATCATGATCCCTCTGGTCGGCACGATCAACGAGCTCAAGGTGATCCAAACCCAGCTGGAAGAAACCGCCAAGATGGTCGTCGCCGAGCAGGGCGTCGAAGTTCCCTACCAGTTCGGAACGATGATCGAGATCCCGCGCGCGGCCCTGACCGCCGGCGAGATCGCCGAGTATGCCCAGTTCTTCAGCTTTGGCACCAACGACCTGACGCAGATGACCTTTGGCTATTCGCGTGATGACGCCGAAGGCAAGTTCCTGCAGCGCTACGTCGACCAAAAGATCCTGCCCTACAACGTCTTCGAGACGATCGACTTCACCGGTGTGGGCCGCCTCATGCGGCTGGCCGTGGATGAGGGCCGAACGACTCGCGGCGATCTGAAGTGCGGAATCTGCGGCGAGCACGGCGGCGACCCCGACTCGATCAAGTTCTGCCACGAGATCGGCCTGAACTACGTGAGCTGTTCGCCGTTCCGCGTGCCCATCGCCCGCCTCGCCGCCGCCCAGGCCGCGATCAGCGAGCGAGTGAAGGTCGCGCTGGACAAGTAAGTCCGGCAACACTCGCCCCTGGGAGTTGGTTCTCCCAGGGGCTTTTTGCTTTCTGGGGCCCCTCTGGCCGGTCATTTGGGGTGCGCTCGCCGGCCCGGGGCGGAGTCCCGTGGGTTCAGATTTTGGGTTCTGGTGGACCGTTCTCGCTCCACGGGACGAGGGCGTGGCATCGGGCCGGGT